>Ga0209728_1000212_pt1 | contig 55069 bp, 77 predicted proteins | sample RifGroD1_FD_183997 | JGI IMG/M metagenome (GOLD analysis project Ga0209728, IMG submission 183997) | Groundwater microbial communities from Rifle, Colorado, USA - Groundwater D1 (SPAdes) (version 2) | ecosystem: Environmental > Aquatic > Deep subsurface > Groundwater | place: Rifle, Colorado... | reverse complement strand
ATTTTAAACTGATAGAATGTGGTGAGGTTAAACCAAGGCATGGTAAAAATACTCAAGATGAAAGATTTGGGATATTCGTTGATTGCCTTAAATCTTTTTCTGGAGAAATATTCTTTACTATAGATGACATTATAAATAAGTTTGCAACTATTTATGACTGTGCGAAAGAAACAGCAAAATGGTATTATAAAAAAGAATTTAATACTTTAGTTAACAAAGAACTTGAAAATTTAGGACTATCTATGATTAGAGCAAATAGTGAATTAAAGAAAATATACAATATATCTACTAGTGGATATCCCTTGATAATTTGTAATAAATAAACTTCTATTCCTTCATGGGTATTTGATCAACTTAATAATATTGAATCCCAAGGAGTTAAATGGAAACAAAATGGATATACGGTTAAAGGAACTTCATATGAGATGTTTTATAGAACTGAAGGCTTAGAAGTTGCACAAAATATTTATCCTCAATATAAAAAGGTTGCTTCTAAGGATATCGATTATGAAACAGGAGAAATAATAGAATCGGTTAAGGATAGAACCACAACTAAGAAAAGCGATGAAAGAGTTGAAAATATCGTTTCAGTTGTTGAGAAGTTAGTAAGTGAAAATAATTATACAACTGAAAAAGAAATTGTATTATATTTGTCTAAAGAATATAGATGGGAAGTTACCAATATTCAACTTCGTAAAATGCGTGGTGAATTGGAGAGATTGGGATACATAAGAGTTAGAGCAAATAAAGAGTTAAAAGAAGAATATATGGTGCAAAGTAATGGATATCCGGTTATCATTTGCAAAAGTAAAAGGGAAGATTAGTCTTCCCTTTCCATAATCACGGATTACAAACCTTACATGCTCCCAATCCCATACTTTTAGCTTCGCTTAATGTCATTTCTATTTGACCATTTTTCAATGTCCTACAACCACTTTTATGATATTTTGTGCCTGTATTCCCTCTATAGACAATTACCTCACTATTTGCTTGACTTGTATTTTGAGTTACAGTATTTTCTTTTGGTTTTTCAGTAACTTCATTCTTAACTTCAGGTTCAGGTGTAACCACAGGAACCACAATAGGTGTAGAATCAACAACTGGAATTTCTTCTTTTATCATTTCTGCTTCAGTTCTATCTTTTTGTATTTCTTCTACTTTTTGCTCTTGAGCAACAGTTGGAATAGTTTTGCTACTAACATCACTATTGCATCCAACAAATGTGACCATAAGAACAGATAAGATCATAAAATACCCAATTGTGGCCAATATTTTCTTCCATGACTTGTTTGACCTAAACCCAATAATTTTCATGTTTTATTCTCCTTTTCTTTAATTTTTGTTAATACAGTTAATACAATACCATAATTTAGTTATTTTGTATGGTATGTGACATTATTAATTGTTTTGCGACAATTGTTGTAATATTGTAGTTAAATTATTAATTAAATCAATAAATAAAATAATGTCGAAATAAATAACAATAAAAATCTCGCTATTTCCTCCTTTTTGCTATATAATACAATCAACAAACAAATCCAAATAATCACAAAAAAGTAAATGGAGGAAATATTTATGAAAAAACTATTACCCGTAATTTCCACTATCATATTATCTCTCATCCTATTGTTCACACTCCCATCTATTATTCCAACTTTTGCCAATACAATATCACCAATACCCATAATAACCCCATCTCCAACCTCATCTAATATCCAAATTACTAGCGTTCAAGTTATATCAGATAATGGTGAAACACAATCCCTAAATATTTCTTCTATGAATGCTTCTTTAGCTAATACATCAGATTCTTTTGCAATAGTTGGAGAAGATATGACAGTTTATATTGCTGTAAATAATTCATCTCCAACATCCATAATAACAAATGTTTCTATGGATTGTACAACTCCTAGTGGAAAACAAACATTAAATCTTACAAAATTAAATGCTTATGCTGGCGATATGAGATGGGTTATTCAAAAATACTTTACTGTTGATGATATTGGAGTTTGGACAATTAATAAAGTGACTGCAAATGATGATTCAAATAATACAGGAGAAAAATCATTTTCAAATCTTAAGTTTTATGTATTTCCTTCTAATTTCAAACCATATAGTAAACAACCATTGGATATTAATAATTCTTTAAATACAGTTAAAGTTTCATTCTCTAAAGAAATGGATTCTGCCACAATAAATACTGAATCAGTTTTATTATTTGAGACAACAGGAATGATGAGCCTTACTTTTAATTTAATAACAAATGATTACAACATTCAACAATTAACAAATTATTCAATTGTGGTTTCTAATGATAAAAAATCATTTAATTTGAAATACAATTCTCCATATGAGAAAGGTAAGCAATATCATGTTATTGTAAAGGATAATGTTAAAGATTTATTTGGTAATAGTATTGCTAATCCAATGTGGATAAATTTTCATTATGTTGAGGTTGATTAGGTGGAATAAATTTATTGTTTGAGTATGGTGTAAGAAAAGACCTGATCAAAGGGTCTTTTTCTTTGTGTGTTGGTTTGCAATAAGATAAGATGTGATGAGAAGCGTCAGGATCGCTTGTGTTGAGGTGGGATTGTTGATTGTATGGGTATGAATGATTTAAGTGATTAGATGATGGTTTGTATTATAAAATGATAAAATTAATAAAGAAAATAGACTCTAAGTGGATAGAGTCTATAATATAATTATTTATGTATTATTAAACCATTCTCAATGGAGGATAATATTTTTCTAATGTCTTATTCCCATCTGCATCCTCTTTAATTACCATTGCATGTTCTGCAAATCCCATGTCATAGAGAAAGAAGTCGCTCATTTTATCTTTTAGCTGTTTATTTCTTCCAATTGTTAAAATTAGGCTCTCATGCAGTAAATTAAATAATGGCATGTCATTTGATTTGTTTTGTTTCCACTCTGAGTTACTTCCATCGTTTTCTATGCCACGGAAGATATAGTAGTAATGTTTTCGATCTTCTGGTTCTCTTAAGATATTTTGTTTAGCTGATATAGGATTCATATTTAAGATTTGGCAAAACGAATGAAAATATAAATTTTCCTTATCATAAATATCACAAATATCTGCCAATTTGTAAGAATATCTGATTATCATATCTTCGAGCATTTTTTCAGTTCTTTGATAATGATTTATTGTTTTTAGATATGATTCATATAAATCGTATTGTTGCGGTGAAAAGTCGGATATGTTGGTTATTCCTGTGTCTTTGATGAACTTTTTATATTTGTCTTTGGTTTTATTTAAGTAATCAGAGTGTTCAAATAGTTTTTTGATCAATCCCATACTATACTTCCTAAACCAAGTTATTTGATTATGACATTGTTGAATGGTTGTAGGAGCTTCCATTATGTCTATGTAGTGAAATATTACTTCCTCTAGCGTTATGTTGTTCATGGAGTCAATGGTATTTCTACTAATTATTTTGGTCTTAAATACAATGGAATTCACAATCTTTTGTTGATATTCTTGTTTGGTAATTATCACTATTAATCACATTCTTTCTTTACTATTTTTAAAATTTATTAAAGAGAATAGAGATTCTATCTCACTAGAATCTCTATATAGTTATTTCCTCCTTTGCTAAACTTCTTGATCTTCTTTAATTTCTAAAACGACAGGTCTATCTATTGTTGACTCAATAGAAACATCAAATGATTTTCTAAAGAACTTTTCAAACTCCTCCCAAGTGTCACAACCTCTCATCATTGAGGTTAATGTACTAATAAGCATATCTAAATGCTTAACACCTTGTTCTTTTGATAATCTTTGCCATAGATTATGTTTCCTATATTTTGTTGCTTCATTTAGAATTGGATTTAGTCTTTTTAATTCTTCCAAAATCCCTTCTGGCAATCTATAATATGCTAACCAATTTGTAATTTTACCAACATATGGTGTTTTAGCTTTGCCTTTGTATTCCCATCCTCTTAATCTATATATTTCTTTATAAAATTCATCAGGAAATCTAACAGCCCAAGAAATGAATTCAGAATTAATATATACAGATAATAGTTTCTGCAATTCATCTTTTTCCCTTTCTGATTGGTATCCAGTACATTCATCTATGAGCGCAATGATGCCCACAACGCTTATAAAGCACGAACAAGAATTTCTGAAGCATGAGCCATATCTAATTGTTGTGGAAGTAAAATACCATCTTGTCTAGCTTGAAGATAAATATCACAGATGATTGGTAATATTTCCGCTTTATATCCATCCAATATTCTTTTATCTTTAGCAATGTACTTAATTGAAAAATGAGTCCCTGTACTCAAAGCCTTATCTACGTAGGGTTTGAGGTTATTTGCACCCATAAAAACAGGCATCTCAGTCCATGCATTTTCCTCCTTGTTTTTACCTTTTCTTGGTCTATCAAATGCTTTAAACATTGCTGTGGTAGATAATATTCTGGTTCCATCTTCTAATACTGCACAAGTTAATTCTTTATCTCCAATGGTTATTTTACCAAAATGAGTTGCTTTTAAAATTGGTTGTTGATTTTGTTGTTCTGTTTCTGTGGTATTATTTGTCATTTTTTAATTCCTTCTTTCTTATAATTTATTTTTGTATTTGTCTGTGGTTGTAAGGGTATTAATTAAATATACATCCTTATGTATCTATATTCTCAGGCCCATCTCTAATCAAATTATATCCACTCCTTTCTATCTTAGAACAGTATATCATAACGGATAGAGGTTTGTAAAGTATAAAATAAATATATTCAGAAAGGTGGAGATTATAATGAAACTTGAAAAAGCAACCGTAGCAGAAGGCGAATATGCAGATAAGATTAGAGAAGAGTTGTTGAGAAAACCAAGCGATAAAGCAATTGCTAGGAATAAGAGAGCAAGTGAATTGTTGAAGAAATTGAGAAGATGATTTTTTAGTTGGTTTAGATTGTAAAGTAATAAATAAAATTATTTGACATGTGATATGTTTGTGTGATATTATGTTGATATAGAGGTAGATGTTAATGGTTTGTTTTATTTTTGCTCCTTATACATATGTTTTATCAAGTGGTTATAACATATGAAGTTTGGTATAATAAATAGGATAAGGAGTGATTGAGATGCAAGTTATCATTACAAATAGGATAGAAGAAAAAGTAAATGAATATCAGGAAAGGACTGGAGCTAGTAAGGTTTGGATTGCCAATAAGATGGGAATAAGTCCTCAGAATTTAAATAAAGCTTTTAAATCAACCAATATGCCTATAGAAATGTTAATTAAATGCAGTATAGTATTAGATTGTAGCATTTTTGATCTTTTTGAATATGTGATATTAGACGAAGAATGATATCGATTTATGGTTTATAGTTATAAACTTTTTTACAATACCTATAAACTTTTAGTTGACATTGTTAAACTATACCCCTATACTAATGATAGAGGAAATTAAATCCTCAAAAATTAGTAAAGGGGTCTTAAGTCGTGAGAAAAATTGATGTTCAAGAAATGATTCAGTTTTTAGGTAACTATTTAGGTAAACAAATTGAAGTTGGCACGAATCCATTGTGGACAGTAAGCACCTATCAATCTTTTAGATGGAATGATAGCGAGGATACTTTGACACTTTATGATGGTGGCAATAATAGTATTCGTACTAGGCAAGAGATATTGGTTGATAAGGATCAAATTGTTGAGATTATGTTAACTGAGGGTGAAGATATTTATGGTTCGGTTATAAGTATTGAGTTACAGAATCACAAAATTGATTTCTGTATTAGTTCAATGCCTATTAGATGCTTTAAATGTCGTAAGATTATTGATGAACCTTATGAAACAAAATGGTCTATACGGGGCATTGGTGGGTATGGTTCTAAGTTTGATAATGAAAAACTAGACATTCCAATTTGTGATTCATGCTTGTATTACAAGATTTTAGGGTATAAGGATGGTGTTGATTGTGAGTAATTTAACATCATTTGAAAATGATAAATTTGGTAATTTTAGGGTATTTATTAAAGATGGAGAACCCTTGTTTATAGCAAAGGATATTGCAGATATTCTTGATTATTCTAAAACTGCGAATATGTTAGATAGATTAGATGAAGACGATAAAATTAAACTAAATTATTCCGACTCCGTTTCAATCGGACTCGAAAATGTGAACTCGCAAGGCATGTATTTTATTAATGAATCTGGATTATATAGTGCTATACTTGGTAGTAAAAAATCAGAAGCAAAGTTATTTAAAAAATGGATTACTTCTGAAGTCCTTCCTTCTATCCGCAAGCATGGTGTTTATATGACCGAAGATGTAATTGAAAAGACTTTAAATGATCCAGATTTTATTATTCAATTAGCAAACCAGTTGAAAGAAGAGAAGCAAAAGAGATTGTTATTTGAACAACAATTAGAAGATCAGAGACCAAAAGTTGAGATTTATGATGAGTTAATTGATCAAAAAGATTTAATGAATTTTAAGCAAGTTGCTAATACGTTTGGGTTTTGCGGAAGAAATACACTCATGAAAATATTGAGAGAGGAACATGTACTGTCTGACAATGGTTTTAATTGGAATCTCCCATATTCTCAATATCTTGAGGCTGATTTATTCAAAGTTAAGATTATTCCAAGAAGGACTAGTGATGGTGTGACAAATATTTGCACGACATTGTGTACTGTGAAGTCTCTTGAATTTATCAAGAAGATTTTAGACAAAAAGAAAAGCCTGTTGTTAGAGCAACAAGCTGTATAAGGGTTTATTATATTCATTACAATAGAATTGTATCATAGTTTCAGAGAAGAATCCATAGGAATATGGGTTCTTTTTGTGTGTGTAGATTTAAGGCGATAGTTTTAGGCAACATCGACAGTCGCGAGTCGTAGAAGGGATACACTCCTCCCTTCTTTTTTGTTGCCTTTTTATAATGTTTTGGTTTGGAGTGTGTGGTTGGTAGGAAGAAAAAATAATTAATTAGAAGGAGTGTGTTGTTAATGTTAGTGGAAGAAAATAAGACAAAGGTTTGTAAGATTTGTGGTAAAGAGAAATCAGTTGGCGAGTTTCATTCAAAGGGTAGTGGACATTATGCTACAAAATGTAAAGTATGTGTTTGGTTTGAAACTAGAGCAATTAAATATGACGATGCAGAATGGAACTTAGAAGATGATATAAATATAATTGACTATTTATTAAATAAAAAAGGTAATATTAATGATATTTCAAATAATATAAATAAATCTTTATATGATGTTTGTTTTAGAATAAAAGAAATTCTAAAATTAAATGCACAAACTAAACTTCCTGTAATATTAAATTGCGAAAGTTGTAAAAATAATTATGAAACTACTCCTGCTCGTATGATTAGGAGCGAGATTCATTTTTGCACCAAAGAATGTCACAATAATTGGACGAAAGAAAATCCTATTCCAAAAATAATAATTGGTCAAAGAGATTGTATTAATTGTCATAAAGAATTTAACATTATAAACAATGTTCCAGATCAAAAATTTTGTTGTCAAGAATGTAAAAGCGAATATTATTATTATGTAACTCCTAAATATGAGAATAAAGTATGCACAAATTGTAGTAAAGAATATACAAGACATCAACAATCAGAAAGATCAGATAATAGTTTTTGCTCTTTAGAGTGTGAATTAGAATATAAACATAGTCAGAATTGGGAGTTTAGAAAATGTGAAATATGTAAAGAAGAATTTGAATGTCTTAAATCAAGTCCTCAAATAATGTGTTCAATTCAATGCCAAGGCAAATGGCAATCTATAAATTTATCAGGTGAAAATGCCAATGGGTATAATCACGAATGGTCTATTGAAGATAGAACAGTAGTATGTGAATGGTGTGGGTTAGAACATCAAGCAAAACCATATCAAATTGAGAATGGAAGGAGATTTTGTTCTGATAAATGTAGGCAAGATTGGTTTGCAAAAGAATATTCACAGACAGAAGATTTTAAAAATAATGCAGCGATTAGAGCAGTAAAAATGCTAGAAGATGATGTTTTTAATCAAAGGGTAACTGGTATACAAATAATTATTAACGATTTACTTAGTAAGTTAAATATAAACAATAAATCAGAAAAGGTTTTCGGTAAAGTAGCATTAGATAATTATCTGATTGATAGTGGATTAATGATTGAAAATATGGGAACATTTTATCATTGCGACCATAGAAAATATCCACAAATAATATACGAACGTCAGGTTAATAGAATAAGAATGGATAAGATTAAGCATTCATATTTAAGAAATAATCATAATGTTGAAGTATTATATTTATGGGAAGAAGAAATAAATAATAATACCTTATTGTGTGAGCAATTGATTAATCTATATGTTAAAAACAATGGTAAATTAGATAACTACCACTCATTTAATTATAAACTGAATAGCGAAAACGTATTAGAATTAAACGATGTTGTTTTTAAGCCTTATATGGCATGGGATATTGAGGAATTACATAAAATAATTGATACATCAACAAAAGAAAAAATGAGTCATAAACAGTTGGATAAATGGACTATATTTAACTGTGAATACTGTGGGATTGAAACAGAACAATTAACAGGCAAATATAATACAAGTGAACACCACTATTGTAGTACAGAATGTAGTGGTAAGGCACAAATAAAAAGGTTTATAGTTTATTGTAATAACTGCAATGAAGAAATATCGGTTATTCAAGATAAATACATTACCAATAAAAGATTTTTCTGTGACCAAAAATGTCAACATGAATATCAAAAAAGAGTTGGATTTCAATTAAAAGATAATATAATATTAGATATCCAAAGAGAACAGCGTATTAAAGAATTAAATCTATCTAATAAATAATAATTGAAAGAAGGAAAATAAAATGACAATTAAAAAATTAAATCAACAAAATATATCTAAAATCTCTACTAAATTCAATGAAAGGGTATCCCTAACAGTTACAGATCGTTTTTCAGATTATTACACAATAGAAATAAATAAATATTTTAAGAAAACAGAAATTCAAAAAATGATTGTAGATTATTTTGCTCTCAAGGAAGAATTGCAAGCAATAGTTACTGATTTAGAATTAGTTAGAAATACTGCATTTCTATTTCCTGCATTATTGGTAAAATACTTTTCAAATGTTCCTCTTTCAGATGATATTGTAGAATTAATATCAGGAACAGAAACACTTATGGATATTGAGGTTTTTGATCATATAGTAGGGGCATTGCCGCAAGAAGAAGTAGAGAGAGTGAATTCTATGATTAAAACAATGACTGATAATATTCCATTAATGAATAAAATGTTGGGTAATGATAATATAGATGAAAATTCTAATGAAGAACAATCTATTAATACAGAAGCAGAAGAGTGATAATATGCAAGTAAAACAAATGAGTTTGCATAATCTTATGTCAAGTGCAGAGTTCAAGAAGAAAGTTGATTATATCAGAGGTATTGGAGAGCAAAGATTATATGAAGCAATATGGGATAATGTTTATGCCACTTATACCCCTGTTGAGTACGAAAGAACGTATCAACTTTTAAACAGCGTTACAAGTAGTTATAAATTAAATACAAATTCATTTGAAATCAGAGTATTTTGCGACCCAGAAAAGATGAATCATATAGCAAATAGTCCTTATGGGATGCCAGTTTATGTTCCGGTATTAACTGATGACGGACATACACAAAAAGGATATGAAGGGACTCATGATATGTATCATGACTATCCAAAAAGAGATTTTTTGAATATTGCTATAAAAAAAATAGAGCAAGAATTGCAACAAATGTTGATAACTGCAATTATAACTGTAACAGCTTCTAGAAATAGAAAAGCTTATTAATTTAATAATCGAAAGTTAATTTATAGAAGTAGGTAGTGTATCTGATCAATACACGAAAGCCCTTACCTTTCGGGCAACCTACTTCTTTTTATATTGTTGTTGAAAGGTTAAGGAAAGGTGTGAATATTTTATGTTGTTAACAAAAACAGTATTAATTAAATGGAATCGTTCAACTTGTACCCATTATAAAGAATTAGGATATATTTTTACTAAAGTTAATGATGAATTTGAAGTTAAGGTTGAGGATTTATACCCTAATACAAAAACAAAAGTTGATGTTCAATGTGATTATTGTGATAAAGTGATATCAAAATCATATAAGAAATATCTAGATGGAAGAAAAATCGTTGAAAAAGATTGTTGTAAACAATGTACACAAATAAAAGTAAAAGAATGTAATTTAATAGTGCATGGAGTCATACATCCAATGCAATTAGATTCTGTGCAAGAAAAATCTAAACAAACTAATCTTGAAAGATATGGAGTAGATAGTCCATGTAAAAGTGAAACTATAATGAATAAAGTTAAACAAACTAATTTAGATAGATTGGGAGTAGAATATACATTTCAATCTAAAGAAGTGCAAGAAAAATCTAAACAAACTTGCATGGATAGATATGGTGTGGAATGTGTTTTTCAGTTAGAAGATGTTAAAAACAAAATAAAAGTAACAAATCTTAAACGATACGGATATGATAATGTATTGAAATCCCCAATCATTAAAGAAAAAATAAAAATGAGTTTATATAAAAATAAAACAGGCGTTAGTTCATATCCCCAAAGATATATTTGTAGTCTAATAAATGGAGAATTAAATTATCCGATAGGTAATTTATCTTTAGATATTGTATTCTTAGATGAAAAAATTTACATAGAGTATGATGGGAGTGGCCATGATTTAAGGGTTGTAAGAGGACAACTCACTGAGAAAGAGTTTAATCAAAAAGAAATAGTAAGGAATTATGTTTTAAAGTCTTTAGGTTGGAGGCAGATAAGAATAATATCAAAATTAGATTATATACCACAAGATGATAAAATAATTGATATAATTGGATATGCCAAGAATTACCTATCCGATAATCATAGTTGGATAAATTTTAATATTGATACCAATACTATTATAAACAGTTTAGGTACTTTTAAATTTGATTTTGGAAAAACTCATCAAGTTAGAGAAAAGAAAGTTATAAATATATAGTAATAGGTATAGATGATAAGTATGTAATGTAAAAGAGACACTAATTAAAGTGTCTCTTACATGTTTGCGTTACATCATATTAATACGTTTAAAAGCATTTTTTAATCCAAATTTGTTACTATAACCATTAAATGAAAATACAGCGGAACTATTGTCTTTGAAAAATATAGTTAAATAGTGAACCAATTGAGTTACTTTTCCGTTTCCAACTCCACTAAGTCCACCCACAATAGCTCCTACGCCACCAGCTAATAATCCACCCAAGATCGCACCACCAACAACATTTCCATTTTTATCTACTAATTGCTTAGAAGAAATTGTTTCTAATCTATCAATTTTAGAAATCGGTATAGTAATATCATCAATCTTAATTGTTTCCTTATTAAAGGATATTTTTACATCTATTCCTTTTGCTAATCTATTTATGCCTTCAATATGTTTAAACGATATTGATTTAACTATGCCTTTTTGTATTCGATATATGAGGAATAACCAATAAAAGAATAAGATAGAACCAATTATAAAGAATATTTCCATTATTATTTAACACTCCTTTTTACCATTATATTGATATTATATAATTTTTAGAATATTAAATCAAGTTTTTTATTTACCAAAGAGAGGTGAGGTGAAATTAATTGGCTGATAATTTAGGATTAGTCATACAGGTTAATTATGCAAGCAGTCAGCACAATATTGACAATGCTATTAAAAAGTTACAAGAATATGTTGATACTAAAAAATTAAATATTGCTTTTGATACTGCATCATTAAAAGGATTAGATCAAATAAGTAAAGCAATTGCTCCTTCTATTAATCAGGTTAACAATCTTAATTCTTCTATGCAAACATTAGGAAGAACCATGGAAAATGTTAATAAAGTATCTAATTCTGAAACTAAACATAATGGGATATTAACTGAGATAAAAGAAGTTAAAGAATTGGAAAATGCTTTTGGTAAATTAATCAAAGTTACTGAAATTATTAATGCTAAAACTGGGGCAAGAAGCATTAATGAAGAAGCCACAAATTATAAAAAGCAACGGGAAGCAGTAGATGCTTTAAATGCTTCTAAAAGCAAAATGCAACAGTCATTAGAACCATTTAAATTAAATCCTGCATTGGCAACTGAAGTTCAGCAGTTATCTCAAAAAATAAAAGAATTGGATATGTCAAATATATCTAAGTCAAATGTTCAAGAGATTAGAAATCAAATTACGATATTGACACAATTGGCTAGAGAAATTGACAACGTAAAAAAAGCAGAAGAAAGGTTAGCTAAAGAACAATTAAAGCAACAAGAGACTGCTGAAAGAAACATTCAAAGACAACAACAATTGTATGCAGGATTATTCAATCAAACTGAAAGGTCTTTGCAACAACAGTCTAGATTGTTAAATACTAGAATGCAATCTTCTTTAGGTTTAGGAAACAGTATAAGTAATACTTTAACACCTGAAAGTTCTAGAGTATTAGAACATCAATTAGAGAGATATAGAAATATTATTAGGCAATTTCAGGCTAATAATGAAATAGGCATTAGTATAAGACCAGAGCAATTAACACAGTTACAAAATCTTGAAAATAGAATCAGAAGATTTTATGAAACTGTAAGGCAAGGACAAAATGATTCTCGTGGTTTTAACTTTACTCAATATGATCAATTTACACGTTTAAATCCTGCAATAACAAATGCTACCCATGCACAACAATATTATAATACTTCTTTGTTGGAAGGTCATAGATTAATTGCTTCTAACATTCAACAAACAGAACAATACATAAGAGTAACACAGCAATTAAGAAATGGAAGTCAACATTTAAATTTAGGCGTTTATATTGATAGGGCAACTGGTCAAATGTATCAATTTAATGAAGCTTTACGAGATGGAATGACTAGAAGTTGGGGTTTGGGAGAGGCCATGAGTACAGCCGCAACCAAGGCTATGGTGTGGTCTGTTGTCATGGGAGGAATGTACGGATTATTAAATGTTCTTCAGCAAATTCCACAGGCAATTATTTCTATAAATACACAATTGGTCGAGATGTCCAAAGTAATGTCATCTAATACAGATTATGGTGTTCTAATGAACAGCCTTGCAAAATCTGCCAATGCATATGGAAGAACTATAACTGAGACGCAATTGGCAGTTGTTGAATTTGGAAAACAAGGTTTTGAGGCAGCTCAAGCAACTGATATGGCGAATACGGCACTTTTGGGAGCGAATGTAACAGGTTTAAAAACTGCTGAAATGGCTCAGTATTTAACTGCGACTATGGCACAATTTAATGTTGTTGCAGAAGACTCTGTTTCAATAGTAAATAAAATCAATGAGGTTAGAAAATTAGCCTCCTAATATGGTGACGTATTAGTAAAAATTCTTAAATTGCGGGGAAATCCTTAGAGACTCAATAACCAAGCCGTTGTAGGGATATGATGGTGGCGAGTAGTAACGGACTCGGTATGGTAATATCATTGAGTATTGGGTAATCAAACGCATCGAAACCTCTAGAACAGAGGGACGTTCAACGACTATAATAGAAGTGGTTTTATAAATTAAACCATAAGGGATAGTCTGAACTTCTATGGAAATCATAGAGAAATAGAAAGAAATTTCTATTCGCCATTATAACAATATAGTGGTCAGTACCTTTAAATAAAGGGAAAGTAACAGAATGTGATAATAATTTCGCAGTTACAAGTCAGGGACTAGCGCAAAGTTTGTCGAAAGCTGGAGAATCGGCGCAGATTTATGGGGCAACGCTCGATGATGTCATTGGCTATACCACAGCAATCCAAACCGCCACAAAAGAGAGTGGAAATGTCATTGGAAATTCGCTAAAAACTACTATTTCTCGAACATTTTCGACAGATTCAGAGAAAGCATTAGCTGGAGTAGGAATTGCAATAAAAGATATTTCAGGAAATGTAAGAGATGTCAATCAAATCTGGGGAGAATTGGCGGTTAAATTCAAGACACTTTCCAGTGAACAGAAACAGCAAATAGGACTTACAATTGGCTCAAGATACCATTTAACACGGTTTTTGGCCCTCATGGATAATTGGCAAATAGTTACAGATGCCACGACAACATCACAGAGGTCTTTATTTTCAGCCCTTGAGGAAAATAGAAAGCATTTGGGCAGTTTAGAAAGTCAGATTAATAAAGTGAAGTCAGCAGGCCAAGAACTTTCATATGTGTTAGGAGAAAGCGGATTAAAATTTGTAATGTATGGAGTTTTATCAGGGACAACTTTACTTATTAATGGGTTGACAGAATTATCAAATATGGGTGCTGGGGGAACAATTGCAATTACTGCTCTTGTAGTAACAATGGGTGGATTGTTGTTAAAAACATTGAGTTTAATTCCTGCGCTTAATGCAGCCACAGTGGCATTAAAAGCCTTCACTATTGCAACACTTACTAATCCATGGATAATATTTGGAACAGTTGTTTTTGCTACAATAGTTGGTATTGTTTCATATTTTGGACATGCAAAACAAGTAAGGGAAGAGCAAGAAAAATTAAATAAGACATTGAATGACTCAACAAGAAATTTTAATGCTTTAGCCGAATCAATAAATAAAGTTGGTGCTCCAACTCTTCAAAATATTAATGATATTGAAGCTCAGATTAAAAGATATGATGAGTTGACTGAAGCAATATTAAAATCAAAAGAAGCAGAGTCAAAAAAGATAGTAAAAACAGTTGATCCTAGAACTATGCAAGTATCATTACAGAAAAAAAATATTCCTGATGAAGTTATTGATCTTGCGGCTAATCTACGTATTGATATTGGAGCATTTAAAACATATGATGCATTGCTGTCAGAAATTACAAAAAAACAGAAAGAACTTGCTGATTCTACTGAAAAAGCAAAGAAAAATTCTACTGAATTTCAAGCACAACAAATTAAACTATCTCAAACAAGTTTAGATGTTGCTAACAACACAAATGACTTAGTTAATGAATATAAAGAATTGCTCTCTATTACAGATAAAAATGAGCAACAAACTAAAAGATATTCAGAAGTAAAGAATATGCTTTTAGCAATGTTTCCAGAAGAGTCTAAGAATGGAAAAATAATTATTGCCCTATTAGAAGAAGAATCTAAAAAGAGAGTAGAACTTGCAGAAAAATCATTAGGTCAGTCTAGAACACAATTAATAGAAAATGCAAAATCTACTCAGAGTGCCTACGAAACAGCAGTTAAAAATATGGCTATGTATCAAGCAGAAATTGATATGTTAAATAGTTTATGGGCTTCGCGCTCCAATAATGCAGGTAGCACTGGTAATTGGAGAATAGCTGAAGATTTAGGAATGGCTCAATCTAATTTTGCAGAGACAAAAAAAGAAGCTAATTCATTAGCAGATTCTATTAGTAAAATGAATGATGTATTAAATTGGAAACCTGCTTCTGTTGCTGGTATTGGAGACAAAGACAAAAAAGAATCTGGTTCATCTAAAGACAAAGATCAAACTCCCTCAATCGAATCCACAACCTCTGCCCTCCTAGCCCAAATTAACATCGAACATCTTCTCCAAAAAGCTAAATCAGACTCAATCCAAAAAGACCTCTCCCAAGCACAATCTCAAAAAGATTACCAATCCCAACTCTCCCTAACAACAGACCTAATATCCTCCCAAGCAAAGGAATTATCTCTTCTCTCCTCTGCAAAAGACAAAATAAACCAACTCAAAGATTCTGCCCTCCAATCATCTTCATCACAATTTGGTGATACTTCAAGATGGTTTACAGGTGATAATAATTCTGAATCTGTTGCTTTTATAGATGAAAAGAACAAATCCAGTGAAGAAACTCGTAAAATCATGGATGAGACATTTAAATCTCTTCAATTATTGAGAAATGCTTGGATGGATAATAAGAAATCAATGGATGAAAATGCAGAATCATCTAAATCCCTCAAACAATCCCTAACAGACCTCTCCCAAGACCTAGCAACTCAAATTATTAGCACTTCAAAATCATTAGCTGAAGAAGATTTAAAAGCATTTAAACTTTTACATCAAACAAAAATTGATGGTTATCAATCTGAAATTGATAAACTACAAACTCAAGCAGATTTACAAAATGAAGAAATTGAAAGGACAAAAAAACTTACTGAGCTTAAAAAAGCTCAAGATGCTTTATCAAATGTAGAATCTGAAAAAAATACTCGTGTATATTCTGCTAATAAAGGTTGGACTTGGGAATCAAATCCTAATGATGTCAAAACCGCTAAAGATAATCTTAAAACAGCACAAGAAAGCTATAATGATTGGGAAAGAACCAACACTTTAAATCATCAAAAACAAGCATTAGATGATAATATAAAATTTGAACAAGATATAATCACTTCTGAACAAAATGCATTTGATGATCAATGGAAAAATCTTGATACACAAGCACAAAAATTGCTTAAATTATATGGTGAAAATGTAGAAAAAACAGCACAAATTTTATCAGAAAAATTAATTGCATTAAATGCTCAATATCAAGCTATTTTAGACAGAGAAACTGAATTATCTAATAGTTTAACTGGAAGTTCATCAGGGTCAAATAGTAATCAAAATTCAAATATAACAGTTTCGCTAACTCCTCATATTACAGGTGGAGAAGTATCGAAAACTGGTCCAATTTGGGTTGATGGTAAGGCAGGTTTGCCTGAACGAATTCTTTCATCAGAGCAAACTTTTTCATTTAATAAGTTAGTTAAAAATCTTCCTTCTTTGATTTCTATGATGGATAATTTGAAGAATATAAGTCTACCGACAATTAATTTTTCTATTCCTAATTATACTCCAATATTTGCAGGTAACAACGGAAGAAGCACAACCAATGATTATGGAATTAAAATAGAAAATCTTACAGTTGTTGCAAATGATGTTTCAGCATTAAAATCTCGATTAAGTAGTTTAGCAAGGACAACAAGAGAGGATTATTAATTCTCTCTTTCCCTTATATTTACCCTTATATCCTATAGAAAGGAAGTGAAATAAGTTTGTCAATTTACCAACCTAATTTTCTTACTCCACAAAATATCTCAGTAGATGCAAAATCCCCAATCATATTTTCAGCGACAATACAAGGCGATGTTTGCACTAATTATCAGCTTAGAATTTATAAATTGGATAATACTTTAATTTATGATTCTACTAAAATTGAACTTGCTATTCCATTATATCAAAATGATATTTTTAATTTTACAGTATCTGCAAATCAATTGCAAAATGGCATTCAATACAAATGGACATTAGAAGCATTTCAAAATTCTATTTCTGCAATATCGAGAGAAACACCTTTTTATTGCTATGAAATACCAATTGTAAGTATGGTTATTCCTTCTATTATAAATAGTAAAACATATGAATTTCAAGCAACTTATACACAAACACAATATATGTCTATTAAAAGATGGTATATGGTTTTTAAAGACTCATCTAATAATATTTTATTACAAACTCCATATAGCTACAGTTCCAATATAAGATATATATTTGATGGATTTGCTAATGGAGCAGTAATAAATGTGCAAACTATTGTAGAAAGTCAAGTAGGAGTAATTACATCGAGTTCTATTTATACTTTTTCGATTAGTTATTCTCAACCTTCTATGAATATCACTCCAACAGTTACTTTATTATCTGAATTATCTGCTGTAGAAATTAATTGGAATAAACCAATTCAAATAACAGGATCAGTTGTAGGAGTTAATGAATATGTTCCCAATTTATTAATTCCTGATAATAAAGGTTTGCATTTAGATATAGGGTCATATCCATCATGGGAAAGTACAACTCTGCTAGATGAATCCACGACATATGACGAAACTAGTACATATGATGAATATGGAGATGCCACTATTCTTCTTAATCAGTTTTTTGGAACTAATTTTACTTCAAGTTATGTTGACTTCATTGTTGATATTCCAGAATTATTCACTTTTACTATTGATTATATTCCAGATGAAACTTTTCACAGTGGTATAATTGTAGAATTTTTCGATGTAGAAAATTTAAATTATGAAATTGGATATGATGGAGAGAAATTTTATTTTATTAGTAATGGAAAGTTAATCAATGGGGATATAAAAGTTTTACCAAATACTAATTTCTTAATTGGTATAAAAGGAATTGAGGTATTAATTATTGTAAATAATCAAATTTATGAATATTTGCATATGTAGAAAGGAGAAAATAATTTGTTTCTATCAGGAAGCTTTTTAGGTATAAGTGTATTTAGAAAATTAGAAGATATTCCCATAAGAAGAAAATATAATAAAGTAAGGATTTATGGTAGTTCAACTATAGATAAATTACAAATATTAAATAAAGAATTAACAAATACAGAAATCCAAAATATAAATACAACAGATGCTTTAAAATGGAATGTAAATACTTTAGCATTATCTGAATTTGAAGGGAATTTAGTAGCAGGTAATATAGCTAATTCAGATCCAATTATCAAATGGCAAGTAACAAGAAGAGAACAATATAGTGATACATTAAAAATTTTAGACACAATTGATGTTAGCAGAATTAATTATATTGATTATACTTGTCAGCAAAATAAGGATTATATTTACGATATATTTCCTTTGACAGAAAGTCAAATAGGGATTCAATTAGAGAGTGAAGTTATTAATACTAATTTTTATGGATGGTATCTTGTCGGTAATGATGCAGACGGAACAACTTTTGTATATCATTTAGATTTAAATTTACAATTCGGAGGATATACAACAGAAGAAGATTATGTAGAATATAAAACATATGGACAATACAATGCTTTTGCTAAAGGAAAGAGAAAATTTCGAAGAGGAACGATAGAAGCAATAGCTGGAAGCATTTCTTCTGATGGAGGTCTTTTACAATCTATTGATTACATTAAAGATTTAGAAAATAGAATTCAAGATATTTCTACAAAAATTCTTAAATCTCGAAAAGGAGAAATTATGAAAGTTAAAACTCATGGATTTTCTGCAGTTCCAGTCGAGAATGGAATTTCGAGTCAACCCTATGTTTGCAAATTCGAATTTGTTGAGTGCGAGGAGATGACATAATTTGCCCTCTTATCAAGATTATATTAATGCTCTTCTTTCTGGAACTTATAAACAAAAAATAAAAGTAGAATTACTTCGTCCAGATGAAACTGTTCGTGAAGAGATAACTTCTCTAATTATAAATTCAAGTGGCAATTTAAATATTGAAAGAAAAAATGGGATACGAAGAACAATAGATTTACAAATTATGAATCTTGATGGTCAATATATCCCAAATATTGAGAATTTCTTTATTCATCAAAAGTTCATGGTTCAACTTGGATTAGAAATGCCTAATGGTGAAGATTATTGGATTAAAAATGGTTTATTTGTAATGGAAGATCCTTCTGTAAGTTCAAATTATTCTGAGAGTTTTATTTCTATAAAAGGCATTGATAAATTTAGTTTAATGGATGGGACTTTAGGAGGTGAATTATCTAGCACATATATTATTCCAATAGGAACAAATATAATTCAAGCAATTAAGGATACGTTAATTTTAGTTAATGATCCACAAGAACCAATTATTGATGTTCAATTAATCGGACAAACAACGCCTTATACCATGACTTACGAAACTTCTGATAATATTTCTAAAATTATTATTGATTTAGCTCAATTATATTCTTGTTCAGTTTATTATAATGAAAATGGTCAACTTGTTGTAGAAAAAGACATTCCAGATGAAATAAAATCATCTCTTTGGAATTTTTCTACTGAAGAATTTAATTTTCAAGGTAATGCTATAAATACATACAAATATAGCGAAATATTTAATAGCGTCAGAGTTATTGGAAGCAATATTGATGGAATTACGTATAGTTATACTGCTCAAAATAACAATTTATCATCTAATGTTTCTATACCTAATCTTGGATTTGAGAGAATATTTATACATTCTTCCGACCTTTTAGACAGCAATGAAAAATGCAAAGATTTGGCAGAATATATATTGCGTAGAAAAATAGCTATGCAAAATGAATTAAGTTTTAGTGCTATTCCTATGTATCATTTAAATTCAGACTGTATTTGTACATTGACTGATTATAATTTAAATTTATCTGAAGAGCGTTTTCTTATTGATTCTATTACAATTCCTTTGAATATTGGAGGCGTAATGACATTAAAGTGTATAAAAGAGAAAGAGTTAATATTAACTTAATGTTTCTAATAGTTAATTAATAATTAAATAACAAAAGTAGGTGAAATAAAATGGTAGATAATTATTCAGAACAATTGAATTCTCCAGAATTTGCTTCTTTTCTTAATTCTATTATTGAGAAAAAAATAAAAACAATAGTAAAAAATGAAATGGAGAAGTTTGGAAATTTTAGAGGATGGGTTGCTACTGTTGATTCTATAAATTTAGATTTAACAGCAAATGTTAAATTGGCAGGTGATTCAGCAACAATTATCCCTAATTTAAAAAATAAAAGTGGAGAAGTTTTAATAGCAGGGGATGAAGTATATTTATGCTCTATTTCTTCCTTAAGTAATGCATATATTTCAATTAAAAAATAAATTTAATAATAAAAGGATGTGATTATATGGCAAAATTAAATCTTCCTAATTCTTTACTTTCTGAATATCAGCAATTTAATACTTTGCTTGATTTAGAAACAAGAACTTCTTCAGGGGATATTGTCTTCGTTTCAGTTTCCAGTGGAGTAACCTATTCAACACTTACGTATAGCGGAGGTTTGTATAATAATCAAGGCCAAAATGGAATGCTTCTTATTTTAAAAGACGCATTAACAAATTATATTATTTTTGCAGAAGATTTAAATACCTTAACAACAAATATATCAAACCTTGCAGGGACAAGTGGAACTGTTGAAAAAACAAATTTAAGTGTATTTAATTTACATGCAAATAATAGTACAAAACATAATGGCAGTTTAATTTATTCTTATAATAATTTTGGAGGTGCTTTATGAGAAATAGAAAAGATGCTAAAGCAAAAGAGATATTTGGAGAATACACAATTGTTAAATTTAAGGAGGTTTTATAATGTCAGCAAATACACAACCTATTTTCCCTTTAACCCCTATTGTGTCATGGAATACTTCTGCTATAACAACTGCCAATACAGCTAAAGATGGTACTGGTACAGTTGTAACATTAGCTACAGGAGGATTGAATGGAACTCGAATTGATCAAATAAAAGTTAGACCATTAGGAACTAATGTTGCCACAGTAATGAGATTTTTTATTAATAATGGATTAGCAAATACAACTGCAGCTAATAATGCTCTTGTTTACGAAATTACATGCCCTTCAACTACATTGTCAGAAGTTGCTGCTTTAGCAGATATAGATGTATTAGTTTATAAGGGATCAGAAGTTTATCCTCCAATTCAAGTTTTGCCAACAGGATATAAATTAAATGTAACGATTGGCACGACTGTAGCTTCTGGATTTTCAATTGTTGTGTCAGGTGGTGATTTTTAATGTTTAATGGAATACCAACATCACCAAAAAAAATAAAAACATCAAATTATTTTGAAGTACCCAATCTACTTTGGAGTAGAGATACGCCAGTTTCAACAGCAGTCGATACTTCAAAATTTATTAGATTAGGAGTTAGTACACTTGATGATACCCCAACAGATGTAAATTTTATTTATAGTTTAGATTCTCGTTGGCCTCCTAAAACAAATTTTGCATTGGAAATAGTTGGTTATTCATCAACAGGATCGAGAGTTGATTATTTTTTATATGATTGGGACGATATAGCTTTAACTAAAGGGTATATTACACTTTTGGCGAGTACTCCTACAACTAAAAGATCGCCTATTTTTAATTTAATTCCTGGACATGATTATTCTTTTGGTTTTAGTTGTTACACAACTGGTTATACAGGTTATTTATCTTCTGTGAAACTTATTACTTTTTCAAATTAAGTAAAGTAATTATTAAATAAATGAGGAAAGGAGGTGATTTTTATGAGTTCAGGTGTTTTGTCTTCACAAGGTGATGCTCAAGGTTTTTATACAACAGTAATTAATAATGAAATGATTGACTTTTCATTAACTCCATTAAGTTCTATAACGATTGAATCCGATACAGAATTATTGCTAAAAATTAATGGGTCAAATAGTATTTTACATACAAAATTTTGTATTTTTACTGACGTTATTATTACGACAATTCAAGTAATGATGCCTATTGGGACTAAAATAAAATGGTCTGCTTTGTTGTGCTAATAAACAAAATATAATAATTTTAGAAATGGAGTGAATGAGATATGGCTTTAATAGAATTAGGAACTCTTAGAGATTACTGGAAAAATGTAAGTGATTGGGTAAAAGGAATAGATGTAGTATCTTCTCCAAAAATAACAATAAGTTCAGCTTTGCCAGTAGGTACAAATTTAATGGGGAAAATAGGAATTGATCAAACAACTCTTGGAGTTACAAATGGGGTTTCGGTAGTAAATACCGTACAAGTAGACCTTGCAACAGGCCTAATGTATCAAAATGACAGCGTTACGGTTAGCAGGGTGGCTAAGGGTGCTGTAACGCAAGTGTTTACAGATGTCATTGTGTCTGGACAATCTGCACTAATTGATTGCACTGGATTTAATGCTTTAATGGTTGGGATACAAGTTAGTGATAGTCCTGTTACTGGCATGGATTTACAGGTCAACGGACTGACAACACTAGATACTGGTACACAAACATATTGGGCTAATATTATGGATGTAAGCGGCGTAATCATGCAAACGAACGGCATTAAGCAAAATATTGTTAGGAGTTATAGGGGTGTTCCTGACAAGGTTTTCTTAAATTTAATACGGACAGATGGGACATTTAATATTTTTGTCCAACCTGTAAATCTGTAAAGGAGTGTGATGATATGATTGCAAACCCTAAAATGTTAGTGGTAATGGGAGATAGCTACACTGAGTATTACAATATTGCCGAGCTATTACACACTGGATTTCCAACAGCAAATATGAAAAAGTTTGGGTTATCAGGTTCATCTTTGTTTATGAGGTTAAGTAGCTTGCGACAAGTCTATGATGCCAACCCTTCTGTGGTAGTTTTGGAATTTGGAATTAATGATTATTGGAGATTACGCAACGGAGCCCCATCTGCTACTATAGAACAATTTAAGACGGACATAGCTTTCGCAATAAATGAAATACGCTATAATACAGGGGCTAAAATAGTATATTGTGGTATTCCTTATTTCCCTGTGTCAAACTTTTCAAGTCCTATGGAATCAAATTACGCACCTTGGAGACAGGCGATAATTGATATTACGACCATTATGGATGTAGTTTATGCGGACTGGTATCAAGCAATGTTTGATGCAATAGCAGGGGGTGTACTTCCTGCCGATTTATTTATTGGTTATGATAATGTGCATCCTTCGCCGTTATGTCAAAGTATATTAGTTAATGAGTTGTACAATAAGATGATTAATAATGGTCTTGGTGCATATTTAACAGGCGATACGATCAACAGGGCAAAATTAAGGATACTACGAGTGTAGCGCAGTAGACCTTTACTGTTCATTAGTTGATAATTCATAAAAACAAAAAGATGGAGATAAATTCATCTCCATCTTAAAGCCATTTGAAATAGTTGTTTTAATGGATTAGGTAGATGTAAATTTGAAAGTCGCTTATAGCAAGGGTTTATAGGGTTCGTGATAATTTGAATTTTAGTTAAATTTAATGATATTTTAGTGATTTAAGAGATGGTTTTGTTAAACTGTCTCTTTTTATTTATTGGTTTATGAAAATTATATAGGAAGGTGAAATAATTGAATAATAAAACGTGTGTTCTTGATATAGGACATGGGGGCAGAGATCCAGGCAGTATTGGAATAAAGACACAAGAAAAAAATAATAATCTAAATTTAGGATTAAAAGTTGGAAAAATACTTCAACAACACAATGTAATAGTGAATTATACAAGGACAACCGACAAAGATTTTTGTCCAAACGGTTATGATGAAAATATTGATTTGCAGAACAGAATTGCAATTGCAAAACAATATAATCCTGATGTATTCTGCTCATTACACAATAATGCGTTTAATAAATCAGCAAAAGGTTTAGAATGCCACTGTTACAAATTTGGAGGAACAGATGAGAAATTAAGTAGAAGTATTCAAAACAATATGGTTTCAGCATTAAATATGATGATAGATAGAAAGGTTAAAGCAAGTAATTTCTATGTATTAAGATTATTTGATAAAACAAATACAGATGCTTGTTTAGTAGAATATGGGTTTATTGATAGTGAAGAAGACGTAATTTTAGCAAATATGGATAAAGCGAGTATTGCTATTAGTAAGGGGATATTAGAGCATTTAGGGATAGTTTATAAAGATAATTCTACTTCAACTACTCAATCAACAATTAATAATCAAGGAGATGGTAATGTGTTAGAAAAAGCCGTTCTCTTGTATAGTAAAGATGATTACTTTGCAGGAGGCGATGTAGCTCTAAAATATAATTGTGCTATTTTTATTCGTCATGCTGATAAATCATGTCCCAAAGATGCATTTTTAGCAAAGCAATTATTTATAATTGGAGGCAGTTCTGTAAAACATCCTCAAGAGATTTTGCTAAGTGGAAATAATAAATTTGATACTTGCGCTGAAGTTAATAAATATCTCGGATAATTCAAATTAGAGGTGTAAAAATAAATTACGCCTCTTTTAATCTAATTTACTAGTTTTTCTTTAGTAAAATTTATTTATTCAATTATTTATGTATGACAGCCAGACTTACCCGATCTGGACTGTCTCCTGTTTGCAATAATCTAAATATTGCATCCATTGACGTAAGGTTAACACAGAAAGGGGTAAAAGTCAAATGCAAAATATAATTATGGAAGAGGTGTTGAGTGTGGATGAAAATGAAATTAAAGAGGTTCTAGATAGTCATTCCGAAAAAATTATAGTTTTACAAACTAAGACAAATGTACATGAAGAAAAAATTTGTGGACTTTCTGATAAAATGATTAATCATGGTGAAAAACTCCATGAACTTGAGTTAAAAGACATCGCCTACGAAAGTAGATTTAATTCTCTGGATAGTACTTTAGCTAGAGTAGAAAATACTACATTGCAAAATTTACAAACTTCCAATCTCTTAATAAATACAATTAGCCAAATAGCCATTGGAAATTCAACTGGTAATACAGAAATAAAAAAGCAAGAAATAATAAGCGATACTGAAATAAAAAAGATAAAATTACATAATAATTTGAGTATGGCATTGAAAATTATAGGAATTGTAAGTTTACTAATAACTTCAATTGTGGCTGTGAAGTACGGAATTACTATTAAATAAATAAAAATTAAGGAGAATGATTAATATGGATAATACTCAAATTCAAGCAATGCTTTACAATTTAATTCTTACTATAATTACAACTGGTTTGCCAATCGTAATAACATTTATTGTGAAATTCATCAGACAACATACAAATGCAAAACAATTACAACTTTTACAATCTATTGCTAGAAACGCAATTCTTTTCACAGAACAAGTTTCTAAAGATATGAAATTTGATAGTAGTGTAAAATTAAGTTCTGCTATAACTTCTGCCCAAAAACTTTCAAAGAATTATGGAATAAACATGGATGAATATCAATGGAGATCAATTATAGAGGCTAGTTTGTTAGAATTTAATAAAGGTTATAATGAAGTTTTAAAACCAACAGTTGTTTCATCTTATAGTTCTACCGAAACAATTGCTGTTGAAAATATTCAAAAAACAGAAACTAATAAACTAACTGTCCCAGAGGACATGTTGAATGAAGTTTATAATGCAATATTAGAGAAATCTAACAAAGAAGCAAAAAATGCCATAAATAGCGTTATAGATACTGTACAAAAAAGTATAACAATTACAGAGGAGAAATAATTATATGAAAAATGTTTTAAATAAAATTGATAAACTTTATACAAATTTTTGTATAAAAATATATTTTGGATTACTCAATATATTTAAATTAGACTATTTTTTATTACATAATATTAACCAATAATCAATAATATCACAAACAAAACCATCTATAAGCCTCCAACTATAAATTCTGACACAATCTTACCATACTTCAATTTGTCAAGCTTAGAGATGTCTATTTGTTGATTAGACAAAATATGTAGGCTGAAAGCATTGCTAGAGTAAGGTTTCAGAGTTGTGTTTTAGAGAGGTTTTTATTGATTTAAATACTTAATGCCAAGGGAAGTCAATAATATGGTTTATGTTTATTCTGTGATATTTGGGATTCTAATTTATAGTATTTATATAATTCATCTGTCTATGAGAGAATCATAAATTAAAATGAAATTCTCAATTTAAGGGATATTTTAAGATTTTGGGATTTTGAGAATCAAGCTATAGGCAGGTTTCATGGTTGGTAGTAATTGGATAATTGTATATTTTTAGTGATTTCGAGAGGACTTATGAAAATAATTTCCTCTCTTTTATTATGTTTAAATTTAATCAATTTATTGAAAGGAGGTGAGAAAATTGGAATTAGAAATTGATCCAGTAGATAAATATGTTTTCGTTTATAACCTATTGCAAACTCAATTCTATGTTTCCAGAGGAAAGGTAGTCAAGGATGTTGGAATTCATTATGTAACAAAAAAGATGTGGCATAAGTTTGACAGAAAAGATACGGCAGACGTTTATGAAATTTGGAGAACACATAGTAGAAATAAAGACATTCCCTATAATTAATAAATAATAATTATATTTATTTTAAAAATTAAAAAGAAAGAAGGAATAGTAAATGATTAACAATAATAACAATGTATTAACAAAAATCTATGAGGATCAAGAGGTAGCATTTAGAGAAGGAATTTCTGGTAGTGAAGTTAGAATTGATGAAGTTGCTAGATTTTGTGGTTGGACAGAAATTGCAAAGAGTGGAAATGAGTGTATTAAGTGGGCAAGAGTTAATAAGCATTTAGCTGATTTAGGAGCATCGACACTTGTGTCGACGGGTGATTTTATCCCAGAATACATAATGTATCCACTAATTGGCAAAGCGAGCAATAATAGAGCAACACAATTTATGATATGGGTTGGCAAGGTGTTGACAGAAATTCGTCAAAATGGTGCTTATGTGTCTAAAGATATTACAGAAGAACAAGAGATGAAACTTGATAAATACTCTACAAATAAAAAGATAAGAAATACGTTCAGGATATGTAATATAGAATCAATTGAGTTAGAGTATAAAGAATGTATGATATATCATAAAAATAAAGACGGAAAAGAAAAGAATAATATTCAGAATTTGATTATTAAATCTTTAAAAGATAGAAAACAAATATTAATTGATAATGGCAAAGGATCTTTCGCTTTGGTACTTGCTGAAGTAATATCTATCATAGGTAAGAAACAAAAAGAAACTGGAAATAAAAGTAGAGGACAAACAATATCATATAAAAATAAAATTATTAGCAAACAATTGCAAATAATTGATGATAAAGAGGAAGCATTAAATAGTTTAGAAAATAGAATTGCTATATTAAACCCTTCATTATCAGAATATATGTGCTTAAATGTACATGGAATGTCGGAAAACTATCTCTATCAGACTGTTGTGAGCGATTATACTGGCAAGAATATTACAGTCAAAACTAACACATATAACAATTGGATTAGAAATTTTCCCTCGCATCAATTAATACCAAAAGAAGAGTTGGATGTTAATTGGGATATGCCAATTGTTGTTTATATAAAATTTGATTGCTTGGCAAAATTTGACAAACAAAATCTATTGAAGAGTGCTTTCGATCAAATTATAACAAGAGAGTATGGGGAAGATGATTGCATAATTGATAAAATTATTGTTGAGAAGAATATGGATGTAGAGAATTATAAAGATGGGAAGATATATTGCTACATAAGGAATGTAGATTGATTATGCATAAATGTTACACATCTATATAAGGGGTTGTCCGATCTGGACAACTCTTTATTAATTAATAAACAAAAGGAGAGATAAAAACAACATGAAAAAATTCTTAGGATTAAACGAATATGAAGCAAAATTTCTCATTGATTTATTGTCTAAATCTCAATATGAGAATGAAAGTGATAATACGACTGCAAAAGAAATACATGATTATCTACATATTTTATGTTACGAGAATGATAGATATTATGAAAAAGATATTGAGGATAGTGAATATAGAGAACTAACTCCATGGGAATGTGAAGAGTTGATTGATTCTATGAAGAAAGTAAAAGATAAATCAAAGGATAAGGATATTATAGATGATACTTGTCCATTTTGATTGGTGATTTTATAATTTAATATTACAATAGAAATTGAGGCACTTCATTAATTTGAAGTGTTTCTTTTTGTGTTGAAATAACACAGTAAAGGGATAGGATAGGCCATCCGAACTGCACAATCCTTAGTGCATTCCCTTTATATACTTTTAAGGAAACAAATAAAATATTAAAGGAGATGTTTAAGAAATGAAAATTAAATTAATTATTGACAAAGTATAAGAGAACCCTAACAAAAACAAGTGTATCGTGCAAAGCGTTGCACTCTTCTAGCCATTTCGCTGACGCTCAATGACTAGGATTGATTATTTAATTATTTAATAAAAATTAAGGTGGTGTTAATAAATATGTCAAAATACATAAAAACAAATGATAATCAAATTATTAATAAAGAAACTGGTGAAATAATAGAAGACCAAGAAAATCAATTTGAAAGAAAATTAAAGCACAGAGTATCACAAGTAATTAAAGATTTAGTTTAGAAAATATAAAATTATTAAAGGAGGACATTTAATTATGGAAGTTTTATTTAGGTATAGTGATTCTAATTTTTGTGCTTATTTAAATTATCTTGGATTTAAACATGTTGGATTTGATGTTGTAGAAAAACGTGGTAATAAACCAAAAGTATTTTTACATTTTGAAGGAAATAAAAATGAATTTATCAATATTTATAAAAATTATAATTCTAATAATATTTCATTAAATCTTATTGAGTTTGGAAAATGCAAAAATAGTATTCTCAAAACTGTTCGAGAATACTTGGGGAACTATTTAAGAAGTAAGAAGTAAATTGAGAAACTTGTTTTGAAACCATTGATATAAGCACATTTGCAGGTTTTAAAATAAATATATTTTGCATATTAGAGTTTTCTTACTGCACCACATGCAGTTAGTTTAGGAATATTCGTAAATACTCATAAAGGAAGGGGTTGCATTTGATTATGCCAACTGATTTAGAAAAACAAATTGATATACAATGGCACAAAATTGATGATGATCGTTATGTTTATCTTCTTACTGGAGAATCATTTAATAATTTAGAATATTTGGGAGCAGTCAAGAGAGAAATTGAAAATGCTCAGTTAAAAGATTTTCATGAACATTCAAAATTATTAAGAAAATATGGTATTGATGTAAATAGAAAAATAAAGAATAAAAGTGATAAAGTACCAATTGAAACAACATGTATTGCTTGGAAAGACACAAAGAAGGACTTATTCATTAAAGTATATAGGGGTGAAGGAGTCGAGTTAATTATGAATAAGACATTGGATATTTTTGAAAAGGGATTCATGTTCACTATTCAGCCATTTGTTGAGTTCAGAACAAATTGTGTAATTATAGACAGAGAATTTCCTACGGTAGAATATCTTGCAGAGTTAGCAGGGATGAGTCCTAGAAAAGCAAATGATATTATAAAGTCTTTAGAAAAGAAAAATCTAATCAAGAGATATAAAGATGGATTACATAAGAAAATATTTGTAAATCCTCATTATATGTGTGCAGGAGCAATTATTGAAGGTGAAATACCTTCTTATTTTATGTCCGAAATAGAAGAAGAAACTATGGAATTATTTGATACGGAATAAATAAATTTGAGGAGGTCATTTAATTATGAGTATGGGAATTTATAAAATAGAAAATATGATTAATGGGAAGATATACATAGGTAGTTCTAAAAATATAGAAAATAGATGGAGTCAACATAGAAGTTTACTAAAATCAGGAAAACATCACTCACGGCATCTGCAATATGCGTGGGATAAATATAATGAAAGTAATTTCAAATTTGATATTGTCGAAGATGTAATTATACAAGAGGATTTATTCACAAGAGAACAACATTGGATGGATACTTTACAATGTTATAATCCAAAGAATGGTTATAATATTTCACTATTAGCCAATGCTTGTTTAATGAATGATAATTATGATTTTAAAGAAATTATACAAGAAGAAAATGAATTAGTAAATAAATATAAAATAATATATATGATTATAAATAAGCAAAACGAAGAATTGATTTATAGAGGTATACAGGATAGAGATCCAGTTGAGCATATATTTAATGACTTTATATATTATCTATATAGATATTTTGCGAGTATTGATTTTGAATCTTTTGATAACATAACATTGTTTACAGATAAAGGTAATTTAGCTATGAAAGATTTCCAAGGAATAAATATAAAAATATGTAAAGACAGTATTTATAAATTAAACTTCAAAAAAGTTATTATTGAAAATGGGCATGGAGGCCAAAGAGAAGTTTTTTATAAGAATAACTTTGAGTTTTATGAAATAAAAGAAAGTAAAGATGGTTATATGGGAATTAGGGTTTATGATGGTTTCGATGTAATAAATTATATACTTGAATAAGAAATATTATACAGAAGTTCAATTGCAAAATATAACTAATTGGATGATAGGAGTTCAGATGAAAATAGGATATAGAACACTTTGCGGAAAATGTCATGCATTATCTTCATGATATAGGAGGAATTTGATGATTATTAATAATATAAATGAGCAAAATAACATACAGGATAATTTAGTTTATAAATTCCATAATATAAACAATGAATTGTTGTATGTTGGCATTACAAATAATATGAAAATTAGATTAACAAAACACAAACAGGATAAATATTGGTTTGAAGAAATTACAAAAATAACTACTTCTGATAAATTAAATCGCAATGAGGCACATATTTATGAGATATATTATATTGCTAATGAAAAACCAAAATATAATATAGATTTTATAGATGGTGGCAAAATAAATTTTGAGATTGTTAATTTATTGTTTAAAGATTATGTCATAATTAAACCTAGATTTAGGTCAACAAATAAAATAATCAATATTAATGATAAAATAGATATTGATAAAGTAAGTGAATTATATCTTAAAGGCAATACTATAAAAGAAATTGCAACAATTGCAAATAGGTCTCCATATACAATTAAGATGCATTTGATGGATTTAGGATTAATAGATAAACAAGTAATAAGGACAAAATCTGATAAGTTAGAAGCATTAAGTATTGCAATTAGCAACCTGAAAGAAAATATTAATCAAGAGTATTTTATGACAGAAGATATAATAGAAGAATTTGCAAAAGTATATGACTGTACTCATTCTACATCTAATGCAATTTATACTAGAGAGTTAATTGGTAGTATTCAGGAAATATTAGATAGTTATGGATTGGTTAAAGTGACTGCTAATAAAGAGATTAAGGAAAAATACAATATTGATTGTCCAGTAAGGAGTTATCCTAAGATTATTATTGAGAAATCAATAAACCAATAAATAAACACCACACTTGATACAACTATAGAAATAATGTTACAATGAATGTGTAAGTGATTCATTTTCATTTACACTCTCTTTCTTTCATCCTCAGAGGGAGTTCTAAACAACTTCCTCTATTTTATAATGAAATTAATAAATAATTATAAATTTATAAACCACATGTTTCTAATTGGATTGTGTGGTTTATTTTTGTATGTAAATCTATATAAACATAAAAAAGAAAGTAATTATAGTCATGCATTAACCATAATTACTTTGAAGCAGAGACGATATTTGGTTAGAAGCTAGATGAGTTAGTTAGATGATAACTCATGTTTATTTTAGCATGGAGTGAGAGGAATGTAAAGGTTTTTTGGTTTTGGATTGGATTACAAATCAATAAATAATGTTATTTGACTTTGTATTATGTCTCGTGATATAATATTAGTATAAGTTGTTCGTGTACTTATTGTTGTTTCACTTCACTTTTATATGTGGTTATGGCATATGTGTTTCTGGTATAATAGATTAGAGATTGGAGTGATAAACAGTATGGTAGTAAAAAATAGATTAAAAGAGATTATGGATGAGAGAGGTCTGAAACAGATTTGGTTAGCAGAAAAGATTGGTATAGATAGAAGCACATTATCGTCTGTGATTGCAAATAGAAAAGGAACAAATTTAGAAACTGCTATGCGTATTGCTCATGTCTTAGATTTAAAGATGGAAGATATATTCGAATTAGTCAATGAGGATTAAGGAAAACTTTTTGTTGTATTTAGTAAATTTAATGTTGACATAATCCACATTCTCCTGTATAATATTAATTAGTAAAGGATGACTTTGCTAATTAAATTTTAGGAGGAATTTTACATGGAAAAGATATATTGCGTTAAGGATAATAATGGTAGCTATAATGGTTCGATCAATATCTGTTCAAATTCAATGATTAAACGCAACGCAGACTGGAAATGGGACTATTATTCACAAACTTATCCAATGTCAGTTAATTTGGGTAGAGAAGATGTTGAGCGTAAAATTAAGAAACTTAGGGAATTAAATTTACTTGCTGAATATGAGAATTTAGATTGGGAAGTAATTGAGTTTACTAAGCAAGAGTGGACGGATCTTATTACAGAGAATTGTAAGAAGCATGATGAACTGAGAAGAGATCGAATGTTAAATTGGCATTATAATTCTTCTATTGTAATTAAAGAGATTAAGAAGGGATGTATAGGAGCGTATCGTAAGGCAGTTAGGGATATTTATAGAAAGTATAAGAGTAAGAATACATAATCATTGTGGTTTGGTTTGTGAAGGTTTTAGTTTTGTTGATTGTAAATTTAATGAAAGTAAAATGAGAAATTTTTATTTGGTATTTATAATTGGAATTTCTCGTTTTACTTGTCTTTATAAAGGAAAGAGGAATGATTGATAATGGGATTGATTACAAAAGAAGTTGAAGTTGGGTTAAGCTCAAGAGTTATAACTTGGTATAAAGATAAAGGATATTCATTACCTGAAAAGTGTCATTCACAAAGAAAAAATATTATGGTTGTAGATTGCAATAAAAATATATTAGTTAAAGTAGAAGATTTGTCCGATGGTTCCGATGTATTAGTTGATACTCAATGTGATGGTTGTGGAGTTATAATGATAGGCATAAAATGGCAGGATTACAAAAGATATGTACGAGAAAATGGAGAGTATTATTGTCAAAAATGCGCTCAAAATGGATATAAAAAATGGGTTTCTTTTTACGAATGGTGTTATATAAACTTAACTAGTGAAGAAGCTAGTGCGATAATATCTCGATGGGATTATGAATTGAATATTGATAAGAGTGGGAACAAATTAAGCCCTAAAGATGTTAGTTGTAGCTCTAGTGGATTAAATGGGGTGGGTTATTGGTTTAAATGTCTAAATCATAAAAATCATAAATCTGAGCAAAAGCGTATCAGCGGATTCGTTGCTGGTCAAAAAGGAAGTGTTGTTTGTATCCAATGTGATACAAATGTATTAGCAGTCACTCACCCACATTTGGTAAAATATTTGGTAAATAAAGAGGATGCATTAAAATATTCATCTGGTTCTGGGTTAAGTGTTTCTGCAATTTGCATAACTTGTGGATTTGAAAAAGAAATTATAATCACAAACCTTAGAAGATTTGGATTTGGATGCCCAAAATGTTCTTCTGGGACATATCCAGAAAGATTTCTATTTAGTGTTTTAGAACAATTGAATACAATTGATTTTATAACACAATTATCAAAAACTACATTAGAGTGGTGCAAAGATTATAAATATGATTTCTACATACCGTCTGTAGGAATTATAGAGACACACGGGTTGCAACATTATAAGGAAATTAAGAGTAGTTGGAATATGGTTTTAAGTGAAACACAAGGAAATGATAAATTAAAAGAGCAATTAGCAAAGGAAAATGGTATTGAAAATTATATAATTTTAGATTGTAGGAAGTCTGATATGGAATGGATAAAGAAGAAAATATTATCAAGCACACTTCCTACAATATTAAACTTTAAAGAGAACGACATTGATTGGTTAAAATGTTCAGAGTATGCTTACTCTGGGGATATAAAATTGGTTTGTAATTTATGGAATAGTGGAATTGATAATATTGAAACTATAAAAGAAATTTTAAAAATAAGCAATTCTACAATTAGAAGATACCTTAGAAAAGGATCAGAGATGGGATGGTGTGTTTACGGAAAAAGAAATAATCAAATAATATGTTTAACAACAGGAGATGTGTTTAATTCACAAAAAGAAGCTAGTGAAAGATACGATATACCTGCGACAAGCATATCCGCGTGTTGTAGAAATAATAGCGGACAAAAATCGGCAGGAAAATTACCAGATGGAACTAAATTGGTATGGATGTATTATGATGAATATTTAGAAATCAACAAATAATATTATAGAGAGCAATACATTAATTTGTATTGCTCTCTATAATATTATTTGTTTTTACTTAGTACACCAATTTATTACGGTTTCATTAAAATACTTAACGCTTGATGTGCCATTAATAATTTTTCCACCTTCTTTAAGGACTGGTCTCCAACGCTTATCTGTTCTCAAAAAGAAATCATCTTTTGCTAATTTAGCAAGTTTAATCTTCCAGTCAGGATCATCTTTTAAAACAGCACTCAATGCTATCATTGCCCCCATAGCGAGAGGTTCGATTGTGAAATATAATTTCTTTAAACTATTCTTAGATTCTAAATCAGAATTAGCCATAAATTGTGGGAAGATTGATACAAGTTCATCAATATATTCTATTAACCAATTTTCAACATTTGTTTGCTCTAATTTAGTTTGAGGTTCTTTATAATTTTTTTTGATTGAATTTGTTAAAACTCCATAACTGCAAATATTAGGGCTAGAACTCTTGATTGTTGTGCTAACTGTTTCGATTTTGTTTTTTAAATCTGACTCCTTTTCAATTCTTCTTGCAATTTTGTTAGCATAATTACTATTATCAAGATAGTGTGTTCTTGTGGGGTTGACCTTAAGCGAAAAATTATTCAATTCTGCGAACATTTGTCTTGCATCTTCGTCAGAAATGGTATTTACCTCACAATTAAATTGAAATTGTCTAGGATCGTCATATTGGTCTGGATTTTTGATCCACGCATTTTTCCATTTAATGGATGCCCTAGCCCTGTGAGAAAAGTCGATCCCCTGTAAGTACCCTTCTCCAGTAATACTATTATCTTCTGGATTATACACTAAATCTGATTCATTACTCGTTGAATAATTTAACACAATTGTATTTCCAAAAATTTTTCTTTTTGTAAAAGCTTGAAAAATATCGTTTACGTGTTTATTGGAGAAATTATCCTTTTCTTTACCTGATGGGGTAACAACGCTTCCTCTCTGAATGCTAGGAATGAAGCGTATAATAAAATTTTCAAAGTAGGAGGCAAGGTCAAATGAGGATATTGTACAAATGTACTTGATAATTTCTCCTTGATTGTAAACAGGAATTACCGGAGAAAATGACCAACTTGTACTTTCTTTTAATTTTAAGTCGTTTTGTTTTAATTCTTGTTTAAGTTTACGCAGTTCGCGTTTTTTAGCCAACTCATCTTTTTTCCTTTGAGCTTCATCCTTCTCTTCATTAAATTCCTCATTCTTCATTTGCCCTTTATCCTCTTCACCTTCTGATTCCAATTTCATCTTTTCACTCAAAGTCATCATTGGAGGCATTTCTCCATCCTTAACTCCTTTATCCCAAATTTTATCACTCTCATTTTCCATTTCCTTAACCAATTCCACATCATGTTGCTGTACCATATCTTCATCTTCAATCCTATCTTCCTCATCCAATACCTCTTGAAACCCAACTGCTACCTGATTCAACGCATCTTGTGCCATATTAATTACCTCTTCCTTAACTTCGTCCTTAACATCCTGACCGTACAATTCCACTCTTGTCTTAGCCTTTCTACCCATTTCATTATCTCCTTTATTTGCCATATTTTCATCAACCAATTGATTCACCATATCGTTCAATCGAATAATCATCTAAAATCAACCCTTTCACACTATTATATTGATTATCTATTCGAAATGCAACTTTTTAATGATAGTTTTTAATATATTTTATTAAAAAGATGAGCATGTCCAATTACTCATCTTTAAACCCATCAATATTCTGTGGTAAATACACATTAGCATCAAAATCAGGCAAAATATTACTCTTGTCCATTTTTATATTTTGTATATTCTTACCAACAAAATCTAATGGATTGTAACAAATACCATTTTTCCTGTATTCCCAGTGACAATGTATCCCAAAACTTCTTCCAGAATTTCCGCTAATTGCAATGGTATCTCCTTGTTTAACTTTATCTCCAACTTTAATTAAAATTTCACTATTATGACCATATAATGTTTCTGCGTTGTCACTATGAGAAATCATCACACAATTACCATACACGACTTTCCATCCAACAAAAGAAACTATTCCATTATTAGACGCACGAATAAGAGTTGTCCCACAACCTATATCAATTCCATGATGTAAATCCCCCTTAAACTCTTGTGTAATTACTCCATCTACAGGCATAATCCAAGTATCCTTCATATCATTACCAACATATTTCCTACTACATAAATAAATCAATAAAACCATCACAATAATAAAATATCTATTATTCCTTAAAATATCCATAATAATATCCATAAATCACACACCCTTTATAGGAGCAGGTAATTTGGTAATAAACTTTGAATATCCTTCTTTGCATTTAATTAAATTTAAACTATGATATCTTGGCAATTTTAATAAATCTTCCATCTCATAAGGTTGAAGTTCATCCTTTAATTCATTATAATTTTGCTTGTCACAACCAGATAGCAACATATAACTCGCATTTGCACTTCGTAACTCATCTCTAATACCTTTAATTTGATTTAAATAATGACACGATATAATAGGTTTTAATCTAAATTTAGCTAATCTACTTAATTTTTCAGTCAGAAACAATTCTGTATGATTAACTTGATAAAGCTCGTCAATAAAAAGATTGACCTTTACTCTGTCGTTTTTATCTCTAAATTTTTCTGCTCTTAATTGCAATGATAGCCATAATTTTGTCATCCAATAAGTGCAGTATACGTCCCTTTCTGTATCAGTCCCAAACATTGATTCGGGCATTCTAAGGCATATTAATTGTGGTTTTTGAATTTCATCAATTAAATTAATATTATCTTCAGTTCCCTTTTTCAGCATTAATTCCATATAGGTATTAGATTTAAGTTTTTGCAAACGATCTAAAATTCCTGTAATATAAGAATGTTTTGTGCCAGTTACATATCCTTCCTTATTTACTTCATCTAATTCTTCAAGTGCAGAAATGTACTCTGATAAATTCTCTTTCTGATTAGAAGGAGCATTGTGAATAAAATTACTTCTTACTGAATGATCTACTAAAACATCGAAAACATCTTTAATATTTCCTCCTTGAATAAATGTGATTAATGAAGATGCCGTAAGATACCTCTCCATCCTTGGAGCAAGAGTTTTTTCATCTGAATTAACAGAATTGATAAGAGTTAATAATTGAGTAGTTTGTTTTTTAGCATTATCATATTGAATAAATACATCAGAATCTATTCCCACTTCATTGTATCCAAGTCCTTGAAGTTTGCTTATATCTCCACATTCAATAATTTTAACTCTATCATCAGGAAATACACTAGCAATTTCCATTGATAATTCACAGTTTTCTATGAAATCAAATATTAAACAGCATTCATTATGCTCCATTGCATTTTTTGCGAGGTTCTGAATTAATATACTCTTACCACTTCTAGTAGGCCCAACCAAGACCAAACACAATTGCTGATATTCTTTATCTGTACTAAGAAATGCTTCCTGTATAATTCCTCTATATGTGTTTGTTCCTACACACATAATACCTGTTCTTAAATCTTCAGGAACTTGTGTTTCTTGAGTATTAACTTTATCAATAAAATTAAATCTATCAAGAATTTTTCTACCTGCTAAAGCAATAAAATTTTGACATTCTCCAGATGAAATTTTATTAATTTCTGCTCCTTTTATAGAATAATCAGTAGGATTAAATTTCTGACTATAATACTTTGCTTTTAGGGAGTTACCACCATCATCTTCATTTATTACCTCAAAACTTTGAGATAAACTTTTAGCATGATTAATTTCTCTTAATTTATCTATGCTTTCTGACAATATAATAATTTGAGTGTTCAATATGGTGTCTGTTGCTTTAGAATAAGTTGATTTACTAACTACTGATTTATTCATCCTTTCAATAACTTTTTCCATTTGAACCAAACTATCTGTTGATAATCCTTTCTTTTTAGATGATTTACCAGAAGTAACTTCTCCTAGTAAATCACTTATTTCAACAACAATAGCAATGAGGAATTTAAATATAAAATTCACACTTACTTTTTGCCTGTCAGTTGGTAAACCATCTCTTACTTTTTGAATCGTGTTTTTATACTCAGATTTCCATGGAAATTGATTAGTAGGGATAAAATTATAGAATATCCCTACTTTATCATCATCCTCTAATACATCTATGACATTAAGATTTGAACTAAGAAGTTCACTACTACGCTTATCAATAGATAAACTAAGTGCATTTTCTTTAGAATAAACTAATTGATACTTAGTTGATTTTTCACTAAATATAGGAATTGAATCAACTTCCTTAATAGTGACATTTGCCCATGAATCTTTAATCTTTTCTTTTAATAGTGGTAAGTAACTTTTTGGAATGATAAAATAGAATTCTACACTTTCTTTTTCAATAAAAATAAAATAAGACACTTTTTCTGGTAATTGATAACTGTATTTAGTTCCAACCATAAATTGTCTTTTAAATGGATATAATTTAATTAATTTACCTTCCTCTACTTTAATATGGCGAGATACACCTTGAAAAATAGTTGAAATTGATTTTGCAATTCGATCTGTACTTTTGTTTTCAATGGAATTATTTGGAGTTAATTTTAGATAAACATATTCGGGATTAATGATTTTAAAATAATTGCTTAATTTAATTCCCTTCATTTTATAACCTCCTCATCCTAATAAATATTTGATCATTGTGTTGCTAATAATTAGTATTCCAACCTTCTGTAATCCTGACTTATAACCCCCAATGTAAAGGATTATAAGTATCCCACAACCGATTAAAGTAACAGCGTGAGACATATATACAATATTTGAAATTATCCCTGTCATAGCCCAATTAAAGCTTTCAGTAACACTTTCTTTAAGTGCAGTTTTTATAGCAGTAGTAAACCAATCAGCATAATTTACCATTACTTTAATCCTCCTATTAAAGCATCAATTTGATCTAGGCCGTAAGGAAGCAATAGTAAAAGAGCATACATACCAAAATAACTTAAAGCAGTTTTTTTAGAAGCTTGGAAGTCTCCGGCAAGGGAATGTTGGACTATTTCTAATCCTCCTTTGATTAAAATAACTGCTCTACCAAGACCTAATACTTTTCTGTAAAATTGGTCTGATGTATCTTCAATACTTTTTGCTCCCAGTGCAATAGAAGAATCAATTAAGATAAAATAGCCAATCATTAGTCCTCCTTGTAAATATTTAATCCAATGCTTTTTTAAGTGGATTTTGATTGAATTTTTCTTTAACATAAATTACCACTCCTTACTTTAAGGAAATAGAATAAAAGAGTTCTAAATTGAACGATCTGTAGCATATTGTTAGGTATAACTCGTTATGCCGAACAAATTTAGCATAAGTATACCCAATTTTATAATCTCATCTCTTTTTGTATATTTTTTATGATTGTTGGTAACAATACAGTCATAATTAATTTTAAGGAGATGAGATTATGCCATTAGTTGCGATACCTTACGTTCTTTTAGGAAGTGGAATGGTTTACTCAGGACTTTTAACATTAGCAAGTTTATTGAATTAAGATTATCCCTCTATATGAGGGATTTTTTCTTGCCCAACAACTCCTTTCAATCTAAGAAAAACAAATTCAGCTTCCAATACCCTAGACACAGTTTTCCTATCAATATCTGTTAATTTAACAGTAAAATCGATTAATTCTTCTTCATTGATAAATGGTGGTCTAACAATTGCCCTGCCTACAAAAACGCTATGAATTTGCTTTTGAACATCAGATATAAGTTGTTTAATCATAATGAAATTCCTCTCTTCCCTATTCCCAATCCTCTCCACAATCAAAACACCTAAACTTTAAATTATCCTTATCCAAAATCTCAAAATCATCACCTAATTCATCAACATTCATAGTTTTAAGATTAATATAAGCCATTCCTATAACCAATCCTCTACCGATAATATTCTTACTCCCACACTTCAAATTAGGACATCTAGTAGGAATAATAATTTTCTTTAATTCTGGATACTTAAAACAATCAAAAAATTTCTTCTTAACCAATCCAATTTCAGGTTTCTTCATAATCTTTTCCTCCTCCGCATTCATAAATAAATATAAAATTTACATAACCTAAACTTAATTTTAAAACTTCTTCTACAGATTCCATATCACAAATTTCACTAATGTAATTTTTAGCAGAATAATCTCTTTTTGCTCTAATTAAACATTTTGCAACCTCGTCAGTAATAGTAAAAACAGAATTAAAATCATCGTCATTTTGATTGCAAATAATTTTGCATTCAGGTTTTTGTTTCAATAATTTCAACCCCTTTACTTAAATAATATGTCTCTCCATTCCCCTCTCTTCTTCCCTTCTTACATATATTAGCGATATAAAATGATTTGATAATATTTCTAACAATGAAATAACTTAAACCAGTTTTCTCCGATAAAGTTGATATTTTCATAGCAGACATATCATTAGTGATATTTGATTCTTGAAGAACTTGAAGAACTTTAATCTCTGATTTGTTGAGTTTATCAGTTAGCAATGTTACATCCTCCTTTGATGGATTGTGATATGTTTAATCTTATTGAGGATGGATTGTACGTTATTACACTTTTATTAAATGTAATAAATGGGAAAAAGAAAAAGCCCTGATTTCTCAGGACTTAATAAATTAATCATTAAACTATTCCCTTTATATCCTCTATATAATTAACTTTTCTCATCCTCTAGTATTACTTTACCCTGATGTTTAAAAAATAATCATCTCTGAAGTTTCTGACTTTCCAATTAGTAGATATATTAATACAAATAAACTTGTCTTATTAGACAAACCTGTCTATATTAATATACTTACAATTGTAGACAAACACATATACCTACAACTGTAGATATATTTACATACAATTGTATACTTGCAATAGTACACAATCAGTGATAAAATACATTATATTGAAATATGATTAAGGAGGAATTTATTAATGAATGAAATGAATGAGGAAGTAATATTAGGGCTTGATGCAGGAAATTCTTATTACAAAACCAGCAAAGGGATAGTATTAAGAGCAAGAATTAAGTTTAATACTGAGGGTGATGGACTACTCAAAAGCAACACTCACTTGGTTAAAAAAGATGGTTTAAGTCATCTTGTAGGAGATCCAGAAGGAAAAACCTATATCAATCCAGATAAATACACTACAGCACATTTTGACCTATGTACATTAACTTCAATTGCCTTAAGTTTTCCAAACTGTAAAGATATCAAAGTAAAACTAGTTGTTGGTACTCCTGCAGGGTATTATAAACAACATGCAATGGCATATCTTGAAAAGTTAAAAACTATGGGGCCACAAACAATTAATATCGGTGATGGTAGAGGCAATATTAATATTGAAATAACTGATTCTATTTGTTACATTCAATCTGGAATAACTGATTCTCAAAAAGAAAAATATGAATATCCCCTATTGGTTTTAGATTTTGGTGGAGGAACTTTAGATGCTTCATTGTGGCGTAAAGGTGACGATATTAACCCTGAAAATACTGAAGTGATTTTAGATTCCAAGGTTAGTTATACGCAATTTGGTTTTGATCAAATATTAGAACAAATGACAACGACCTTTAATTCTAAAAATGGAACTAAATTTAAGCCTCATGAATTATTGCAATATCTCAAACGGTCAGAAATTACATTGCGGAAACAAAGTTATGATTTGCAAAAGACAAAAGATGAAATTCTTATAGATTATATCGACAATGTGATTTCTTCTTTAGAGCAAACATTCGATTTACAGCAAGCATTAGAAACCTGTGTAATGGGTGGCCCTGCTGAAATATTGTTGCCTTATCTTAATATTAAACTAGATAATACAGCAAAATTATCTAGCGAACATCCACAATTGACTAATGCTTTGGCGTATCTTGATGGTGGCAAACAATATTGGGATTTGGATGAGTAATTATGGGTAGCTTAAGGAAATATGTTGGCACAAATCTTAGTTCAAAAAATGATACAATTCTAATTGATTATGTAAATCAAATGGAAGAACAAGGAATTTCTAATTCACAACTGGTTAAAACTTGTTTAAAATTTTACATGGATTATTATCCAAAAAAGCTTAAACTGGATGAATTTAATGAAAAAATCACAGATAACATTGTGTCAGGCAATATTAAGGTTTCTGTAAATAGTGTAAATCCAAGAAAAACTAGAAAGAAAAGTGAAGTTATTGTGGAGCAACCTGAACAAATTGAGGAAATTCCTGAAGTTGAAGTCGTTGATAAAAAGAAAGACAGTGTTTTTCTTAAGACTATGAACAATCTTATGTCTGAGTGATTAATTTGACTGAATTTATAAAAGCACTACTCAATTGCACATTTAAGTGTTGAGTAGTGCTTATTTTTCTCTATTTATTATCAGTATCATCCGACCCCAATAATTTATCCACATGTGCATAATAAAATCTCTAGAAATTTTAGAAACTTATACACAGCCTTGTCGATTTGTAGTATAATGTATTAACATGTCCAACCCATATTAATGTTAATTTTTAGCAAAAGAATAATAGCAAAAACTCCTTGAAGTGTTCGCGACCAAACTAGCACTTCAAGGAGCCACAGCAGAGGTTGTTTTCATTTGTATTTTTATTATAACAAAAAGAAAACCTTCTGTCTAGTGTGTTTTTGTTGTTGGCAAAACATGGAGAGAAGGTTTTTATTATGAGCATTATTAAAGACCCAAAGAAATTAAAACGTGTACCAATTAAAGAGGAATTAGTTTGCATAACAGGTGATTATATTAAAGCAGTTATTCTTCAGCAATTCATATATTGGTCAGAGAGAACTAAAGATTATGATCAATTTGTTTTAGAAGAAAGAACTCAGGCTGAAAGATGTGGCTATGAATACAAATCTGAATTGAAAAATGGATGGATATACAAGAGTTCAGAACAACTATCAGAGGAAACTTTACTTAGATTAAAACATACTGCAATGCGAACACATATTAAAGAATTGGTAAGCAAAGGATTCTTATCTGAGAGAACTAATCCTCTTGATCGCAGAGATAGAACCATACAATATCGTGTTAATATTTTAGCAATACAGCTTGATCTGTTAGAACATAACTATGTCTTAGATGGATATTCTAGTCCAATTAATTTTGAAACTCTTATGGAAGTTATCCACAAGAAAAAGCAATCTCGGAATGTGGAAATGCAAACATCATTAAACGGAAATGCATCTTCAAAATGTGAGATTGCACAGCCGAAAAACAATAATGGCATAGAATATGGGGCTGAAGGCATAATTGCATTCTCGGAAAACGGAAATGCATCTCCGCAAATATGCAATGCAACTAGCGAAATAGTGCAAGCATTACCAGAGACTACTTACAGAGATAATACGTATCTTATTAATAATCGCGTGTGGGAAGAGGTTGTGGATAACTTGAAAATGAAATTGTCTCCTGCTTCAATGTCTGCATGGATATTACCACTTAGACCAGAAATACAGGAGACAAAATTAATACTTAATTGCTCAAGTGAATTTGCTGTAGATTGGATTGAGGTAAAATATCTTAGTATGATTGTAGATTGTTTGCCTGAAAATTGTGGGATTAACGAGGTTATTGTTAGGTGTGATGGATCTTAGAGATTTTATGATTAATCCTAAACAACATCCAAAACAATCTTCACAGCATCAAACTCAATACCTTTATTTCTAAACAAATCAGCATACAATTTCCCAACACTACCCGTAACATCTAATCTAATTTTACACCATTGAACTTTTTCCTCTATTCCACTCTCTTTGTCTAAAACAGATTTAACCGCATATTTTATAATTCTATCAACACATTCTTCGGGATTTCCATTTATGTTTTGCATTTTACTTTTGTTTACAAGCCATATTTTGCAACTATTTCGTCCTGGATCAATAATCATTATTTATTCCCCTCATATTTAATAATTAGGATTAAGAGTTCCTTGTTTTCTATTAATTTCTATACAAAAATTTCTAAATTCATTAATCCAATCTTCGTGATCTGTAGGAGTACCAGAAGTTTCAGGAAAAATATCATTATAACCATTCTCTATCTTCCACTTCTGTATTTTATCATAATTTTGCATTGCATTTGCTAAGTATTTATTATCATCCATATGAAAACATGTTTCACAAGTTAATCCATATTCTTTTGATGAACAATTATTTATATTATAGCTACAGGACATTTGAATTTCATACTAATTACATCCATATCTACACCTAAAATCAGATTCCACTAGTCTCTGACTTCCACAGACATCTTCATAACTATCAAATTTCTCTAAAGGATTCCTACATATTGTACATAAACCATTTTCTTCGCAATATTTCTCATTTTCACTTATAAGAAAATTAAGAAATCCTGTTTTATTAATTAATTCTGTATATGGAATTTGATGATTAATTACACGAAGCCATGTAATATCTGAAACATTATATTCTAAAAAATCTTCAATATTTGTATCATCCATTATTTTAATCTCCTTTTTATTTTTATTAAATGATAAATTAATTATATAATCTGTGTATGGTTCACATGGATAGTCACATAAACTAATTCTCTGGCATTTTATGTTTTCACAGTAATTCATTTGTTTCTCCTTATTAATATTGCTAATATATTAACTATCGAAATTATTCTGGTCAAACATATTATTTAATAATTCTATTACGTCATCTAATGTGTCACAATAATTACTGATGCAACAATTGATGTGTGGACTCCAATGTTTTCCTTGATCTCCAAATGCAATAACTGGCTTACCTAATTCTTTGAATCTCGTTAATTCAAATATAGTTCCTGGAGAAAAATCTATATCGTTTATACAAACAACACAAATATCTGATTTATTAATGTAGTAATTATTTTGATCTACTATTATTTTTTCACTATATGTATGATTCATTTCTTTTAAGAAAGTTTTAACAGGATTGAAAGTTTGAACACCATTATTGTATGCCCATTTGTCTAATAATCTCCTCCACCCACTAGCTTTATGCAGTTCATTATTTCTATGGTAGTAAGTCATGCAACTAGCTTCATAAATGTACATTTATTAACACTCTCCAATCTTATCTAAAATATATTCAACACAAGTATCAAAATCATAATTACTAACCATATAATCAACTTCTTGGTTAACTATCTCGTATGTGAATTTTTCTTCATCATCTGATTTCCTCCTATTCCATTCCGATTCATCAAAATCAGACCTATTGATACATCTTTGTTTTCTAGTTGGTTCGTCTACATCAATGAAAAATGAAATTACATTATCTTTAAAATGTTTTTTGATCTCGATTAATCCAAGAATATCTAGAACTACTATGTAACTATGTTTTGATAAATCAATGCTATTTTTGCTAATTCCATAATACCAAATGTCAGGAATATTATTTACAAGTGTATTATATTTTCTACATTCAATGAATTCATTTTCTACAATCATATCTTCAAATTGTTTTCTTGTAATGAAATGATATGGATTATTTTCTGATTCATTGAGTCGCATAGGGCGAGATGTGTGGGATATTACCATTTCATAATTGTAATTGTCTGATATGTATTTTTGAATTTTGTCTTTCCCTGAAGCTGAAAAGCCAACTAATATTACTAATTTATTCACAATGTGACCACCTTTCATTATTATTTTAAGAAATATTATATTTACTCTTGTAGAATTCTAAAAATAATTGAAATTTATTATATTTTCTAGTTAAAAATACATCTGCATCTTTGTATAGGTATTTATATATTTTAAATACATTATGCGCTCCTCCATATTTCAAATATTTTACTTTTGTTGATGTATAATGTTTTCTTAATTTTACATAATTTAATCCACATTGTTCAACTAATATTTTTTGCATTTCTAATAAAAAAGGTTCATTGCTAATAATATCAATCATAGCAATTTTATTCTTGTAAAACCCTATACAACCATCACCATCGAAGTAACCTCTTATAAAATGATTCTGTAAATCTTTTGGCAAAATATCCTCGTCTGGAAATCTTATTGTAGAACTTTTATTCATAAAACAACCTTTATCAATTAAATCACTTACTAATATTTTACTATTTAATAAAACACGATTGCTTTTATATTTTTTACCCTCTGTACTTGTTATTCGATCTTTAATTTCTACATCTGCGTTTAATTCTTCAAGAAATTTTTCAATATGGTTTTTATCTCTTTCCTGCAATCCTAATTCCAATGCCTTTTCACTTACACATCCGTCTGCATACAAAAACCCTAACCAATACGCCTTATTTCCAGTATCAATTACATAAAAATAATTTTCGTTAAATGGTATTATTTTTTCTCTGATTGGAATATTTTCATTATGTAAAATATTTTTGATAAAATATTCACTAATATCATATTTATTTTCTATAAATTTAATATTATTTCCGTCTACATAAGACTGAATAATGAAATATACTTCTTCTTCAGTAAATTCTTTTACATTATCTTTGTTTCTTTTAATAATGATCTCAGATGATATACAACCACAACTTTTTGTATTCCCATTTAGTAACGAGCTAGTTTGCACGTTAATTTCAGTTTTATTTTTGCAATTACATCGACACAGGCATTGCTTTCTATTTAAATTGTTTCTACCATTGTGTCTTACCACTGTTAATCTGCCAAACATTTTCCCTGTCAAATCTATTATTTCTTCATTTCTCATATTTTTAGTTTTTAAATTATATTTAATACAATTGTTACTTATGCATGTAGAACTTACATTAAAGACATGTGCTATATTTTTTAATGATAGGTCTTGATTGATGTAATATTCCAACTTGTCTTTGTCGATAATTTTTGTCAAATTAATACTCCTTTTATTTTAATGTTTATTAATAATTACCACAACTTTATTTTCCAATTATCATCCCTCCTTAATATTGTTTTTAATATATTTTGCAAATCTATATTTAACGTCTTCAAAGTTTTTCTTCTCGCTAATAGATTCTATTCTCCATAGTTCATATTCGTCTAAATCAATAAAATATTTATCTACATCAACACATTCTTTTTCAATTTTAGTTACATATGCTTCATCACAAAAATCTAAAAGTTGAAAATATATTGATTCTCCACCTATAACAAATATATCATCTGAATCATACTTTTCTAACTCACTAAATAGTTCCTCTAAAGATCGACAAATATTCACATTCTCATTGATGAAATTTTCATTCTTACTTAGCACAATATTGATTCTACTCTTTAGAGGTTCTTTATTTGGCAATGATTCAAATGTTTCTCTTCCCATGACAACAACTTTAGCCAATGTCATTTGTTTGAATAATTTCATATCTTCTGGAATCCAAAACAACAAATTTCCTCTATGCCCAATTCCCCAATTTGAATCAACCGCAACAATAATTTTCATATATCCTCCTTAAACAGCAACAGGGATATTTTTAATTTGTGGATTGCTTTGATAGTTTTCCAATACAAAATCTTCAACTTTAAAGTCATAAAAGTTTTTAATATCTGGATTAATAATTAATTTAGGTGATGGATATTGAGGTCGTTGAATCAATTCTTTAACCAATGGAATATGCCTATCATAAATATGAGCATCAGCAATTACATGTACCAATTCTCCAACGACTAAATTGCTTACTTGAGCAAACATATGTACAAGAATTGCATATTGGCATACATTCCAATTATTTGCTACTAAGATGTCTTGTGATCGTTGATTTAATATTGCATTGAGTTTGTTGCCAACAACATTGAAAGTCATACTCCATGCACAGGGATATAAACCCATTTCATGTAAATTTTCATGGGTATACATATTGGTAATAATTCTTCTGCTGTATGGATTATTTTTTAAGTCATACAATACTCTATCTACTTGATCAAATTTGCCTTCTCTGTATTGATGTTTAACCCCTAATTGATATCCATATGCCTTACCTATAGTTCCATTTTCATCTGTCCAACTATCCCAAATATTACTGTTTAAATCCTTAATATTGTTAGATTTCTTTTGCCAAATCCATAATAATTCATCAATCGTAGATTTTAAATTTGTTGGTCTTAATGTCATAATTGGGAACTCTTCTGCAAGATTATATCTATTTATGACCGCAAATTTTTTAATAGTATGGGCTGAACTACCATCTTCCCATTTAGGTCTTACCTGTTCATTTTCAGAAGAAAAACCATTTTTAAGTATATCTTCGCACATTGTAATAAAAACTATATCTGCCTTACTCATATTGCATCTTCCTCTCTTTATTAAAATTTAATCCCCTCATATGTATTCCTTAACTAATAACATTATATATTAATTAACTAACAAAGTCAAAATAATTATTTATATATATATATATTTACCAATCAATACTGAGCATAACCAACAATCTCAGAAGTATCTACATTCATAAATTCTTCAATATCTTCATCTTTTGAATCATCAGGGAATGAGCAATATTTATGATTATTGTCAGGCATATTTTGCATGTGTTTTATTTCTTCTGAATTCAATAATAGTAGAATAGGGGTTTTAGTAGAATCATAGATGGTATCTCCAATTTTGATTTTCATTATGTATTATCCTCCAATTCAAAATTTATTTACTCATATCCACAAATTCATATTTATTACATTTTGATAACAAATCATTAAATTTATGAATAGATTCCTTTAATTTTATATAAGCATCATTCATTTTTAATTTATGTCCAGATTCATCTGTGAAATCACTTAATTCAATTTGATCACTAAGCATAATTGAGCATTTTGCAATATCCATAATTTCATCAACTTCTGTAACTTTAATATTCATATTTAATAATAGACTTGACATAGTTATCACTCCTTAAATTTACCCTATCTAAACCTTCACAAATTAATCCTTAACACAATCCCACCTTAACGAATTTCTAGCTCAACCTACACCCCATTCTGTCGCTCTCATAGTATTCCTACTTCATAACATCTGGTTCATTTAACAAGTCATATGCAACTTTAATAATTTGTCTAAGAATTACATCACACTCATTAAAATCTTTACCTTCAAAATCTGCAATTAAAAATTCCATCATTCTTTCGTAATGTTTTGCTTCCAATTCCTTATTTGTTAAAATTTCTTTGTTTGATATATTTACATTATTTCTCATATTGATCATTTCTCCTTTTAAATTTATTGCTTATTTCATTTTTGTTGTAATTTATGAGATAAGGGAAATATTTATTTCTTTTTATTTCACTTTGTTAGATTATATGATTCAATTGGTATCAAATATCCTTTGGCACAAACATTGGTCTAGTTTCAAATCTTCTAGTGCTCGTAGGATCATAACAGCTACAACTATTACATGGGCAATTTTTAGACTCATCTTTTTTATTTATACAATCTGTTCTGCATCCAAAATAATCTTCTTGTTTCTTTTTTAAAAATTCCCAATTAACACAGTCAGTACAAGTAACACGTTCATCCTTATCCATTAAATTCTCCTCCACTCTTTATCATTTATATCTTCAATTCCTTGTTTAATTTCAGCAAATTGATTATTTACTTCTTTTAGATCATTGCTACATTTTTCCATGAATTCAATTTGTTCATCATTCGTAAGAAGATAATATTCTTCCAGGAATTCATCAGTGTCCATATTTAACAAAACTTCTAAATGATTCATATATTTTAGATGATTAATGATTTCACTTTTAAGTTTTGATGTTTTAGTTTTCATAATTAAATTCTCCTTTAGATGTTTATTTTATGATTTGTAATTCAAGAGAAACATGTTCCATTGAATCCATTTTTCTGTATTTTTCAATGTAAATGACTTTGTATTTTTTCTTTTCATCTTTGATTGTTAGTAGTTCATCATTTTTATAATTTAGATTGTTTGGAGTATAGATTGTGACTATTTCATCTTTGTTGTTGTAAAGTAGAACGTCCATTTAATTTCCTCCTTTCTTAATTTAAAAACAGTTGATTCACGGCATTATTTTTCTACTATGCCTAATTTAATAATAGAATGGATCAACCAATTATTAACTGATTGAAATAAAGCATCTTCTAAAGTGTCTGCCCATTTCTCATCTGAACTACCGTCTCCATAAACAATTAACCATCTGAACATATTTTCACATCCTTACAAAATGAAATACTGAATTCTTTTTGATAACTAACTACTATCTTAATAATTTCTTGATTAAGCCAAACATCTACTTCATGGTAATTTGGATATTTTGCTGACAATAAATTACCTACTATATATTGAAAATCTTCTTCTTTTATTGAGTCAATATCTTCAATATTAATATTATATGGTTTCATTTTCTACACTCCTTTAAATTAGGTTATTTAAAGTATTATTTCTTTAGAAGTATCATTATATAAAACATCTTCTAAGATTGCTTCATTGCTCCAAAATACTACTTTAACTTCGTAATCACGCTTCCCTTGTTGTTCAAGCTTTTCTAATTCAATAATTAATTCATAAAGTTTCATATTTGTATTCCTTTATTTCCTTCAAAATCATTAACTTATGGGTTATATTTTTTACTCATTTATAATAGAAACTATATTAACTATTGCAGGAAATGCCATTACATACCCCAAATAAGGTTCTTTTGTAATATAGATACTCACACCTACGGTCAATCCTGTTACTACCCAAGATACTATATTTACGATATTCAAATTTATATTCCTTTTACTCCTTTTCTTTTATATTTTTACCTTCAATTCTCTTAATAAAATCTAAAGTTTCCAAACACGCTTTCCTATACCCTTTGTTCCACATTAATGTACTTTCGTTATGATAGTCTTCACAGATAGAATTATTTATTTCGTTTATTAGCCATTGTTTTAGCTCTTCCATTGTGTTTTGCTCCTTTCTTTTAATTTCACCTCCTTTCTGTGCTATTAATATTATGTTAATTCAATGGTGATTTTATGGATTATAATTTACTCTTTTATAAATTCAATAATATCCATCATTGCATATGTTCTTAATGCATCCTTTTCAACATCCCAAACCTCTAACAACCATTGATCTTCTGGATGAAATTCGGTATGACTATAATAGATATTTTGAGGAATAATATTTCTGATTGATATATTTCCTTGATAGTTTTTGTATTTTACTTTGATAGAATTACATGGATTATAATGAAGGCAAGAATCTTTATGATTTAATACGCATCCTTCACCAAAAGGTTCTCCCCAGTCAGGTGAATAGCAAACTCCACTGTCGAAATGTATGCATGGTTTCATTGTGAATACACTCTCCTTTTATATTTATTCTTTATCTTTTTTATCACTTTTTGAACTGAAACTAATCATTCCTGGAATTAACATTGCCCATAAGCAATTTGCATTTTTTGTATAATAAATTCCCAATGATACTGCTAAAGAAGTTGCTATCCATAATACCGTATGCAATCCACATTATTTTTATCTCCTTTACTAATTCTTATTTAAGTTGTGCAATAATTTTTTGAATTATAATATTAAGTCTTATCAAATCTGATTTATTAAGTGTAAGATCAGGATTATCCTCAGAAATATTTGTAAATAACTTTACATTTCCATCTAAAATAGAGAAATTTACTGTATTTTTATTAAGAAATTCTAAATCTATTGATAATATTTCTTTTCCTGCATTTTTATAAATATGATTAATTTCATCAGCAATACACCATGAGAAATATTTTTCACTGTATCTATTCTTATCAATAATATCTGTGATTAATTTCATTTTATTAACTGGAGTATAATTGATTTTAATAGAACTAGATTCTTCTTTAGGATGCCCTTCACACAGAGCTTCTAGAAGGCTATCTATTTCTTCGGTAGTTAATATCTCTGAATTATATTTATTCATTTTATTTTACTCCTTTCTGAATCTATTCCCATTCAATTCTTAAATCAAATTCTTTTCTGCAACTGGGGCACTTACAATCAAAAACTTCAATAACATATCCATCTTCTTCATATTCCTTTATGGGTTCATCATAAACTCTATAGATATTTCTTTCTCCACAATGAGGACATTTTTCTGACGTTGTTGTACTACTTGTTGCACTTTTGGATTATCATTGTTTACTGAATAAATTGTTCGTATTTTATCACAAAATTCTCCTTCAAATGGTACTATAAATGTCATATAAATCATCCTTTCTTTATTATCCGATAAGATTATCCGATAAGTTACAAGGTTCATGCTATAATTAAGTTAAGACAAAAATATTATATATTAACTCTTACCTGCGAATTCACCATAATATTTTTGTCTCATTTTCTCTGCAAATTTGCCAGCTTCTTCAAGTTCATTTTTCTTAAATCTCTTTAATGTAGTATTCTTTCCTTCCACTTGTAACTGTACAGACCACCCACTACCATTCCAACTAACATTTCTGAATCCTGATTTATTGTTGGTATTTTTAGCGTGACGATTTTTAGTATTATTGGCTACGCTTGATTCTCTTAAATTAATTTTTCTATTATCTAGAGTCTTATGATTTATATGATCTACTTTTATGTCTTTTGCAGTAACATTCATAAGATATCTATGTAAACAATGAATTTTACGTTTTTTCACATTATTTTCGTCTTTATAATATATTGTATATCTTGCATAATAATCTCGCTCTCCTAGATCTAAAGTGACGGCCCAATGAAAATCCAAATCTATTAATGTTTGTAAATCATCTGTATCGATATAACCCTCCATAATTATTTCGTCTAATTGATTTGTAAAATATATTGTTGTTACTTTACCTTTAATTTTATATTTATTAAATCCTTTCTTTTTCCTAATACATCCACATGATTTTTTACCTGCTAACAGTTCTTTTGCAGTAGTTATATATTTTTTATTTCCGCATTTACATTCACACCTATAATATTCTACATCTTTTCTAGATGGTTTAGTGTAGTCTCTTTCAATCACCTTTAATTTACCTAATGTTTTACCAGTTAAATCTTCTATATTAATACACTCCTTTTAAGTATAGGTTTTGGGTTTGGGATAAAGTGTAATTTAGCACTTTATCCCATATATTTTGTGAATTTCTATTTAATAAATTGTTCTACAGCAATTTTACTCCAACTTTCTAATTCGCCTTCAAAATTAAGCAAATCTTTCTTAGAAATCCAATCACCAACCAATGTTTGTGTTTCTTTTACACCAACATCTAATCCATCAACATATACTACATACACAAGGCCCAAATGTACTGAATCAACCTCGGTATTATTTGAACAAATCATACCGATTAGATCAATAGATTTGATGCTTGACTTAATATCAATTTCTTCACTAAGCTCACGTAACATACCAGACTTGATATAGTCATTATCTGTGCCATCTACACGCTCCAGATGCCCTCCTACGCCTAGAGAATACTTACCTGTGAGTCTAGCATCACCTTCGAGTCTGCGAGTGATGAAATAGTTATCTGCACATTTAACTAAGCAATAAGGAATGATTTGACGATTCTCAAAATTTAATTCTGCATCGTAGCGAGGAATAAATTTACCTACTGAATTGAAAATATCACTGTATTTATTATCTTTGTCTAATTCTACAAATGTATCAAAATCCTTTGTTAATTCATTACTTACTACAAATACTTCAACATCTCCATATTTTGCTTTTAATTGTTCTTTATTCATTTTATTTTCCTCTTTTCATTTATTTTATTTTTGGCTTATATTTATCAGGAACACTTGCTATAAAAGCAGTTAGGACACGTTCTACAACCCTCGGTCATACCTAATTCTGCACCACACTCAGGACATTTAGTTGAATCTTGGTTTTCAATTTGAATTGGTTTAGTTTCTTTTACTATTGCTACTTTTAAATCTTTACCTTTGATAAAATCTCTAATAGCATTACCAATTGCATCTGCACATGATCTAGAATCCAACCCTTTTTCTTTTCTCATCATCATGCTCACTGGGCATCTAACGGATTTGAGTTGATCAATAATTACTTCAGGATGAATGTTAGATTTAAGTGCCAATGAAGTCATACGTGATAATGCTTCAGTTAATCCTTGACATCCCCCTTGAGTTGCTGATTGAGAAAATATTTCTCTAAGATTTTCATTATCATCAAAACATAGGAATAACCAAAAACTCCCACATCCAGAATCTACTTTGAATCTTTCAGCATGTGCATATTTTAATGTTTCAGCAGGAAAAACAAATTCTTGTTTAGGAACTTCTTCAGTCACTTCTCCAACGCTTAATATTTGGTTGGATCTACAACCATCGCGATATACAGTCACACCTTTGATTCCTAATTTGGATGCCATTAAATATACATTTCCTACATCTTCAACAGTTGCATCGTTTGGCAAATTCACAGTTTTGCTAATACTTAAGCATATGTATTTTTGAATTTGTGCCAATACTTTCACATGCCATTCAGGAGAAATATCATTAGCAGTTACAAATATATCTTGAATTTCTTGTGTG
>Ga0209728_1000211_pt1 | contig 55193 bp, 78 predicted proteins | sample RifGroD1_FD_183997 | JGI IMG/M metagenome (GOLD analysis project Ga0209728, IMG submission 183997) | Groundwater microbial communities from Rifle, Colorado, USA - Groundwater D1 (SPAdes) (version 2) | ecosystem: Environmental > Aquatic > Deep subsurface > Groundwater | place: Rifle, Colorado... | reverse complement strand
AAGGACAAGGAAGTGATGTAGGTGTTACAAGTGTTAAGGTGCAATTTAGCAATGACGGTTCTTCATGGACAGACATACAGACATCATCTATAACAGCAACTGTTGGAGTCAAAAGTACTATTTCTGTTGTGGACTATACTCCATCAGTAACTCATTATGTTAGATTGCTTGCCAACTCTAATTTGATTTCAGGCTACTGGGTTGTGCAAGATATAAATTTCTATAATGAAGTTTCTTACACAGGTGGAAATATAACAGAAGGCTATACATATCCCGAAGGTGCAGACGGAGACCTCACCCTTTTAATAAACCAAAATCCAATGAAACCTCAATTAAGAACAGGTGGAGTATGGACAGATAAACAGTTTGTGAAAATAGGTGAAGCAACAAAAGCAACGACTCTTGGAACACCTATTAGTTATGCTTATAATGGGGAGTATGCGAGCGCCATTACTTCTTTTGTTGCTACTCAACCTTATTTAAATAGTGTAAATATAGGTTCTGAATGGCTTCCTGTTGTAAAGGTAAGAGAAAGCAGTTCTTGTATTTGGGGATTGTCTTTATCAGATGAACTTCCTGCCGATGTTACTATAGGACAAACACCAAGTATTGTTTCTAATAATGTTGGCAAACTGCAAATTCAAACAAATTGTTTTACAAGAACTCATGTTTTTTCAGGAGTGGCTTCTGCTTATACTGCTGCTTCAGGTGAATTTAAGTTTATTGCCAAAAGGAGCTTCTAATAATGCATTACCAAATAGTAAATAAAAATACATTTCAAAAGACAAATATTGACTTCCAACCAACAAAAAGAATGTTAATGGCTTATGGTTATACAGACTACTTAGAAGTCCCTATTGAATTATATGGCAAAGAAGTTGAAGTTGTTGATGGGATTGTTGTTGAAAAACCTTTAGATTTTAATGTTGAACTTCAAAAAATAAAAGATATTCTGGAAGAAAATAATAAAAATGCTTTGATTTCTGAAAGACAAATAGGAAATTATTATTTTACTCTTGAAGATTCTTTTAGAGTAATGATTAAATCAGATATTGATTCTGCTAGGGAATTTGGAATAACTCAAACAAGCGGAATTAAGGATTTAAAGGGAACAACGGTTAAATGTTCTTTAGATGATGCTCAATTGCTCTATAAACAGCTTTGGATAGAAAACAAACTTATTTATATAACCTATATGACAATTTTAGGGCAATTAATAGCTTTAGAACAAAATAAAGAATTACCTAATGAAGAAAAACTTATAATACTTCAACAAATACCTTTAACTGTTGATATAAACCCTGAACAGGTAGCACAAATAATTGCTATGACGGCAGAAGAATTAAACCAATTTGTTCAAAGTTTAGGATAAAAACTATGATAAAAATTTTATCAATAGATGGCGGTGGTATCAGGGGATTAGTCCCCTTAACCGTTCTTTATGTTCTTACCAAAAGGACTGGGATACCTGTATACAAGATGTTTGATATTATTACAGGTACTTCTACAGGCGCAATAATTGCCGGCATGTTGGCTATCGGTATTCCTATTGAAGAAATAATAAATTTCTATATGGGAACTGAATCCAAAAAAATATTTTCAAAAGGAATTTTTAATAAAATAGGTGTTTATTGTCCTAAATATGATAACAGAAATATTGAAGAAGTTCTACAAAATGCCTTAAAAGGTAAAACATTTAAAGATTGTTTAACAAATTTAGTTATTCCTGCTGATGATTGGGCTAATAGACAAGGCAGAATATTTTCTTCTTTTGAAGCCAGAACACAAGATATTGAATTATGGCAAGCAATAAGATCATCGAGCGCAGCTGAAACCTATTTTAAAGCATATAACTACAATAACGAATCGGCTTTTTTTGATGGCGGTTTATATGGTAACAATCCCACTGATATTGCAATTGTCGAAGCCGTAAAATGTTTAAATATAAAAATAGATGATTTGTTTATTGTTTCTCTTGGAACTGGAACATTGGTTGAAAAAATGGCACCAAAAGAAATAGAAAAATTCTGGTGGAATGATTTTGCAAAACATTTAATTCCTGAAATTATGGATAGAATAACTTCAAAAACTCATGATTTATTATCTAAAATATTGAAAAAAGATAAATATTTTAGATTGCAGTTTGATTGTCCTGAAGAATTTGAAAAAATGGATAATGTAGATGACAAAAATTTACAGGGCTTAAAAAACCTTGCAGATGATTATATATCAAGCATTTGGAAAAATGACATAAATAATATTATTAATTCATTAAAATTTATTGAAAAATCTGATATAATAACAAAGTATGTAACAGAAACAAAATAATATTTGATTCGGAGTAATAATTTAAATGAATTCACAAACAATTATAATCATTGTTGCTACTGTATTTGGAATATTGGGATTAGCTTTATTGCTAAATGCAGGGGATTCAATTATTAAATTCTTAAGTAAGTTTTTTGTAACTTTAGAACAATACAATAAAGACAAACAAGCAGAATCTGATGCAAGAACTACATGCCGGAATGGTATTTATTCAGAAATAAAGAAAAAAGCCGATAGTGATGATGTAAAAAGGCTTGATAAAAAAATAGATGAAAAGTTTGAAAATTTAAGTTCTCAAAATTTAAAAATAATAGAAGGTCAAGCAGAAATAAAAGCATATATGAATGTTTTGCTGGGAAAACAGGGAATAGAGTTAAATAAATAATGAATAATAATTTAAAGACAGGAAAGTTAGGAATTGAATTAATTAAGCATTATGAAAGCTGTGATCTTAATGCTTATTATTGCCCTTCACGTATTCCCACTATTGGTTGGGGGCATACCGGCATGGTTGGTGGTAAACCAATTATTGTTGGAACAACTAAAATAACACAACAAAAAGCAGATGAACTTTTTGTAAATGATATTACTTCTTTTGAAGCTAAAATAAAAAGACTTGTAAAAGTTCCTTTAAATCAAAATCAATTTGATGCATTGGTTTCTTTTATTTATAACGCTGGTGAAGGTAATCTTGCATCATCAACAGCATTAAAATTATTGAATCAAGGCAAATATTCAGAAGTTTCTGCTAAATTAGCTTTATTTAATAAAGGAAATGTTAAAGGAAAATTAACTGTATTACAGGGTTTAGTTTTCAGAAGAAAAACAGAAGGTTTAGTATTTTCAACCGGTCAACTTAAATTCTTTAATTAATGAACTTCCTCGATCACTTTGGAGCTGCTACCCTTGTTTATTGCAAGGGTTTTTTATTTACTAATTCATATTTTCTTCTAACAGATTCTGCAATTTCTTTTGCGCCATGCGCTATATCGACTGTATAACCAGCCTTTCTTAATATTTCATGAACTCTTAATTGTACTTCTGAAGCTTTACCGGAAAATCTTTTTTTTGTTTCTATAAAATGAAATAATTCAGGTAAAAACAAATCAGGCATGCCTTCTTCTTGACCTGCTGCTTTTCTTTGTTGTACTAATCTAAATACAAGCTTTTTAGCAGCTTCAAAAACAATGGCACCGAATCTTTTAAATTCATCAAAAGGAAAATGTAAGCTGTTTTCAATGGAACAAATAAAAATATTTCTGTTTCTTGCCCATGTAACACCAGCAATTTGTTCTTGAAGTTCTGAAGGTTCTTTTTTCATGATTCTTTATCTTCCTTCGTTAAAAGTGCTACTTCAGAGCTACCGCATTTTTCACATGCCGGTTTTTTAGGAAAATAACCAACAAGAATTAATTTTTTATTGCCACATTTTTTACATTTATAATCTGAAAGTTTTTTTTGATTCATTAATACCGCCTTTTATTTAATAATTTGATTTAAAATAGTAAAATTTACTGTGTTCTCTGTTGGAATATAGTCACTTCCGCAATGAATACACTTAACAAATGTACAAACAGGTCTTTCAACTTCATAAGTATCACCGCATTTAGGACATATAACTTTTGTTTTATTCATAATTATTTTCCTTTCACAATTTTATAGAGGGTACTTTTATAAGAGGATTATTTTTTAAAGCCCTTAAAATCGCTTCTACAGATTACTAATTCTTGTTTGAAGATCAGCAAGATTATTAATTATGGTTTGTTTAAAATTATTGATCTGTTCTTTTGAAGCATTTTCTAAAATCATATTAAATATTATTTCAATCAAATTAACAAAACACATTATTAAAAATAATAAATAAGGAATATTTATAGAACTTTTTTCTGGGAAAAGTAAATACATAAAAGAATCAAGTTTTTTTTCTGCCAAATTTCTAATATAAAAATTTGCTTTATTGATGTAATCACAAATACATTCTTTGCTATCGTGATTGCACATTATTATTTCCTTTCAAATTTGAAATTTTCAATTTTTGTCATCGGTTTTAATTTCCCATCAGCATCAAATAAAGATTTGTCTTCATAGGAATTTTCACCCATATCTTTAGGGTTCTTAGCTGGTATAAAATTAGCAAATGTACTTTTAGGTCTGTTTTTACCATTTTGATTTTTTGTTCCCTTTTTAGCTTTCATATTTGTAAAACCTCTCTCTTTTAATACTCAATTCCGCACCTTGCCTTTACTTTAGGGTAATAATGTTTTGTTGGCTGCATTGTAGTAATCAAATCAGCAATTTCAATTAATTTTGGGTGTGCATGCCTTCCTGTTATTACAATTTCCATATTTTCAGTCTTGTTTTTCAACACTTTAATAACTTCATCAACACTGATAATATTTTGATGAATAAGATGATTTAACTCGTCAAGAATAATCATTTTGTAGCCCGATTCTTGATTTATACAGGTTTTGGCATAATTCCAACCGTTTAATAAATGTATTTCATCTTCTTTAGTAAATTTACCAATTTTATTGAACCCGAATTGTTTAATTTCAATATTTTCAGGATATTTAACAACGCTTAATGCTTCGCCATATTGCCATGCATCAGAGGCTTTCATAAATTGCAAAATCAAAACCTTCCAACCATGTCCGATTGCTCTCAATGTCAAGCCGAAAGCAGCAGTTGTTTTACCTTTTCCATTTCCTGTATAGATTTGTATAAATCCATGTTCATCAAAATTAGGATTAATAAGATTATTAGGCATTTTATTTACCTTCTTTGTAGTATTTACCAGCCTGAAAGTCTTTTAATAATGTGCGAAATTGGTTTAAGCTTTCTTTAGGTAATACTTTGCGCTTTGGTCTATATAAATGTCGCTGTGTGCCTCTATATCTACTATCTGATACAGGTTTTAATTTTAATAAAGATTCAAAGCGTTCAAAGCTGAAAATTAATCTTATTTTGTCTTTACTAAGATTAAACATTTTCGATAATTGTATTTGTGTGTAATAATCCACTTTTCTAAACCTTTTTTCTGTTTTTACCATTTCATCACCCAAATAATCTTTTTATCTTCAGCCCAAAGGGCAGCGGTTAAGCTGCCGATTTAAGCCTTTCATTGAATTTATCTACAAAGAATTTAATAGTTTCAGCATCATTGATGTAATCAATAAGCCTTGTGGTGTCTGTTATCAATTCTTCTTTATGATTTAACCTCATAAAATTAATCCATAAAGCCATGTGTTCTTCAGATATACCTGATTCTATTGATAAAGCTTTAAATCTGTCTGATATTTGTTCAATAACAGTTGGCATGGTGATGTAAAATTTATCTTTTACTTTATCTTCTTCAGCAGTTTCAGGAATATCACTATTATCAATTTGTTTAGGCTGTGGCTCTTTTGATGCTTCATATTGATCAATAGCTTCATCAAGGCTTGTTGCTTCCTGTGCAATAGAGGTTAAGGCTTCTTTTTCTGCTGTTTCATCAATTTTTTTGCTACAAGCTGAACAGATCATTGCTTTTGGATATTTATCATTAAAAATAAGCGGAACTTCTGAAACTTCTTTGCATTTTGGACAAATTATTTTCTTTTCTTCTTTAGTTTTTATTTCAGATTCTGCTTCTTTTGATTCAATTTCTGCTCTGCAATCAGAACAAACAAGACCTTCAGAAGAAGGTGTTAAAGCCTTACCTTTGTTTGTTTTACATCTTGGACAATCATAAAAAGATTTTATTGGATCTTCTCTATCAGGTCTATTATTGCAATCATCAGGACATTTAGGGGAATTCTTACATTCTGTAGCATGTACACATATTTCAGAACGCTGTTCAGGTGTAAGTTTTACAGGTGCATCTTCAGAAAGTAATGATTCAGTTTTCACTTCTGTAACCCCTGAACAGCTAACAGTTACATCTTCAGGTTTTGCATTTTTTATAGAAGTAATTTCTTCAGGTGTTAATTCGTTTTTAGGCTGTTTAAGTTCATCAAGAACAACTTCACCTTCTTTAGGTTCCTGTTCTAATGGGTTTATGGCTTCAGGAACTGCAACAGCAGCAGAATATTTTTCAGCAGCAATTTCTTTTTTGGTTTTTCTTGTTCTTTTTTCCGGTTCAGGTTCTTCTTTAACAGGAATAGAAACAGGTGCTAATTTTGTTTTTAATTCTACACCTTTGAAAAATAGTTCAATTTGTGGTATTCCGTTCCCTGTCAGAATATCTTGATATAAACCATTTAAAACTGTATCCACTGCTTCATTTAAATCTAATGTATTCATAATTTTTATTTCCTTTTCTACTTTTTACTTCTAAACAATTTTGATTTTTTTAGGTGTCATCATTCCGAAGCGGTCATAATCAGAATATGCCTTATCAACACCTTCATTGTTGTATTTTGATTTATATTCTTTGGTGCAGCCTTCAACTTTTTCAAAAGCAATTTGTGCAATAACCATGCCTTTTTGCAGCACAACAGGATATTCATTTTTGTTGAATATTTCTAATGTCCAATGGTTGCAATAATGAGGATCACCATATCCGGCACAACTGGCAACTTCTAAGCCATGTCTTGCCCATGAAGATTTGCTGAATATTTTTGTTGTTATATCAAGAGAAGTTGAACCAGCTTTTTCAATGGTGCTTGCCAATACACGCTGTTTTGGCAGCAAAATAAAGTGATCTGAAATAAAACAGGAATTATACCGCCAGCCAGTATTAGGATTTTTAGAAAGTATATTGAAAGAAATAAAATCATTAATAAATTTTTCTAAATCAATATCTTCTTTTTGTTCTACAGCCTGCACTGTTTCATTGGAATCAAGTGCAGGGTTTACACATTGAATACCAAATTTTCTTATATTATCTTCTTCCGTTTCGTGTCTACCAAAATCAAAATAACAATTGCTTATAGTTTTTTTCCAATATTCAATATATTTATTTTTTACATCATAATGATTCTGAAAAGGGAATACGAAATATTCATCAAGTCTTAAATCATAAGAAACACCCTGAAGAAGTTCTTCTTTAAAAGGCTTTATTGAAATTCTTTTTGTTTCGATTAATTTTAAGATATTATCATTGCCTTGTATCATCTTGTTTTTCCTCAAAAATTGTACTAAAATAAACTGTAATAAAGCTTTTAAAACTTTATTGCAAATTTATCTTCTTGCGTTTCAAGGGTAATACCTTCAACCTTTGTTTCAGTGCCTTTAACAAAAAGCACGCCATCTTTTTCTTCAGTTATTTTTTTGAATTCACTCCACAAAGTTTTTGTTTCATAACAAGAAGGAATAAATGTTTTTTCAACGTATGCCGGATAATTAGCTGCAAGAAAAGCCTGAAGGGTTGAACCTTCTTGATTGTACTTATAGCCCTGTTTTGTAAGTTCTAATTTTGCAGAACCTAAATCAAATACAGTTTTTGTATCTGATTTTTTAATTGCTTTATCTTCTGAATCTTTATTTTTCAAAAGAAATTCTTTTAAAGATTTTTCTATAGTTTCAACTTTTTCAGTATTTTGTTTTAATGCAACAGAAAGATCACTTTTTTCAACTTTTAAAAGCATTAAAGATTTAATATTCTGTTCTGCTTCTTCCTTTGAAGAAACTACAGAATTAATAATAATTCTGGATTCCATAAGTATTTTCCTCTCACAAATTTAAATTTAATAAAGTATACTAACTTGTTTATCCTGCAACTGTTTTTCGTATTTAGCCAAAAGCTTTTGTTCAATAGGCTTAGAATTGAATTTGCCATCAAACCATATTGATAAACTTTGTGCATTTATTTTAAGTTCTTCAGCAATATCTTTAATTTTATCGCCATTATTATCTATGATTTGTCTTATCAACTGCCTTTTTTCTTTTGGCATTGGATTTAAACTTTTACGCATAACCGTTTTACCCTTTTAATAGTTCTAAAATCTTTTTCCATGTGGGTTCTTCTATTTGTTCCGGCATGGGCTTACCTAATTCTGATGAATTACCGCATTGATACAAATAATGATTGCCAGTGTACAGCACTCTTTTTTTGTTCATACCAATTTCAAGATAAAAAACATTGTCGGCATATTTATTAATAATTTTTTTCAAATCATTATCAAGACCTATGCCAATTTTGCCTGTTTCGTTATCTTTCTTTGTATGCAAATTCATAATTACATTGATATTAAATTCATTTTTAAAACAATCAATACAATCATTAATTGTTAAATTAATATTGGTTCTTTCATCAAATGTAATGCTGGTTCTGCTTTTAACATTAAAAACTTCTCTTTGTAAGTTGAAAAACCAAGAATCTACGGTATCAAAAATTACATACTTGATGCCATGATCAGGATTTTCACGAACAAATTTTGTTACGTTTTTAATATTTTCAAGCTGGCATATTTTGTTTTTAGCTGGCAATATTTTCAAAGTATCGCTTTCTTTAATATGCCTTACTCTGTTTTCAAAATTAAATAATATTGCTAATCCATCTTCTGATGCGCTTGTTGCAAGCGTAGTTTTCCCAACTTTAGGTTCACCAAGAATAATTGTTGAAGTTGCAATATTTTCATCTTGAATTTCAGACTTACCGACTGCTTTTATAAATTCCACTTTCACGAATCCTTATATTAAATAATTCCTCATATATCAAGGGGGTTATTCCCCTTGATATAAATTTATTTAGAACTTATAACCGCCTGTTGTAGCTGCTGGTGTCGTGGCAGCAGGTGCTGTTGCTTCAACTTTTCCAGCAAGTTTATCAAGATACCCTTGACAGTGTTTTAACTTGGTGTCCATATCACCAGAATAATCAGCAATATTATAAAATCCTGCAAACTTGATATTACTGAAATAATTGGTTTTACCATCTTTCACAGATGGTTTTTGTTCAAGTTCAATTACTGCTCTTTGTCCAATGAATAACCTAAAATCTATTGATAAAATATCAGTTTCACCTTCGATTTTTGCACCAAGAATTCGACTAAACATTCTTTGAATTTTATTCATTAATTTTTTTGTCTTGGCTTCATCTTCACCGATTAAATAAACAGTATCTTTAACAACTTCACCTTGATGCTGTCCTGATTCAATAGTATATTCAATGTTCCAAATAGGCTTTTTCTTGTCAGTTATACCAACAGTTGCTGCTGTAATTTTTGTTGCATAAAGACCTTCTGGTAATGTAGTTTTAAAATTTTCTGCTTCAACAACATCACCGAAATTCACTTTAATTTTAGGATCTTCAACACCTAATGCTTTAAAAAGTTCCAACATAAGCTTTTCCTCTTTTCTTTCACAAATTTTAACTAATAAACATAAGCTGCATAATTATAAAAAATTACTGCTCTTTTGATTGCTATTCTGTTTTTAAAAACTTTTTAATTACGTTACAAAAAGTTTAATTTTTCTTTCACAAATTTAGATTTGAAACAATTATACATTTATATAGATTTAATGTCAAATAATTATTTATAAATGTATAACATCTTTTAACTTATACACAACACTAAATGTTTTTCTTCTGTTGCGTATGGCTTCTTTAATTATAGGGTGAAGCTTCTTATTAAAAAAATCTTCACTCCATTCTTCAGGTTTCAGGCTATATAAATGTTTATAGAAAAATAAACTTACATCAATATCTTCATTTTTAATTGAAACAAGTTCCCTTAATAGTTCAATTGATGTTTCATTTTTGTATTTAATTTCCTGTATGCGCACAAGTTCTTGCGCTTCTTTGTATTCTTTTTCTTTTACCTCTCTTTCTTCAACCTGTTTAGTTATCAGAAAACCACATTCAGGGCATCTTCTATCAACAGGCTTTTCTTCTATTACACAAAAGCATTCAGGGCAGACGATAGAATCATAAACGGATTCCCTTGTTAGTTTATGATTCTCGTAGTGTCTTTCTGCACTCCAAGTGCCATGTTTATTTGATCTGATATTGCCACCAAAATCAATTACAACAAATTCTGTTTTACCTTCCTGAATTCTACCGCCACGCCCTAACATTTGTATTAATTTCCGCAACGATTGCGTAGGATAGGCTAAAATAATACATTGCAAGCTCGGATCATCATATCCGGTTGTTAAAATTCCCACATTAAGCAATACATCAAGCCTGCCCTCTTTATGTAATTTTAAAATTCTTTGTCTGTCTGAATTTTTCATATTTGAATGAAGTACAGCAGATAAATAGCCTTGATCCCTGAATTGTTGATTAAGAACTTCAGCATGTTTAATATTTACGCAAAAAACAAGAGTTTTTAAATTTCTAAAATCTTTTTTATGCAAATCTACAACATTTTTAACTAAATAATCTTGTGAACATTCTTCAGCAAGTTCATCTGCATCATAATCAGAACCACGCATTTTAACATGTGAATAATCATGATCTGCCGGCATGTAATTAATATCTTTCGCCAAAAAAGGCAAGCCGTTTACCGGATTTATCATTTTTTGTAAATCTTTAACCTGAACTGTTCTTATGTGATCGTCAAAACCTTTTAACAAAACACCTTTATCATCAATAGGTGTTGCCGATAATCCTATTATTTTGGCTTCAGGGTACATTTCAAGAAGTGTAGACATTCTGCCGGTATTCCAACCTTCATGAACTTCATCAATAAGAATCACTTCAGGTTTTAAATTTTCAAAGTTTTTTCTTTGTGAATACCATGTTTGAAGCATTGTAAGCTGGCATGGTCTTTCCGGTTTAAATAAATGTTTATATATAGAACCTGCTTTTATTACAGATAATTGATTTTCAATACAGCTAAATTTATGAATACTTTGCTGTACTAATTCTATTCTGTTTACAAAAAACATTGTCGGCACTTTTACTTGATTAGTGTAATAATCTAAGAGTGCAGCAGAAACAACCGTTTTACCAAATCCTGTTGGTGCTTCACCAATAACTTTATCAGATTTTTTTATTTCTATAGAATCAACAATACCCCTACAAAAGCCTTTTTGATGTTGATATAGTTCAAATTTATTCATTATTTATAATTAACCCCAATATAATCAAGAACTTTACCCATTTCAAGCTTATTAATACAATAGTCATAAAGCTTTGAATGTGTTTGTTTCATCAACTGAAATTTATTTAAACCTTTTTCTTTTTGACAGCCAAAAGCACAGAACATACAACCAGTTCTTGAATAACCCATATTATAAATTTTTGAATAAGGAATGTTGTTTTTATGAATATATTCCCAAATATCTTTTTCAGTCCAAAAACTTAAAGGTTTTGAAATCTGCCTACTGGTAGAAAAAGAATTACAGCCATATTTATAATAATCTGTTTTTCTAGCATTGCTTTCTTCTGCCATTGTGCCAATAAAAGCTTTTCTGCCGGTTTCTTTTTCATACTTTTCTGCCGGTTTCTTTTTTAAATAATCACAACATTTATCAGAAATTTTAAAAGGTGCATTAATAAGATATTGCCATTTATTGCTAATTTTCCCACTTTTATTTTTATTATCAGCACCATACAACCTTTTCTTTTTTAATTTTTCAGTGGTTCCTTTTTGCATTTCTTCAATGTATCCAGCCATTTCTTTATAAATAACCGGATAACCATATTTTTTAATTACCTGATAATAATTCATTTCTGGTTTTAGCCAAATAACATTTTCTATAGTTTTAACAAATTCAATTATTTCAGGATATTCTAAACCTGTATCATTAAATACAGCTACTACTTTAGGGTGAATACTTCTTACTAAATTTAATAAAACTAAAGAATCTTTGCCACCTGAAAAAGCAACATAAACATTGCCATTATGATATTCATACCATTCAATGATTCTTTTTATTGATAATTTTAATTTTTCTTCAAGTGGCAAACCCTGCCTAAGTTGCAAAATATAGCTTTTTTCGTTCATGTTTTTTCTTTCACAAATCTTTATTAAAATTTTTCCGCTATTCTTTTAATTTTCATAAGTGCATTTTCTTCAATTTCGCAACAACCCCTTGCTGCATTCCAATCACCACAATTACTTTTACGACATTCACCAATGCAACCATGAAGTGCATTTTCCGCTGTATTTTTGATGCTATCCATAGCACCCTTAAAATCTTTTACACTTTTGCCATTACAAGTTGTCGGTTCCTGCTTTAACATACAATCAGGGCATATATGTTTTCCAACGAATCTATTTAAGTCTTTTAATACTTTACTCACAGCTTTATTAACCTTTCTAAGCTTTCAAAAATATCAATTCCATCAACTTCATTACCGGCTTCATGCCAGTTTGAAGCATTCCAACCTATTGAATCTAATAAACTTGGTTCTTTTTTAGGTCTGGCAAAAATTTCTAAACTTGGCAAATCAGCACCAAAAAGTTCATCAATATCTTTTCTGATTTTTTCAGGCTTTTCTGAATGCCTTATATTTGGCGCAAAAACTAATTGAGATATAAAATTACTTTTTACTTCCAATTGTCCTTTCATGCCCAAATAACACTGTTCAGAATTAGATTTAGTGTACTTGCCAACTCCAAAGAAAGGGGTTAAAGATTTAGGATTTAATTTAATGAAGTCAAAACCTAAATTTACTAATCTAAACCCCCATTTTCTAAAGAGCATCAATTTATCAATAAGATCAGAATCATCTGTTCTAGGGGTAGTTACCCACATAAACAAAGCGCAATTTTCAGCAGCAAGTTCAGGAATAGGCAATTTTTCAATTTCTTCAATCCTCATTACCGGATAATGCCCATGCACACCTTGACCGAATTTTACATCTTCATTATTTCTTTCTGGATACCACCATGCAGGATCCATAAGAATCTTATTGAATTTCATAAATATTTTTCTTTCACAAATTTCTATTTTTTAATTAATTTACCTGAACAGGCATGATTAAATGCGTTATATTTTCATTATCAGCAGGTTTTACTATAGTTCCTGATAAAGAATGATCATAATAAAATTTCATTTCTTTTGATGTATTTAATCTGAAAATATCTATTAAATATCTGATATTAAAACTAATAAACACAGGTTCACCAACTACTGTTGTAGAAATTTTGCAATCAGTAAGAGTTTCACCGCCATTTTTGGCTTTTATTATATCTTTTTGAATATCAAAAGAAACAATATTTGTTCTTTCATTTACAACAGAAAGAAGTATTTTAAGTTTGTTTAAAAAGTCAATTCTGTTTACTGTGGCGATATTTTTATGATTAGGAATTAATTGAGTATAAGCCGGATATTGTCCTTCAATTGTTTTTGAAATAAGCGAAAAGCCAGAATGTGAAAATTTAATTAAACTATTTACATATTCTACTTTTATTTTTATTTCTTCTTTGGTTTTTAATTTTTTGAAGTGTAAATTTAGAATATTAAAAGTTTTTTCAGCAACTATAGCGTTAAAAGGTTCTGCTTTTATTTCTGATTTATAAACATGTAGCCTGTTGCCATCAGTTGCAGCAAAACTAAAAATGTTTTTGTCATTACTTATACCAATACCAGAAAGAACATTATTTAAATCATATTTGGCAGTTGCAGGTGCAACTATTTTAAAAATATTTTGAAGTTCATTATTATTTGTTTCAAAACAATTAACTGGTTTAAAATCAGGTGTAAGTTCTGCAATAAAATCTTTTGATTCAAAAAAGTATTCTTTGCTTATTTCAAGGGTATTGTCGTTATCACCTACAGTCAAATTACCATCTTGAAATTTTAAATAAATTTCATTATCCAAATGCTGAATAACTTTTTTTAATACTCTGGGGCAAACAGCAAATCCTTCATCACCTTGAACCGGTTCATTGCAAGAAAGTTTAAATTCAACAAACTGTGTTAAATTTGTAGCAAATATTTTAACGCAATTATTAATATCAAAATCAGGTTGTTGTTGAATATGAATCTTTGATAATAGTGGATTTACACTATATCTTTCAACAACTTTTTCGATGACTTCTAAAATACTGTAAAGTTTTTTCTTTTCTACTAAACAAATCATATTTCCTCTTTCACAAATTTTTAACTTCACTTGGCTTTGCTTGCAGGTGGCTCTTTAAAAAGAGCCACCTGCCCTTTTACTGGCTTTACTTTTGGGGTTAATTTTTGAATAATTTTAATATCTTCTTTTCTTCTCTCTTTTTCGGAATCTGTCAACATGCTATTTTCACCTCCTTTTTATTCATTCCGATATACCATTCACTAAAATCTTTATATCCATCAGGCAAAACATTATATTTAAATTCAGGAAATAGCTCATTAAGCTCTTTCATCTTATTTAAACCTATGTTTTCCAGTTCACCTTGTACATTTATATGTTTGTAATCATTATCAAGCATCACTGTTACTTGTAAATAAGGTGTAAAATCAAACGCTTTAACATCTTCAACAAGCCTACTTAAGCCACAAGAAGGTGTAATTATATGTGTTGTATGCTCTTTGCCATTTTCTTTAAGATATTGCCAATATAAATAAGCATCAAAGAAGCCTTCCATGATGATTAATTTCCTCATTTCCGGTGATTTTCCATTTATTTCAACAAGTGTACTTGGCGTACTTGGTTGTTTGTGGCATTTAAATTTTTTACCATTTATATCAAATAGACTAAAATCACTTCTTCTGTATTCAAAACCTAAAATTTTAGGATTCCAAAATTTGGGATCTTCCCAATTTAAAGAACCAATTTTAAAAACAGGAATAACCCATCGCTGCTTTTCTGTATCAATCCCCATTCCGCAATGAATAGCGGTTTCTGGCTTTATCCCTCTTTTTTCTTCAAGAAATTTTAAAGCTGAAGGATGATTTAATAAATTATCAAAACACTTAATAAAATAAGCATCATTTGCTTCAAAATCAATTACCTTTTGTTCTTTTTCCTTTGCTGTATAACTATATTCAATCTTCTTTTTGACGATAGGAACATTAGATTTTTCAACACCTGCCTTATCAGCTAAATAAGCAAGAGCTGTTTTGAAATCCCAATTCTGTGTTTTTTGAAGATAATCAAGCCAATCACCTTTGGCACCGCAACCAAAACAATTATATAAAGGTTTAGTTAAACTAATACTGAAAGAAGGTGTTGAATCATTATGATTTGGCAGAGGACAACAAACATTAATGTCACTTCCAGTAACAATTGAACTTGAATTAATTAAATCACTGAAAAGCTCTTTCTGGTAATTCTGCATAAGCAAAATTTCATAAATCTTATTTATATCGTACATATTCGGTTTTTCTTTCACAAATTTTTAACTTCTAATCTACTCGGATATTCATAAACTGTGGTGCTAATTGAATGCATTCTTGACCTTTAGGCTTTACTTTTTCTTGATTTAACATTGTAAAGCCTGTGCAAAAGCACATAATACCTATTAAACAAAATATTTTCACTTCAGTATTCCTCTTTCACAAATTTTTAACTTCCTTTTTCTTTTCTCACAAACTGCAAGGAAAATCCCCCTGTTACAGGGGAAAAAGAAATGAGTTTTCTTGTTTATTTTATTTAAAATTTTCTTTTAAACTCATTTCGCTCTATTTTGCTCATTTCCCACTTGATTTTTATAAATTGTGTTAATATGTTGTATAAATCTATAATGAGATTAAAACATGTTAGTTCAAATATGTCAACTAACAAATTCTAACTACAAGGAAAAATAATTAATACAGCATGCTCATTAAAATAAAAAAGGAATTATAAATTTATATGAATTTAGAAACAGCTCAATACAAAATAGCTTATACTAAAAATAAGTTAATCAGTAAGTCTGAATTAGCTAAAGCTATGGGGTTTTGTCGTGAATATATTGGGCAACTAATAAAAAATAAAAAAGAATTAACAGAAAATAAAATAAAAAAACTTGAAGAATATTTTGAAGTCGACCTTTCTAAAGAAATTACAATAGAATTCACCCCTGAAGAAAAAGAACTCGAAGAGCAAGCAAATAAGTTAATTCAAAAACTCAAACAATGGGAATTATCCGAAAGCGAACTCGATATACTGGCAGATGCTTTTATTGAAGAAAAGAAAAAAACCATGCTTGCCTTAAGAGCCATCATGGGCGATAAGAAAGCATGGTTAAAGCTTAAAAAGCTTATTGAAGATTAAATTAATTTTTCTTTTTTTCAAGCATGGCTTTATAAAGCTTGATAATAATATAAAATTTTAAAACAATTCTTTTGTTATTTATTTTCTCTTTTTTTTGCACTCGAATTTCAGCGCTTTGCGCTTTATTACTATATTTCATTTTAAATTTTTCCTATGGTTATCTGATAACAAGAGATAACCAAAACCCATTTTCCCCGATCTAGTAGCCCGATTATAAAATTCCCCGATAAAAAGCAGCCTTTATTTTAATTAATTTAACCACTCCCCAACCAAGCCAGCGAAGATAATTCCTCTAAGCCTTGCCTGAAAACTCATTTTAACTTGTTTAAATTTCAAATTCGATAAAATCATTTTTACAAACTCCCTATTTTTCTCACTTCCAATATCTATACAAAACAGGTGAACATAAAAAATTGCTAAAATTGACCAAAACATATTTACAATTCTTAATGGCAATTTTTTTATTTATGCGCGTTATATAATCATAGATAATAAAATAAGGATTTTTAAAATGAATGTTAGTTTTACCGGTATTCAGCAAGTAAAAGATTTAAAAAGCGCAATAAAACATCAAGAATCCGCAAGACTTGTCAGAAGTTGCAAAATAGGAATGTTTGACGGAATTACACTTGACGAAATAAACTCAAAAGAAATTCAAGAAGCTCTTACAAAAGCGAAAGCTAAAGAAATTTTTGATGGAGGAAAAAGAGCTTATGATATGGCAATAAACCTTTTAAAGGAAAAATTTAAATCTTAGAATTAATTTTTCCAGAAAGCTTTCCACCAGTCATTATGCCTATCCCCATCAAAACCATTTCAACTATTTTGCCGTAGTGTCTGCCAACGCATCCAAATAATGCGCTTAATCCCATAATTGTAGCTATTTTAATGCCTGACTTTAAAACTTCTTTTGGTTTATCCGCTGCTTTGAAGATATTGGGTGCTTCCATACAGGCAAAAAGACCAGCTCCCAAAATCGGTATCCTCAAAGCCGCACCGCCCAAAACTTTAGAAATTGCAGAGCCTTCAAGCTTATACAATCCGCTTTCTGTTACTTCATAGCCTGTCATCCCTGTTTTTACAAGAATTTTTTTTACTGGGTTATAACCAAAAAGTGTTTTATCATAATTTACTAAAAATTTACCGACTTTAGTTTTTTCAATCAAAGAGCCTTGCACAGCCCAGAATGGATGCTGCTTGTCGTAATTTTCAACTTGTTTTAATCCTGGTATTAAAGCTGATTTAACATCTTTGAAATCTTCCACGCACTCATTAATCCCGCGATAAAGCATGCCCCCCGCATAAGCTAAATTCCCTGAGCCTTTACCTTCAAGTGCGCTTATGACTTTCCTTGTAGGCGGGCAAAGTCTTAATCCGGTTTCAACTTTTTCAGGCAACTTAAATAAACTTTCCTGATGCGCTTTCCATTTTTCAGGCTCAAGCCTTCTATCTATCCCAGAGCGGTTTTCAAACTCGACAGGCTTAAGTTCCTGTCTTCGATCTACACCGCTTCTTTGTATGATATTTGATGCTTTTATTTCCAAATCCATTCTCCCTGTATAAATATAAAAACAGGAAGTACAGAAATATTGCCAAAAATAAAGAAAATGAATAAAGTTAAAATATTAAAAAGGTATTTCATCAACTCCTATTAATTCATCAAGAAATAGATCTTCTGCTGGTATTTTCTTTTTTCTACTTTTAACAGGTTTTTTGAAATCAATTACATTTTTATCTTTTTCAGGTTCCGATGTTATTATACAAGGCTCATCTTCAGGCTTATTCATTATTTCCATTGCTTCTAAATCATTATAAAAAGCAACTATTTCAGAATTAGCAAATATTTTTTTAGGTTTAAAATTATTCAAATATAAACCTTCAAGAGTTCTTGCCCTACTTAATGCAACATAAGCCTGACCGGCTTCAAAAATTCTAGTTAAATCAACCTTTGCAGTATCTAAACTCATTCCCTGCGATTTATGAATAGTAATTGCATAAGCTAATCTTAAAGGGTATTGTTCTCTCGTGGCAACAAGTCTGCCTTCATGCCAATATTCAAAAATTTCCTTCGCTATAAATTGACCTCTGCCGTTATCAAATTTAACAAATATTCCGCTTTCGTCAATTGTTTTAACGGTTCCTGTAGAGCCGTTAACCAATCCATAACCGAAACTAAGATTCTTTAAAAGCATGACCTTGCAACCTTCTTTTAATTGCAATACAGCGGGTGCTTTGCAATCTTTTTCTAGTCTTTTTAAATTATTTATCTGCTCAAATTCAAAGCCATCTATATTGAAATCAACAATTTCAAGAGCAATTCCTTTGTCGCCCTGATATTTATAAACATAATCTTTAGTCACAAATGAACTTATAGGTTTATCTATTTGTGCAAATTTCAATATATTGTGACTATCAGCTTCTTTATTAGTGCTGAAAATATGTAAAATATCTGTATCTTCAGGTTCAACATTTTTAGATTTAAAAAGTTTTACATCTTCATGTTCTAATTTGCCGACTCTCGCATTATTCAAAGCATTGATGAAATTTAAATCATTTTGTCGATAAATTTTAGTCAAGATAACCGGTTTTAATTTTAATTGTTCCCATGTAACGCTGTTAAAGCAAAAGCCATTTTCTTTTTTGACCGGCGGAAGCTGAAAAAAATCACCAAAAAGTAAAACCTGAATTCCGCCAAAAGGATTTAAATTTGTTCTTACTTTTTTGAAGACTTCATTTATGTAATTCAGGGTATTGCCGTCAAGCATTGATATTTCATCTATTGCAAGTATTTTGCATTCTTTTATCTGCTGCAATAATGCGGGTTTTTTATACAGAATATCCATAACAACAGAGTCTACAGATTTAGCGCAAATTCCGATACCTGCCCATGAGTGTATTGTCTGCCCTTTAATATTCATTGCAGATAAGCCTGTAGTGCTTGTTACATCAATTTCATATTCTTCTCTTAATTTATTTAAGATAAAACTTTTACCAGTTCCTGCTTCACCGGTAATTAAAACATTTTTACCCTGATCTATCAGGGATTTAATTTGTTCATACATAAGCATTTTCCTCTTTCACAAATAAATTAAACATTCACAAGTTTTTTATAATGATGCATTTTTCTAATGTTTTCAGCGTTTGTAATTACCTGAAAATTAGCTTTAGCATCATTAAAAGTATTGTTATCAATGTGATCTATCACATAACCTTTAGGTCTTTGAATTCCTAAAGCCAAATGCAGCTTTTTATGATAACTTCTTTTTTCTGCTTTATCGTAACGATAAAGCAGCGGATACAATGAGGGGTTTTGACCTTCTTTATATCTATTTGTAGCTTGAATACAAACCCCATCCCATTCATTGATTTTATCTATATCTTCAGCATCAATTATTACTGCCTTGCAGCCATGTTTTTCCGAATCAATGAATATGAAAATTTGATTACCTTGTTTAAAGTAATTGTTTTTAATCATTAGTATTTTTCTTTCACAAATTTAAATAAAAGCCTTTGTTACATAAACAAATAAGGCACGAAGTCGAAATTATGCAATAAATAAAGACCTATTGCGCTAAATAAAACAACTAACAGTGTTGTTATGGCTACTCCTTTCATCTCTTTTACTCCTTTCATCTCTTTTTAATTATTAATAACTTTTTTTAATTCCTGAGCTATTTTTTCAAATTTATTATCATAGCTTTGCATAGCCATAGTGTTTAATTTTGTTGCTATTGCATCAATTTTTCTTAATTTTTCTAATTCTTTTTTGTTTATTTGCTTTGAAATAAATTCAACTGCTCTATTTTTTGTTATTACAAATCTTCTGTTATAGTATGGATATTTACTAACGAATTTGCTTAACATATCTGGTGGATAATAAATTTCCGCATAAACCTTACTATCATTTATTACGACTGTTAATCGTTTAAATTTTCCAGAAACATTTATTTCAATATTCATAATTACCTACTTCCTGAAAAATTTAATAATTTTACTTACAACTGCTACAATCTTAGTAATGAAATCATTTTCAGATTCATCGAAAACAAGCTTTACTATTGGTTCTTGTGGGTAGAAAATTTCAAACACTTTTCGTTGTTCTTTTATTTGTTTATTTCTTTCGATCATCCCAATATGCCTTTTTTGAAGCTCATAAGTAGTTAAAAGCACTCTATGAGCCTTATCAATAACAACCGCAATATCTTTATTCCGGCATGTGACTTTATAAACAAAGGCTTTTGCATCTCTTTCAATAAAATCTGCTTTGTTGGTATGAATCTGATTTAAAATATTTTCTATGTCATAAGCAGAAATATCAAAACCATGCCTTTCTTGAAATCTGCGCATAAGATGCAATAAACGATTTCTTGATTTTGTTTTGCCTTTATTGGCAAATATTGCCTGTTTTTCTTTTTTTGATGAATTAGCTTTTTTCAACTCTTACACTCCTATTCTGTTAAATTATGATCTGTAAAAACATCGGCTTTAACTAATGGTTGCGGTGTTGCTACTAAACGATATTTAACACCAGAATTATTATGGAATTGTTCAGATTGCAATTCAAAACCCTTTGCTTTAGCAATATCAGCACATGTTTCAAGTTCATCAGAAAACCATTTTGCAAACTGATTTTTTGATGCAAATTTCTGTTTTCTAATATCTGTTTTAGTTATCCATTGCCCTATGTTCTTAAAAAAGAATTCAAACAGTTTATCTGTATCAGTTTTAATTTCTGCACTATAAAATTCCTTTAATGTGTCCGCAAAAACTTCAGTTAAATAAATTGATTCGTTAATATCTTGTACATTTATCCTGCAATCGTCAGGATGATTAACACAAGCCAATAAACACGACAATTTAAGCATTTTCCAATGTCTGCCAAGTAATTCTTTCAATAAAGATGGGCTAACCAAACCAAAAAATTTATTATATTTATTATTATTTACATTAATATAGTTGTTGTAAGCCTTTTTAGCTTCTTCAGCTAAAACTAAGGTTCTGTTTGGGCGCATCCTGTTTAAAATAGCATCTACTTTAGGTTTTAAAATCCCTTTAGCATAAGCATATACTTCTTCTTCATTAATGTATTCATATTCTTTTATTTTACCCATAGGTTGATAAGCAACAAAAGATCGGCGCAATAATCCGGCATCAAATAAAGAGTCTAGACTTTTTGCTGCTGTATCCTTTAAAAGCTCATCAGAATCTGAATACAACAAACAATTTATCGGTAAATTTTTAACTTCACTATATTCATTTTCACTTTTTAAAGTTGTTACTGCTATATCGCCATCATAGGCACCTAAAATTGAATTAATAAATAATTCTTGTGTTTGTGTAGGGTTCTTTAAATACATCCCTAATTCATTTATTTTTATAAATATAGAACCAAATTCAGCTTCAGAAACGGCTACACAATCAGCATTTAAACCTTCTTGTGTTCCCTGTGTTATTTCGTATTTTAATTTTCTTATAGCTTTAGTTTCTTGCTGAATATATTTAATTTTATCTTTTTCACCTTTTGAATCTTCAAATTTCTTTATTGCATCAAGTTGTATTTCTGCACTTTTTCTATCTTTATAAGATTCGCTTTTTTCATCAAAAACTTTTCTAAATTCTGGAAAAATATGATATTCTAATTCTTTATATATTTTATCTTTTCCAACACCGGAAGGTGCAAAACTCAAAGCATAATAATTTATTATTTTAGCTTCTGCGTTACTATTTTGAAGAAATTGAATTCTGAAGCTGGATAAAAGATGTGATAATTTAGCATTAATACAGTTGATAATAACCAAATCATCAATATTAGGATTTAAAGGTTTTAAGAAATTACACAGCAATTCTTGATGTAATGCTGGTAATTTTTCATAATCAAGCATTTTAAATATTTCCTTTTCAGAGCTAATATTTAGCTAATTTTTCTTTTACAGCTTTAGCAATAAATACCGCTATAGAAACATTTTCTTCATCACAAACCCTGAAAAGAGTTTTAGTTAAACCATCTTCATCACAGAAAGCAGTTACCGTACAATAAAGCTTAATTGCTTGCTCCACTAGGTTTTTCAAACTTATTTCTAATTCTGCTGCTTGTTTTTTAGCATTTTTTTTCAACACAGGATTAAAACCTTTGATAAAAAGATCACACATCGTAAATATTCCTTTTTCTTTCACAAATTAATTATTGTTTAAAAACTCAAACAATATAAGATACTCTAACTATACATATTATGTTTAAAACTGTCAATAAAAAAATAATATAATAAATAATTGATACTGTTACAAAAATAAAACCAAATATGTTATAATAATAAATAATAAACGGAGTAAAAACAAAAGCCCTTAAACTGTTATAAACAGTAACGATTCCCACAATTCGCCACGATTCGCATAGGGCTGGAAATGTGAAAAACCACACTATAATTAATTAACAACTTCACAATTCCACAATTCGCACCACTCCTATATGTATTTTTTTAAACACTATATATAGTATATAGTGGGTATTGTGTTATTTATATATAAATATAAACTTCAGTAATATCAATGGTTTTAGACTATTGATATATTTTTATAATTAAAATAAAAAATAATATCTTATAGAGGGCGAATTGCCGAATTGTGAAATAAAAACCAATTATATCTTTAAAAAACACAATTCGATGGGGTGCGAATTGTGGGAAATGTCAATAATTTATACTATTTTAGAAAAAACATTACCCGTATAACACCATAAATATTGACTATGTATAACATAATATCAAAAGTAATATATTAAGAAATATTAAGAATATAGAAAAAGGCTAGGATATACCAAGGACATGCGTTAAGAGATATCGATGTATATATAAACAATTTATAAATAAAATAAAAATATAAATCTATATAGACTAATAAAATTTACTGATTTATAATGTTTTCAGAAAGACACAGTTACGTAAGTGTTTTTCTTTCACAAATTTTTAACTTCCTTAGCAATAAGGAGGTTTTATTTTGTCTAAAAATCTTTAATTTAATATTTATAATCTGTTATTGAAATCTATAATCTATTATCCCGATATGTTATATTAATCTATATTGTGAAAGAAAAAATGCTTATATAACATAAAAAGGATATTTTATTATGTCTGAAGAAAAGGATGAAAATAAAACTACTATTATCTCTGAAGTCGTTTCTGTTGTCTGTGAAGTGGTTGATGTTTCTATTGTCGGTAGACCTTCTAAATATAAACCTGAATACTGTGAAATGATGGAACAATACTTTGATATTGAACCTTATAGAGAAGTTACACTTAATAGATTTAAAAAAAATGGTGATTGCGAAGAATTTATTGCAAAAGTGCCTAATGCCTTACCAACAGTAGAAGGTTTCTGTAAATTAATTAAAATTCATAAGGATACTTTTTATGAATGGTGCAAAGTTCACGATGAATTTTCCGACTCTCATAAAAAGGCTATGGTCTATCAATCAGAGATTTTAATTCAGAATGGGCTTGCTAGTAACTATCATCCAGTGTTTGCAATTTTCGCAGCCAAGAACCTAATAGGCTGGACTGATAAAAAAGAAATAAATAATAATACAACCATAACCCATAAAAAACTTGAAGATTTTTTAGTGCCTACAAATAAACCAGCTTTACCTGACAATTCTGAAAATAAAAAACTGGTAGATTTCCAAACGCATAAACAGAATAAAATATGATGCAATATTATTAATGGATTTGTACACAGAATCCCCTATATTAAATTTAAATTCATTTTAGGTATATTTGTATCAGAATTTAATTTAAATTGATTCTGAGGGCTGTAATCTTTTAAAGCTAAATTTTAATTTATCCTGCTGCCGCTTTTGTGTTTGTTTAGACCCTGCCCTAATAAAATAAATAAATTACTAATAAATTGCCCTTATTTTTGTTTATTTAAAATCATTTTATTAATTAATAAATAATTGTTTACATATATTGACTTTAAATAAACAGTTTGATATTATATTAAGGTCGTTTTATTTAAATTTGTGAAAGGAAAATCATTTATGGCAAAAGGTAAAAACATTGCTTATGTGCGTGTAAGTACAGTTGAACAGAATGAAGAAAGGCAAGAAATTGCCCTTAAAAAATATGAAATAGATAAATGGTTTACCGAAAAAGTAAGTGCAAAAGACACAAATAGACCTGAATTAATAGCTTTGTTTGATTATGCACGTGAAGGCGACACCGTTTATATTAAAGACTTTTCAAGACTTGCCAGAAGTACCAAAGATTTATTAGAAATGGTTGAAATTCTTGGCAAAAAAGGCATTAAATTAATATCATTAAAAGAAAACATAGATACAGGAACACCAACAGGTAAATTAATGCTTACAATGATCGCTGCAATTTATGAATTTGAAAGAACTAATATGTTAGAAAGACAAAAAGAAGGTATTGCTATTGCCAAGCATGCCGGAAAATATAAAGGCAGAAAGAAAATAACTTTTCCTGATAACTGGAATGAAGTTTATCCGGCATGGAAAAAAAGAGAATTAACAGGTTCTAAAGCAATGGAAATATTGAATTTAAAACGCAATACTTTTTATTCTTTGATTGCTGAAGCCGAAAATAAAAATATTTAATTTCTTTTGATATATTGCTTGCATTATTTCTAATAGTGTAATATAATTTAATTATCGACCAAAGTTAATTAGTTATATTACACAAGGAGATTAGAAAATGATTGAAGCAACAACACTTGAACAAGAATTACAACAGTTCACAGGCACAGAGCAGTATTATTTTAATTCAATGTACAAATGGATGAATTATACAGACGGTGTTAAATTCTTAGCTGAAAGAGCTGGTGCCTATTGGTTACTTGATATTATCGGAACTGAATTAAAACAGTTTAATGATGACTTTCAAATTATCGAATTAGAAGTTGCTAATAACAAAGCAGTTATAACAAGCAAAAGAGATACTAATGAACCTAATTTATGGGATAGAAACATTGAATTTACTGATTTTCCTGAAGGAACATGGAAATTTTATTTAATTGATGGGGTTTTATTATTACCTAGCGAATATTAATAGATCGGGGGCTTAATCGCCCCCTACCCTATTTAAACCGACCAAAGTTAAAACAAGGATAAAAGGAATTATAATATGAAAACAATATCTTTAAAAGAATATAATAAGCGTTACCCTGATGCAGAAGATAACAAATATATGGATTATCATGGCGATAGACCAGATTTAAAAGGCAAAAGAACTATGCTTGAATTTATCCCAAATATTGGAACCTGTTTGTTGATAGAAGATTTACACTTTAAAATTATAGGAGATAAAGCCAATGACAAGAGGCGGTAAGCGTGAAGGCGCAGGAAAGCCCAAAGGGGTTAAATACACTGAAAGAACTGAACAGTTCACTAAAAGGATAACACCAGAAGAAAAAGAATTTCTGGAAAAGCAGCTTGAAGTATTTCGGCATGGTAATACAGTTGATATTTTTGTTGTTAGTGAACCAGTTGATATTTATGGTGTTATACCAATAGGTGTTTTTTCATCTAAAGAAAAGGCTGAACAGTTTATTCAAAAATTTGATTCTGGGAAAACTGAAGATTGTTTTGATAGATGTGAAATAAAAGAATTTGAGTTAGATAAAGAAAATTTTGAAAAAGATTAAGAAAGCAGGTTTAATAATGTATGAATCTTTGCATGAATATGTATATAACAAAAAAATAATCAGTGAAAAGCTTGATATTATACCTATTTTCGGATTAAGCAAACAGGGTAAAAGTATAAATTATGAAATTGTCTTGTGTAGAAATATACCTTATAGCCACATTGAAGTAAGAAAAGGCAATAAGACCCTTTTAAAATCCAATTTAAAAGAATGTGTAAAATATATATCTGATAGAATAACTGATTTTGTGAAAACATAATTAAATCTATACAGATACAAATTTATAATTTATAATGATACAGAATTAAAAACAATTCTGTATCATTATTATTTGTGAAAGGAAAAACAATGGCAGCAGGAAGAAAAGTACAAGATGTTTTTCAGGAATTAGGGAATACTGAAATATATCACGAAATAGATTTTAAATTTAATGCACCGCATCATTATATAGTTTTAAATAAGCATGAATGCAAAGAACCATTGGGTTTTATTAATTTTCAAGAAGGTGCAATAAGTGAAGTAGGCATAAATGGTGTTCAAAATATTGATTTACTAGCAATAGTAAAGAATAATCTTGAACATTTCCAAAAATCAGAATTTGCTTGTAGGGAAAATGCTATTGCTATAACTCATATAGAAACAGCAATGGCATTTTTAGCAAAAAGAACTTTAGGCAGAATTCAAAGAAGTGTTGAGGGTACACATCAGGTTTAGTTGTTAAATTATTTAGTAATTTGTGAAAGAAAAACATTATGTATAAAGTTGTTCCTACTGATGAATTCCCTTATACCGGAATAGAAGAAGATATAAAACTTGATCCAAATGTAATGTATTTATATAAGCAGCAATTCGCTTATTTCCTTTGTCCTTGTGGCTGTGGTGATGTAATCAGATTGAATTTATCTGATAAAGAAAGACCTTGTTGGGCTTTGCAATTTATTGATGATATACCCACAATCAGACCTTCAATAAATAAGTTATCAGGTTGTAAATCACACTTTTTTATAAGAGATGGAAAGGTTGTTTGGTGCTGATATGTTGAATTTTATAGGTTGGCTTATGCCTTTATGGTTAGTGCATTTATTGACTAAAAATATTTGTACACAACAAATTACAGTTATAACAAGGGGTTATGCTGAACCTGAAAAAAGAGAATATTGGCAAAATTATTATTTAGGTAATGGGTTATCAATTACTTATAGTCAAAAAAGGGCTGAAATAGATTCTAAAAGGCGCAAGCAGCAAAGAGAAGAAAAAGAAAACAAATTAAGGGGTAAGATTCACCAAATATATAATAAATTGTCTTATGAAGCGCAACAAGATGTTAAAAGCGTTATTAATAGGGAATTTTGTGATGATTAATTTAAAAGACCTTAAAACACTTATTGCTACAGGTAAAATATCACAAATATTTTCCGGAAAAGTGCAACAACAAGATTCTTATTGCCAGCAATCTTTTGGTGATATTCCTGAATGTGAATGCCAAAAAATGCTTGAATGGGATGATATAGAATCCATGCCGGATAATACAGAAATAATTAGTTTATGTTGCTATGAACCGGCATGAATGTATTAATTGTATTAGTGGGTTCTCTTATAATTGGTTTTTGGGCTGGACAAAAGCGCATTTACTATTTCAAAAACTATAAAAGAGAAGCAGAATATTATAAATCCCTGTATGAAAATTCTAAATGTATTGAAAGACATTGGTATGATTCAATGAATAAGTATTTTCAAGCTGTTTGGATTTTAAAAGATCAGATTAAAAACCAGCCTTATAAATGCAACCCTAGTTGTTTTAATTATAAAGCCAGACTGGAATTAGAAAAAAGAGAATTAATAAAAATTTAACTTCTGAACCATGCCGGAATTATTACCAGTCATTTTTATAGTGCAATTGTAATTATTTCTTACTTTTGCGCCATAAACATTTTCATTATCAACATAAGAAGCAACAACAAAAGTATTATTGCCTATATCCTGATATTTAGATTCTGTAATTACAGGAAATTCAGCAGTTGCAGGAGTTTTTAAGCTATTTTTTACTGCATCTTCACATAACATTACAGCCTTTAAAAGATATGAATCTTTTTGTTCTTGTTCTTTTTTTAATTGCCCTTGTTTTTGCTGCTCTTTCTCAATAGCAATTACTTGTTTTTCGTATTCAATAGCTGCTTTTTTACCTTCAGGTGTATTATTGTACCAAACACTGTAAATAGAAAAGCAAATCATAAATATAAAAAATATTCCAAGCGGAATAAGACAACCTAAGCGATTTTTGCACCATATCAATATTTTTTCTTTCATAATAAAAATTCCCCTGCTTTTACAAGGGAATTTTACACTAAAAATATAAATCTATACATCAGTTATTTAATTATATTTTTTATTTCACCGTAAATAACAATATTTTTAACATCAAGACATTTAACAAATCTGATAGAGAAAAATTTTGTCGAGGTCAAAGCAATTTTTATTTCTGCTTCAGGATTGAACATATTTAAACAAGTTCTTAAATCTCTTACATTCATTTTTTGTTACTCCTGTTTTCAAATCTTGTTTCATAATTGATAACAAATTTTAGTATAAATCTATATAGATTTAATGTCAAGATACATATTTAATTTATGAAACTGTTTTTATATATAATATGTTACAGAATCAATTTAAATATGTTATTATTTAATAAAAGAGTGTTGCAATAAAGGAGTTTTAAAATGGTTAATTTTAATGTCCCACAGGTTGTTTCTGATTTGTTAAAATCTTTAAATCCAACACAATCAGATTATATGGAAAAAGATTATTTTATAGAAAGGGAAGCTATTAAAGAAGCTATCGGCGCATCAACCGACACAGCCAACACAGACCCAGACGCAGATTCAACTCTTAGGTCTGATGTTAAAGGTTTGATTGAAAACACAACCAAAGAAAATCCTTTTAATACTGCTTACGGACAAATAGTTACCTCAATAGAGGAAAGCTTTTTAGCAAGAAAGCTTAGAGAAGGAAGATTCAGAAGAGTAGGTGTAACCTCGCAAGCAATAAATGGCACTCTTGTAGGAAAATCAATTAGAGGTGCGACAGCAGATACAGTATTTTATCCTAATAGATTATTTTTAAGTTCCAACGTAGCTTGTAGTGGTTATTTTGAAATAGTAACAGGTGTTGCAGATGCTGATACTATAAGAAGAAGTTATTCTTTACCAGCAGCAGGAGTTCAAGCGTTTGATTTGCCTGATGGTTATTATGTATTGCCAACAGGATCAGTAAACTCATACACAACAGCAACAAGTGGAACTTTAGATTTTGAAGTTCAAGGAGTTGAGGTGGCATATAATGGCTAAGATTCTTGAGTTACATCCTGCACAAGTCAGAAATACTTTAACAGGTTATCATCCACCAGAAAATAGAAAGTTTTATTCCAAATGGTTTGATTCATCTGGAAATAATAATCATGGTGTTTTAAATAGCGAACTATATTATTTTGATTCTCGTGGTGGATGGCTTGGTTCTTGGGATTTTAATAACTATTGGCACTTATATACAGGTCTTAATGGTTCTTATCTTGCAATACCAACATTAAATACAACTAATTTTCCACAAGCAGAAGGAACTATTTTATTCAACATAAATGTAACAGAATGGACAAATATTAACCAAGCAATGATTTTTGGTTCTTTCGGTAATCAAAACATTTTTTGTCGTGTTAATCAGACAGGAAGTGAATATGGATTACAAACTGGTTTTATAGGCTCTGATGGTGTTTATAAAGCTGTTATTGGTTTTGCAGATGCAGCAACAAATAGAATAACTATTGGTGTTATTACCAAGATAGCTTTAAAATACAAAACAGGAGCAGGCGGTTATTTTGCACTATTTATTAATGGCGTTAAAGTTAAACAAGTAAGTATTTCTAATACAGAAACACCTATAAATCAACTATGTAATCTTGGAGGAAGTTCTTATACTGATAGAAAAAGGTATTATTATTTAATGATAGACAACACAGCATTGGCAGATCAAAGTATAATTGATATACAAAATGCAGATCAAAAAATACCAGAATATACTTTACCTTCATTAAATAAAACTTACGTTGCTATTGGTGATTCAATCACATGGGCGTGTGCAAGTGGATTAAATTATCCAAATCTTTTACATGCTTATGTAAAAAATACTTACGGTAAAATGCAGTATTTAAATAAGGGTATTGGTGGAGAATGGGGTGGTGAGGCTGTAACTAATCTCCCTTGGACTGCTCTTTGTGCGGATATTGTTACAATTGCACTTGGTATGAATGATTGTGCAGGTGGTGGAAGTGGAACTGCTCTGTATAAAACAAACCTTGAAACTATTATTGATTATCTTAGGGTAAGAAATCCTGATGTAAAAATAATTCTCTGTACTCCATCTGGTACTTCTGATGCCAATAGAACTCCCTACATTGCTTCTTATAGAACCGCAATGCAGGAAGTGGCAACTGCAAAAAATACCTATATCTGTAATTTCCACGAAGCGGTTACGGATGCCAATATAGGTAGTTATTCTTCTGACAGCATCCATCCAAATACAGCAGGTCATGTTTTGTTAATGGCAAAATTACAGCCAATTATTGATGAAATTTTAAGTTAAGAGGATTTTAAAATTGAATAAAACACAAACAGCCTCCGAATGGGGGCTTTAATTATGGAACATGCCGGTTTACTTTTGTTTAATAAAGCTGAAAAAGGGTTTCTTTTCCTTTAACTGCTTATTTTCAGCTTCAAGATGCTTGTAATCTGTTTCAAGTTTAGCAAAGTTTATTTCAACTTCTTTAAGCTTTTCTAAAGTTTGTTTTTGTTCTGCTTGAAGTTCAATATAAGCTGTTTTTGTTCTATTTTCAGAATCTTCTAAAAGCATGGTTTTAGAAGAAACGCTTAATAATTCTTTATACACACTTTCATTTTGTTGATTAAGGTTTACTAATGTTGAATTAAAGCTTTCTGATAAAGCTATTACTTTAAATGCCAATTCTTCAGATGTAATATTGTTTTTTGGCTGCTTTCCACAACCTGATTCAACATTAATAAAATCTTCTTCAACTTGATTAAAGTTTTCTTCAACCTGATTAATGTTTCTTAAGCCATAAATTTTTATTAAATCGTTAAATTCATCTTCTGATAAACATATTACTTGTGTTGTTCGCCTGTTTATTATTTCATCAACTGTGTTCAACTTGCCTTGTTTAATTTGATCTCTAATAGCTGTATGGCTAAGATTTATAATCTTTTCCAGCTCTTTAACTGTGTACTTTCTCATACTTTAATAAACCTCATTAAACCCAAAACCACCTGAATAAACCACTTTAAGCTGCTTGACTAATATTGTAATCTGTATATCATGTTCATGTCGAATAAAAACCTTGTTATATTACACAAGGTTTACAAATGAATAAAACAAAAAAGCACTTCTTTCGGAAAAGAAGCACTTCTATAAACTCAATTAGATTGTACCACTTTCCGCAAGATTTGCAATAGTTTCGTATGGGTAAAATTTTGGGAGGATTCGGAAGCATGCAGAATGCGGTATTTGAGGCATTACAAGTTAATGTAAAATCTTTTAACATTGTTCGGGCAATTACCGACAAAAACCTTTTTGGAAGAATTACACTTTCACCTACAGCAAGATTAGTTTTATTTAATTTAGCTAATATGTACAATCTTAAGAAGGGCTACAGCTTCCCTAAAATTAAAAAGTTAATACTTTGTACAGGAACAACAGAAAAAAGCGTTATTTCGGCTTTAAAGGAACTTAGAAATAAACATTTAATTGTTGTTTCAAAAGATAACGATAAAACGGAATATTATTTTACTAAAAATTTCTTCAATCTTTTGGAAATTTTTTCTGAAGAAACTGAAAATTTTTCTTCTCAACCTGAAAAAATTACAGGTACATGTATAGAACAGAAAAAAGAACAGATTAAAACAGATAATAATTTTTCTTTTAAAAATCTTTTAGATTTATTTAAAACTAATGCAATTGTTTATTTTGAAGAAATTTCAAATCTTTCAGAAGGTGATAAAGAACATTTATGCAAGATTAAGCTGAATAGAACCGCTTTAACTAACTTCCAGAAAGAAAACCTTGATAAATTTATAATGCTTTCTGAAAATGAAATAAATATAATTAATCAGAAAGAGCCTTATTTTAAGCAGGAAAACATTGATATTTATTATAATTCCAGAATGAAGAAAATCAGAGAATATAAACAAGAGCCACAAAAAAATGAAGGGAAGCCACAAAAAAGTGAAAGGGAAGCAGTTTTATCAATGCTTATATGCGGATATAAAGGATTTAAAAATAACAGAATGCAATTAACAACTTTCTTAAGCCGGAATAAAGCTAAAATGGAACAATTTAATATTACTGAATCAGAATTACTATAAGTCTTTTGGTGATATTGTCCAAATTTTAATTCCGTATTTATTGGCAACCGGAATAAGCCTGTTTAAATAAGTTTGATCTGAAGGTTGTTCTAAAATTAATAAAATACCTGCCTGTTTTCCTGTTTTTACGCTGTAATATAAGCTTTGTCCAATGCTTTCATATACTTTAGGGGCAAATTCAGCTTCTATTGCGTAATTATCAGTAAGACAATCAACACGAGTTTTATCAAGTAAATAAAATTCTGTGGTACCTTTTATTTCTGAACAAAATTTATTTTGATAAACCTTTTCTAAAAACAAGTGCTTTGCCTGTACTGGCATGCTGGCAATAATTAATATTGAAATAGTAATAAGTATTTTATTCATTATGCCCTACTTTCCTTTGCTAATGTAGATAACAATAATTATACATTTATATAAATCTATGAAAAGTATAAATGTATATAGATGTATTGTATCACATATTTTAAAAATAAGTGATATGTTATAATAAAATTTATGATTCATTATAAAAGTAAAAATATGCATCACTTATTGTGTTGTAATTGTCGCAAAAGTTTTTATTTAAAGAAATTAAGTAAAAGAGTAACAGGGTTATATTGTCCTAAATGCGGTAAATTAAGCGATATTACAACAATTCTTGTTCAGGTTTAATAAGGTTTATTAAATATGTTTAATGCTGCTGAAATAATTCAAAGAAGAAAAGATTTATGGGTTGAAAATCAAAATATTCAGCTTGATAAAGAATATGTTAATTGTATTGCTGAATTTCTTTGTGATGCAACTAATCCAAATTCAGAGTTATTAAGGAAAGAAATTAAATTAAACCCTGAACTTTTAATTGAAATGGTTTTTGTTATTGTAGAAAAGGGTGATAATAGTCAAGAAGATGCAAGAACTGTACCATTTTTTTTAAATAAAGTGCAAAAAAGTTTTGTTGATGATTTAAATATTGCAATAGAACAGTATAAAGCTGGATTAAGAAATTTTTTAAAATTTATAATATTAAAAGGTAGACAGCAAGGATTTACAAGTTTTATAACAGCTTATCAATTGGCTAGATGCATAACTAGCCAAAATTTTAGCGGATATACATTAGCTGATAATTCAGGGAATTCACAAGATATTTTTAATAAAAAGGCTAAATTCCCTTATGATAGTTTACCTGAATTATTAAAACCTACAGAGAAATATAATACAAAAAATGACCTATTCTTTTCTGGTTTAAATAGTTCATGGAAGATTGGAACCGCTGAAGCAAAAGAAACAGGAAGATCGAAAACAATAAACTTTTTTCATGGTTCAGAAAGTGCTTTTTGGATTTCAATTTCTAGTATTCTGGCTGGTTTAGGTGAAGCTATTACAAAATCCAGTATTCAAATACTTGAAACTACAGGGAATGGTTATAATGAATTCAAAACTATTTGGGATGAGGCAGTTAAGGGTGAAAATAATTGGGAACCAAAGTTTTATGAATGGTGGCTAACTCCTGAATATAGACTTAATTTTGAAACTCATGAAATAGAGGAAAAATTTAAAGAACAAGTTGAAAATGAAGTAAATGATTTTTTCAAAACGCTTAACAGTTTGAGAATATATCAGGGCTTAGATTGGAATCAATTATATTGGTATGAAAACAAAAGAAAGGATAAAAAAGAATTACTACCGCAAGAATACCCTTGTACACCACAAGAAGCTTTTGTTTCAACTGGTAGAAAATATTTTGATGCTTCAAAAATTAAAAATATGCTTATTATTGCAAGCAGTAAAAAGAAATTAGAATCAAAAGATTTTGCCCATTTGGATCATCCATATTCAAAACTGTTTGATCCACCTTTAAGAGATGGAATGACTATTTATGATTATCCTAGAGTGGGGAAACACTATATTTTTGGTGCAGATGTTTCAGAAGGTCTTGATAATGATGCTTCGCATTGCAAACTTTTTGATTATGAAACAATGAGAGAAGTGGCACATATTCATGGGCAGTTTTCACCCGATTTATTTGGTGAATTAATAGTTAAATATGCAAAGCTTTACAACAATGCTTTTGGTGCAGTTGAAAGAAATAATCATGGTCATTTGACATTAGCTACAATTTATAAATATTTAGGTTATAAAAATATTTATAAAGAAATGGTATTAGATAAAACAAAAGAAAAAGAAACATTAAAACTCGGCTGGCTTACAACTGAAAATTCAAAATATTTAATGTTAGATGAATTAGATACAGCAATTAGAGATGAATTAATTGAAATATATGATGAAGAATGTCTGAATGAATTATTTTCAGTTGTAACTGATAAAGATGGTAAGGTTAAAATTAATGGTAAGGATAGAACTGCTGCAAGTGCCATTGCTTATCAAATGAGAAAATTTTATAAAATTAAGAAAATTAATTTTGATGTTTTTTAAAAGAAAAAGATGCAATTTCTTGCATCTAGTAGGAGATATTTCGGGGGGATTAAGGAGAGTTTTAAGCGTTTTTTTGTATTTTATTTTTTGAAAAGAACTGATTAATGCTTTTGTCCACTTCGGGCAAAAGACAAAAAGGTACCATTATTGCTAGGTATAAAGCTACAAATGGGGCTGCTACAAAACAGCATAAAATTAAACCAGTACAAGCTATAAAGCTTATTAAATCTTTCACTAAGTACATAAGTATTCCTTTTTCTTTCACAAATTTAAATTATAAAATTTAACACACTTGATTATAAATCTATATAGATTTTTTTGTCAATATGTTTCAGAATTAAATTTTTATTTGTTACGGTTTTTTATAAAAATATGATAATATTAATAAAAGAATACTGTATATAAGTGGTGTTTATATATGAATCTGTTTAAAGGCTTTAATATATTCAAAAAAAGCTGGGGTGGACAATCTTTTATTGAAGAAGTCCTTTCGGGTTCTGCTTCCGAAAATGTAAATTTAACTACATATAAAGCTTTATTATATTATAAAATAATAGCCCCCATTGGTACATCAGTTGATATTATAACTGATGAATTCGCATCAATAAAGCCTGTTCTTTATAATAGAAAAACCAAAAAATTTGAATATTCTCATCCTGTATTAGATTTATTTGCAAATCCTAATGCTGATATTACATGGGGTGAATTTGCAAAAATGTATGCTGCCTATTATCTTCTTACCGGTAATGCTTATATTGCTACAACAGGAAATATAAATTCTATTCCTCTTGAACTCGAATTTATAGAAACTCAATTTGTGCAACCACGCAAAAGCAGCAAAGATAACTATATTGATTCTTATATGATTAATAATAGATGTTCTAATTTATTATTTCAGAGAGATGAAAACAAAGGAAGATTCAGATTTTATCAAAATGATGAACAAGAATTATTGCATGTAAAAACATTTAATCCTGATTCTGTTGATGGTTCTGGATTATCAATTTTAAATAAAGCATATTTAGATATAGAACAATGGTATGAAGGTTCAAAACATAATCGTTCTGTGTTGAAAAATGGAGTAAGAAGTTCAGGTGTTTTAAATTGTGAAGAATCACTTGAAAAAGAAGTGAGAAACAGAATAACAAATCAAATTAGAAACAATCATACAGGATCTGATAATGCTGCAAAATTGTTTGTATTTGATGGCGCAAAATTTAGTTTTACACCTATGTCTGAATCAATGAAGGATATGGATTTCAAGGAACTTAAAAGAGAAGTAACCCTGTCAATATATACAGCAACAAAAATACCACTTCCTTTAATTAATTCCGAAAATATGACTTATTCAAATTATCAGGAAGCCAAATTAACGCTTTATGATAATACCGTACTACCTATAGCCAATAGATTATTTGAAGAATTGCAGAATTTCTTATTTCCTAGATATAAAGATTTAATGGGTGGTGATTGGATTCTTACTTATAATGAAGATGATATTCCTGCTCTTGAACCACGCAGAAAACAAAAAATAGAATTCCTTACAAAATGTGATTTTCTTACTGATAATGAAAAAAGGTTACTTGTTGGATATGAGCGCATAACGGATGGGGATATAGTTTATAAACCTCAAAACTTAATACCTATTGGCATACCTATTAATCAGCCAACTAAATCTGAATTTGTTGAAATTATGAAAAAACAAATAGATGCTTTTGGGAATAGAAAATTTTCTGATGAACAAATTAAAAATATTGCAGAAGAAAATTTTAAAGATGAAGGTGTGTAATGGTTTTGAATAATTCAGAAAATGATATTAATAAATCTGCAACTAATGATTTAGCTAAAAAAATTAAGTTAGAAAATTCATTAAAACCTTCTATTTTGAAAATGTTTAAATCTGTTGCTGATGATTTTGCAGTTTATTATAAAGTTACAGGTCAAATAATTGATTTAGAATATTGTAAAAGTGAACTTATAGGTATTCTTAGAATTCATTACCGCAAATGTGTAAAGGATTTTAAAAAAACTATAAGAAATCAATTATTTAAAAGTTATGATCTTTCAGAATTTAAAGAATCTATAGAACAGGAAATTGATGTTGAAAAAGTAAGAGCAGAAGAAGAAAGAACCGATAATAAAATTGATGAAATCCTCATTGCCTTTCTTTTGCTGCTTTCTTTTAGACAAGCTGAATATATTTTAAAGACAACAAAAAATGATTTATATAATAATGTTCAAGATGTTATTGTTGAAGCTGTTAATCAGGGTGTGAATCCGACAAATGTTGAAATAGCGGAAAAAGCAAAACAAAGATTTTTAAAATCATCAAAAGAAAGAATAGATACAATAGCCACTACTGAAACAAATCAAATTTCAGAAAAAACTAAATTTACAGAAGCTGAAATATTGAATGCCAGTAATATTATTTTAAGTGATAGAAAGTTTAAAAAGAAATGGCATGCCGTATTAGATGAAGTTACAAGAAAATGGCATGCTTCAGTAGATGGACAAGTGAGAAACTTAGAGGATCCGTTTATTGTAAACGGTGAAAGATTAATGCACCCATCAGATACATCTTTAGGTGCATCATCTAGTAATATCATAAATTGCAGATGCGGTTCAGTTACTATTATTGAATAAAAGGAGTAAATATTATGCCAAACTTACGGGAAAAAGGAAATTTTGAATTCAAACTAGAGATCAAAGCAGATGGTGTTTCTGAAGATGAAAATTTTCATTATATAAAAGGTTATGGTGCAACTTCTGATTTAGATTTAGGTGGCGATATTATTCTGCCTGAAGCAATAGAAAAAGCATTAACGGTTAGAACACCTAAATTCTGTTATCAGCACAATATAAAACAAGTATTAGGTGTTTTTACTGTTTTAAGAAAAGATGTAAATGGCTTATATTTTGAAGCTAAAATGCCTAAAAGCGTACCACTTTGTAATGAAGTTGCCGAATTTATTAAAATGGGTGCTTTGGATTCAATGTCTATCGGTTATTTTGTGATTGATAGAGAATGGAAAGATGGCGTTAGAGTAATAAAAGAACTTGAAATTTATGAAATTTCTGTTGTAACCATTCCTATGAATCCAAATGCTGTAATTACAGGCATTAAGGCATTAGAAGAAATTAAAACAATAGGTGATGTAGAAGAATTTTTAAAAGAAAAAGGTTTAACCTCTAACGATAGAAAAATTCTTATATCAAAAATAAAAGGATTGCAGGAAGTTAAAGAAGAAAATGAAACAGAAGAATTTGTTTTTTCTGATACAGATATTAAAAACATTTCATGTATATTAGAAAATATTTAGTGTTGCAATTTTTATAAAAAGTCTGTTATATTAATATTATAATTTTTGCATAACAACGTGATGTTGAATTGCATAAAAAGATTGACAGCGTGATGTTGAAAATCTGGTAATTAAATTGTTTGTGAAAGAAAAATACTAGGAGTAAGTAAAATGGCTGTAAATCCTAATGAAGTGGCAACACTTTTAGAAACACTTCGTAAAAAAACTGAAGAATTTAATAATGGTAATTCTTTAGTTCAAGAAGAAATTAAAAAAATCAACTTAAAACTTGATGAATCTGAAAAAAAGAATCAGGAAGTAACTACAAAATTATTGGCAAAAGAACAATCTGAACTTGATTTAAAAGAAAAACTTCTTGTAGTAGAAAAGAAACTTTTCAGAATGCCATCCGGCATGAGTCCAGTTGAAAAAGCTGCTGAAATAAAAGCTTTTGAAAAATATGTTGTAGGTGGAAAAGCAGGGCTTGATGCTGAAGAACAAAAACTTTTAAGAACCGATTCAGATCCTAATGGCGGTTATTTAACCCCTGCTGAATATGTTCAGGAAATATTAAAAGGTTTATCTGATGTTTCCCCAATGCGTTCAATTTGCAGAGTAAGAAAAACTTCTAAAGGTTCAATAATGCAACCTTCAAGAAAAAACAGGGTTGGTTCTTACTGGATAGGTCAAGCTAAACCGGCAACTGAAAGTGAATCTAATTATGGATTAGAAGAAATTAAATTAGGAAAACTTTCAGTATTCACAAAAATTTCAAGAGAACTTCTTGAAGATGCTTCATTTAATATGGAATCAGAAATTAATGCTGATTTCTTAGAAGAAATGGAAGTAAAAGAGGGTGCAGCGTTTGTAACAGGTGATGGAATTAATACACCTGAAGGATTGCTAACCTGTTCAAGTTTAACATCTATTAATTCAGGTTCTGCTAATGCAATTACAGCAGATTCTTTAATTAAAGTTGATGCTGAACTTAAAAAAGCCTACAAGCCTATTTTTGCATTAAACAGAAAAACTTTAGGAAGTATCAGAACCCTGAAAGATGCACAAGGTAGATGGTTGTTTACTCAAAGTCTTTCAGATGCAATGCCAAACACAATTAATGGCAGAAATTACATTGATATGCCGGATATGCCAGATGAAGGCGCAAATACATTCCCTATTGTTTTTGGTGATTTCCTTCGTGGTTATACAATTGTAGATGCTACAAGATACAGCATGGTTAGAGATGCTTTATCATTGGCTGAATACGATTTAATTAAGTTTATCTTAATGTATCGTGTCGGTGGCAAGGTTGTTATGCCTGAAGCATTCAAAAAAATCAAATGTGCTACATAATTAATAAACCTTAAATAGATAATAGTGAATAAGGTGGTGCTAATCCCACCACCTTATTTTTATAAATTCAGAACAATACAGATAATTCAGTAATTTAGGTAAAAAGAAAGATAAGGATAAAACTATGACAACAAAAGATTTACACAATAACATTAAACCTGTAGTTGGTATTGTACCTACTCTTATGTCTACAAATTCAATAGCACTTGGTGATATTATTGATCTACAAGGTTATGAATCAGTTGAATTTGTTAATCAAGTTAGTAGTTTTACTGATGGTGTTTATACACCAGTTATTAAAGAATCTGATGCTGCTAATATGGCAGGTGAAGCAGAAGTTGCAGATGCTGATCTTTTGGGAATAGAAGTTGCACATACCGCTGCTGGAATTAAAAAAATCGGTTATATCGGTAAAAAAAGATATGTAACTTGTGATATAGCTTCAACAGAAGTAACCACAGGCGCAACAGTTACATCAACAGTAATTAAAGGGCATCCGGCAGTAGCACCAGTTGCATAAATTTATTATTCGTTAGTTAGATATAAATAAGGGTGGGTTTATCGCCCACCTTTATTTATAAATTAAGAGGAAAAAAATAACATGGTTTTGAAATTTAACAAAGATCAAAAATGGAAAATAAAAGGTGATTTTTTTGATTTTGAAAATGAAGCCGAAGTTCCTAAAAATATTCCTGAAGAAATTCTTAATCAAATGATAGAACATGATTATGTTTATGATCCTGATAAACCAGTTGAAGTTGATGAATCTTTAAGTTTAGAAGATTTGGAAAAATCACTTCAAGAAGCTTTAGATGCTGACAAAAAAAATGATAATTTATCAGAAAAAGAAATTGTTCTTGCTGAATTTGAAAAGCTTGGTATCAATGCTGATAAAAGATTAGGTATTGATAAATTAAAAGAACAGCTTGAAGAAGCTAAAGAGAATATTGCTAAAAAGGCTTTAATTGTTGAAGAATTAAAAACTTTAGGTATTGAAGTTGATGAATCTTTAAGTTTAGAAGATTTGGAAAAATCACTTCAAGAAGCTAAATTAGGAAAAGAAAGAAATCTTCTTATTGATGCACTTATTTCAAAAGGTAAAGACGCTTTAGGGCTTGAAGATAAAACAACTGATGAGCTTAAAGCAGAGTTTGTAATAATTGCCGGCAAAGAATTTGACGATTTGACAGATGAAGAGCTTGCAGAAATTAAAACTGTTGCTGAAGAAGTTGAAGAATAAGGGTTAAACCCTTATTCTTTTTGAGGAATAAAAAATGTATTATGAAATAATAACACCACCTTCTAATTTGCCTGTTTCTTTAGATACAGTAAAAATGCATTTAAAATTAGACAGTGGAACTTATGAAGATACTTATTTAACAAGTTTAATCAAAGCAGTTGCTTCTTTTGGTGAAAAATATACCGGAAGGGAATTTTTAACAAAAACTTCTAAACTTTATCTTGATTCTTTACCTTCCGGCATGGAAATCGAAAAATCAAAATTACAAACAATTGATGAAATTAAATATTCTTTTGGTGGTGTATTCATATCATTAACTTCTTTAGATTATTCTATTATTAAAGATAATCTTTATTCAAAAATATACTTAAATAATTCTGTTGCAGTTATATCAAGTGATATTCCGCAAGGTGTACAGATAACTTTTAAAGCCGGATATGGTACAGCAGAAACTAATTTACCTGATGATATAAAACTTGCTATGCTTCATCATATTAATAAAATATATGCATCAAGAGGTGATTCAGAAGAAAATTTAGGTGCTATGTCAAGTATTATATCAAGTAATTTACCACTAGAAGCACTTCAGGTTTATAATCTTTATAAAATTGAGGATATTTCTATATAATGCGTGTTCAAAGAATATCAGGAAATCATAAAAAAATTGATACTGGTGAATTGAATAAAAGAATCACAATGAATTTAAGATCAATTCAAGCACCAATATCAGGTGTTGATTTTGATGAAAAAATGATAAATGAAACTTCTCTTTGGGCAATGATGAAATCAATTTCGCCAGTTGAAATTGTAAATGGTACTAACATTGCAGGAATTGCAACGCATTTAATTGGTATTAGATATAGAACTGATGTTACTTCTGAAAACTGGATAAAATACGATAATAAATTTTATAAAATATTAACTACAGATGATGGTATAACCAGTAATAAGACTTTTTTACTTATGTATTGCTGCTTGCGTGGCACAGCAGATAATGAAGTAAATTATGTTTAATTTCAAAATAGATACCAATGCAAGAAAGGTTGAGGTGCAAATTTTAGCGGCACCAAAAAACCTTCAAAATGGAATCAGGCAGGGTTTTTATAAACTTGGTAAGTATCTTGTTAAAACTGCTTCTGATGGAATAATAAAATCACCTAAAATTGGTAATAGGTATTATTATTCTGGTCATGAAAGAAGGGGTAAAAAAGGTTTTTGGACAAAATCAGGTGCAGTTGGTGCTTATCCTGCAAATCAAACAGGGTTTTTAAGAAGATCATTAGGATTCAATGTTATTGGCAATAGAAAAATGGAATTTGGTTTAAAAGCAAAATATGCGCAATATGTAGAAAAGGCAAGACCAGCTTTAAAACTTACTGTTTTAAATGATCTTGCCCATCAATATAAAATTATGCGTGATGCATCAAATATAATGTAATTATTCGCTTTTTAATTCAGTAGAATCAATAACATTACTATAATTTACGGTTCTTGGTGAAAGTAATTTACCATTAAAAGCATAAGCTTCTACTTTTCCATTTTTATCAATACTAAATATGATTTCAGCAGAAGTTAATGCTTTTTCTGCTTCAGTTCTTTTTTTATCAGATGAAAAATCTATTTTATTTAAATCTATTTTTTCATTCGTAAAAGTTTGTTTAACAAGTATTCTATTACGGCTATAACTATATTTTTTTGATGCTTTTTTTCTTCTTAATAATTCTGTTCTTAGTTCTTCTTCAGATAATGTTGATAAATCAAGGTTTGACATGTTTTTGCCCTTTCATATAATACATTTAAATATTTATTAATGAATCTAATTAAAAGTATAAATCTATATAGATTTATTGTCAATATTGAATCAATTACTAATCTATAAACTAAACAAATAATTAAATATTTGTTATAATGTTTAAAACAAAAGGAGTTTCATTTTGGATACAGAAAGTGTAATAAGTCAGATACAAAATGTATTACCTAAATATACTGAAGCTTTTACTGATGTATTAAATGTACAGGAATTAACTTGCAATAATTTATTAGTAACTGTTAAAACTGCAACAAATCATAATTTGATAAATGGTGAGTATGTAAATATAAAAGGTGCTTATTGTTTAAATGAAATTTCAGAAATTTCCTTAAATGGCAATTGGGCAGAAATTACATGTGTTGATAGTCATGATTTAACAGAAGGTTGGCAAGAATCTGTTTATATAACTGGATTTACTAATCAGGCATTAAATGGTAATTATAAACTTTTGAGTGTAGACAGTTCAAAAAAATTCATAATTGAAATTATTGGAAAAACAGTAAATGATTTAGCCGGAAACTTGTTTCTGAATGAAGATAGAGTTGGTTATAATGGCAGATTTCCTGTTGCTACAGTTGGTGATAAAACATTTACTTATCAACTTAGTTCTACCTTGCCACCGGCTTCAGGTCAAATCAAAGTTTTAACAAAAATAAGATTTTCAGGAACTATTGATATTGATGAAGCAGTTAAAGCATATACTTCACAATCATCTGATAAATTTTGGGGTTTTGTTGTCGGTGAAGATAGTGTTGGAAGTAAAAATAAACAAAATTTTACTGATTCTGTCAGTAGATATGAAGCAGGACAGGAATTTAAACAAGATATAGTTGAACCATTCAATATTTATATCTTTATACCAACCATAACATCACATGCTGCAAGAAAAGAATGTGATAATGCTAAAAAAATTATTAGAAAATGTTTATTTAAAACTTTGTTAGGTGTTAAATTTGATTCCGGTTTTTCGCAAAACAAAACAACAGGTGTTACTTATGTAAGTGATGGAGTTTTAGGGTATAAAGAAACTTTTTATATTCACAGGTTTTCATTTGAAACAATTTCTATTGTTACCAGAAAAGATATTATTGAACCTGATGATACATTTGCATTCAGAAATTTTGAAATTAGTTATCAAAATAATAAAAGTAATGTTATACTAAATATAAATGGTGAACCAAATTATTAAGAGGTTTGTATAAGTATCATGAAAATAAAATTAAATGTATCATTAAAAGGTTATGCAAAAGATTCAATAATTGATATTGATGCTGATACAAAAGGCAACCCAATTGATTTATATTGGGCAAGAAGGCTTGAAGATTCCCAAATTGATAATTGTATTGAAGTAATAACAGATAAAAAGACTAAAAATAACAAGGAGTAATAACCAATGACACTTATTTCACAACCAAGTGTAACAGTATCAAAAGTACCTGCTTCAAGTGCTGTTGGAAATGCAGCGCAAAAAGTTTTATTTGTAGGTCAAAAATTAACAGCCGGAACTGCAACAGCAGGGGCTTTATATTCAAGTATTGAAAATGATGGTTCCGAAGATACACTTTTTGGTGCCGGAAGCATGCTTTCTAATATGATAAAAGCAGCAAAAAAAATAAATAATATTTCACGTTTTGATGCTATTTCTTTAGCTGATGCTGAATCAGCAGTTGCTGCAACAGGCACTATTGCTTTTTCAGGAACTGCAACAGCAGCAGGTTCTTTAAATATTTATGTAGGCAGTAAAATAAATAATAAATACGTGTTACCAGTTGCCCTTAATGCAACTGCTGCATCTTTAGCAACAGCACTTGCTGCTTTGATTAATGCTGATACAAAAGCACCTGTTACAGCAGCAGCGGATACAGTAACTGTTACTTTAACAGCAAGAAATAAAGGTTTAGAAGGTAATAAAATTGGAATAGCAATTGATAATTCTGTTGCCGGAATTACTACAACATTAACAGCTTTTGCAAATGGTACGCTTTCACCAACTTTAACAAATATTTTCAGCGTTTTAGGTGATGAAAGGTATCAAACTGTTGTATTCCCTTCAAGTTATGAATACGATTTTGTAACTAAAGATTTTCTGGATGGTAGATTTAATGTTGATGATGCAATGATGCAAGGTGTTGCAATTTGCGGTTTAACAGATACTCTTTCAAATCTTAAAACTGCTGCAAATGCTTTAAATACTCAATCTTTAGTAATACTAGGTGATAAAACAGAAACTGGTGATACACATAAAGGTTCATCAATGCTTGAACTTGATTATGTTAAAGCTGCACAATTTGCTGCATTTAGGGCTTTGAAATTTACTGATGGCATTGATTTGTCAAGATATATTGTTACAACAGGCGGTGCCTTAGATTATTTTGGTGGAACACACATGGCGAGTTTCCCTTATTTTAATACACCAATGCCTTATTTGCCACTTGTACCACAAGGCAAGGGCTTTACAAAAACAGAAATAGAAGAGCTTTATACTGTCGGTATTTCAATATTAGGTAATAATTTATCTGGAACAAGCGTATTATGCGGTGAAATAGTAACCACTTATAAAACAGATGTTGCAAGTAATCCTGATGAAACATGGAAATATTTAGAATCAGTTGATACTGCTTCAGCAGGTGCTGAATATATGTTTAATAATCTTAAAAAAGATTATGCACAATCAAGACTTACTGAAGGTGATCTTATTGCTGGTTATTCAATGGCTAATGAGGGCAAAATAAGGGCAACTTTTTCAAATTATTATGGTGTTTTGTCAAGTAAAGGCTATGTTCTTTTTGAAGCCGGTGATGAAGCAATTAAGGCTTTTCAAGATAGTTTAATTATTTCTATCGACAAAATAAAAGGTAAAATAAGTGCTACTATGAAACCTGTTATTGTAAGTCAATTAAGAGGAATTCAAGCATTACTTCAAATAGCCTTTTCTGTTAAATAATAGATGATCTTCTCTTTAAGTTTACGAGAAGGGTAAAATAAAAAAACTTAATAGCCTGTTCCTCGTAGAGCGTGAGGAAATTCAAATAAATAAAAAGCTCAATTGATGAAATAATGTGAAAGAAAAAACTTAGGAGTGTCAAAAATGGCAATAATCGGTTCACCCACAGTTTTAGTTGATAATGAAACAATAGGAATTGTACCTAATTCAGCAAGTTTTACACTTGGTAAAGGTACTAAAAATGTTAGAGTAGCATCAGCAGGTGGTGGTGCAACAGAAATTGTTGTAACTGAAAATGCTGAAGAAAAGAAAAGTAAAGGTAAATTTTCGGTTTATCCAACTAAAGAAAATATTGATAAAATTGTAAGCTGGTCTAAAGACAAGCATGTTGTGCAAATTATTGATAATGACGGTTTTCAAAAAACTATGCAAGATGCTGTTCTTGTAACAGATCCTGAAATTGCATTGGGTGCTGATACCGTTATTGAACTCGAATGGGAAGGTAAACCCGTAATTTAATTAACATAGCAGCGTATTTGTGAAAGGAAAATCATTTATGTTAGCAACGGAATTCACTTATGAACTTGCACAGCCTTTTAGTTATGCAAATTCTGGACAACAGGTCGAATCTACATCAATTACTGTTAAGGCACCAAATAATAAGGTGATTACAGAAATTGCAATGATTGAATCAGAGTTTAATAAAGCTCAATTTAGCGCAATGGGTGCTTTTAAAAATGTAGTTGGTGAAGCTGCATTTCAGGATATTATAGATAAAAAACCTGAATCAGAATCAAAAGAATCAGAAGTAAAACCTGTAGATGTAATTACACAAATGCTTGCAGGTGGTGCTGATATGGCTAAATGCTACATTGCGTTAGGTGTAATTTTGGCAAGTGGCTCAAAAGGTCATGAAACAGCTTTGATTGATAATATAATTCAAGTAACAAAACCTATTTTTGAATCAATGCATCCGCATGATACAAAAATGCTTTTAGGTAATTACATTGTAAATTTTATTCATACTTCCCCAAAAGCTTAAAAAATCATTTTGTTGATATTGAATATACTAAAATGAATTTGGGGATTTTTTCAGAAGGTTATATTTCATATACAGACCTTGAATATATGCCAATTCCTGAAATTATAAATAAACATGAAATTGCTTTAAGAATACATAATGAGCGAAAAGCGGAGATGCAGAAACAGAATAAGAAATAATTATTATTCTGTTTCTTTTTTATTTATGTTTCAAAACCTAATTCGATTTGTTATAATGATTAAATAAGTTATAGGTTTTAAACAATGAATAATTTTAATATCAAATACATATATGAAGCCATAGATAAATTTTCACCAGTTGCACAAAAAATTGGTGAAAATGTTAAAAAACAGGCTGATGCTTTTAAAAAATTAGCAAAAGATATAAAAAAAGCAAAAGATAGATATAAAGAATTAAATGAAACAGTAAAAAAAATTGGTACCGGCATGCTTGTTGCCGGTGCGGTCATGGCTGCTGCTCTTTTGGTGCCTATAAATAATGCTGCTGAACTTGAAGCAAAATTATCGAGTTTAAAAGCTGTTACCGCTTCAACTGTAATTGAAATGAAAGCTTATAAGAGCATGGCAAGGTCAGTTGCTGATCTTGGTTTTAATGCAACAGAAGCAACTGGTGCCATAGAAGAATTGGCAAAAGCTGGTGTGTCAGCAAAAGCCATTATGAACGGTGGTTTAAGGGGTGCTTTATATCTTGCTGTAGCAGGTGAAATAAATGTTGCTGATGCTGCTGAAATTGCTTCAACTGCATTAAATGCCTTTAAGCGTGATAATTTAACAGTTGTACAAGCTGCCGATATTTTAGCAGGTGCAGCGAATGCATCAGCAACTGATATTTCAAGGTTAAAATTAGGTCTTTCGCAATGCGCTGCTGTTTCATCTGCTGCTGGATTAAGTTTTAAAGATACTGCAAATACCCTTGCTGTATTTTCACAAAATGGTTTACAAGGTTCAGATGCTGGTACCTCATTAAAAACAATGCTTATGAATCTTCAACCAAGAAGTGATGAACAAGTTGCAACCTTTATTCAATTAGGATTGGCAACCGGAAAGCTTGTAAAAGTTACTAAAGATGGCACACCTAAATTTAAATTAATGAGTAATCTTTTTTATGATTCAAAAGGCAAAATGAAGAATATGGCGCAAATTGCCGAACTTTTGAAATCAAAAATGAAACATTTAACAGATCAACAAAGGGGTTTTGCTTTAGAAACAATGTTTGGTTCTGATGCAATCAGGGCTGGTAATATTCTTTATAAAGAAGGTGCAAAAGGAATAAATGATATGGCTGCTGCCATGTCAAAAACAAAAATAGCAGATGTAGCTATTCAAAAAATAGATAACTTTCAGGGCGGTATGAAAATATTCGGGGCTTTAATGTACAATATTGGGGCTTCATTAGGCGAAGCATTTTTACCTGCCTTAAAATTGATTCTAAAGGGGCTGAATTTTCTTGCTAAAAAATTCGATTCACTACCACAGGGCGTAAAATCATTTATTGCAATTTCTGCTGCATTAACAGCCGGATTATTAATATTAGGTGGTGTTATAGGTACTGTTCTTATACCTGCTTTTACTAATATGCTGGCTTTATTTGGTGCAGGTGGTGTCTTAACAACTGCTTTTGCTTCTGGTGGCGCATTGGCTGGATTAATACCAATATTTACTGCAATAGGTGCTGCTTTTGCTGCTGTGTTTACCCCAATGGGTATTTTAATTACTGCTGTATTAATACCTGTTATTGCAGCACTTTCCGGCATGTTCGTTGGTCTTTGGTCTGGATTTATGGCAGGAATTGCACCAGCCATGCCAGCTATAAGTTCTTTAGCTGGATTTCTTAAGAACGTATTAGGTGGTGTTTTAACTTGGTTATTAGGATTATTAAAACCGATTTTTGATTATTCAGCTAAAATAGGTACTTCTATGGGTAAAACTCTTGGTTGGCTTGCTGGTGGCTGGGCTACTGGTGGGCTTAATTGGCTTAATAATCTTTCAAATATGAATGGTGGTAATAATGGGCTAGCAACAATGAATTATAAAAATAATTATAATCATAATTTTTATCATGAAATAACTGTCAAGGATGAGAAAACTGGAAAAACTGTAAAAAGATTACAACTGAATCAACCAAATGTTGGTTCAAATATGAAAAATTAAAAGGTAAATAATATGACTATATTAAATGAATTAAATAAAGCCAGTTTTAAAGGGGTTATTTTCTATATAAATGATGCATCAACATCAGGCGGTAGGAAAACAACAGCCCATGAATACCCTAATACTAATAGAAGATATGTAGAAGATTTGGGTAAAAAAGGAAAAACCTTTAGTATTAAAGGATATACTAAAGGTGATGGTTCTGAATATTTTGCAAATAGAGATGCTTTAATTAATGTACTTGATGAAGATGGCAACGGTACATTAATACACCCTTTCTATGGCACTTTAAATGTAAAATCAACAACCTATTTAGTAGATGAAAGTGTTGCAGAGCTAGGTAGGGCTGATTTTTCTATTGAATTTGAACATACTGATGATAAAATATTTCCTTTTGAAGCTTTGGGTTCATCTAAAGAAAAAGTTCAAGAAAATATTCAGGCAATACAGGAACTTGTAGAAGATGATATTACCCAAAATATAAAAATTAATAGTTCAAACGCTGTACAGGATTTACTTAATCAAAAATTGAAGGTTCAGAATAAGTTTGATTCAATGGTTAAAGGTGCTATTAATAAAACACAAAATATTAATCTTCTTTCTATTGCTGTTAAGGATTATGCAAGTAAAGTAAGTGTTGGCGATATTGTAAAAATGGCAAAAGCAACAAATGGTTTGTTTACAGAATATAAAGGTGCAATTGCTGTTTCAAAATCAAGGTTTTCTGCTTTATCTAAATTCTTTAATTTTGGTGAAGATGAACCTGTTTTAGCTCTTGTAACAAAAGAAAGAATAATAAAACAGCAAAATAGAGATGTTTTAAATTCCGCAATACAGGTAAATGCAACAGTTGCAGCCTATGATTCTATCTATGATATTAATTATAAAACTGTTGATGAAGTTCAGAATGTTAAAGAAATTATTTCAAATCAATATCAAAAAATAGCAGATTCAGAAATTGTTTTACCGGAAATAAAAGATATTTTGCAGGATATTCACAATGAAACTAATACTTTTTTTGAAGAAACAATGCTTAATACTTCAAGGATAACTGAAATTGAAACAAATCAAATGCCTTTAACTGTTCTTGCATATAACTATTATGACAATTTAGATAAGGTTGATGATCTTCTTAATATTAATAAAATTAAAAATCCGTCTTTCGTAGAAGGATCAGTAAAGGTTTTGACAAATGAACAATATAATTCTTGAAGTTGATAATAAAAAATATTTAGGTTTTACAAATATTTCTGTTGCCAAAAGCATGGAAAATGCTAGTGGAACTTTTAGTTTCAATGCAACTTCTGAAAAAGCAATTGATTTTCCGATTAAAGGCGGTTCTTTTTGTAGAGTTTTAGTAAATAAAAAACCTGTTATAACTGGATTTATTGAAAAAATAAGCGGTAATTATTCTGAATCAAATCATCAATTAGTAATTAATGGAAGGGATAAAACAGCAGATTTAATTGATTCAACATTACAAAGTAATATCGAATTTCCTGCTGCAATTTCATTAGAAGGAATCATTCAGGCTGTATTTAATGATATAGGAATAACAGAAATAAAAATAATTAACAAAGTTGGTGATATTCCTGTTTTTGCAAAAAATGAACTTGTTTCTGGTTCTGTTGATGATAATGCTTTTGAATTCATTGAAAAATACTGTAGAAAAAGGCAAGTATTAATAACAACAGATGGAAATGGTGATATTGTCCTTACAAGAGCATCAAAAGAAGCTGTTAAAGTGCTGTTGATAAATAAAAAAAATGGCAAAAATAATAATATTAAAAGTGCTTCATGGGAATATGACGATTCAGAAAGATTTTCTAAAATTACAGTAAGATCACAAGCTAACCCTTCAATTGACGATTCTACAACCAAGAAAAAGATTGTAAATAGATTAGGTACAGCTTCTGATAAGAACATAAGGCAATCAAGAAAACTTGTATTAGTTGCTGAAAATTCACAAGATGATACTACTGCTGAACAACGTGCCAAATGGGAAATAAATATAAGAAGGGCAAGGGGTTTAAGATATTCTTGCACTGTTCAGGGCTTTAATATTGACGGTACTAACAATGAAATTTGGCAACCAAACTTGCTTGTTAAAGTTATAGATGATTTTGCTGGTATTGATAATTATATGTTGATTAAAGAAGTTAATTATCAAAATGATGAAGAAGAAGGTGAAATAACAGCACTTTCATTAGTAAACAGGGAAGCATACACCCTAGAAAACGATCTTGAAAATCTTAATGAACTTGAATCAGAAGATAAAGCAGCCCAAAAAGCTGAAAAAAGAAAGCAACGTAAACTTAAAAGAAAAAATAAAATTCAAGGTACTTATACTAATCCTTATGCATAGGTGAAAATATGAAAGAAACAATAAAAAAAGTTAATAATTTAATTAAATGGGGCATGGTTACCCTTTGTGGCAAGGATACAGGTAATTATCCAAAATCACAAATTTCTTATATGGAAAAAGTTAAAGACATTGTTCTTGCTTTGCCTTTAGGGTTTGCGGTTAATCCTCCTGAAGAAACCCTTGTTCTTTTAATGAATGCACAAGGGCAGGAAGAAAACATGACCGGCATGCCTTTAGGTACTGATGAAAGAATTAAACCTTTAAAAAAAGGTGAAGTTGCAATATATAACCCTATTACGCAATCTTATGTTGTTTTTCGTGAAGATAAATCTATATTGATTGATAGTAAAGAAAATTTAGATGTAATTGTTGCAGGTGCTGTAAATATTACAGTAACAGGAAATGCAAATATAAAAGCTGCAAATGTAAATATAGATGCTTCTGTAACAAATCTTGGTGTCGGTGGTAATGCTATTGCAAGGGTAGGGGATTCTGTTAAGGTTCCTGTGCCTACTCATGGTGATTGTATCGGTGAAATTACAAGCGGTGGAATGAATACAAGTATATAGAGGTTTTTAAAATGGATAATTATATTGATATTAAGCTGTCAGAAAACAATGAAGGTATCTATGATATAAATATTGCGGAAAATGGGGATTTTGAACTTGAAGATAGTTTTGATACTTCAATTATTTTAAGTCTTGGTACGGATGCAAGGGCAAGTGAATCAGAAATGCCAATACCTGAATTAAGAAGAGGTTGGTGGGGTAATTTATATAATTCCACAAAAGAACATGAAACAGGTTCTAAGCTTTGGTTGTTGTCACAATCAAGAATGATTCAAGATACATTAATAAGTGCAAATGATTATGCAAAAAAATGTTTAGATTGGTTACAAAATGATAACCATTTAAAAAACATAAATGTAAGTGGTAATTTAACAGAAAATGGTATAAAATTGAATATAAAGCAGATTAGAAAAGATGACAGAATCAAAAACTTATTTTATGACTTATGGGAAAGGTCGCAATTTAAATGATTAAATTTCCGACAAGACAAGATTTAATAAATAGGATAAAAGCAGATTTTCAAGGTAATTTACTTGCTTCTAATCCTTTTTTAAGAAATAGTTGGATAGGTGCCTTAATAACTGCTGTAGCTGGTAGATTTTTTGATATTAATTATCAATTAAATATTTTGGTGAATAATTTATTTCCTTTTGATGCTGATGAAGAATATTTAAATTGGTGGGCTGTATTAAGAAAAAAAACAAAAAACCTTTCAACTCAATCTACAGGATATATAACAGTTTCAGGAAATGCATTAAATCTTGTTCCAATAGGTACTGAATATACAACAAGTGATGGCATTTCAGTTATTACACAAGCAAATGCAACTATTTCTGATCAAACTATTCAAGTAGAAAGCATAACAAGAAATGGCACTACTGCAACTATTACAACCGTTTCAAATCATAATCTAGGTAATGATGTAAGTGTTGTTATTGCAGGGGCTGGGCAATCTGAATACAATGGAACATTTACTATTGTTGTAACTGGATTAAAAACTTTTCAGTATACTATTGTTGGCGAACCAGTTAGCCCTGCAACTGGTAGTATCACCGCAAGTTTCACAACAACAAGTGTTTTAGTACAAAGTGTTAATTATGGAAAAAATAATAATATTGCAGCAGGTTCAAAATTAATAATAAAAACACCTATTGAAGGTGTTAATAACGAAGCCGTTGTTCAATTTGGTGAAATAGCGGGTGGCATGGATGACGAATCTATTGATAGTTATCGTGAAAGAGTGGTTGAGGCATGGCAAAATCCTGCAACACCTTTTAATGTATTTGGAATAACTGAACAGGCTGAGAAAATAAACGGTGTAACAAAAGTTTGGGTGCAGGAATGCATTCCATCTGTGGGCTGTGTAACCATATATTTTATTAGAGGAAATGATGAAAATATAATTCCTTCAGCTTCAGAAGTTGAATCTGTTAAAAATAAAATACTTGAAATAAAACCAGCAAATACAGAACTAGTTGATGTAATAGTTAATGCTCCAACTCCAAACCCTATTGATTTTGTATTTAGTTCTTTAACTCCAAATAATACTGCAATGCAGGAAGCAGTAAGAAACAGTTTAAAAGCATTATTTCAAGAAAGTGTTGAGATTGAACAAAATCTTACTACTTATGCGTACGAAAATGCAATTTGGAATGCTTATGATGCCTTATCAGGACAAAAAGTGGAAGATTTTACATTATCAAGCCCAACAGGAAATGTATCTAATGGTACGGGCGAATTACCAATTTTAGGAGATATAACATTTAATGGATAAATTATTTATAGAAAATGATATAAATAAACAAGCTCAATCACTTGCTGATTATCTTCCTAATGGAAAAGTATGGCAGGCAAAAAACATTGCCGGTTCTAATTTTAGAAAACTTTTATTAGGCTTAGGTGCTGAATTATTAAGAACTGAACAAAAAATGAATGAAGTTATTTCTGAATTTTATTTTACTTCAACTACTCAATTAATTAAGGAATGGGAAAAAACGCTTGGCATCCCCGATGATTGCATTTCTATAGCAGATACTTTACAAGGAAGAATAAATAATATTTTATTAAAACTTTCTATGTGGGAAGTGGTTACTGCTCAGGATTTTGTCAATATAGCTCAGGTTGTAGGATTAACAACAACTGTTTCAGGTGGCAAAAGATGGCAAACTGAAACACCCACAATTGATTTTTCTTCTGACAAAGAAGCAAGATTTACAATTGTTGTTGATTTTTATATTCCAAAAACAACTTTTCCTTATGAATTTCCAATAACTTTTGGCAGTCCTTTAGTAAAAATAGTAATTGCTATTTTTGAAAAGCTAAAGCCTGCAAACACTCAATTAATATACAGATACAGATAGAGGTAAAATATTCATGAATAATTTTCCAATAAAAGTTGATGCACCAAACACAGGTGATATTAATTTACCGGCTGCCGAATATAATGCTTTGACAGCGGAATTGAAAAATATTGTAACAAGTGTCGGAATTACATTATCAGATTTAGATGCTTATCAATTAAGTAAAGCAGTTGCAATATACTGTAGCGGTGGTGATTTTTATACTGACTCAGGAAGTGCCAATTCTTATGTTTTAGGTGCTATTGGAAATAAAAAAACGCCCCCTGCTTATTTTAATGGCATGAGAGTTAGATTTCAAGCAGGTATTAATAATACAGGTGCATCAACTGTAAACGTAGCTACACTTGGAGTTAAAAGTATAAAAAGGAAAGACGGAAGTGATCTTGCAGCTTTTGATTTAGTATCAGGTCAAATAATTGAACTTTGTTATTTTAGTCAAGGCGATTATTTTATCTTTATGGGTAATTATGATGAAAGATATTATACAAAACCTGAAGTTGACGATAGAATTGAGCGTCTTTTTCCTACAAATCGTGTTACTTATTGTGCTAATTCAGGAAATGTTAATGTTAATGGATATGCAGATATAATTTCAAATATTGAGGGGTCTGAGACTTCTGTTAGTTTCAAAGTTGGTTCTCCTTATGACAATCTAGTAATAACTTTCCCTAATGGTAAACATTATGAGATTAGTTCTATTGCAGATGTTACAGGATTAAATGATGACGGCACTTATAACTTTGTTGTTTATGAAGAAAATCTAACTGCATTAGGCGGTGGATTGTATAGTGCTGTTGTAACTGCTATAAAATTAGGATATATCTCAAATGAGGTGATTTCATCTCAAGACAATGCAATAGATGGTGGTAATTATTCTACTTTTTATTCCTCTAACGCTTTTGATAGTAATTTATCTACGCAATGGTGGTCTTCTCAGTCTGGGTCTGGCATAAGCGGCAATGCTTACATAGGTCAAAGTAGCTTAACCAGTAAAGTAACAAGCTTTGACATTATACAAGGACAAGGAAGTGATGTAGGTGTTACAAGTGTTAAGGTGCAATTTAGCAATGACGGTTCTTCATGGACAGACATACAGACATCATCTATAACAGCAACTGTTGGAGTCAAAAGTACTATTTCTGACTCCAACAGT
>Ga0209728_1000210_pt1 | contig 55277 bp, 58 predicted proteins | sample RifGroD1_FD_183997 | JGI IMG/M metagenome (GOLD analysis project Ga0209728, IMG submission 183997) | Groundwater microbial communities from Rifle, Colorado, USA - Groundwater D1 (SPAdes) (version 2) | ecosystem: Environmental > Aquatic > Deep subsurface > Groundwater | place: Rifle, Colorado... | reverse complement strand
TTAATAATGAATTATGGCACATTATATAGAAACGAACAGATGCATTTTTAAATTTACTTCCATCTGGTTTATAACTAAATGACATAGTTATGAATGTTTTTGGTTCTGTTTGAATTGTTGGTATGTATTTGTATGGATATATGGAATCATAAATGCAGGAACTTGGATCAAAACCTTCCGGCAAAGGATTATCTAAGAAATTAGGCTGATTATTTATTAAACATTTAACTAATTCTTCATTTTCAATTAATTTCATTAATATTGTAAATTTATTTGTACCAAGTTCACTAAATCTACTCATTTTTCACCACCCTAAAACAAACTCTTAATCTGAATCCTAAATCCACTACTAACTACTGTCTCTCCAACATTTTTACAGAATAACCTAACATACCCCAAATTCAATCCCTTAACAACACAACTGTTCCCAACACTATCTTGACTAACAATACTCGCCAAACCAGTAGCCGAAACTCCATCATCACCAGTCAAATAGAAAACAGAAGAATCACTTATTGCAATTCCATTATCCTTGAATGTACAAGTATAAGTAGAAGAGTAAGTTTTAATTATCGAAATGCTTCCATTATTAATTACTGCAGTATAATTATGCTTTTCTTCCTCAACTACTTCAATTCCAATACTATCCTGAATCAAATTATCATTATCCAATTTGCAACTAATCATTACATTTCCTACAGATAAGAAACTTACTAATCCTGTAGTTGATACAGTAGCAATTAGATTATTACTTGATGTAAAAACAAGCAAAGGAGATGTAATTATTGTTTCTCTGTCTTTTACTTGAATATTTAATTGTACAGGAGTATTAATGTCTGCTTGAATTGAATCTCCATTTAAGATAGTAAGAGAATATGATGGAAATACTTGTTCAACTTCGCTATATACCATCTTTATCAACAATAAACCATTTACAGTAATATCATTAATGTCCGTAACGGTATAATTCCTCAATCCAATTTTAAACACATAACTCATTGGAATTTGTCTTGTGATAGATGTATCGCTTATTTGAACGGCAATTTCTGAATCTAATGTTGATATTATTTTTTGTTCATCTAGACTGATTGAACCTTTTGAGATTATGCAGGGGATAGAGTGGAAAGTTGAGGTTGAGTCGTAGAATTGAAGGGTGTTGTTGTTGCATTTAATCATGCTTGCAGTTTTATATGCTTGTAAATTATCAATATTGCTTACTATAATCCACTTACTACCTTCCCATTCTACTATTGATCCAGTATTGACTATTGTATCTACAGGCATATGAATTTTCTTATCATATTTTCCTTCATTTAATGGGTTTAAATGTGATTGAATTATTACTTGTGTTGTAATATTGTCAATTATTGTACTGAAACCTTCTGCACTATAATATCTACGAATATCAAAATTTTCTTTTACGTCTGATACAATTTCTTCTTTAGAAGAATAATTTGAGTCACTACTTATCCATTTTTTTCTTACATCCATATTTCACAACCTTATATAGAGTAGAGAATTAATTATATAACTCTCTACTCAAATTACATTATATTTGTTTTAATAATATTAGAATTCTGCTTTTGCTAATCCTTCAATCCTTAATGCTGAAGTATCTGCAGCAGCTTTGTAATACAATTTACCAAAAGGTACTGCAATATTTTTTCTAGATTCTCCTGCTTTTAAAACCATTAAGTTTCCTGATGCACTTGCACTTGCCACATCAAAGGATAAAGTAACTGTTGAAGTGCTATCATTTACAATAAGATTAATAAAAGACATATCCAAAGTAACATTTTGTTCCAATATGTTCGCTACTAGCGATCTACCGATGAAGTTTGTTGCCATTATTAAATCACTCCTCTTAATTATTTTTATTTGTTATAATATATTTAATAACATTAAATAATATTTAACTCTCTATTTAATATTTCTTCAATATTATTAAAATGCCAATATGGTATTCTAATTAATTTTATATTATTATTTTCACAATATACATTTTTTCGCTCATCATGAATTTGTAATGTTTCAAACCCATCTTTAGTAATCCAACCTTCAATCCATTCATAATGTTGTCTACCATCATATTCAATCAGCAGTCTTAATTGAGTTTTTTCTTCATCCCAAAATATAGGAACATCAAATTTTAATAGACCACCGCCAATACCTCTTAAATCATCAAAAGTATATTGAGAACTATGAGGAAAATTATATTTGGACAATATGTAATCCAATTGTTTTTCACCTTTTGATTCATTGCATTCTGGACAACCATTACCATTATTCCTACTATTAATTGTTGCTTCCCATTCATGATTACCTTTATAGCACTTCCACCAAGCTTTTTTATTGCTATTTGGGCAATATTCGTGTGGAAATTTATCATTTCTATTATAATTCCACTCTTCACAAAGTTTAGGATTTATTATTAGTAGATTATAATCTTCAGACGGTAAATTATGAGTGCAATAAGGACAATATCTTCCATTATGATTTCTACTAGCAATTACTGCTTGCCATTCGTGTCCTTTTTCGCATATCCACCATACCTTTTTATCACTTCCAGGTGTAACATCAAAAGGAGTCAGATCACCATTCTTAGTGGGATGCCATTCAAATGCTAACTCAGGATTTTTAGTTGCAAGACAATTTGATAAACCCACCTGTTTACCATCGCAAAATCCACAACCGTAATTATTTCTAATTCCATTCCAACTAGATTTAAATATTTCACCACATTCTTCTTTAAGACATTTCCATTGTAATTTTTTGTCTTTTTCTTCATATATTTCACTTATTAATTCAAAAGGCTTTTGATTAATTTTACACCATAACTTTATATTTTGAATTGCATAAGGATTTCTTTTTTCTACAATAGATGGAAAATATCCTGCTTTTAAATTATTTAGTTTAATTGTGTAATAATAACCATATTTGTCTTTAATAATTAATTTCTCTCTGTTATTAATGTATTCTTTGCTAATTAATTTATATCCTAAATTCTCAATATATTTTTTGACTTCTATATAAGTAAGTTTAATACTAATTTTAATCAATCTCCTTCCTATATTAGAGACTATCCAATGGGAAAAGACATGTGTATAGGCACATGTCTTTTAATTACAATTATTAAGTTTCGAACCCTAATAATTAACCATTATTCTACTATTCTACAGCCATTACCTGAATTACATTAGTAGCAGCCAAATGAGTTGCACCAGCTTGTAGTACACGAACACGATTTGGATTTGCTTGGATGGATGCCTTATCTGTAATCGTACCAAGCAAAATTCCATCTGCATCAAAATAATTAACTAATATTTTAGTTGGCACAAATGGCAAAGGTATATTAGTTTCAAGTGCTAATACATCTTGTGCAGTAACAATGCGATCTACAACAACCATTTGTTTTATACCAGAGGCAGTTCCCCCAACTGAATTTTCCACAGTACAATTCGCTGCACTTGTTGTAGAAATAGTAACATTCCCAACAGTCCCAATTGCATCCCATGCTAGTACGACACTTGCACCATCAGCAGATAAAAATGCTGTAAAAGGAACTGTTGCTCTTGTGTCACCATTAATTGCAGCAACCAAACTTGTAGCAGAGTTTGCGGCACTTGCACCATTAGTCCAGACACCAGTTGTTACTACAGCTACATCTGCTTCTTGATAATCAACATCATTAATAGTAACTTTCATTGCAGGTTCACCAGTCGCATTAAAATCAATTACTGCTGTTGACATAGTTCCAGGAAAATTAATCAAAGAATTAATTTGTGTAGCAGTTGCAGTTACAGAAGTTCCTGCTCCTGCTCCCAATTTTAAATCTGCAATTGCCAACACATCAACATTTTTATTTGCCCCTGCAACAATTGCTTTTGAAGCTGATACTGTTCCAGCAGTTACGCCATCTATAGTTGCTTCTTCACTTTGAGATATTCTACTAAATTCAGAATCACTATATCCCATTTTTCTTTCCTCCTTTTTCTTGATTTGTTATGATTTTTATCATTATGACTTATATTATTTAATTACATAATCTCCCTCTGTAAATAAGGTATCCTCTTAATAAAATTGCTTATATTTAAGATTTCTCCTCTAAGTTCAGGATAATCATGCAAAGAAATATCAAATTGTTTCTCAATCATATGCATAAGATTGTTTATTTTTAAATATTCTTTCTTACATAAGTCTTCTAAGCTCATTTCGCAATTTGGAGTTTTAATAAGAATTTTCTTATTATTGATATTATTGATATTATTATTCATTTTCCACCAACTTAATTAAGAATTTGAATAAGAATTAAATTCTTGTCTAAAATCTTTAATCTCTTCCTTTAAATTACTTAACATTAATGAATAAACTTTTAATTCTTCTACTTTACTTTCTAAACGATTAAAATCTTTAGTTCCAATTTGCTTTTTTAATCGAGATAATGGTTTTAATAAATAATCTAAATATGCTTTTTTCATATTTAATGAAATTAATTCAATCTCATCTATATCTAAGTCATTAAGCATTATTCCATCATATGTTTTACTTATGATTAGATTTAAATTAGTATTATCTGTATCAGTAAATGTTAATGTGATATTATCTGTAAGTGATTTAGTGATTGTTAACATTGGATTTTCAATATCATCTAATACTACTGTATAATTTAATTCAATAGCAGACTTTATTTTTGTTGCTATTTGCAATTTTGTATCAGTATTTAATAAAGCAATTGTATATGTATCAGAGTTGATTTGAATAGTTATATCACCACTATTTTCTATTACATCATAAACTATCAAAACTGCATTATCAGAATACAAAGTATAGCTTAAATCATGTGGTGTAGTTTTGTAACTGTACCCTATGGCAGTTTCAAAAAACTCAAAAACTAAATCTTGTTTGTAAGTGAAATCCACATCAGATACCTTTATGAAAAATTTATCATATATTTTTTGGAGTAAAGTTCCCAAACTATATCACCTCCAATGATTTATTATATTTATTCTTTATCATCTGTTTTGTCAGTTTTGAATGAAAGACCTGTGTACTCGGTTAAATACTGAATCTTGTCATAATCATTTATCTTCATTTTCTTAGCATAATTAACTATTTTTGATTTTTCTTGATTTGTAATAATATTTTCATTTACATGTTTTTTGAAAGTGCTAAATGTTTTATAATCAAATATTTCTTTACATTTTTCATCACTTAGAATTAGTTGAGTTCTTTTTTCTTCTTTGTTATCGAAACCAAGGTGTTCTCTCATTTCTGGATTGTGAATATAAACTCTCGCGTGCGATCCAATATTGTCATTTCCGGAAAAGAAGAGATTGTTGTTTTGCACCTGTGTTTCAATCTCCATATTTGGAATATATACTGTCTGATTTGCTTTTATGAATTCATCTCCGTCCATGGAAAACCTCTCCCATGAAACATTCCAATCACATAAGTTTTGTACCTTTGACCTACTATTCATATCAATTGCCATTTTAGTTTACTCCCTCCATTATTTTAACCCTTTATTATTTTTGTTTAGATTATTTAGTTTTTAGATTGCTTCTTGAATTTGGATGTCTGTTGGTTTGATTTTTCTTAATTCACCATAATCATAATCAAATTCACCTTGAGAATTAATTATTTTTGAATTGTCAATGTCGAATTTAATATAATGATGATTTTGATTTAGGTATGTACGTGCATAAGATAGGATTTCTAGAAGTTTTTGGTCTGATGGGATTAGGTCTTTGGTTGAGATTATACGGATTTCTTTCCAATTAGATTTATTAAGAGCATACCATCTTCTTAATTCTCTTCGATCAAATTGCTCCTGTGTCATATTCTTTAATGTTACCGCCATCCAATGACCACTAAAATCACACTCTAAATATATTTTTTCATCTAGGAAAGCTATATCTAGAGAAGCTGTTTTTACTGGATAATTCAAATCTCCTCCAAGAATACTATGAACATATCTTTGTTGACTACTACAAGGAGCAGTACCATTTTTATAAAGAGTATTCATCCTTTTTGTATTACTTATTTCTTTTGCACAGTCATCACATTTATTTTTCCCTTTTTCTCCTCTATTAAATATGCTGTAAGTTGTCTTAAATGGTTTTCCACAATTGCATTTTATTTCCAAGAGAGAAGTAGAATTTTCATAGTTTTCAATAGTAGTTAATAATTCACAACCAGTGTTATCTATAGTATTTTTAACTTCTATGTATGGCTTACTTAATTTTAACCCTATTGCCTTGTTTCCACATTCATCACAATGTTGTTTTTTATATAATTCGCCTTTAAACTGATGAAATGCTGTGGTAAAAGGATTTCCACATTTACATTTGATATTAATATTTAAATGTGTGTTTATATATTCATCTTCAGTTGTTATTAACTCACAACCACTATTACTTTCGATCTCTATATAATGCTTTATATCTTTATAAGGGATTTTATGTTTTTCTCCTGATAATTTATTGCTACACTCATTACATGTTCTTTGATTACAACTATAAAACTTATTCCAACTTTTCTTAAATGGCCTTCCACAACCACATTCTAAATCTAATAAATCAGTTGCAATAGTATATTCTGATAATAACTTGCAATTTGATTGAGATTCTATTTCTATGAAATATTTAACTTCTTCATTAGTCCTTCTTTCTAATCCAGAGCATTTATTACATTGCTTCTTAGAGTATTTAAAATTATCATAAGATTTCTCAATATTATTTCCACATTTACATTTCATAAATATTACTACATGTGAACTATTTTTGTTTTGATCTATCTTCGCTTGATTAAATTCTTCTTCTGTAGTTTTTAGACTACAACCATTTCCTGTTTCTTCGCTATTTATATAGTTTTTAATGATTTGATATGTAAGTTTTGTTGCCAATTTTAATTCCTCCTTAGAATCACTCCCTAATTTTTTATAAAATAAAAGAAGAGTGGTCTAGGAAAACCACTCTTATCAGTAATCAATTAAGCTTGCAATCTTAATTAATACCTATCTCTTATAAAATTTACTTAAAATATATATTACTCGGCTAATGCAGCATCATATATCATCCCGATTGCTGGTAAATTCTCCACAGCCACGTAATTTCCGAATTCCCAGTCATATCTTGTAACTTCGGCTTTTTATAAATTTATATTCATATAGAATCGCAACTTCTATACCGTTTATAACTGCTCATATTTTCATATGAGAATAGACTATTTCTTCACCTTCAGCATTACCTGTTAAGGGCTTCCATTTTCCACTCGCTTGAGTGTACTGGCATTTCAGCCATAGTCGTTGAAGTTTACTCTATTCGAGTCTTACCTGCAATGAACATCCATTGTAACAGCACTTAGGATTTAACCTTATACCATCTCTCAACTTTTTTCTACTTTCGTTCCGTCACACTTAGGCGTATTTCATCCTTATGTTGTGGCATGAGAGCTTTAGGAATTACCTGCAATTAAGGAAATGTCCTATGCACATTTCTGTACATACGGGGCTAAAGTTACCCTTAAATTAATATCAGTCGTTGTCATTGTGGTCATACCTCCGCGAAGGCCAATTTGCAAGGCATTGGATGCTCCTTGTGGTAAAAACCACAAATCAGTTGTAGGAAGTTGTGGAGCATAAAAATCACCAGCAGTATTAAGATCAATCATATTGTAAGAATTTGGCAATTCTACTACAATACTCCCTTTATAAACTTTAATAAGACCAGTTTTCATTACTTCTTCCATCACGGACTCAGGGAATCTAAATTCCGTTCCTGCCGCAACAACACTGAAATTAGCAAGATCACCAAGTTTATTTACTGCACTGTAATCTCCCATAATTGTTACAGATGAGCCGAAACGTCTTGCTAATTTTCTCGTATTTTCGACATTTGTCTTCGTAATCCCTTCAGCATAGTTCTTTAATGTAGTAGCGGCAGTAATGGCACTTCTCAAAGCATTAATGTGAGAAAGAACCATTTGGTTAGTCATATCAGTCATTACTTGTTCGTTGGCTCGTGCAAAACCATCTGTCGCCCCCGACAATAATTCTCTTGCGTCAAAAATAACTCCACCTGTAGAAGTTTTAGTTTCCATAATACCAGTTCTTTTCTTTACAGTAGGAAATACAAAAGAACCAGACGAAGCTTGAACTCTTGACTTATCTCCCTGTAATTGGTATACTTCATATCTCATTTCCTCGTTATAACCAACTTTTGTAACTTGGCCCATAGCATTATTAATTGCCAATCTCTTTTCCAAAGGTTGTTGAATAGTAACTGTCCGAATAGCATTCAATTCAGCTTTAGCTCTATAATCACCATCATTGGCAGCAGTAGCCAATAATTTAATCTTATCCATTACTGTATCAACTTTTTTACCATATTTAGATACATCTTTACCATAAACAATATTAGTAAAAATCTCCACATCTTCATTCGGACGAGCAGGATTAATAGTTGACAACTTATTCTTTACAATTTTATTAATCTCAACTTGTTCTGCATTCTCTTGTAATTTTGTAAAATCTATTCCAAAACTCATTATTAATACCTCTTTTCTTTCTTATTATTTATTTATTAACTTACTATTTGACATTAATCCAAAAATATTATATATTACTTACAAACAACACATACAATAACCTACAATCTCATAACTTACAGATTATCGTTTGCCATTACTTCTACAACATAACCACCAGCAACAGTTCCACCACCTGCATCAATAGTAAACGCACCAAAAGTAGTTTTCTTGATTACTTTAAGATAAATTTCATATGCAGAAACATCAGCAGTTTTAGTCCATTTCATTACATTTGTAGCATCTGCTACAGAACGTCCAATGACAAAGTTACCAACAGCAACATCTGCAAAAGCATCAGTAAGCAAATCAGCAGACATATCAAGTTGAAGTCCTACCATGTCTTTAAGTCTGAATGCACGAATATACTCATCAGCAACAACTTTATAAGAATCTGTATTGATGATTTCAGGCTTATCAATAATATTACACATAACATAAATATCACCCAATTTTGCTGTAGCTAAATCTGGAACTAATACCTGAACATCAGATGTAATATTGAACTGATAACCATTATATGTATCTGCAATTGCCTTTACATTAGGTTTATTGGATACATTAAGAAAATTTGAATCATGAAACTTAAATAAACTCATTATTAATTACCTCATTTCTTTTTATTTTTGTTATTAATTAACCATTACTATTTAACCATTACTTATTACTAACATTAATTATATATTTATCTTTACTTTCTAAAACTTAGTTAAAGAAAGATGGGATACTACCAGGGACTTTCTTCATTTCTTTTTCTTTAATAGAAATAAACATTACATTATTTGCAGTATTTGTTTCAACATCAGAATCTACATCTTTTTGAGCAATCATTTCTTTGAATTTCTTTGCACATAATTCTGCTTCTGCTTTTTTTAGTCCTTCCAAATCAATAGCTTCAACAAAAGATTTAAGAGAATTTACTTCGCTTTCTTCAAAACCATTCTTAGTAATTTCTGTTTCAAAATAAGCATTGACTTCCGTAATTTTTGCTTCTGAATCCGCTTTAATTTTTTCTTCTCTAAAAGAATTTACTTCTACTGTAAGAGATTCTTTTTCTGCTTTTTCAGATTCAAGTAATTTATTAACCTCTACAATACTGGTGTTTAGTTCAATTACCTTACTATCAAGTTCTGTTGCTTTTTCAGTTAAACTATTGATTTCAGCTTGTTTTTCCTCTAAAGATTTAGTTAATGAATTAATTTCTACTCCTTTTTGTTCTAGGGAATTTGTAAGAGTATTAATTTCATTAATTTTGTCTTCGATTTTTTGATTAAGTTCTAATACGATTTTTTCATCCATTTTTTTATTTTCCTCCTTCGCTTGATTATTCATTTCTATAGGTTTTTCATTATTAACTGGAGTCCATGCTTCTTCAACTTCATATATATCTCCTAAAGTTACATTATTATTATCATCCACTGAATAAGAAGATTTATAGAAAGTAGAAACCTCATTACGACTCCATTTTCTAATAATAAACTCTGCATTAATAGGATATAATTTATCTACATAATAACCATGTTCTTCTGAATCAAAAATATCTCCTATTGCAATCCTAAAAGCTTTTTCTAATAATTTTTCTATTTCCCATGAAGTCAAATTATTAATTTCTATTGTTTTTCCTTTAGAAATTAATTTCATATTATTATTTTCTCCCAATATATTGTCCTCCTTTCCTGTTTCTAATGTTAGATTATTATTTATATCAAGGTCATCCTGTTTAGAATTAACCTCAAAAACAATTGAATCATCATCTGCTTGATTTTCTAGATTAGATAAAATTGCTAATCCAGAAAAATCAAAAACTGTGGGACAACGGCCCATTTTTAAAGTTCCATCAATATTCTTATTTCCATCAAGATACACAATATTTTTAGCTTTTCCTTTGCCATTTATCTCAATTGAACCATAAACTTTCCCATTTTCAATTTCTTCCTTTAGCCATTTTACAAAAAGACTATATCGCTGTGAATTAATATACCCTTCGGTCATCATTACCTTTTTTATTTGACCATCAATTTCTACATCACAAATGTAAGCATCTAATACGCTTCCAACAACTACTCCTTCAAATTTGACATTTCCATCTTCATCAAAACTCATTTCTCCATGTCCTGAAGGAATTTGATTTTCTTCATCTGCCCAAGATACTACATAATTCATTCCTATAGCAGATTTAATATTGTCTTGAGTATATTGTTCTAACCATGTAATCCCATTTTTATTCCATTGACCTACTTCTGGATGGATAAAATGACTAGACATTTTTATTTTTACTCTTCCAGCAACATCTTCTTCGGACATTTCACAAATTTCTATGTATGTATTATCAGAGTTTATAATTGGCTTATTCACAAAATATATCACCTCCTTTCAACTTTTTATTTAGGTTTATTATTAAATAAAACAATTGTTTAACAAAACATATATTCCCATTTATAATTTTTATATTTTTCCCAATGACCCAGACAACATTGGCATATAGCACTAGAACTATATGCTAAAGTTTTACAAACATCACTCATAGAATCCCATATTTTTATTATTTCATTGTCTAGGGTTTTCTGTATAATTTTTTTATACTTTATTTCTAGTTTTTCAAAATATTCATATTTCCAAATATATCCCTTATGTTTATGTAATTTTCCTCTGCAACATTTTGTTATAGCAGACGAGTCAAATCCTTTTACTCTAACCACCTCAGCAGCACTCTTCCATTCTTGTATAAACATACCATCTAACGAATATTGATATATTGGAATTATATTGATATTATTTCTTAACTTTTCTTTTGCTTCTTCAGATAAATTTTTGCCAATATGAGACTCGCTCATCCTTTTTAATGTTTCTTCTGAATATTGAATTCCTATTCTAGATTTACTCATTTTTAACTTTGTTTCTTCAGTGTGTTTTCTGCCAGTATTAATAATACTTAAATGTTTCTTTTCCTCGTCTGTTCTAAAAATGCCGGTTAATCTATCCGCAATAATACAGATATTGTATCCAACTTTATTATTATAGCTTTCAAAATGATCAATCCAATATTGTTCACGTTCAATTAGATTTTCTCTATTCTTTACAATTTCTAAAACAACGGGGATTATTGACTTCCCATATTTTTTATATGCTCTAATTAAATATCTATTATAATGTTTTCCATTTTTTAAATCGGAAAGATGCCTTCTTGTTCTAGAGTACATGTCTATACTACTTCCAACATAAATCTTTCCATTTTCAATATTATATAATGCATAAATTCCACATTCTCTTATGCTTATATCAATTATTCTACTACTGCAAAAATTAGTAATTTCTATAAAGTTTTTATCCATTTTTATCATTCCTTTCTAATGAGAATCTTCCTTTCTTAAATTTAAACAAATAAAAGAAGATGAGTGAAAGGAACTCATCTTCTCAGTAAGGGTAATTACTCCTCACCTATCTTTTATTAAAATTATCAATTATTTAGTGGATGGTTTTACTTGATTATTGCTATTATTATTGCGAGTGACCATTCCATTTTGCGATAAATCCTTAGTTTTCATTGATGGTCTTCCACCGTCATTGTCTTTTATATCTCCACTATTTGAATTGAATGCAGATAAATGAACAGGGTACTTCTCTTCATACCCTTCTTCAATTTCTTCATCTAGACAACTAAAGTAACTATTAACATCGATTCCTGCACAAGCCACTAGATATCTTCTGCTACCCCCTATTAATGTATATAATTGAGACACTTTCTCAAACATATCATCCTTATTTAACCAAGAAATAGGTAAATAATTGATATCAATATAATCCTTTGGTTTTATGCCTAATAATTCATTAATTACTCTTGTATATTCTCTTGCTATCTCATTTACAGACTGAAATACTTGGGATGATACTAAATCTAAATTTACAGCCAAATTTGCGTATGAACTTCCACCACTAGATTCAGCATTTAAAGCACTACTAGCAAAACCTAAACTTGTACTGATTTTCTTCATGTTTTCATCACTTAAAGTATCTTTTACTAGAGATGAATCTTTACTTAACCTACTTATTTCTGTCCCAGGTGCTAAACTGAGGGTTGAGATTTTGGCGTTTTCTCCACTTGTATTAACTTTTACTGCGTTTTTAAAAGCCTCAATAACTTCTTTTTGCTGAGTTGAATTTAATGAGCAAGATCCTTGCTTTTCCCCAGAAGGCAAGATCAAATAATAGATACTACTAGCTAATTCACTAACTAATTGATATTGACTATCATCATAGTCACTACTTGATTTCATATTTTTAAAAGCTGATAATCCAAGAGGTCTACCATATGGTTCATCCTCTTTTGATTTAGATTTTAATGCAATGGTTTTTCTATAATCTAATATAAACCATCTTTTACTTGCATCTTTCTTATACGACATATATGCTTTCATAAACTCTTTAGGGAAATTTTTTATTTCATTTACTAGTCCACCAAATTTAAATTGATCAAAATACATCATATCAAAAGCAGCAATGGATATATTATTTTGAAATCCAATTATTTTACAATAATCTAAGTCTAAAGGTTGGATCATAAAATTATCATCTAATGATAGTCCTTCAATTCTATCAATTGATTCTACTGTAATCGAACCAGTATCTATATTTTTATTACTTGCAAAAGTTTCTCTAAGCGTACCTATGTATGTGCCATAAATATATAAATTTCTTAATATGTCTCTAGTTGACCTATCGTGATTTAGTAATTTTAATATAAGATTAAACTTTTTCTTTTTCTCTTTCAATTCAGGAGTGTTGTTTCTCATAGTTGTAATATTTGCTAAAGTAGGTATAGCAACCATATATTCCAAAATATTTGAGTACAGTCCATCAGAATTATAAGCTTGCTCAGATATAGTTCTCAATATTTCATTATATATCATCGGATATTTGACATATTGTTTTAAATCGCTCATTGGGATATTATCAGTATCTAATCTTCCTGTTGAAAATGAATATGAATTATAGGATAAAGAATTTAATTCAATTTCATTCGATGTTGAGAATTGAGGGAATGGATCAGAGGGGATAGTTTGAGTGTTTGTTTCTGTTTGAGAAATTATTTTTTTTGTCAAGAGAAGTTATACCTCCTTTCTTTAGGGATTTGTTTTTGTGTTATGAATAAGAGAATACGAAATCATGATCTGAATCATCCGTGTTGATTATATCTCCTCTTCTTTTCTCATATAAATAATGAGCTAAAAGCAACAATGTATAAAATTTATCATCATACATAATTCTTTCCTTATCTTTTGGTAATATATATCTTACACTTGTTTTTTCAGCATTAGCAACTCTATGGATATTAATAGTTTCAGTTTTCATTATATCAATATTAATTAATGCTAATTCCTCTTCAAATGAAAGATTATAGTTTTTTAAATTTCTTTCACTTCCATCATCAGATGCCAATGTTACAAATCCTTTACCAGAATATTCATATGGAAATTTTATTAAATCTAATTGTAATAGTTCTAATAATTCTTCACACATTTTATTTCTATATTTATTTGGAGATATTAATGCTAATTTTTCCCATGCATTAGGATAATTATATTTTTCCGTTTCGTAAATATCAGAAACCTTATCAATAAATCCTTTATGCTTAATACCTTTATCATCAAACCAATCATCTAATAAATTATCAGCATATGCTGAAACACCAGCTCCACCTGCTCCTGCGTCGATCAAAAATGCTTCTATATTTTCATAGTCAGGATTATTTCCATTGTAATCTAATATTGTTTGTTTTAAAAACTTGATCTGATCTGGAGTTTTCATTTTTATTTTTCTTTTACTGGCTAAATCAATCATATTTGTACAATTTACAATCTTTCCATAATAACCAATGTTATCATCTTTTAGAATTTGCATTACGGAAACAATCGAACCATCTCCTGCTCTTGCAGGGTCAAAAGCAATTGCGAATTTTTCTTTTCCAGTTTCATTAGAAAATTTAGGTAAAGAGAATATGCTATTTCTTGTTATCATAGCACGTTTATATATTTGTGTTTCTCCACCATCCGAATCGAATTTATTATAGTATTCTCTTAATGCTTTATCCCTATTAGATGTCATTGCTGTTTCTACTTTAGATTTTTGTAAAAGTGGAGGATGCTCTATCCCGTCCATCATTGGATTAATAGGAATATTACAAGGAATATCGCAACAAAAATAATCTCTATTTCCCATCATCATTTTCATTGCAAAGTCCTTATATTTTCTAAAGAATGTAGTATCAACTGAAGATGCTGAAGATGCATAAATTAATTGTGTAGGTACGTTTCTTCTTGACGCTTTAACATCAAAGTCTTTTTGTACAGAAGTTGCAAAATCACTATCTTGTGTTGCAAATGCTGCCATTGCTTCTAACAGTTCTTCACCAGAATACCCCGCCTCATCAAAAAATACGCACGTTGCCCTTTTCGATCTGTTATTATCCGGATTACCATTAAGTGTAAATATTTCACTATTATTATATGTTGAAACATGAAATGATACAGGATTATGTGAAAATCCAGTCTTGCATGAAGGGCTTTGCACTATTTCATTTCTAAATATATCTTTTAACGATTTAATTGAATTAATTCTATCTAAAGCTATATCTTCAATTTTTGTGAAACATTCTTGTGCTTGACTTCCGACATTGCTTACTATGTAAATATCTTGATCTTCATATAATATTGATTTTAACCCCATTAATACTGCTGCTTCAAAACTTTTACCTGCGTTTCGACTTTCACACCACAACACATACGGAGTATTCCAACTCATTTGAAGAACCCATTTTTGAAAATCCAATAATCTTATACTAACCGAACAAATCTTCAGCCGCAATAATTGGATTACGTCTCCAAAACTTTATAATCTTAGAGTTTGCATTATACATTTCTATTTTTCTTGTTGTTAGTAATTTTTTATCACGATTGAGATTTGTCATTTTAAATATTCACCACCTTAATTATCAGTAATAGTTTCTGATTTTATTTTAATTCTTAATTTTCTATTTTCTTCCAATGACTCATCAAGTTCACTTTGTAAACTTTGAATTAGCGTTCTTTGTTCTTTAATCATATTATCTAAATCATTTTCATCAAATCTAAGTTGTTCTAATATACTACTATTTGAAATGTCAGCAGCATGTTTCATTCCTATGCCTTTTAATTGATCATAATAATCAACTTCTGCATCTTCAAAACCAATTTCTCTATAATTCTTCATCATATAAGTCAAAGTTGATTTTCCTGCTTTTTTATCTCCTCGATTTTTCACAGAAATAGAGTTTTCTTTAGCAATTTTATCTGTACTTCCAACTATTTGACTTTTTGTGGAAGACAGAGATTTTATTTCTCCTTGATTTGAAATTAATGTTTTGGTATCATTGCTTAAAGTAGCAATAACTAAATCTATTTTTCTTATTTGATTATTGTTATTAACCAATTGTAATATTTGTGATAACTTAAATGCATCATCTAATAAATCCTCATCTAGATAAGTAATTAACTCATTGTATAAAAACTTCTGATCGAAATTAGAATATCCAGCAAATGGATCATATCCAATAAGCCTAATTACATCATCTTTAACTTGTAAATCTTTTTCAGTAAGTTGAATATTATAATCTAAATCTTTTACCTCTAATTCTAAAGCGTTAGTTATAAGGTCTTTCCCAGTTTCTTTATCAAATAAAAATTTAGGATCAAAACCAGCTAAAGTATTATTAAAATTACCTAATGAATTTAATTTTGTCATATAAATTTTTAATGGATGTGCTGTTGGTTTATTCGTGCATTGTTTCATTGCCCCATCAAAATCACCTTCATTAAATGGAATATCAAATTTCATACAAGTTATAAGAATTGATTTTTTAATGTCTTTTAAAATACCATAATAGGTGTCATAAGTATTACATATGCACTCCTTACAAAATACCATTCTCGATTCATTGGGATAATCAATGTTTATCCCTAAATACAAAGGAGATAAACTTTTATAAAAATTTGATCTTGCTTTTGGTTCATCTGTACACATTGGACACTTTATTTTACTTTCTTCATCTTTTGATTTTATTATTGGGTCTTTTATTGTTTTTCCAACTCTAGGTATAGGTCTCACCTCTTTTAATTGAATAAAGGAGAAGTTAATATTTAACTAACTCACTTCTTCTAAATCTGCTTGCTTAATTTTTCGTAATATCCCATAATCAACATTTATTTCATATTGCGAAGTAATTATTTTAGAATTATCTATATCAAATTTAATCCAAGAATGACCTGTAGATAAGTAATCTTTTGCATATAAAAGTAAATCTAAAATAATATTATCTTGTGGTAAGTAATCTTTTATTGATAGTATCCTAATTTCCTTCCAACCTTTGCTTTTTAAAGCATACCATCTACGTCTATCATTCTTTTGTTTATCATTTAACGATATTTCTCCTAATTTAACATCTAAATAATGGCCGCCTCCAAAATACTCAACATAAATCATTTCTTCTGGAAAAGCTATATCTAAACTACATTTGTTTACAGGATAATTTAATTTTCCTCTAAATAGTAAACTTATATATTTTTGTTGTCTTGAGCAAGGTGCTGTTTCGTTATTATAAAATGCAATTCGTTGTTTAATAATTGCCTTATTTTTTATTTCTTCCACTTGCATTGGATGGCACCCATATTTAAAATTATAAGTATCTATTATTTTTTGTTGAATACTTTTAAGTTTAACTGGATGATCAACACCATATCTATCAAGACATGTATTTTTAAATTTATCCTTTACAATTTCAGATTTTGAGGAAACTTCAAATCCATATCTTTCTAAATTAGTTGACTTAATTTTATCTTTTACTTCTTGACTTTGAGAAGCATATTCAACTCCTAATTTATTCATCATTGACTTCTTCATTTTGTCTTGAGTAGATTTTAATTGAGTAGTATGTGCCACTCCATGTATTATCATATCACTTTCTTTTTTCTTTAAATATCTACACTCGTAGCAACAATCCTTTTTATTCGGAGAACTATCATCTGATAATGTTTGTTTATAATAATCCTTATATAGTTTTTCGATTTCTTTTCCACAGTAGTCACATTGTAGTTTAATTATAACTTCTGAACTATGAGGCAAATCTTCGATTTTTACTAAAATACTCTTACTATAATCACAAACTTCTTTACCTTTTGCACCAATCTTTTTAGGTATTTCATATCCTAAACTCTCATAGTGTTTAGGTTTACTACCTTTTAAATTAATCTCCACCTCTTTTGTTAACAACATAATCAATTCCTTCTTTCTACACATTTATTGTTCTCTACACTAAAACTTAAAAATAGAAAGAAGAGAGGCGTGTAGAGATGGGTCATGACTCCCAAATTACCTCTCAACTTTGATCCACATTATTCCTGTGAATAACAAATAATCCAAACATTTCTGCTTGGATTATCGACTTACCCACAAAACTTTATATCATTATTACCATCCACATTACCATCCACATTACCATCCACACAGAAAACCCCTGATTGCTCAAGCGTCTTATAACTTACAAAATATTATTTATTTATTTTTAATACAATTAATCTACATTCTGAATATAAACGTAAATCCTTCCCTCATCAAATGATTCTACACTCTTATTTCTTTCGACAATAACTTTATCAATTATATTATCATCTTCACCAAAATCTCTTGTTATAACCTGATCAATTGCACTTTTTGAGAAATTCTGAACGTCAAATTTATCCATACAATCAAATTTTAGAAATACAGTAATTGGTCTATCCCAGTCTACATTTAATTCTTCTTTATCTTTCAATTGGAACGATGGAAATTTCTTGATCCAATTCTTATAAACATATGACTTAACTGTAATATTTTTACCTGTCATTTCATTTTCTACAGTTTCATACATGTAATTTTCAGACAAACCATGTGCATCTAAAACCATATAATCTTCTAAAGGAGGATTTAAAGTAGATATTATATTTTGCTGTTCTTTAATAATGCCATCTTTGTGTCTAAGACGTTGACCATAAGACTTATTCTCTGAGGAACCTTTCTTCTTGGTAAACTCTTGTATATAATAACTATAAATACTTGTTTTAGGCATATACATCTTATCGTTAGGCGAGACTGAGTTTCTATTTTGAGTTAATCCGTCAACAACTCTATTGTACTCAATTCTTTTAATCTCTGAGTCTTTAATGGTAAATAAATACTCATCAAATAAAGACAACATATTAGCAAATTCTTCATAACTACAATATTTAAATGTAGTTACTGTTTTTCTTTTACCAAAATAAGAATCCAATGTCTTTTTGCGTTGCAGTTTAACATCTTTTTCGTTTAAAGCATTTAATACTTCTACGCTTTGTTCGCGCCTATGCTCTAATTCTTCTGCCATTTCTTCAAATGCCTTAGTATATTTATATGTAAAGATAGTGGCATCATCACCTGTAAACTTGTTCACTAACATTGCAAAACCACTTCTATCTATTTTATACATAGGTTGAGATTTGTTTTGTTCATTGGTATAAGAGGACAGCGAAAAATTTCCCTCTCCTAATTCTGGTATTAACTCAATAAATCCTCTAATTTTCTTCAAAACATCTTTATGCTCTTTACTATAATAATCAGCAATTTTTAGGCTATTTGTTACAACCTTGCCATTCTCATCAACCGTTAATCCAAATTCTTGTTCAAATGCTGTTAAATTATTTTCCATTATTAAATCACTCGCTTTCATTCTTATTTTATTAACCATTCCAACTAACCATTTTCAACATAAATAATCATCTAGTTCTTGTACACCATTTCCCGTAAACTTCTACTGTGGCTTCCCAAGAAAACTTGAACCAGACATGCTTCGTCTTAGGATGAATACCCGTATCAATCAATGGAATTCCTTGTGATAAATAGTAGGAAGATTGTTCTGGGTTATAAATATAAACATATCTTTCCTTTTCTTTATACTCTTGTTTTTGTTCGGTCATTCTTAATTTCACTTCCTCTCATTCTTAATTTGTATTGTACCTTTACAACACAAGAAAGAGCATCAACTCACTGATGCCCTCTATCTACTGTAAAAATATTAATTTAAAACTTAGATTTTATTGACTAATTATATAATCTAATCATCCAAAAATTCTCTCATCTCATTCTTTACATCCTCATAACCCTCTTCATATCCTTCATAGTTTCCCTTATCATAAATATCTCCAAGCAATTCAAAAACACCTTTAGGACATAATTGATTCTCAAACATAAATTTAACTGCTTCACCTAAATAAATCATTTTTCTATTTTCTTGACAATCTTGACAAGTGCAATCTTCATCATGAATTTCTTCCATATTCATTTCCTCTTCCACTTCGTCATCTTCTAAACACTGTTCTACTTCTAATTCCCTGAAATATTCTTCCTGAGAACATTGTTCTCCATCAACCGAAAATACTTCATACCACTGTTCTTCAATTTTATCCCACATAGATTGAGTTTGAAATACACGCATTAATTTTTCCTGCCTTTATTTTTATTTTGTTGTTTATTTTATGTTTAAGTTAAAGAATCTCATCAAGTTCACAATCTTCACCAATAATATAATCTACAATACCTAATTCTTTGGCTTCTGCATCTGCATACATGTAAAATTCTTTTTCATATTTTGAATCATAATATTCAGGAGTCATTTTTGTTTTAGATAAAACAAATTCCTTAATTCTTTCATTCATAGTATCGTAGAATTTGGCAATGTCCTTGAATTTACTTCCACTCGTTACTGCACCCATACTTCCATCATGTAAAAGAATTGTACTGTTCTTAAACGCATATTTCTTTTTTGCTGCAAGCAAAATTAATCCACCCATCGAATATGCGTACCCTAAAACAACTGCATGTACTGGAGTTTTACTACACTCAATAGCATCGATAATTATATATCCATTTGCAATTTCTCCACCCATAGAATTTATATAAATATAAATTGGCTTACGTTTTTCAACAGGAATATCTTTATCATCTTTGTTGTATTTAAAAATCTGTAATACAATTGTTTCTACAACATCTTGGTCAACCTCATCATTAAATATTAATTTTCTATCCTTTAGATTTTCTTCAAATACTTTATCAAAGAAATTTACTCCGCTTGATAAAACTTCTGACATAATAATACCTCATTATCTTTCAATTATTTTAATAATCCACAATCACCGTATTCATTACATCAGTAATACCTAACTTACTATCAATAATAAAACTTTGATTCTTCTTTTCTGATTGAATATAACCTTTTTCATTACTCCACCTTGACCATCCACTAACGCAAGGTAATCTTAATACTTCTAAATATCCTTGCTTCTCATAAACCATTGCTTGATGAAAATGAGCCAACATAAGAATAATATGTTCACAATTACTCCACATACTTTTTGCTTCTGTAGTAATAATTTGCAAAGCATCTTTTACTTTGATATCATGAGATAAAGAAACAAGTATTTTACCAAATTTATAATATTTTCTTGGTAAAGGACTGTCATCAATATTTACATTATTATCATCTCTATACCATGCTTTTACTGTCTGTATTACTCCAAACATAGTATGTAGATCGTGATTAGAAGGCACTAGAATAACGTCTACAGGTGCAATTTCAGTAAGCATATCAATTGCCTTAACAATTAATTCTGTGGCCTTATGGACTGCTTTAAACCATGATTCAGCATTATCTTGAGGAGTCCCACGAGTTGTAGTTCCATTAGTGTTATCTGATGTTATAAAATCATTTCCTGTTATAAACAATACTTTTTCAAATACCTTACCTTCAACTCTATCTATTACATCATTAATTACATGAAAGAATATATCTTCTGCAATTTGCATATTATATTCATTTCCTGTTGATAATTTATCTGATAATAAATTAAGATGGAAGTCAGAAATAGGAACTATAAGTAATTTACCATTTTTCTTATATTGTGTTGTTTTAATATTTGATTTATTTATTGTTCTTGTACATGTTTCTAAACTAGAGAATATCTTTCTAGCATCTTCTTCATTCCATTGGTATTCTGTTTTGGGCTTTACACTAATTTTACTGGCATAGAGAATCTTCAATCCATCTTCCTTAGTATTCATGTGCCACATACTATTCTTAGCACTAAGCAAAATAAACTCATCAGGCGAATACCCATGACTCCTCAAAACAAACTCAGGATCTTTAGATTCTTCCAAACTCATTTCCAATAATTTATCAGAGACTTGAGAATTATCTTGCTTGATTTCCAAAGATTCTTTATAATTTGGAGTAGATGGGGTAGGAGTAGGAATAATTAATTCTCTATCGCCATTGCCAAGAATAATACCATTAATAATATCTTTTGCTTTTAGTGTTCCATTTGCTTTACGATATTTCTTAAATTTACTCCTAAGACCTTCACCTGTGCTTTGAGGGTAATACAATTTAGCTAAAGAATCCCACGAATCCGATATTTTCTTATTATATTTCTGATAACATATATCAATTAATTTTTTATCCAATATGTTGTTAATACCACCCTATATATTTATTTTATTTTATTATTTAACAAACCCTATTTTGAACTTGTTCAAAATTGAAAAGACGCTGTCAGCACAAGATTAATTGTAATTATTTATTTGATATTTGTCCTACGGAACATTACGCAATTTTGGTGTCCCAAAATTACTTCATGGCTATATTATAATTAATGAAAAGGTTGCATGTATATTTTTCACATACAACCACATACAACCTTTAAAATCCCTTTGCCATAATGGTTTTATCAATAGGTAATAGGTTGTATGTAAAATTATAAATTTACTATAGACATTATCCCATCATGTGACTTTTTATATTATTTATTTTTTAATCATAATAAATTTAATATACAACCTACAACTTATACCATATAATTACTATAACAGTAGTATTTTTAGAGGTTGCATGTAAAATAGTTTCACATGCAACCTAACATACAACCTATTACCTTTTATCTAATTTTTCAAAAACCCATACCACCTTACCACTTATTTTCTTTTGTTTCTTATTATAATTTAATCTCTTTAATTCTTTGCCAAAGTTTACATTGTTCATTTTCATAAAACCATTATCTCCACACCAAACTGTATATGATTCATATAAATCTCCACTTTTTATACCTTTGTTTTCATCCTCTACAACAATATATTTTTCCTCCATATACTGTTTTACTGGATTGCTATCTAATTTATACTCTTCAAGTTTATTATTAACTTCAATACTTTCAGTAAATTTCTTTTGCTTATGTAATCTTTTTAAACCTTGTAACGCAAAAAAGAATATCCCATCTGCCTCTGATTTTAATTTTTCAGACAGATCGATATCAATTTCATCGCCTTTGAATTGTTTGTTAAAAGGGATGATACACAGTCTTCTATACAATCCATCAGATTTATCCTTAGTGACTGGTAACGAGTTCATAGCAAATATTAATTTTGCTGTACTAGGGAATGAGAATCTATCCTTGTTTTTAAATTCTCCATCCAACATATCACCACTAACTATCTTTTTGAAGAAGGATGTTGTCTTTAGATTACCTTCTATTTCTGATGATTTGTTAATCAGTTTTCCGAATAAACTTACTCTTGCAAATGGTTTATCTAACTCACAGATGTCAACGTCACTTATGTTCTTACTACCCCATATATAATCCATTATATCTAATAATACTGATTTACCATTAGACCCTTCTCCTACTAGCATAAATGATTTATGGAACTTGCAATTTGGTGTTAAACAATATCCAAGCATCTCTCCAATTAATTTCATTCTTTCAGTATCATTTTCAAATGTAAAAGTCATATAATATTTCCAATTAACGGCATTATTTTTAATTGCATTTACATCATAATTAACATTCAATTGAATTGTACTATAATCTTCTTTGAAAAACTCATTCTCATAGAAAACAAAATTCTCAATGTCTGTAATATCCAGTGTTCCATTCTTTATTATTAATCTATTTCTATTGGAATTAAGTAATTCCGCTAATTTGTCATTGTTAACTTGATTTATAAGCATTTTACAAGTAGAAGCTATTTTTGCGTTTGTTAATTGGTCTTCTAATTCTAATATTGTTGCAATTAATTGTTGTATATGTAAGTCAGAACAATTCTCCCAAATTTCTCCATTGAATATTAGAAACCCTGTTCCCTTACTATAAACAACATCATATTTAGTTATAAAATAATCAACAAACATTTTATCCATAAACTTTCCCTCTTCGTAAAATTTTCCCTCTATAACTTCATTGATTTGTCCATCAACATTGTAGTGGTATTTTTTAGTTAGTTTCTCTGTTTTTATAATTATAGTAAAATCCTTATTCTTGTTTTTGTATTCCTCAATTACTTCTAAAATTGTATTATCGTTTATCATTATTATTCACCTAGTCCTTTCGTTTTGAAATCAAGTATATTATTATTTTTTAGTTATCGTAGTTCTACTATTACACCATTCTTTAAATGCAGACATTAATTCATCACTTTTAGCAAATTTAACATAAGTATCTTTTTTAGAACCTACCCCTACATTCAAAGGTAATATCCCTTTGCTAAAGTAAAAATCTGCTTGACGTAAATTATAAATAAACACTACTTCATTATTATTAATCATTCGATTACCTCTTTTCGGCTTTACTTTTTCTTATAAATCAAATCTCTATCCAATACCCACAATCAGCACACCATAATATTGTCTTACCACAATAAAACTTTAGCCAAAATCTATTTCTAAAGCATATAGGGCATATTGTATTTTCATTTATTGAATCATAAATATTAGTTTCTTTCATTGTTTAATCCTCCTTATAGAGAATATAGATATTAATTATGGAGCCTAACCACAGAATCAAACTGTGAATCTCTGATTACAAAACAGAAGTTTTATCATTAAACTAGTCAGGCGTTTGGCTGGTAAGGAAGTATTCGAAACTTCGACATCCTGATTAACAGTCAGGCGTTCTACCACTGAACTACTCGCCAATAGTGTAGGATTCTAAAAATAGCACGCTATCGAACAGTTTTAAAACCAATCCCTTCAATTGCGTCATATACAAAACTCATCCTACCTTAGTTTTTAACAATTCTCTCGTACTCATCTGAGCAAAAATTATCATGGCAAATGTAAAAAAATACATTTGCAATCCTCATGCCTTTCAGCAAGGGTAATTATATTCATCCATTTAAGTACTAATAATATTCCTGATTTAAAATCCTAGAAAATACAGTTTTTCTTGGATTATAATTATTAATAAATGCAAGTTTTTTATTTAGGTTGCAACTTGCAAAACCTATTTAGTTTATTGAGAAGGGGAGATAATTAAACTCTCCCATATCAAAAATACCAAGGGAGACAAATGCCTCCATATAACGTGTCTAAAACACAAATGACTTTTATTATATATCTAACCAGTAAAGCAAGCAAAATAAGACTATTTATTAATTATATTATCCATTTATTATTAAAATCATCCTCTTATTTCTAAGAGAGTATCTTTTAAAAACTATAATTTTATTATATTTGTTTTTCTAGTTAAGGATTATTAATCCTAAAATTTATTTATGCGTGATTAGCGATTGATTGTCGTACTAATGAATATTGAAATTAGAGACATATCGAATTTGCGAATGATGATTTTGCGCTTAGTGATAGATTAGTGATTCTTCTTGCTTGTGACAGCAAACTCAATTTTTGTTTATATTTATGTATTTAATATACATAACCTGTGTTAGTACCATGTTTGAATATGGTAAGATTTAACTTGAATTTACATCTAATTTCAGATGTCCAAATAAATAGTCTATCTTGCTTTGCTTCTGGTTAGTTGTTTTAATAAGGAGACTATGGTTAGGCAATCCCCTTATTAATTGTCATGGTTAAATCCTATAAAGTATCTAAATACTTCCCTACAATATCTGCTGTCGAATCATGAATACTATAAGGAAATTCGTATTCTACAATTTCTTCCATCATGGCTTTTTCAATAGAAATACTGAGCTTATCAGCTTTTTCTAAGAGAGATTTATAATTATCACTAACAGTATTTCTATCAAAATTAATGTTTTTAGTAATTACTACATCATACCTATATGGCACTTCTTCCCCGTTGATATTAAACTTAAACCCTTGAGCAACGGTCTTTTTCTCATCCGTTTTTATATTGATAAGATTATTTAATACATTAGCTAAATTTCTAGATTGTTTTGCATTTGATATGGCAGAATCTAAACTTAGATTATTATTATCTTTAGTTTGAATTACTATATCTCTTTTAGCTAATTCTACTGAAATTTCTAATTTTGTTTTCTCTGCAATTAAGTTTTGAACAAGATTAATAATATTAATTGTTGAAGCATCTGGATATTCTTTAATAGTAGTTGTATCTAATTCCTCATTCTTTGCTTCTGGATTAGATTTTTCTTTCAAATGTTGTTCAATCACAGAAATAGAGTTATTTTTATTAGAAAGATATGAAGTGAGAGATGAAATAGTTTTATCAATATAAACCAATGTGCGAAAAGACTCTTTTAGTGAAATTGTTGAATTAGTGTTTTGTGAATTAGACATTTATTATTTCCTTCTTTCAATTTGTATTTTCTTCTTTATTAGAGTAATTAACTCAATTCTTTTTTATAAGGAATAAGTTTATATGTTTGAGCATCTTCACTTGTTCTACATGCATGTGGTGCAAGTAATTCTTTTATTTCTTTAAGTTCATTTAAAATAGCCACTAGTATTTCTTCCATAAAAATATCTATCCTTTCGATAATATATTTATTATAAAGGTGAATCTACCCCTATAAATTCACCTTATTTGTAATTTGGCATACTCTATATTCATCAACATCATTGCAGTATGCCATTTGTCTCTATCACTAAGTTTAAATAAAACTGTGATTAACGCCATAGAGAACAAACAATGAGTGATGAGGGGAAATTATCTAGTCGGCAATTAAGCCATTGTGTCATCCCAACCCTTTATCTAAAGATGACTATGTAGCATCCCACATACATGCCTTACAGCATGGTTGATCATTACTTATTTCGCTACACTTCCCTATTCTTTATCTTTGGCATCTGCCAATATTGTATTTTTATTATGAAGGAATTACACTTGAAACCGAATTATAAATAATTCGAGGAAGTTTGCACTTCTATAATTCCTTCATAATATTGTTAAATATCATTTCCCCAAACGATACTTAACTTGTACAAGGTTCTCTTTACACTCTTATCCACTACAAACCTTCGCCAATAAAATCATGGGAGTGAGGGAAACATTTTTGTTGGACTTACAACCTTCTATAGTATGCCAACTAAGATGCTACTAGACATATCAATATGATTATCAGACCACAATAGCAAGTCGGTGTATCTTGCATCTCAGGTACTCTTTCGAGTGCGTCAGGAACCATTTCTGACCTTATTGTGGTTGGTTAAGGTAACTGCCAATGAATCGCCAAATTCACCATATCTGTAAGAGATGTTTAATCTTTACTAGATTCTTGCAATTTAATCATTCCTTTCTAGTAATATCACTTTTTATCTTACTCTTATACTAATTAATATATAATAATTAGTATTATTTAATTATTATTCTTCTAGTTCTTCTTTCTCTCCAGTTAAATCCTCAACCTCAACATTTTCATCCAATAAAAACGCTTCACATCCATTTACAGTAACATCAAGACCAATATAATTGTTCTTTGTTCCTTCTAGTTTAGATAATTTATCTTCCCACATACAGGTTCCACGTTTTACACAAATTGGACAGAAATTTTTATTGTTGATTATTGACATATTTTTGTTTGCCACCTTTTTATTTATTTTATTTTTATATGGAGCCACTGGCAGAACTTGAATCCGCAACATCCTGATTACAAGTCAGGTACTCTACCAATTGAGTTACAGTGGCATGTAATATGCTATCCTGCCCTATACCCAACGATATCTATTGAATATGAGGACTTACACTGATAGCACAAAATTATTGTTGTTTATTATGCTTTTACTTTATCTTCAAATGCCTTAGAAGGATCAAAATATGGTTTGAAAGAATCTTCAGTTTTCCATGGTTTTTCCACACCCTGTAGTTTTGATACTCCTTCACGACCTTTTGTTTCTTTCTTCTCGAATTTTCCAAAACCCACTACCTTTACATCTTCGCCAATAGCTACAGTTTCCATGATAATATCAAATAGATTTGTAACATGCTTCTCGGCTTCCTTTTTTGTGATCTCCGATTTAATACTTAATTCTGCTACGAGTTGTTGCTTATTCATTTATTTTAATCCCCTTTTATTCTTTAATAGTATCTGCACATTTCTTAATGCCAGACCCGTGGTTTTTGTTATTTATATTTTATATTTTATATTTTACTAATATCTAATTTACGCTAACCAAAATCCATTAAATTAATCTTCCCTCCTTGAATTAATATTTAAAGAGGTGATAGAAAAACACTCTATACCTTAACTCCTTACAGAAAAACAGTCTGAGGGAGTAAAAACAACTATTAACTAATCATGCCAATCCATTTCACTAACCATTTTGCTAATTTCACTTCTGAAATCTTCTACCATATTGACTTGTGCTGCTATGGACTTATCTTTAAAGTTTTCACTTACAATACTAAGTCCATTTCTATGAACGCAATACCTATTATCAATTTGTTTAGTAGATCCATCAATCAAAACTACAGTATCTTCACCAGCTCTAGAAAGTAACAATTCCATTTCCGAAGGAGTAAAGTTCTGAGCTTCATTGATATATAAGATTGCTTTTCTTAAACTTCTACCACGACAAAATTGAATTGGAAGTATTTCAACTTTGCTATTTCCAGAAGAAAAATCAGACATACTATCTTCAGATGTTGTGTCTAATATTACTCCCATTAACGGTTCTGTTTTCTCAGCTACATTTCCAGGGATCGCAGGAAATTCCTTACGTCCTCTTGGCGGTGAATCACTTTTTACAAAATAAATCTTTTTATATTTTCCATTACCACTTCCCAATTGTTGTAATGCCCAATGTAACATAATATACGATTTTCCAGAACCATAGATTGAGTCTGTAATACAAATTCTTACATTCTCATTTTGTAACATGTGTATTAATGCTTTCTGATAGATATCTAAGTGAAGAACCGCATCTCCTATATTAAGATATTTATTAGTTATTGGCTTCACTTTGACTTCATCAAGATACTCACCATTCCATGTATACAAATATTGTTCATTTTTTGTTGTGTTATTAACAATTACATACTCGTTTAGCAAGCAATCTAATTGATTAATTTCACTGTCTCTTATATTTATGTATTCTCTATCAGTTAACCAAACTTCTCTAATTCCATTATATTTTTCTTCTTCAATGTCTTTAAATCCAAAAAGTTCACAAGGAATATTGTATGCTTCTGCTTTTATCCATAGATTAAAATCATCTGTAATAAAAACATATTCATTGTCATCAACATAAGTTTCATACGCGAATCCTAAAATAAAGTTATCATTTTTGTGATCCAAGAACCTATTCTCTAATTTAAATTCATAATCTTTTACTATTGTCACTCTTTTATCTTGCATTGCTTTTTTGATATCTCTAAGAGCTTTTCTGGCTTGATAACCAACAGTTTCGCTTTTCTTTAACCCATCTAACTCCTCAATTGTTATTATAGGTATTTTAACATGAAGATAGTTATTTAGATCGAAGTTATGATTCAGCATTATATTTGTTTCTACAAATACTTTACTGGGCAATAAGAATCATCCCTCTACTAATTATTTTACTATGTATTATGAGACACATTCACTGTTACTAATTCCACTATTACTGTTACCACTATCCATACCACTATCCATACCACTATCCATACCACTATCCATACCACTATCCATACCACTATCCATACCACTATCCATACCACTATCCATACCACTACTAAACATATATCTCTGATTATCTTTTACATCATCAATAGTTTGTTTATTTTTATCATTTTGCTTTAATCTGAGTAGATAATTATAGTAGGGATCTGTAATATAACGTTGTTTGCGAGATTTACTACTGAATTTTCCTATTACTACTAGATTATCTCCGAATGATCCGTGTGTTTGCTTGATGATGTTTTTGGAAATTAGGTATGACATTTCTTGTTTTGTGATTTTTTCCAATGTTTGTTGTTTGATGCTCCTTTTAGTTTGGAGTTTTATATTGTTTTTGTTATTATGGAATATTTTATATTTAAACTGCAATCGACCAATACAGTTTAATAGCAATTTTAGTAGGGAGAGTAGACTTAAATTGTCGGCATCTGCCTATCTACTCTTTACCCTCTGTTTAGTTCAGAATATGCTGTGGTCTAGTATAAGCCTCGTTTAGAGGAATTTAATTCATTATACTAACAGCATATTTGTCTCATTACTTTCATCCGACCAAAGACTACTCATATTTGACGTTGAATTGTTGAGACTTTGTATTATCTATAACCCTTTAGTGCATCTTTCAGCAAAGCTTCGATAATACATGCTAAATTATCTTCAAGTCCTATTGGCAAAACTAACAGACAATTTAAGCAAAGTTTTCTACTAACATAGCCAATTGTGTATGATTCGTTAGTAAGGAAAGTTGGATTGTATTTTTGGTTATTTTACAACTTAATGCTCTTTAATTTTTCTTTTTCTTTTTTGTTTTAGCGTATCGACCAAACTCTTATGTAATAAGGCTTTTACCTCTCATACTAATGCTAGTAGGATAAACCGTCAAACCATTGTGGTAGTAGGGTTACAGAGTTTTTCTGTTTGCGTAACATGATTATTTCTCATTTTTCTCATTCTTAATTTAGAATTTTCTCTTTCTTGTTCGCTATGTATTTCTTTCGCACAAACTTTGCAGAATTTGTGAGTATGATTAGATGGATAAAATAATATATTACAATTCTGACAATTTATAATATTTTCTCCTTTCCATCTTAAATACTCATAAACATAATTTCTGAAATCAGTTATTTTTAAAACAACCTGACTATTCTTATCTATAAAATTAATTTTAATATCCGTACAATTAACAATTCTATATGGTGTTATTAAACCCATTTCTTCAAAAGTATGTAATATAGTACCTTGACTATGAGTATTTTCTTTAACTTTTGCATCACTAAATATATATTTTTGATCAATTTTTACAATTCCTAATTCATTGTTCTTCATTTTATTATAAATTTTAGCGTAAACTAACAATATAAAAACTACTTTTTCGTACTTTATATTATTCAAACTTTTAATTCTCACTAATTCATTTTCTGTTATTTCTATACTATTAATATCAAACAATTTGTAGTCTTTGTATTTATATACTGCACTAATTATTTTATCAAAACTATTCTGCCACTTGACTGAATTGTATTTTTTATAATTCTTCTTAAAAAAATTATCAATTGAATCATAAACTTGTTCCTTAGTCATATCTATAGAAAAATAATGCTTTGCTAAAATTCTTATTGTATTTGAAGTTTTTTTCTCATCAATATAACCTTCTTCTAATGATTTTCTTAATAATTCTTTCTCATTTAATATCAATATCATATTCTTCCTCCACATCTAAATCATTTAAATCTTTGACAAACATAGAAAACTTTTCTCCACCAAATTCTATATTACCTTTATCATCTGCAATGGGATATTGTACTATGTTATTATTCCTTATTAATAAATTCTTAATAATTACATCTCCACAGATATCCCATGCAAATTGCTTAGAATAATTGTTTTTATAGCATAAATCAACAACAATATTACATAATTCATCCTCATTATTACATATTTCTTGTGCTTGCTTCTTAAAATTCTCCTTAAATACAATTCTTTTTGTCTTTTCTTCATCTTTATCTATCTTGCTTTTAGATGAACTTTGTGCATGTTCTCTAAGTTTAATATTGTAGTCTTCATATACAATTTTTATGTCAGCGAATCTTTTCTTTGAATACTTAGTAAGACTTTTTAGTATTGAGCAATCAAACAAATCTTGTTCCTTAGTACCAACACTTTTAAATCCATCAAATTCCTTTTCTATTTTCCAACAAATTCTGTTCATTACCGAATTATTATTAAAAATAGGCATTTTTATGTAATAATATTTCAAAAATTGCTCTTCATATTCGTTCCTATCTTCTTTTTTAATTAATTCTTTAACATCTAATCCGAATCTAATCAAGCAATTTTTATTTACATCAGACATATATTTCTTGTATCTTCTCATTAAATATGGATAATTGTAAATAAAGAAATATGGTTTTTTATCTGCTAAAATCCTAATATTAAATTCACTTTTATCAGTATTTTTAGCAAAACGATAATCATACCATTCTTTAGGCATTGGTTTACTTATGCATCCTTTAATACGATCAATTGCATTTTGTTGATAATTCTGACCACAAATTATTCTATACTGTAATTCCTTATATTCCTCGCTTTCTTTATCAAAACTACTAGCAACATCAATCATACCAGTAACCTTATTTGTAGTTGAACCTATTGCATCTCCAAATCCATTTTTATTTGCTCTAACTAAATCATTCTCTTTTACAACTTTCTTTGGAGCAGATTTTTGAATACATAATACTGCATCCAATTCTCTAGTATTATTTAAAAGAACTGGATTATTAGTTGTAAGTACCTGATCCGAATCCTTATCTGCCCCGTTTAAAGCATGTGTAGTTGTATCCCATGAATTAAATATGGTTACTGTATTTATATGTTTATACCAATACTGCATTTCTGGAGTATTTTTTAAATTAAGTATTCTAATATTATTATGACAAGTCATAGGAGCACGATAGCATACAACTTTATCAACATTTTTATCATTCCAATACTTAGAATAAAATTCTCCCGCTTTCAATAATCCAGTCACAGGTAATTTAAATATACTTTGAGCAAGGGAAAATGGATCTCCAGAGATTATAGAGTAGTTGGCTGAAACCTTAAGTACCCCAATTTTTGCATCGTTAATACGTTTCTTTATAGAATTATGTATTTTATTTTTCACAAATGGGTCTTTTATCATTTCCTTATCAATCATTAATGCCTTGATAAAATCTGTCTCTTGTGTATCATAACTATTTTCAGATAAGTGCATTCCCCTTAGAAATAGAATACTTTTAATTGGATCATTTCCTAATACATCATGTATTTCTTGTACAGTTGGTTTTATTAGTTCATCTATGTCATCATCAGATAATTCATATGACTGTGCAAATTGATAATTTAGATAGCGTTCATTTTCTAATTTTTCAGGAGTTACTTTTGTTACACTAAATGTATAATCATTTTCCTTGTAGCATTTCATATAGTCTTCTAGGCTTTTATATGAGTCCCATAATTTTAACATTGAGGCAGTAAGCACTAATTGAACACTTCGGATATCTCTTTCTTCTCCCCAAATATCTTTAACCATATAGGATTCTGCAAAATGATATGCATGATCTACATAATCAAAGGAAAAAACCATGCCCTTACAAAAACTATTTCTCAAACAGAAACCAGATGCAATACTATTACAATCTTTATCAATTTCTTTTCCCCATGCTAAACTTAATTCTGGACAAATCATGCCATATCCATCGTTTTCAATTAATTTTATAGGATAGTTTTTCTCATAAGTCATAGAAGGATATTCTGTTTTAGAATCATCTAATAATATCACATCACTATAAAATTCCGTTTCGCAATCATTTACAACTAGGATGCCTTTAGGATCTGAAACTGGAATACTGGCACTACATGTTAATGATTTATAACTTTCTAGTTTAGCAGGGACGAGTTCTTTACTCTCATCCCTACCATTCTCAATTCTCTTATGTAAATTGTCATAAATTTGTTCATTAACATATATGACAGTGCTTTTTTTTGCTCCTCCATTTGTAGCAAGTAATCTTTTAAATTTAATTCCATTGATATAGAACTTTTTAGTATTATTCATTCTGTCAAAATGCTTGTTTTTATCAATAATAATACAGATATAGTCTTTCACAAACAAAGTATTGTATAATAGTGCATATAGTTTTTTAATTTTATTCCTATTCTCCATATTGGTATCTTGTTTTTTCAAGTCTTTTATTTGTTTTCTAATTTTATTCGCATCACCTTCAATATTCTTATCTTTATTGATAAATCGAAGAGTTGTGCTATCAGCAAGGGATACTAATTCTTCATTGTCTATTGCTTCTGGAATTGTAAGCGATAAATTCCAATTTGATTTGCTTAATCTAGATGAATGTATCTTATATATGTATCTTAGATTAGTTTTTTGCTTTGCCAATATTGATTCTCTCCTTTATGCTTTATATATTTTGCTTTTGTTTATTTCAATTAATATTTGATTTTCTATGGATTCTTGTACTGAATTATAATCGTTGAAATCAAAAGTTATATAATTTTTCTTAATGAATTCATTTTTTAAATATTGTCTATATTTTCCTCCTCTCCAATGTACACTCTTCACCTCTTCCCAATATTCTTTATTAAATAAAACCTTATCTTTTTCAATTTCTATAAAAATTGTTCTGGTTTTGTACAATCCCTTAATTCTAATGTTTCTGTGTCCTTTTGTTATGTCGAGATTATAATTATTAAACTTCAACATAATATTATTTATAATATTATCAATCGTAATTTCTGCATTTTCATCATTAATAATATTTAAAACATTCAATTTAATATTTTCTTTTAAATCATAATCTAATTGTTCGTTTAGTTTCAATGTGATTGTCTTTATGTTATGGTTATTAAATGTCAGATTATAAGTTGTTCCATAAATTATATTTGCAAATTGAGTAAATCCATTCGAAGTGTTAAAAGTAATTCTTTCGTCAATAAATGATAATTCGTTTCTTAAATATGTACTTGTTTTATCTTTTGTTATTTTTAAATAATTTTCAATTAAATCACTACATTTTAATTTTTTTAATATATCTACTAAAAGAATTTTATCTTCTGTCTCATCAATACTATCTATAATATTAATCATGTAATCAATAGTCAATTTATATTTCTTATACTTTTGCACATCTTTCCAAAACCAATCTAATTTACTAATTCTTTCTCTCATTTTGTCATCAATGTTAATAGTATTGAATGTTTTCTCTTTATGTTTCCCGATAGTATCATAATACAAATCATTCTTCTTTGTATTAAAACATTTTCCTTCATAAAATAAAGCTTTAAACTCATATTTTGTCTTATTAAGACTAGCACTCATTAATGCTTTTAAATCTACCTCTACTACTGGATTACCTAACTCTAACCACTTGTCCATATAATCTTCTATTTTCTTCTTGTTAGTATAATTCATCTCAAAGTAAATTGTCTTATCACATTCAGTAATTATAGTTATGTCTGGTCTATAGATACCAAATTCAGTTCTGTAAAATTGTTCAACCAATAATTCTTTGCATTTGTATTCATTTTCAACATCTGTCTTAATAATAAAACTATCTCCATTCACTAGAATCTTGTTTTTGAACCAGTAGTGAATAGCTGATTCGTTGCTACATTTACTAGCATCAAAATGAGAAAAATGCGAAGACACTTGTGCTACTTTTCCAGTTTTAGTTTTATTATCAATTGCTACTGGTCTTACTTCAAATCCACAAACAGGACAAGTATATTTCTTATTCCTATCTTCTTCAACCATATCAAATATAATTGCAATATTACCATTCTCATCATTTGCCCAAAATAATTGTACATCGCTATTAATCAATTAATAATTCCTCCTACTTTTTCATTTAACTCTTTCAGCCCCTCTGCCCATTCCAACACACTAACCGCATTATTAAAAATATCTTTACTTAATTCATTGAAGCTTTTATTTTTATCAATATACTTCTCAATATCAGTATTACCATTTCTAATTGTCCAATCTACATCATAATTATATCCTTCAGGTAAAGAAGGTAATTCAATAAAATCTTCAAACATAATATAAGTTGTTATTGAATCCTTAGTATAATGACCACTACAGCAATACCTAGTCCTATAACCCTTCCTATTTAATTCAGCAATCACTGGAACAAATAATTCATCAATTTCTACTACATCACCATAGCACTCTTTAATCTTACACATATTGTTCTTTATAGTTTTCTGATTATATATTTTGTAGCAATTTAAACATAAAAGCATTTTCTATTCCACCTCTCGTATTTTTCAATATTAATTTTATCACTTACAACAATACTTAATCTTCTCTTCATCAGTCATCTTCCTAGTAATACATTCTCCAGTATTTTTAACAATTTTATTAAAATAGTCAAGTCTGCTATAAATGTACCAATCTTTAGGACTTCCAATTTTATTATTCATACTATTCATATTTATCACTCCTAATCTTTGATTATTGTAATAGGGATAGGAGAGTATTAAAACTCTCCTTATACACTATCTACATTCTAAATCTAATCTTCCTTGCACTCATATTCCTCATCAAAGTAATCATTCAAAATTCCTTCATAAACGCCCTCGTCGTCATGCCCTGCTTCAATTCTACAAATACAGGAAATTCTGGCTCCATCAATAAAATAATCTAAATCATAACTAAATCTCTTTACTGCATCTTCAATATCATCAACATAATCATAATCTTCATATTTAACATCTAATTCTTCACAAATGTCCCACACATTTTCAAACATAGGAATATCATTTCCTACATAATCTTCTGCTCCATGTTTAAGAAACCATTTTAATAATCTTACAAATTCTGAATGATTATTGACTATACATTTATTATCATTATATTTATAATCTTTTAATGCCATTATTTTATATCTCCTTTATTATTTTTTTTAATTTATCAAAGCAATCTAATTAATTTCTACTCGTCTCACGGTTTTTCATAAAATACATCTGATCAATTCTTGCATCTTTCCATTTATCTAATGGTGTAACGTGCCATTTTAATATGATAGTTTGTTTCATTATATTTCTTCTCTCCTTTCACTCTTATCATGCCATAAGAATCTTTTAATCTCACCTTTAAACCATATCTCACACAAAAATGGTTCATCAGAAAATTTAGCACAGTAATGATAATAATGATTATCTCTTAAATCTAACCAATAGAAGTGGGGCCATTTTAATTGGAAAATATCTAACCATGAACCTCGTTTATGTATTTTTATATTTGTAGGATTTAATATGTATTGTTTTATTGATTGTAATAGACAATTACTATACATGATTATTTATTATTCCTTTCTTAATCTAATCTAATAATCCATACAATTGACAACTTCTATATCCATTTTTTCCGAACATTCACCGCATATGTATCTATCTTTATCTACACTGACAAATATATATTTTATATTTGATAATTCCTTGGAACAATAGTAACATGACTCGGAAATATCACTATCTAATTCCTCCTTAATTCTATGAAATCGATTTTGCATCTTCATTACGAATCATCGCCTCCGAAAATACAAAGTCAGTATAGTCCTCTAAATAAATTTCTACATCAAAATTTACAGCATCAAATAATTTGTTTTCAAGTTGTAATGACCCAATGCAATATCCCTCTACGCGAGAAGAATTGCTTCTACACATTAATAAATTTCCCATGCCATTTAAATCTTTAATTGAATCATGATTATAAACTCTACCCAAAACTCTTACTAATTTATTATCAAATTTTGATGAGTTAAAAATATTATCTAAGATGCTGGTTATAGATGTTTGTTCTTTTGTTAATTTGTCCTCAATTATGTAATTCATTTTTTTATTTGTTTCATCTAGTAGGAGTTTTCCATTAAAATAATATGTTTTCAAATTTTATTACCTCTTTCTTATTTTATTTTTTGTATTATTATATCCTTAGATATATGTCTCTAATTTATGTGATTATCCTAATATTTACCATAACCTTGTAACCCTTGTGAGAGTAAGGATTCAAGACTCTGTAATTATCCATAATTCACATATTTGGGCCTAGAATCAATCAGATTTTTTGTCAGGTAAGATTATGTCAAATCAAAAATGCGAAGCCTTAGAAGTAGTTTATAATTAAATTTTATACTTTATATTATGTATTAGAAATATTATTTATTGATTCTTTGAGTTTTAACTTTTCTTCTTTTGCTTTTTGTTTTTCATTGTAGGTTTTTAACTGATCTTTGCTACCCATCTTCATAAATTTCATGATATTATGTATCTTATGAATATCCTTTTCTTCCACACCTAGAATTGCTTCCTCGCACACCTCTGGACTTATTATATTCCATACTTTTATTCCTTCTGCTTCAAACTTTGGGAGCAAATTATTTACTGTACTAGAACCACTTGGAAGAAGGATAGCCAAGGTATCATCTGAATATCTGTAAACTTGATTGTTTTTTGATTTAATATAATTGTCATCTTTGTTTTTACTAGGTTTTCCGTCACTGTTTTCTTGATGGAAGATTGTATAAACACCAATGTATTTTAGAATTCCTTTTCACATCCTTTGTTACTTAATTATTATAACATTAGTTTTCACAATGTGTCAAATAATTATTTATTAATTAATTTAATCAATTTATCTTCCTTCTCTAAGTAATTTATCCAAATACTCAATAGTATCAAATAAATCCTCTAATATATTCCCATTCTCTGTATTAACCAAAATATAACCATATTTATTACATATATCAGAGAATTCACAGTACGTTGGATCATTTTATTTACATTCCATGCATTTATTAGGGTTTTCTTCATCTTCTAGGTTTTGAGAGAATAGTAATTGTTTTAGTTTTGTTAGTTGATTTGTGGTTAGTATCATTTGTTTTCACCTCTTCTTTTCTATTTTTATTTACCTTGCCCAACAAAATGTTTTAATTGTAGTATGTCTTTTGCAACAATTGCATTTTAATTTAGTTTTAAGAAAATATCCTGTACTATCACTATCCCAAAAATCCATTGCACGAGATTCACACCCTTGTATTTCTACTTTTACAATTTGAGAACATATTGGAACAATTATTATAGGTTTTGAGTAATCTCCTTCTTCTAGAGTATGTTTATTAGCGATTCTGTTGCCACAATGTTGACAATCAATATATTCATTTACTGTAGTGATATTATTCACCTCCTTTCTTTGTTATATTTTATTTATTTGATTTTTAGGCAAGGGGTAGGTTGGTGAGTATTGTGATGATGAATATGTAAACCATACCGCCCCCTTGCCTATGTGATAATTATAGCATGGATTTATTTGTGTGTCAAGGATTAATTTTATTTTATGGTTTAAGAAAATTTAATTATGTCAACATTAATAATTTAGAAGTTTCAACTATAAAATACTCTTTGTTGCTCATGACATTATCATAAGAATCTTTTCCTTCAAATTCATCAATTATAATCTTTTCTTCTTGAGTCATATCATTATAATTCTTCTTCCCATAAGATGGTGGAAGCCAATTGTGTCTCTGTGACCCAAAAATATTAAATTTCCCTAATAAATCTAAATTGCTAAATTCAATATGACAAGTTCCTTTCTTATAGAAAGTGACAGTGAAATGTTTTAACTTAATCTTTTTTGTATTCCCATACCCTCTAGCAGATTCTAAAGTGTCTTTAATATTAATATCATCGGTTAATCCATTATCTAAATAATCAAAAGTCTTCTGAATATCTCCTAATTTATTCTTAACTTTATAATCATATTCTATTGAACCGTCATAAGTATTAAAACCATTCAGTCTAATAATTATTCTAGGATTTACCTTCCAACAAGAATTAGTTTTCCACCCATTATAGTAATGAATATTTTTACTAAACTCCTTATCCCATGATGACTGATAAGAAAATTCATCAAACAATTTAAGTATAGTATCCTCTACGCCTTTTACCATTTCATTGTTTAATTGGATTTTGATTGTGTGGATGTTATAAAGACTAAAATCATAATTTTTCAATTCACTAATCTTAGATTGATACTTTTCCCTCAAATTAGATGTGAATAGTCCCATAAAGTCTTCATTTGTGAAGAGTGCCAACCAATACTTCATTCTGACATTTTTAATATAAGCATTTTCAATTGAAGAATTTTGATCTTTATCAGTAACAGTTAGATTTAATATAGTATTACTACTATCATCTTTAAAAGAAGATAATATATAAGGTTTCATTGCATTAAATTCAGCAATTAATCTTAATCCTGTTTTAACTTCGAAATTATATTTCTGAACAATTCCTTTGAGAAAATCAGCATTTACAATTTCATTATTATAATGAACTTCTTCTCTGAATTGCTCTTGTTTCATTAAATCATCTAGAATTATAGAGGAATGTTCTGGCTTAGGAATTGAGATGTATATGAGAGCAACCTCTACATTTGTTGATCTTTCAGCATCAATAAAAGCATTTTGTATATATTCGATTTCTGCATTGTAATGTTCTAATTTATCTAGTAATTCTTTTCTGGTGTTGCTGTATGGATTGCGGAGGGTTTCTGCTCCTAATAATGAAACTATCACTCCACCTTGAGATTCTTGCATCTCAATCATTTTCAATAAAAATTTATCTCCAATACTGAACGGTGGATTAGAAATAATTGCATCATAATGTTTATATGTGTTGTAAGTTAAGTAGTCATCATGAATAACTCTATACCCTTTACCTTTGAGGATATGTCTTAAATTTTCATCAATCTCAATACAATCCAAATCCCACTTTGCTTCGCGATTGTAATAGGAACTATGAGCATTTTTTAATTTTTCAATTATAGCGTCTGCTAAATCCCCTTTCCCTGCTGAATTTTCAAGAATACTGGAGATATATTTGAAGTCAATTTTATCTAGCATTTTTGTGATTAGGGCATGAGGTGTTGGGTAGAAGTCTGGGTTATTATTGAACATTTATTATGGCATCTCCTTTTTATATATAAGGTATGTAGGAGGGAAGATTTGTGATTAATATGTTTATTGTATGCCCCTCCTACTATTAATTTGATTATGTTATTTTATAGTTTATATATACTCAAAATGTAATCCTTTATATGACGGTAAAACTTTTCTACATACAGCAGATATATTGGGTTGGAACAATTTCATACCAAATACTTCTTCGCTAACTCTAGCACATTCAGAAGTGGATTCAAATATTTCACTAGTCTCTATACATATCAATGGCTTTGATAAATTTTTCTTATTATTTCTAATAGTGCGTTTAGTTAATTCTTCTTGTCCATTATAATCACACCATCCTAACTCTGCCCCTCTTGTCAAATATGTAGCAATTGTTGGTTTGCTTGATTTAACAAGAGCATATAACTCTGTAACATTTTTTATACCACTGTTCCATAGATCACAAACTTCTCTAACCTTAGTTGATAATGCGTATTTATTACATTCTTCCCAATCTATATTAGATAAATCAAATAAAGTATTTAATTCGCTATTTAATATACTCTCTTTTATATGTTCAAAACTACTAGGACAACAATCAATCCTTATAACTTTAATATTATTTTGCTTTGCTAATTCATCCTTCATATCATCTATATATTTTGCGTCTTCTGCTTTTTGACCACTCATACCATTATCTTTTGTGTGAAATTCTCCATCCATTTCGACAATATATTCCTTATTATCAAATTTGAAATAGAAGTCGTATCTTCCTTTACATTGTTTATTCTTTTTAGGATCTATGTATATGCACCATTCAAACATTTTTTCTATATCAAAATCTATTTTTACTTGTGATAATAAATTATATCCAATTTTATTTGGAAAACTAACTCCGTCTCCACATTTATTGCAACATATTCCTCTACTAAAGAAGTCGCATATTTTCATAAGTTTTGGTTCACCACATTCTAAACATTTGAATAATATTCTTTGGTTACTTCCATACGTATATTTGGTAGCATTTGTTTTATCTATCATAGATTCAACCATCCACGGATTTGTAGTACCTATATCATTATATCCTATTAATATTTTTCTAGGCGTTGGACAACAAACATTACAACCTGTTCCACTAATTAATTCTGATTCAGTCATACTATCCGTATTTGAACAATTTAAACATAAATAATCATATCTTTTTGAATTATTATCATTATGTCTATAACTGTTAATTATTTTCAACCTTCCAAAATCAGTATTGACTATATCTCCTATATTATATTTGAAGTATATTCTAGATATTCCTATTACAGTTCCCAATTGAGCATTTATAACTAAACTTGTATTTATTTTAAAGATTTTATTTAAATATTTAACACTTAATTCATGTGATTTTTTATTATAATCTACTATTTCAACAACTCCTTTAATATTATCATATATAAATTTAAAACTATGACCAACACTAGACAACCAATCGTTTATTGTTTTACCACTACTTTTACCTCTCCCTTTAAGTTTTGGTAGTTCTTCTAAAAATACTTTTCTTATCATTTTATACCTCCTCTTTATTATTTTTATTTATTACATTATGTAATTCATGTCCAATATGATTATATCTCATTAATAAATATCTTTTAATGCTATCTGAAATTTCTACACTCCTACTGGCACGAGTTATGGCGACATAAATGATATAAATTTCTTGACTGATATCCTTTTCCAAATTTTCTATATCTGCCTTGCTAAGTTCTTCTCTTGGAGTAATATATTTTCTCCTATACAAACTTTCTATATCTAAATGATCTCCACTTATGTATACCGGAATAGAATAAGTAGCACCCTTCGCCCTATGACATGTAGAAAATATAATATCTGCTTTATCTTTATTAGTTGTCGCATTGTTTTTAATTCCTTCTACAATACTCACAATATTACTACCATATTTATCTACCATTCGTATTAAAGACAATAACTCAATATCCTCTGTCTTTTTACTATACTCGCACATAGCATTATAGTCTTTAAATTTAGACAATATTTTATTTTTTGTTGGATGACCTTGGCTGTACCAATACATATCGACTAAATTAGTAAAATTATAAGATTGATATCCACCCTCGAAGAATAATCTCTTATTCTTATCTTCACTTAAAGCATCAGCAATCTCAGAAAAGATATATGCGTTAGTGCGACATAGGCAAGCATAAGGTTTGGATTTATCAATTTTGTCTACAATAGTCTGTTTAGAATTAAATCCTTTCATCTTAATATCATCACCAACAAAATCTGAAATGATCAAATTAGATATATGTGCAATATTTTGTGATACTCGAAACGATGTTGTTAATTTATATTCTGTGGCTTCAAATAATGGCATAATATTAATAGCATTGCGAAAACCGTATATAGACTGAAATTTGTCTCCAATCATTACGACAGATTTAACATTAGAATTTATAATTATATCAAGCATCATAAGATTCTGATCCTGTGCCTCATCCTGACAAATTATGTCATATTTCGACGATAAATCTTTCTTTTCGAGCTGATAGAGCTTAAGATAGAAATCGTGCTCAATCTTTACGGAGTTCTTATATGATTTTTTTAATTCCCACAATCTATGAGCACATGATAGTATCTTACTTCTCATATCATCTTCTTTAAATATTTCTAATTCTTCAAATTCTTGAACGTTAGATAGCATATATTGCTTCATTAATTCATTGACTTTATTTGCAAGCTCCATATCTTTATTCCAATTAAGATTAAGATCCTTAATAATGTCTACAACACCATAATTAAATGTTAATTTGTCCTTATAGAATCTACCCACTATACCAAATGCCAATCCGTGAACGGTCATCACTGAAACTCCTTTTAGCTTTCCGAAGGTTAACATGGCAGAATCCTTTTGAGATTTGTTATAAACTAGATAGAGAATTTTACTAAAGGGGCGTTCTTTACAGTAATAATAAATTGTGCTTGTCTTAGCACTGCCAGCCAATGCTGATACCTTAACCCTATTCTCTGTACTAAAGATAATATCCTTCTGCTCCTTCGTTAACCAATACCCCTCTTCTGACATATAATCAGACATTTCTACTTCTACATCATCAAATTGTTTATTATAAAATTCTGTAGATAATATATTTGATTCTGATTGTTGGAAGATTGATTTATCTTCTTTTATTATGAGTTTCATTTTAATCTCACAGTCTGTAGCATCAACATCTTTTTGATGACTATAGAATTGTTTGACTGCACCAAAATTTCTTATTAATTCTTTTTTACAAACTGGGCAATGATATGTATTATTAGATGTTGACTCAATAATATCTACCATTTTATTATTCTGATCTAAAGCTTTTTTCATTTATTCTTCATCCTCATTTCTTTCATTCAATTCATTCTCAATCATTTGTAATACATCTAAAGGTATTTGATCATGGTTTAAATCTTCTATTTCTTGCATAGCTTTCTGTTCTTCAATTGTAAGATTACTTATATCCCAATAATCATTTTCTTCCTCATCTCCAAATAAATCTTCAAATATATCAGGTTCTTCGTTATCTTCATTATATATTTTTGGTATAGGTAATGGTTTTTGTTTCTTATTCTGAAGTCCTATACCTTTAATTTCTGTGGCTGAACGAGTATCATAGATAATAGATTCTTCAATTGCTTCTGCTCTATCTGCTTTTCTCTCACATCCCATTTCTTCATATATTTCCGATAACTCTTGATTTGGATTATTTGCTAATAGTTTATCTTCCTCAAGTTTTCTAATATCTACTTTATTATCATATTCTAACTTCCATTTCTCTTGTTGACGTTTTAGTTTTACCAATTCTTTCTTTTGTATTTGAGTTAATGTAGAATCTATAGATAATTTATCCAACATATTTATTTTCTGCGTAACTGATCTTTTCTCATTTGCTGATATTTCTTTATCCTTAGTTAAAAACTCCCATCCATTAGCTCTTTTCCTACTTTTAAATAAAGATATTGCATGTTCTAACTCTAATTCCCACTGTGGTTTAAATAAAGCATATGTAAAATTAGATTTTCTTCTAATAGGTTGCGATCCATTAATATTAAAAATCATATCTCCTGCACAATCAAAACGTATTAAATCCAATTCAACCAATGTATCTATATATTGTTTAAGTGTTTTATCACTTTCAATAAATATATCTCTCATTATAGTATCATAAGAAGGATATGCTACCTCTGGTATTCTTTCAGCAGGAGAAGCGTCTTTATCATTTTTCCACATTCTACTTTTAAGATTACAAAATAGGTTAAGTAAGTTATACTTATCTAAATTACCTGAATAAGACATGATTGAATTATATTCAGAATCTTTAAGTATAAAGAAACTTGTTTTGTATTTATTGCCATCTTTATCTTCCTTATAATCATATATATTTAGTTTTACAATAATGAAATCACTTGCACTTAAAGATAAGAGATTAATTTCATTAACTAAACTAATCAATGAGTTTTTACTTAATTCAGATAAGAAATCTTTAAAATATACTTTTTCACGTTTAATATTGTTTTCAACATTCAACAACCACATAATCATATCTACAGAAACATGAATATCTTCTCTATGATTTTGTAACTCAATTAATTGTTTAAGGTACGCCACTGTTCTTTTACCAAACAATTGTATGTAACTATTTTTATTTATTGTATCAACTGTAATATTTTGAACTACATTATTAGGAATTATTATATAATTTTCATTGGAATTATTATTCATTTGTCAATAACCTCTTTCATTTGTTAGGGTAAAACCCTGAAACCTGCATTAGATGGGAGTGTATGAGCAACTGTGCCAATTAGGGACACTAACTTGGAGTGTAATAGTGACTTAGTGTGCCATTTAGGGACAGTAAGTACAAGTGAAAATTAGACTAAGTGTCCCAATGTGGGTACTCAATATAAGTGTAATAAGAGTATACTAATATTATAATAAGAGAAGAATAATAAATAATAAGAGTATACTAAGTATTGTAAATCACCGATAAATCGAATGATTTAATTTTTATCACAATTATTTTATTTCTATTTTATTATTCTTTATCTTATTAATTTGCTTATAATCATTTATTGCATTATTCAATTCATATGTATTATTGAACATAAATATATTTCTTTTTGTATTTGTATTAATAGTATCATCTGGTATTAACCCTTTTAATACAAATCCTCTCATCATAAGATAACCAGCTAATTTTTGAGTTTTTATATTTATGTATGGATTAGTTATTGTTTGCATTTAGTTTATTTACCACCTTTGATTAGAATTTTATTATTACTATATTTGGATTAGCAAGATCATAATCAATAGAGAATATTATTTTTCTACGTATGAATATGTATATTACATCATGTACTTCCATTTTATTTGATAATTCAAATATACCATTATATTTTTGCCTAAGTTCTTCTATGGATTTATATCCTAATTGTGAAACAATAGAATTTGGCATTAAATTTTCTCCTTTCAATAATAATAATTATGCAATTTTATATTTTACTTATGCAAAACCACTAGCAATAATATCAATTTGTAATTGTAATGAAAAATGTATATGTAATATAATCATCAATATATTTCCTCCTTCTGAATTTATTTCATAATTATCCCTTGAGATAATTATGTCATAAGTAGAATAGCATGTCAAACTATTTTATTTATTACTTTAATAAACATTTAAACAATTTAAACACCAATTCATCAATTATTGCTATTCTCTATCAAATACTCAATATACTTTTCCATTTAGTTTTACCTTTTGAGAAGGAATATGTACAGAATATATTGTTTAGGATGTAATCAAAATCTTGAGCAATGGAATAGACATTGGATATGGATTTTAGTTGTGATTTATAGTTAGAGAATTGGTTAAGATTGTTTTGTTTGTTGGAATTAGAATTATTTGTATTATTCATATATTTTTATTACTCCTTTATTGTTTTAATCAGTAATTTCCACTTCATATCTACACATAGCATCATATAATGTCTGAGGAATATTATTTTTATATTCATATGCTACCTGTTTTATGTATTTTTCTTTATATTCTTTATATGCATTAAAGGCTTCTTCGGGTGTATTAAAACTTCCTAAATATATACTTGAATCATTGTCGCGACAAACTGCATTATATTTTCTATGATGTGCGGATACACCTACTAGTATATTGTTATGTCTGTGTGTTTTTAACAAAGAATTAATTCTAACAGGGACGAATACACATGTCTCTGGAGAATAAATTTTATTACCTTTAATTAATATATCTTTGTCTAAATGCATTTCTTCTCCATCTATTTCATAATAGTTTTCATCATACCATTGACCAAAGTTTTGAAAGTTTAACCACTCATTACAGACAGTGCAACCTATGTATGTAGGACGTTTTTTATGTAATTTTTCATCATAGCATCTATGCAACATATTCGTCCAACAACGATATTGACTAGTTGTTTTAGAATTTCTACCACTTTTATATTTTCCTACTCCCAAATAACCAACTCCACAAACTGTTTTATCATATAACGAATTTGCCATTCCTTTCATAAAATCTTTATATTCACGATTGTAAACTGTATAATTTGTATCAGGAAAATATATGTCAATATCTTTTGTATTATTATATTTTATTATCATCATTTTGCTACCAAAATTATTTACTCCAATTTGTCCTACTCTATCAGCAACTTTTACAGATTCATTTATTTTTGCATATGCCAATTATCAATCAATCCTTTCTATTTTAACTCAATATTTTTCTAACCATAAAAGATAATTTAAATTTTCCTAATCCATAATATATTCCCCCTTATCTATATAGATATAATTTATTTTATATCTATATATAGTATATCAAATTACAAGATATATGTCAACATATTTATTTATAGATTTATAAAATTTATTTTTAGTAATTTATATTGTTGTTTACTCCCAAAATTTGATTCGGTCAAGTTTGTTAAATATACGCCCCCTTATATAGAAAGGATATAGTATAATAGATGTAAGTGCTGTTGTATAAGGATTTTATGGAGGGTTTATTAGATGGATATTTTGATTTTTATAGATGCATTTATTGTGATTATTGTTTTTATAATTTGTTCGATATGATTTATAATAAATTGATTTTTATAGTTATTTTGAGGTTAATATTCGAGTGTATTTTATAGATCATAAGATGGTATTTTATGTAATGGAATGTGCCAGAAATTGTTGTAGATTAGGGTTTGTATGATGTTAAGGATTTATTTATTATTATAGAAAAATAGATAGATTTTATTAAATTATTATGATTTATTTGTTAAATATATTTGACTTTTGAGAAGTTTTATGATTTGGAAAATGGATTTATTGGGGCTGGAAATTGTTGTGATGATTATGTTTTTGCGATGAATGTACGAAGGGGAATAATTAAGTTAGAGGGGTAAGTTTACAAATTTTTATCTCGAAATCGATTTCTAAAATTTCGATGTGTAAACAAGTACTCTGTCGAATACTGTCGAATAATATCGGTTAATGTTTGTAAAGGTACGCCGGGTATATGGGTATAGTTGGCATGGTTTATGTAATGGAATGTTAACACAGGTTTTTGGTATAAGCTTTGACTATGACAAACTGAAAATAGTATGGGCTGGATATGATGCGAACCCTGAAACCCTTGCTATAAGCCGATTTGTTGAATTATCTGAATATTACACAATGGGAATGTGTAACATTGGATGAAAATTGAGGGTAGAATTGTATGGGTCGGGATGTTTGAAGAGGTTAGAAGGGCTGTTTTGTGGCATGAAATAGAATAGGATTTTATCCTGGCCTTGCATTGGCTGCACTCGGTAGTGATAATGTCGAATTGATTATGATCGGCTGAAATGGATATGAATGTAGAGATAATGAGGAAATTATTGGGCCTTGATTGCGTTGTGCGTTATAACGTCCAAATAGTCGAGGGTAATAACATGGCCGAAATGTTTGAACACTTTACAGTATCAAAAACATACCTAGTATACAAAAGATACCAACTATTATATTCATACTAACAACAAATATTATACTAAGTATAGTTTATATACCAACTAACAATTACAGTATTATAATATTACCAATACTTTATTACATGATCACAATGATCACATATATAAAACATATACCATCATCAATTCCAACTATATAAAATCAAATGTAAAGCAAAAATACTTGACACTTATCACAAACCTAACAATCAAACCTTAAAACATCTCTAATCAATTCTAATGCCAAATACCCTAAAATCTCGACACACCCGATACCGTGTAGAAAAATTTTAGTATAAGACACAAAATAAAATTCTACATACCAATATAACCCTCAAATCCTCAAACCGCTTAAAAGCCCCTTTCTGTGCGCCTAACCCATACATTTTATTTCTTGCTTCAACGCATTATATCAACTCTTATTTCACGTTGGCATAAGTTTTGCTAGTATAATACAGTAATACATAAACTATATCTGTATTAATACACAATCCCAATATCCTACGATCTAACCATAATCAAACAAACAACATACAATTATAAATACTCATAGTAAATATCCTAAAATCCTAACAAATACACGCTATATAAGGCCATAAATAATTATATTAACGTGACAAAAACCCTATATTTTAGTATACTATTAGTAGGAATCTATTCAATTTTACTTAACATCCTTACTCTTCATCGTGGCTTATCGCCGAAAGCGACTACGCGATTGTCCGGTATTGACTGGATATCCTGCTGAAAGCTAACACAACGTTCTTTGATAACTTCATATTTTTCTAGAACTGAGAGAATACCTTCTGATTGTATGCTTTGCTAAGTATTCCATTTGTAGAATATTTTGTAAAGGATATAAATCCTTTAAGTTTTTATTAAATTTAATTAAAGGAAAGAAGGAAATAAAAATGGAAAACTTAGAACTAACGGTAAAATGTTGCAATTGTGATTGTGAAGTTGAATTACCGGACGCCAACGAAATCGATGATCAATTTTACTGCGACGAATGCAAGGATGATCTTTTTACCCTTTGTGGCTTCTGTGATGAATACCACGAAAACAATGACATGCAAGAATATACAGACAGATACAGAAATACTGATTTCGCTTGTCCTTCCTGCACACGAAAATATCTAACTAAATGCGACGATTGTGGAGACTATTTTGAAGACAATGCAATCTATACTGACTCAAATAATACGGGATATTGCGAATCATGCAGAGAAAACTATTACATTTGCGAAGACTGTGGAATTTATATTTCAGGTGACGAAATTTATGGCGAAGACAACATTTATTGCGAATCATGTTATGAGGACAACAAACCAGACAACGAAGTTATACATGGTTACGGCTACAAGCCAGAAGCAATATTTCACGGAAAATCTTTAATCCAATATGGATTAGAAGTTGAAACAGACAAAGGTGATGACAAAGAAGACTACGCTAACGACTTATATGAATTATCCGATGACGAAGACATTTTTTATCTTAAAGAAGATGGTAGTCTAGATGATGGAGTAGAAATAGTTACACATCCATGCAGTTTAGATTATCATTTAAATCATTTTCCATGGTCAGAAGTTATGGATACTGCAAAAAATCACGACTTTAAATCACACGATGCCATAACTTGCGGATTGCATATCCACGTATCAAGAAAGGCTTTCGGACTTTCCTTCGATGAACAAGAAAAAAATATCGCAAAACTTTTATTCTTAGTAAACAATAACTGGGAGGACATGGTGCAATTCTCCCGTAGAACTGAAACACAACTATCAAGATGGGCTTCACGTTACTCACAAAAAAATATGACTGAATTATTAGAAGAAGGTAAAATGTCAGGACGTTATATGGCAATTAACTTGCAGAATTCCAATACAGTCGAATTTAGACTATTTAGAGGAACTTTAAAAGTAGAAACACTATACGCAACGTTAGAACTAGTCGATCTTATTGTAAAGTCTTCTGTTAACATTTCCATAGCTGATTTATATCAGTCTAGATTGTCAGAACTAATAGAAGCCAGCACAAACTATACATACCTTAAAGAATACTGCGCCGTTCGTAAAATAATTAATCCTGCAGCATAAAATATCATAAAAGAGTAAAATAAAATTTACTCTTTTCTTTTTACTATATACCTTAGAATTATTCTAACATTAATTAACTTACAATTACTAATAGGTAAAATAGTACAATTTATCATCTTATGCCACAATTAACCCAATAAACTAATATAGATATGATCATATTCCAGTCTTTGCCTAGATACCTGTTAGTCATTACGGCCCATAATTCGCTCAAAATATTTCCCTATTCTAAATCCCATTATCCTAAATCTATTATAACAGCGACCTCTAAATAGTACATGGACTTTTTCTGAAATTCCCTATAACAGCGAAGCATATTTTGTTCATGACTTTAATATTTTAATTTATCATGAACTTGTAATAATTATTAATTAATAGGAGGAATTTATTATGTGTATCATTGTAGTTAAACCAAAATGTCAACAATTACCATCAGAGCAAATCTTATCTAAATGTTTTAACTCAAATCCTCATGGAGCAGGATTTATGTATAACAACCATAACAGCCACCATGTCACCATTGCCAAGGGTTTCATGGATTTCGAATCATTCTATTATGCCATAACCTCTATAACAGCCGATAACTTCTATAACAGCGACCTAGTGATACATTTTCGCTATGCTACACAAGGATCTATTAATTCCAAGAATTGCCATCCATTTCCTGTATCTAAAAAAATAAAAGATTTGCAGGCCATTTCCTGTATAACAACAACAGGTATAGCCCATAATGGAGTTATATCCTTTTGTAGTATTCCAAACAAACATGACTTATCTGATACCCAAATATTCATTAAAGATATTCTTTCTCAAGTGCCACAAGATCAATTAAAAGACAATTATCCCTACGAAAAAACTTATTCTAAATTTACTATACTAGACAAAGATGGGTTTTCCCTAATAGGAGATTTCATCGAAGATGATGGTATATTTTATTCAAATACTTCTTATATTCCATATGAATACACCTACACCAGCAGACATTATAAACCCTATATCAAACGTGGTACTACTCATAACAAATACGCTATAACAGCATGGGAATATAACAGCAACGATTCTTACATTGACGAGGAACAAAATTATTATTATAATGATTACACAAAGGAGGAATTAGAAAATTTATGGCTACATTCGAAATAAAAGGATCTCAAATATTTTCTCTACCTGAAGGAGACTTCATAGCAGAAAGATTCTTTATAATATCTCAGACCATGATCAGATTCTTTGGGCAATTTAAAGGTAGTTTCCGAGCTTTAGAAGTAATTCTAAACAATCCCTTAATCTTCCATAACAGCGAACGTGATTTTTTGCAGGAGGAAATTAAACCTTGGGACAATAATTGGAAATCATATCAGATTGTTTAAGGACTTATTAATTTAAGTCCTTTTCTTTTTGTCATTTTGTCTATAACAGAATTGGTATAACAATTCATGAGTGTTAAACCTAGAGGCTCTAACGAGTCTCTTTTCTATTCCCCTTATAATCCTTCACCTAAACACATAAACCCTCTTACAATCAATCCTAGCGCATATCATCCACATTCTGCTACAATCTCAAATCCTAAAATCCTAATAATCCTAAAAATTATCTATTATCCTTATCAATTCCCATATTCCCGATCACACCACAAACAAATCATAAAATAATTATTGACATATTATATCCCATCATGTTATAATTAATTTTACCCAATTATACAAAATAAATTTAAGGAAAGGAGTTGAGCGAACTATACTAATTATACAAATTGTACAAATACATAGCACTGACAACACGTAACTATATTTATCCTATTTATTATCATTCAGTCATCTAATAAATATAAATAAAATTATGAAAGAGGTAATATAAAAATGAAATATAATGACTTTGAATTAACTATATTAGATATGCTCTATAATCCTTATGGCATGGCCCTAATGGATTAGAAAAAGAGCAAGAGCCACAAATACTAAACCTAAAATACATCCTTGAATATTGCAACGAATATTCCTTAGAATCTAATCTAGACATAATATATCATGAATGGTTACAATTATATGAGGGTAATGATGCAATCATACTAGAAATGATTATGGAAGAATACATGCGTATTATTGAAAGAAGCACTGGCAAAGTAATAATCAGACATCCAAAACAAAGAAAATTTATTAATCTAGAAGGAGTAAAATAAAATGGATATATCTAAATTATACGTTGGTTTAATTATTAAAAACTATAAAGAACTCTGTGCTATCTTAGGGATACCCGTAAAAGCAAGCACAAACAGCAAACAAGCACAGTATAAGGAAATGGATAGATACTTTAAATATCACAAAGAGGGAAATAAATTTATAATAGATGAAATATACCTTGAAGTATTACCTAAAATTGATAATAGAATATTTAATAAAGGAGGAGCAAACAACGTAACGGAATACACTAAATACATAGAAAACTTAATATTAGATTTATTAGTACAAGGAGGAAACAATAAGCAGGGATTTGGGAGAGTATTCCTCAGCAAAAATCAATTATTCAAGGAATTTAATATGATTAATGATAATTATGTATATTGCAAGCGCAGAATATTAAAATTATCTAAATTTATGAATATTAACAAAGAAACTGTAGAAGAATGGTATGATTTAAACGATGATATGTTAGAAAGAAATCTCCAACAAGCATTAAATAGTTTAGAGAATCAATCTCTTATATCATGGCATAAGGAGTTAACTGTAGCTGAAGCAATACCAATGGCACAAGTCACAAAAGATGGCACTGAAATAGTAAAAAGAAAATACATAGATCAATACAATGAGGAGCAAATTGACTATAAATATCGTGCTGATGATGAAATACAATTAAATTATAGAGAAGGGACTGATAAGGAAAAAGCATTTATAAAAAAGATAGAAAAAGATACAATGAATGAATTAGGCTGTGATAGTAAACAAAAAGTAATTAAGTTTGGTATGTGGGAAACATTTAAGAATAAAGTAGATGATATAGTTCTAAAAGAGTTAAATATTGCGTTCTACTATAAGTCGTATAAGATATTATTTAATGAAAAACACATAAAAGAGGCAGTAGATGATATTTATGGCAAATGTGAATTAACCGAGGAAGAGAAAAAAGATAGTAAATATCTTATTAATAATGATGTAATTGATAGAACTATCACAAATGCAGAAAATAGACATGAAAAAGCAGTAAAAGAAAAGTCTAAAATCATTGGCAGAATGAAAAATGATAAAGAAGGTAAAAGAACTAAAAGAAGGGCTGAAGGAAATTATATAGATGATAATATTGAATTAGGAAATAGTTTAATATTTATAAATGCCACAAATATTAAAGATTCAGTCAAGAAAACCAAATTAGATGTTATTGCTGATATGAATATGGATGAAATATTAGACAAATTATTAGATGAATTAGAATAAAAATAAAATCGACCAAAATTGACATGCCCTTTATACTATAGTTATTATGGGGACTTCAATTATGGTCGATTATTTATAAAATCAATCAACTAACAATAGCTGGCAGCAGCCTTTCAATTTTGAGACAAGCTCAAAATAGGATTTATCAACTCTTTATTAGATTTATTCTAATAATCCTATAAATACATCAAACAAGGGAACGGAGCAGAATTTCCGGCAAGTGTGCGGAAATTCTGGTTATATTCTCTTATTAATTTTCTTTTCTTATCTCCATAGAAGCAAAATATAAAATAAATACTTTACAACTAATATTCATAAATGTTACAATATCAATATCTACTAATTCTAATACTTAAAGGAGGAAAATACATAAATGAAAAAATTAAAACCAGTCGAAGGAATTTCCTACCCTCAATTTTATATGAATAGTGTATACTATGTAAAACCTTTATGGATGCTAAATTTTGAACAATTTGCAAAATTCACATTTTACATCTATAAAAGCGGATCACTCTATTATATTGCCGAAGTAACTTCCGGCTTGGAAATTTGTACACCTTGCGCCAATCAAAAAGAGATTTTTAAATTGGCGAAAGAAAATATTGTAAAATACATTGATAAAATTCCTAGTATTATTGAAAAGAGAATATCCAAACATGGCGAGTTGCTTAACCCAAAATATAATTAAGAATTAAAGAAAGTAGGTACACTCTCATGAAAAAACTAATATCAATTCTAACCCTTTCCTTAACTCTCCTAACATCCTCTATCCTAACAACTTCAGCAAATCCATCAATCACACCTGGTTCCGATACATCCTACACAATGATAGCACTTGCCACAAATAGCACCTATAATCCTTCAAATTCCGTCTATCATACAATCCTACAAAATGAAAATGGCGATGCCTTTACAGTCCTCACAACAGACAATGTAAAAGACAAATGGTTCGAATGCTCAGTGGATAGTAATGGTACACCAGAAATTATTACAGATGATAAAATTATTGATCTTGGATTATTGGAGGATTAATTCCTAAAATAAAATTATTAACTACCAAAACTATTTGACCTGTGCTATAATGTTGGCATAGGTTTTTTATTTGTTGATTATTAATAAAATTTAAGGAGGAATATTCAATGGCTTTT
>Ga0209728_1000209_pt1 | contig 55287 bp, 112 predicted proteins | sample RifGroD1_FD_183997 | JGI IMG/M metagenome (GOLD analysis project Ga0209728, IMG submission 183997) | Groundwater microbial communities from Rifle, Colorado, USA - Groundwater D1 (SPAdes) (version 2) | ecosystem: Environmental > Aquatic > Deep subsurface > Groundwater | place: Rifle, Colorado... | reverse complement strand
ATATTCAACAAACTCAACAAAAAGAAATTATTATTGATAACAATTATTTAATTAATGTTAAAAGAAAATTTAATACTAAGAACTTGGCCTCTTTTTTGGAAAGGTTAACTCTATTTTTATCTGAGGACGATCAAGAATTTTTAGTTGAAATTAAAGTTACTGAAGTTGAGAGTAAAAAGTAATCAATCAGCCCTTAATAATCTCAATATATTCTTCTCCTCCCTCAAACCAATATTAATACATCTTTTGCATCATGAGATATCTCTTTGGGATTGCCACCAATTTGTTTAATCTTTGCCATTTTAATAATTCCTTCTTTCATTGTTTTATTTCATTAATTTTATTTATTTCTATAATATATCCATAACAATTTTCACAGCATCAAATTCAATTCCTTTATCTCTAAACAAATCAGCATATAACTTCCCTATGCCACCAGAGGTATCCAATCTAATTTTACACCACTGAACTTTTTCTTCTATTTTTGTTTCTTCATTTAAAATATATTTAATTGCATATTTTCCAATCCTATTAACACATTCTTCAGGTGTTCCATTTATGACTTGCATTTTGCTTTTGTTTAAAAACCATATTGTACATCCACTTCGTCCTGGATCAATAATCATTGTTTATGCTCTCTTACACATAAATTAATTGCATCCATTTGGGCAACTAGAATATTCTCCAATAACTACATTTTTAGCTCCCCACACTTCTCCTCTGTCTTGAACAAGTTTTAATTCATTATGACAAATTTCACACAAGCTGTTTTCTTTTGCATATTCTCTATTTTCTTCACTCATATATTCAAGTAATAGTTTGAAGTTTATAGCATCGCTTGGAGTTCGAAGGCCATTTACTATTTGTAAGTATTCTGGATCTGAGACATCATATTCCAAAATAGAATTTATGTCTTCACAACCCAACGAAAGTGTTGTCCTATCGTATGTATCATCCTCTGAAACCCTTGCTACAGGCTGATTGTACGTTTCGTTACAAAGTAAATTTTCTTGATTTTGAGGATTTTGCATTTTAAACTCATTATAAGCGTCCTCACAGGGGTACGTACATGAACTTTCCCTATCACACTTCCGGCACGAATCTGGGATGTATAATTTTCTATTTCTCATATGTTTTGATCCCTTCTTTTTATATTTTATTTTAAACTTATACTATAGTAATTTATTTGCAACATCAGTCCAATTAAAAGCTTTCTCACTTTGCCAATTTTCATTCCAAGACTTAATACTTCCAAAGCATATGGGTCGTTCTACTATGACGCTATTTAAGTTACTTTCTACATCTTCCAAAAAGACGTTACCCTTACCTGACATATTGACTAATGATTTTGTCATTTTGCTTCCATGATTAACTAAAAATATAGATTCAGTGATAAATGGTAAATTATTTTTAACCCATTGAGACTTGTATGATATATTATTAAAACTCCCTATCGACACTAGAATAATTTCATATTTTTTATTTAATTGTTTTAATACTTCATATGTATTGTGATTAATAAATTTAAGATTATTAAAGAAATCTCTTTTACCGAATATCTCTTCTACTTCTTTAACTCCTTTGAGCAAAGGTAATTCATCTGCAAAATCCCATTTATTTACGTTCTGCCATATAGGATGAATATAATCAGGATGATCTTTATAAATTTGTGAGTAAACTGAACAGAAAGCTTCGGTAGAAGAGGTTATGGGATTATCTATGTCACAAAATAGTCGAGGTTTTATATTAATCACCAACTCTTTCATTCAAATATTCTATAAACTTAATTACTTCTTGTTCTTTTTCTTCTTTAGTCTCACATTTTATGTAATAATCAAAATCATAATTATCTAATGCTGTTTCAGAAGAATGTAATCTTTGTTCTGGTGTAAGTTTGTTTTCATGATTTAATCTTTCAATACGCAATGATATAAATTCATAATAATTATCCCATCTCTCAATTTCATTAGCGAATCTTGTATCCGGTATGAGAACATAGTCATAATCATCTTCAAAAACTTTAACTAATTCAATTACATTATCTACCCAATAATTATTATTTTTTGCTCTTACCTTTTCTGTCCCTATTTTCTGTAATAATTCTCTACCTTTAATATCTTTTTCGCCATTCCAGCCAAAATATTTTTGACAAAGAAATTTAAGTTGATCGCCATAATTTATAATTAATATTCTTTTACCTTGTTTTTGTAATTCTATTTTAAGTAGTGTGGCAGTCAAATCCTTGCCTGATTCTGCCTTCCCTGAAATTGGAATTATGATTGGCATTATTCAATCTCCTTTCTTTTTCTAGTGTAAAAATCTCCATTATATAATTTATATCTTGATTTAATATCTAACATATCTACAACATGATATTTACCAATAAATTTGTTCCAAAATCCACAATTCTCAAATTCAGGACAGCTTGCCCGATATATACAATTAGGAACCAATACATCTGATAATTCAACTTCAGTTTTACTAATTGCAACCTTTAAATCTTCAGCCAATTCTCTAGTTTCTTTACTAGCCTGAAAGCATAATCTCTTTCTCATTGTGTCAATTAGATTCTGAGCGTTTGCTTCACCTTCGAAGGTAACTAATGTCCCTTGGGGTTCTTTATCTCTGTCTATACCTGTTCTATCGCTTCTCTGTGTACTTATAAAGCATTCCCATTTATGCCTTGACCAATGAACAGATACCCATGATTTGATATTCTTCCATATCCAATTTACTTTAATTAATCTGCATGGTGAATGTTCGGATATGAGCAGTTGTGTTTTGAATTCACTATTGGGTTCATTTTCTGTTGAATCTTTATTTACGGTTGTGCGACATTTATTTTTTGCATCTATCCAATCATTTTCATATTTATTTATTTGTGTTTTCAACGAAATCTTCCTCTCTTAACTCAAAAAATTATTTAAAATTTAGCCTTCTTGTAGTTATGTTTTGAATGATAAATACATCTAGATTCATAATTGCATTCATTGCACCTCATTTCCGTATAAACAATAGGTGATAGACATGATTTAGAATTTAGATAAGGAATAAGACCTGCCTCAATAATCTTTCTCTCAATATCAGAAATATCCTCAGTATCATTTTCGTTTTCATTATCATGATCTAACAACCATTGTTCATATTCTTCAAAAGTTTTCAAAAATACATTAGTAATATCTTTTAATTCTTCATTATCATCAAATTTTATCATATAATAATGAGTATTTTTTCTTGCACTTCTCTTTATAACAGTACATTCTTGTCCTCTGTGTTCTTCATTAAATCCAATGTAAATTCCTTTGCTTTCAATAGAAAATTTATATTCTTGCTTAATATCACTAGTTTCCTTATATTTGTCTTCCTTTTTTGGTTCTCTAGGAGTAAGATTAATTCCTTTGCCTTTTGCTATCTTATTCACATCCTTTTCAATTTATTTTTTATATGTAATCCTAAAACCAATTATATATTAATTCATTAACAAGATCAACATAAATAATTATTTATACATTTCATATATCCAATACATTCCACACTTAATATCGTGCAAATCCAATAACTCCAGTATTACTTTCCCAATCGTCTCCTTCTGGCAAATAAATATTGATCAAAACTTCTCCTCCTTTATATAAACATAAAGCATTTTTAGTAGTTTCTAATTCACCAACTTCAAAGTCATCGAAATAAATCATTATATCATCATTGATCGTAAGTATATTCCAATAACTTTCTTCTTTGATTTCTGCATTAGTTATAACTAAATTAATTAATGCAACCAAATCTTCATCTGTATTCATAAATTCAATTTGAATCGGTTTTTCGTTTACTTTATCCATAAAGAATTGCAAATCAAAATCTTTCATTATGTATTCCTCCTTTAATTTTGCCTTGTGGTTTTGTACCACAATCAAGTTCTAAACCATTCTACATGCCATTCTATCGCTCACATAAGCATTTCTATTTCAATAAGTCAGGCTCATTTAATAGCTCATATGCGACTTTAATAATTTGTCTTAAAATAATATCACATTCTTCAAAATCTCTGCCCTCAAAATCTGTGATTAAAAATTCCATCATGCGATTGTAGTGTTTTGTTTCTAGTTCCTTGTTTGTAAGTTTTGTATTTTCAGTCATATTAAATCATTCTCCTTTTAATTCAATTTATTGATTATCAGCAGATTCTATGTACTTATATTTAGGGCATTTTAAACTATTAGGTTTTACTTTCATATCCAACCAACAAATATTAGAATCATTATATTCTAACTTAGAAACACCTAAACATAAAGCAATAGAATTTGTCATGTTGTGAATACATTTTATGAGATTGCAGTTTTGATTCATAATATCAATTCTTTCTTAGTACAAATTTTTGTCTATAGTTTAACGCCTTACTTATCTCTGGATAACTACAGTCACAATTGTTACATTTGCATTTATTACATAATGCAGTATTACATCCAAAATATGCTTCTAGCTTTTCTTTTAAATTATTCCAATTGATACAATCTGTGCATGAGACGAGAGTGTTTTTATCCATTGTTTTTCACTCCTTTTGATAATTATTTATTTTTAGTATGTAATTACTTAATAACTTTTAATTCTAAAGCAACATGTTCATCATAACCCATAATACGATATTTATTGATATCAACAACTTTGTAGGATTTATTGCTACCTTTGATGGTCATTTCTTCACCATTTTTATAGTTGGGAATGTTTGATGTGTATGCGGTTACTACTTCATCTTTTGAGTTGTAGAGTAAGATGTCCACTTAATTATCCTCCTTTCTTGCCTTTGGAACAGTTGTTTCAACCTATTGTATAGCACACATCAAATCTAAATCATATAATGATCTAAAGTCGAAATTATGATTGTCATCTACAAAATTAAACCATTTTAATAATTCATCAAGGTCAATATCTTTAAATTTATTTAATGCTGATTGAATATCCTCTGCTAAAACTTTAATACAAACATCATCATATAGATTGTTATAATCTTTTAATACAAATATAAATGTTTTCATTTTATTTCCTTCTTTCTTAAATCAATTAAATTTATCTTTCGAGTGGTTAGTATTCTCCCCAGACGATTCCATCCAACAAACGCCAATTTTACCTTCATTATTTTCTCTAGTGCATTCGCCAAATGAGTTGTAATAACAAAATTCACATTCTGTTCCCATTGTTTATTCTCCTTTCCAAATCAAATATATTTTTACTTTCAACTCAAAACTGCTTTCTGCATAATCAATAAAATCTAAATATTTTTTAATAAATTTAGAATCAGAGGTTTCAAAACATGTGTGTATGAAGAATTTTGTATTTACTATTTCTGCTATGGATTTAAGAAATAACATTATCGAATCTGTCAATTCTTCATTTGTTTCTATTCTGTTTGGATTTTCTTGTTTAGTTTTATTTATGTATTCTGTCACTTCACTATATGCTTTCTGATAACCATGATTTTCTCCTTTATCAAAGCCAATATTATAGGCTTCAGTTTGACCTTCTTCATAGCCTTTTGTATAACCATCTTGCAAACCTTTATTATATTGTTTAGCGAAGGGATTAAACATTATAATCAACTTCTTTCATGGAATAAAATCATTATTTTATTTAATCAGGATCAACGCAATTGTCGCAAACAAATATTCCATCATCTCCTGTAAAACAATATACAGCAACATCAAAAGAATCTATATTGTTACTTACGCATTTAGTTGATGGTTTATTTCTTTCTAAACAGATCATTGTCACAATTTTATCTTGGCGAACAATATCTAATCCATCTTCTAAACTACTAAACCAAAAATAATTACCATCTACATTAGTTAAGACATTAGAAAATGTATGTATTGAATCATTATTTACTTTATATTCAACATTATATTTTCTACCTAGAATATTATTGGTATCTTCTTGTATTGATAAACTCATTTATTTTCCTTCTTTCTACTATTGATTTTATTTTTATTGACCTAATCAGACCAAGTATAAACATACCATTTTCCATTATTAATCATTTCAGAATTTATATTTTGATTAATTTTATTAGGAATATTAAACAAATATCCTTCATCATTTACTTTACACTTTACAATTGAGCCAGATTTTATATTCTTTATTGCTAATGAAATATCAATGTTGTACCAAGTCTTAGCAAAATGTTCCCAAGATTTCATTTACAATCACCTCTGTCTTATAATAAAATTCCAACACTACAATCAGCATAATAAGTCGTAGTCCCTCGTTTGTTCTCTTCACACCATTTATTTAGAAATTCCTGAAGTTCTTTAAGTAATTATTTGATGCTTGCTTATTATTATCTACTTGAAGTCCTGTGCCGTTACATAAAACTTATAAAAAGTATAGCTTTATAAAAAGTATAACTTCCATGTTTATTTCCTTATTCATCCTACTCACTTTCGTATTTCTACTACTCATGTTTGTTAATAGTCTAAAGGCGTAAATTCCCGTATAACTTACGGTACATATGGTATAACTTATATAAGCAAAATCTATGCTATTTCATATTGTGATAAATTTACCGCAGCATTTAAGTCTCTGTCTATAATACAACCACAACTTTCACAAATAAATTCTCTTTCTCCTAAACTCAATTTTAATTTTTTATATCCGCATTCTGAACAAGTTTTAGAAGAAGGATACCATCTATCGGCTTCTATAAATTCAATACCATCTCTTATACTTTTATATTTTAATAATATTTTGAACTCATATAATTTTTGCTGTTGTATCGCTTTTGATAAATGTCTATTTTTCATCATATCTTTTATATTCAATGTTTCCATTACTATACGAGATGGTTTGAATTTCACAATCTCTGTGGAAACTTTTTGAATGTAATCGGTACGAATGTTACTAAGTCTTTTATAAACCTTTTGGATTTCAAATTCAAGTTTCTTGATATTATTTGTCTTAATGAATTTTTTATCTTGTTTATTCATCAGATACTTCTTAGAAACTTTTCGTTGTAATCTTTTTAATTTCTTCTCTAATTTTTTGATAGTTTTGGATTTATTAATGTTTTTATACACATTGCCATTGCTAACAATTGCCAAATCTTTTACACCCACATCTATACCTAATTTTTCATTGATTAAAATAGGATTAATATTATTTTCTAATTCAACAGCAATAGATAAATACCAATTTAATCCATCAAACGTGACTCTTGGATTCATATATTTAATAGTTTTACCTATTGGTATTCTATTGTATTCAGATAATTTTATTTTACCTATTTTTTCTAATTGCACATGTGTTAATGTAAAAGATATTCTATCGTATCTACTATAAAAACTAGGTTTACTTTTTTTCTTACTTTTGAATTTAGGAAAATTACTTAATCCTTTAAAGAATTTCTTATAAGCATTATCGGCATCTTTTACATGCTGAGATATGGTAGATGCACTATATTTATTTAACCATTTAAATTCATCAGTTTTCTTTAATTGAGTAATCTGTTTTCTAATCTCTCCATCTTTTAAGAATTTACCAGTTTCTTTATAATGTTCCTGAATTTTAGCTAAAGCAAAGTTATAAGCCCATCTACCAGTTCCAGCACAACCAAAGAGTAAAGAATTTTGTTTATTATTAGGTTCAAGTCTAACTTTAAAAGACTTTATCATATTATTTTCACAGTAAGAGCAAATAATTTCATGTTCTTGGAGGTCTTTTTGAAGTTTTAGGTTGAATGATACATCAATTTGTTCAGTTCTTATTGCCATTTATTTTCTCTCCTTTTCAATCTTATTTATTTTATCTAAAACTTCTAATAAAGCTTTTTTAAATCCCTTACTCCACGCATAGGTACTTTCATTGTGTGAATCTTTATTGATAGAATTTATTTCATTAATCAACCATTTTTTCAGTTCTTCCATTTATAGATTGATCCTCCTTTCTTTTCATCACCTCCTTTCTGTCTTTTTGCTTTATGTTTATTTAATTAAAATGGTGAGTATTATAGTTCATCTCTGATGAAAGTTATGTAATCATTTATCTGACAAAGATGGCAAACGAATTGTCTATCTAAAAGATATTCTCCCAATCTTCAATTTCTGCTTTGTTAGGACAATAATAATTACAGAACTGCTCTTTTAGAGATAATAATTTGTCTTTATAATTTGATTCAATGGAAATATTGTTGAGAGAATATTTATTTTTCAACATAATTTTATATAAACCTTCTTTCTAAAATTAATTTAAATGTTATTTAATCTTGATATTAGAAATCTTTTTCATCATTAGTATCATTTATAACATTAATACTATTGTTAATACCATTATTACCCAATATCTCATGAATATCATGTGCTATATCTTTAGCAGTTTCTAAAGAATCTGCTTCTATATATACTTCTAGTACAAATTGCATATATTTATTATCTCCTTTCAAATCCAAGAAATTGTTTATTTCGAGTGTTCTATTTTTTCATCTTTAATATCTCTTGCACAATGATAACCAAATTGTACTCCTAACAAACCAAGCATAATACCAGTAGAAGTTATTGTGTATTGATGTGGATTATATAAAAACATTCCAAGCATCGTAAACCATATAATTGAACTAGTAAAATTAAAATATTTATTCATTTATATCACTCCTTATTTAATTTTATTTGTATATTGGTATCACTAATTAATTGCCTATATTTTACTCCTGCCATATTTAGAATAAATCTAGAAGCAATAGTTTGTTCCATGTTTTTATATTTATCACTTAGATATACAACTTCAGATATACCAGATTGAACAATTGTTTTAGAACATTCATTGCAAGGGAATAGTGTCGAATAAAGAATACAATCATGTAAATTAACTTTTGCATGGAGAATGGCATTAAGTTCACTATGTACTACATATAGATATTTACTTTCTAATCCTTCTTTCGATTCCCAAGGCATTTCAGAATCATTACATCTATTAGGCATTCCATTATAACCAGTTGATATGATTCGATGATTAGCGTCCACTATACATGCACCTACTTGTGTTCTTGGATCTTTGCTACGCAATGATGATATGTATGCAACGCTCATGAAATAATCATCCCAATTTATTATTTGCATTTTGTTTGTAGTCCTTTCTAGGAAGGTAGGAGAGATGTATTTCAACCTCTCCATATTTATTAGTTTGTAGAACCAATTCCACCTATACGTTCTTTTTCTGTATTTCCATTATCTGCCTCAAGAAATGGAATAAATATCCCTTGAGCAATACGCTCCCCTACGTCTAGAGCAACTATTTCATCTGATTTATTATATAAACAGATTCCAATATTACCATCATTTTTAGGATTTGAAAAATAATCCTGATCCACAATCCCAATTGTGTTTGCTAATTCTAAACTTTTATTAATTCCGATTGAACTTCGTACATCAAGAATTAAAACTTCTCCTTCTTGCATATATGCTTTTACGTCTGTCCAAATAAGATATTGTTTATGAGGAAGTATTGCTACTTGAATAGGAGTAGAAAAATCGTATCCTGCCGATGTTTTTGTACCTCTTTGTGGGAGGATAGTAGGGACATTTTGTTTTTTGAATAATTCTGATACTGATTCAAAACCTCTAATTTTACTCAAAATATATCACTTCTCCGTTCATATTTATTTTTATCATTTTATAAGTATTTGTATCTATAGATTTAAAAGTTAATTCAATCAAGTTTGTCGTTTTATTGTGGTATGCTGAATAAATATTAAATAATTTTGCTTCTATAATCATTCTTTGTTTTACTGCCTCATCAAAAGAAGAAAATCTTCCAATATTTATTGTTTTATTATCTTTTCTAATATGTGAAGTCCATTTATTTCTACTTTTGTCCCAAGAAACTCCTTTAACCCCTGTTTTATTTCTAGTAGAGATGTTAGAGTTCATCATATTTCTACTTTTGGTAATTGGTCTTAAATTTTCTTTTAAATTATTTAACTTATTTCTATCAATATGATCATAATTATCTCCAAGTATTATTTGATGTAAATGGTATACATTATTTACATAATGAGTACAAACATAACCTGATTTTTTATCATAAAACCATTTAAAATTTTTAATTTTTTCAATATCTTCTAGGTCGATTTTTGCTTTTTCGATTTCCTTATTATTTATATCATTTAAAATTATTTCTGCATATTTACCAATTAATACTATTTCATTTGGGTCACATCTAGTTTTAATTATGTGACCATGTTTTAACATTTGCCTATAATGTCTATCACAATAAAATTCTTCTTTGCATTTTCTAATCCTTCCATTAGACAAATCTTTATTGCATATTATACAATTCATTAATTACCTCTCTTCTTTTTATTTAAACATTGTAAAAAACTCTTTCTTTCATCTCAGTTGCTCTTTCCTTTTTATATGAAGATGCTTTTACTAAATATCCTACAATTTTAATATATGAATCCACTACATCACCATTACAAATTGGACATTTTTTATCATGAAACGAATGATCATTTTTGCATACATTAATCTTTTGGATAAAACTAAAATAAACTACACCTTCTCTGGCAAGTTTATTCATTAATTGCCATGCTTGCTCTTCATCTTTGAAATTTTCAGCCAGATTAATATGGAGCATTACCCCACCACCACATTTATCATCTAAGATAGAGGATGCTCTAACTCTTTCCATTACATCACAATGTTGATTGAGTGGTATCCATTGATTTCCGTAAATATATGTATCTACACAATCCTGTCCAAACATTAATTTATCTTTTTTACAAATCTTTATTGAACATGATTCAGAAGGAATTTGTTCTGTATTAGCATTATAACCATACAGTTTTGTAGTTGTTTTATTCATTTCTTGAATAATATCTAGTATTTCTCCTGCCATTCTTATTCCATCTTCATTATAATAAACACCAGTTGAATTTTCACTAACGCCTTTTAGTATTTTAATTGCCTCAAATACTCCAGTAATACCAATTGTGCTAAATTGTCTTTTCATGTCTAGTAATTCATAAGAATATAGCGGTAACAATCCTTTTATGATATTTTTCTTTAATACTTCTCTTTGTACATATAGATATTTATGTGATAAATCTACCCTATCTTTTAATATCTTTTTATACTCATTAAAGTTTCCTTTTGATTCTAATGCAATTCTAACTAGATTTAATGTATTAACTTTTGCACTACCTATAGAAATCGAAGATCCACCAATTGAGTTAAAATGTCCTTGTAACTCTTCTGCTTCGTCTTCTTGAATATCTTTTAAAGAAGAGGTAAGTCTACAACAACTAGACATTCCATCTATTTCCTTTGCATTATAAACATTAACATCTTGCCATTCCATATTATGTTTGCTTACAAATCTAGCGACATCTTCATCTACATATTTACCATCTTTAAATAATAAACTTGCAGATATTACTGGAAATGTGAAGAATTTTTCATGTCTTAATTCTCTTTCATAATCAAGGAAGTCTTTTTGATATTGAATGATATCTTCTAAATGATCAATAATCAAACTGCCATCTGGAAAAGATTCTTCACCCAATAATCCAATAATATGATCCCTATCAAGAATACTGAAATTTGTGTAGGCAGATTGTTCTCCTCCTTTTAAATATGGTTGATTCAAATTAAATAATATTTCTTGCCATTTTTGTTTTTTGTATATTGTCGCATCCTTAACATAATGTAATTCCACATCTTTTTTCCAATAATAATAAGCGTAAATTAAGTAGTCTGGGATTCCTACAGCCCCTGATTGCATATTGGTAGCATAAGATATAAACTCTAAAACATGATGATTAAATGTATCTAAATGTTTTGCAGGTTGAGCTTTCATATCTTTAATAAAATACAATCCTTTTTCAACAATTGGTTTTAATGAAAATGCAAAACAATATGGTTTTAAGGTTGATTCATGAGAATCATGGGAATAAAGAGCACCATTAATTTGCAATTCTAACCATTTATCGGCAGTTTCTTTGCCAAATTTCTCTTTTAATTCTATGTATATTTTATTATGTGATAGCAATTTATTATATGGCTTTCTACTTTCACTAAGCATAATGGAAATATTTTTATCAGTAACATTACTATTATCGTCAATTGAAGCATTGGCAACATTATTACTATTCATAAATTTGTCAAAAAAGTTAGTAATGTTTAGATTTTCTTTGCTTAAACCTTCAATTCCAAACATTTCTTCACCGTATTTTCTTTTAAGTTTTTGAAATTGAATTTTAAAATCCTCATCCAATGTAATTTCGATTCTAAATGTAGTATCTTGTTGGCTATGATCATTTAATTTCATATAATCAACCTTTCTTTATTGGAGCAATTATTGCTTCGTTTTTAAAATCATATATATACTGATTCGTAGATGATGGTATATAATTTATATTTACATTTTCTATCTGAAAACTCCCTAAAACACCATAATCTAAATATGAAATATATTGTTGTAATTCTTTTAAATATTCAATATATCGCCAAGAATATATGATATTACATATTTTATTACCATATTTTTCTTTAAAATATCTAGATATTTTAAATACAGAATCTCTATTCCATTCTGATAATGGCTCGCCACCTACATAACAAATTGACATTGTTTTATATGTATCAAACCATTCGGCCAATTTATTTTCTATATCTTTTATTAATTTGTCGTTATTTGTTTTATAACCTACCCCTTGTAGAATTAATTCTGGATTTTGACAATCTATACATTTGTTAGGATTATCACAACCACTATAGTAAATTGATAATGAAGGATACCATAACCCATCATTATTTATGCTATTCTGTAATGTCACATAAACATCATTCATTTTGTAAAACCCATTTTATAGCTTCATTAAAATTCATTGTTTCTTCTTCTACTTCTAACATTGGCATTGATTGGAATCCTTTAAAAATCATGACATCTATATCAGAACACAGTTCATATTGAATATTTTTACTATCTAGTTTAAGTTTTAATATTTTACATTTAGGGCAATCATTTGAATATAATACCATATGCATCCTCCAATAATTTTATTTTAATATTTATAGAATAAATAGATTCTTTTAAGGTATTTACTTCCAATGATTATTTTTCTTTAATATCTCAATAACATCTTTAGCATAATCCTCGTCAATATTAATCACCAAATACTTATTGTCCGTCTTCTTGCCAACTTCTTTCCTGCCAAATCTAATTGTTTTAAGAATCCTACTCAAATCAATTTGATCTTGCTCTGAAGCATGTTTGTATAAATCATCTTGCTTTATGACTACATATTTGTGAAAGTCAATACCATGTAAAGAAATATTATTTATATAAATTATGTATCACCTTCTTCTTTTGGAATTAAGTCACTAGATTCTACTTTCATTAACCATTGGTATCCATTACTTTCACTACAAATATTTTTGAATCTAAAATAAACAGGATTTGCATTTGGCGAGTCCCTATTTAAATAACGTTTGCACTCATTAGATTTTTCACAAATGTCATGAGAACATAATCCAAAACTAACCAAACCTAATCTTCCATCCTCTCATTCTTAATTTCTGACATTTCATTATCAAAAACTTCAATTCTCACCTTTTTATAATAATTACCTTTATTGGTGTCCTGATCGACAATAAATGCATAATTAACTTTGTCGGTATAGTTCTTCTCATACTCTTCAAAGTCACATTGAATCCAATCGCCATCTCTGCCATGTAAAATTTTAATATGTATCACCTCTTTTGATTATAGCAAGAATTTGATTGGTGGTATTTATAAGATATGTGATCAAATTCTTGCTACATTTTATTTTTATGCTTTATGAACATTAATTATGTCTGTTTATTGTGTAATTATTAACCGATTTTCTTATAATATGTAGTAATATTAGTTTCACGATTTTTGCTAAACATGAAATTAGCTGTATCTTGGGAATTGTATTCTTGGGAAGAGCATGTAGTCCATACTCCGTCAATACGATTAATAAGTTTTTGAGTGTTCATTTTGTTTATCACCTCCTTAAGTTAATGTAAATTATATTATTTTAATCGTGCATTTAATTCACCTCCTTAAATTAATAATCCTTTAAGTTGAACATTTTAAAGGATATTTCAAAACATATTAGGTAATAATTTGAAGATAATCAGAGATAATCGAAGTATGAGAGAGGTGTTTTATGACAATTCAATGTTTACATGATTTCTGAATTTTAGTTTTGAGATTATTTGTTTTTACCTCCTGTGAATATTATAACATTATGGGAATGGTAAGTCAAATAATTTTATTTATTGATTTATGTGTTTAGCAATAATTCTTTTAGATATGTCTTCCTATTGAAATCTGCTTTCTTTTTAATGGCTCTATTTACCGTTTCGTTTTCTCCAAAGTGAAATACTTTTTGTTTTGCCCTAGTTTGTGCTACATAGATAAGATTACTATTCAACATGAACGTATGTGCCTTGGGAGTAATCATTATAACTCTTTTACACTGTCCTCCTTGACTCTTCATTATGCTGATGCTATAAGCAAGTTTAACATTTAATAAATCATTCTTGGTATAAACAACCAATTCATCAAACATTATAATTACTTTGCCATATTCAATTTTAATTATTTTACCGATTTCTCCATTTGCAACAAATGTTTTATCATCTTCGTCTATCCATCCATCTTCTTTATATCTTATCGCTTTATAATTATTAACAGATTGGATTACTAAATCATTCTCATAAAACTTCGTATCTCCAATTTGAATATTAATTCCTTTTAATATTACATTTGGGTTTGCAATTGGTTGTAGATGTTTGTTTATTGCTACTGTACCATAATCACCTATATTGTATGAAGATAAAATCATAATATCTTCTATAGAATTTCCTGATGTTAATAGTTTTTGATATAAAGCTACTACATTTTTAATTATATTTTCTTGTTGCATAGATATAAACATATAACCTTTATCATCGCCAAATATTTGTGGTTTTTGGTGGTCTTCTAAAAACTTTTCGCTATTTCTAGTTTTAGTTGCAACTGTTAATACCCCTCCTTCTCCATATCTAAATATTTGAGTAAGAGAAACTATAGAAAGTAGTTTTGAATTAATCAAATCATAAAATACATTTCCTGCTCCAACGGAAGGAATTTGGGCAGAATCGCCAATCATCAATAATTTGGTTTTAGAAAAATCAATTGCTTCTAATAAGTGTCTCATTAAAAAGACATCACACATAGAAAATTCATCAACTATCACTACAGAATAAGGTAATTTATGTTCTTCGTTATAACCCCACTCTGGTGGCATGTAAGCTAATCCTCTATGAATAGTGGAAGCGTTTTCTTTTGTAAATTCTGCTAAAACTTTTGCTGCTCTTCCAGTCGGTGCAAATAAACAAAATGATTTATTATTGTCTCTTAACATATCAATTAAAGATTTAGTAGTTTGGCTCTTACCACTACCCCCAAAACCATTCAATATACATACATTAGAATTACATACCATAGGTAAAACTTTATATTGCTGATCTGTGAGAGTTACTTCAGAATTTATCTTATATTTTTCAATATCTATATCCCACTTATTTTCTACCTTTAAACCTTCTAAAATCCTATTAGCAATATATAATTCAGTTTGATATGTTTCTTCTAAAGCAACAGTATTTATTTTTTTATCAAAGTGAATATCCTTATCGTTTTTGATAATATCAACATAATGTTCAATACATTTTTTAGCTAAAGATTCAGATTGTTTTCGTAGGACTTTTACATCAATTTTAGTATTTCCATCATTTTCATTTTCTTCTAATAAAAACATAATTGCTGATTTTTGTCTTTGGCTAGAAGTTTGTAAATCAAAAGTAAAATCAATAGGTGGCTTTTCTCCTCTTGCTTTTGTTGCTATGCAATCTTTATTGAATTCAAGGAGTATCTTATCGGCAGTTTTGAAGGCTATTCTTGACAATCCGCATAAGCACTTATACGGATTGTCTTGTAGTTTTTCTTTAATCTTATCAACTGAACCATATTTATCATATAAAGCTTTTAAGATTTTGAATTCAATAAATCCTTTAAATTCTGTAACTAACTCTCCTAATACAAAATTTTCAATGATTTTTCTTTTGATAATCTCAAATCTAACTTCTCCAATATTATAGAGTTTCTTCAAGTCAATATCGTCCAAACGATTATTAATAACTCTATCAATAATGTCTGGATATTCCCTCATTACTTCATCAACTTGACTATAACTATCTAATATACTTTGTAGAAATAATCTAGTTGATGTTTCTGTTTTAGGCATATCTCTTCCTATATTAATTACTTTATAAGATATTCCATTTTTACTTTCTTTTTCTTCGCCTTTTACTGTGTATTCTATACCAATCTCAAGATCAGGTAGATTACCTAAAATACTAACATTATTATATGAATTTTTTGCTATATGCGGATATTTAGTATCATCGACTTCTAGTGCATATATTTTGTAATCATCAGTATTGTAGGGGTTTGCGACTACGACTCCTTTGAATTCATAAACTATTTTATTTTTCAATTAATTACCTGCTTTCTAATATACATCATAATTGATAAGGATTTCTTCGTCTTCGTCTGATTTCATCCACTTTCCACCCACGTTCTTAGTTTTCTTTTGTGTCTTAAATTCATTAACTTTTAAGACATCGTACAACTTGAATGGGTTTTGAGAAAATATCTTTCCATCTTTGATTTTTGTTTTCATTTCTTTTCCATTATTTATTTGGCGTAATGTGACATATGGTTTAGTTTTATCCTTATATACTTCATACTTAATAATTATATAAAATTTATCTCCTGCATTCTCGTTGACATATTCTGTATATTCAAGGAATTCCATTTCGAATTTTACTTGTTCTTTAATTGATAATGGTTTGTCTTCAATGTCTTTAATTATCTCTTTAATATATTCAATCATATTCAATTCTTTATAAAGGGTTTTTGTTGTTTTTTGTGAATATTTTTTTAAAATTTCTTCATTAATTTTAAGTTTTTCTATATCTTTAAAATTAATTTGTTTGGAATAAGCAAACTTATCATATAGTTCTATAATTTGAAGAAGTTTTTTATTTTTTCCGAAACATCTAAAGAAATTTAATCCAGTTAATATTTTAAGTTGACGAGAATTTACTGATGTATTTTTTATATCACTTAATAACTCAATAAAATCTGTATAATTTTTTTGTTGTGCTAAAGCATATAATTCATTTGGCACTTGTTCGTTAAGAAATTTAATTGAAGAAATACCTTTATAAATACTATTTTCTTTTTTATCAAATGTGTATTTTGCGATTGATTTACCAAATGAAATAGGATTAATTTTTGCATTTAATTGGTTAGCTAATGACACCCCTCTATTTGTATCTTCTTTGTTTTCTGCTCTATCTAAGTAAGCAGTAGCAAATTCTAACGGGTAATAAGTTCTTAATCTAGTCTCTGCATATCCATTCATACTGTAACCAGTAGAATGATTATATCCAAATTGATATTCAGAAGAATCGTCGATAATTTGTAGAAATTGTTTTACCTCTTCTTCTGCTGTTTCCCTTGATTTATCTGATTTATCACAATATCCTTCAAGAATTTTTGGCAATTGTTCGTTGAGCAAAACTATGTCTTTTTTTCCGATTGCTCTTCTAGTGGTATCTGCTAAAGATCCACTAAATCCACAAATATCTGTTAGAAATTTAATAGTATCTTCTTGATATACTAAATACCCATAATTATCTTTCAATAAATTATCCAATTGTTCAGAAGGATTTATATTAAGTTCTTTTTTAATTAATCTATCTCTATATGATTTACCAGATGGACGTAGCGCAGCATTTACCAAAGACATATCATTAATAAATCTAGGTTTAAAATCTTTAAGTAACGAAAAAGCATAATCTCCTTCAAATTGAAACACACCTACACTAGAAGTAATCATATTATCCCAAACTTTATTATCATTCCAATCAATTTCATGAGCTTTAAGATAATGAGAACCTATTGATTTATATACATCTTTCATTATACCAACAGTTTTTAATCCTAGAATATCAAATTTCACAAAATTTACTGAATCTACTGCTTTCATCGAACATATTGATACAGGTTGAGATTCATTCCCATCTTTATAATAAACTCCTAGATTATCTGCAAGTGTAATTGGAGAACCAATAATACCTGCTGGATGAGTACCTTTAGCTATAATAGTTCCTTTCAAACCGTCAAAATAATAAAATAAATCCTTATTATTATCTTTTAAATTTTTGAATTCTTTTTTTAAAGTATTAACTCTTGTCAATGCTTTATTATTTCTTATTCGATTACAATAAACTTCATGATAGTCAAAATCTACGGACTTAGCATCCTGTTCATCTAATTCTTCTAGATTAACTTCTTCTTGAATTATTTTGAAATACTCATCAAATAGTTTATCAAATTGATTTTTAATATCCATTACCACATCTAAATTTTCATATTTTAAACCTTTTGCTAATACATCAATAGTTCCTCTATCTCTTAAAGTTGAAAATGCTGATATATATGCCGTTTTCTCTGGTGTAAATCTTTTGATAATATATTCATAAACTTTTACACGATCCTCTGGAGCGAAATCTATATCAATATCTGCGAGAGAAACTCTATCAGCATTACAAAATCTTGAAAAAACAGTATTCCATCTGATAGGATCTACATCAGTAATATCTGTAATAAAAGCAACTTCACTACCACCAACAGAACCACGACAAAACCCATATGGTATTTCATTCTCATTACAGTAATCAACTAATTCAGACATAAACATCATAAAGCTTTCCATATTTTGTTTTTTCATTGCTTCAAATTCTTCATTTATTTTTTTCTTATACTCATCTAATTTAGTTAAATCAAGAATATTATTATCCTTTTTTGCTTTAAACTTTTTCGAAATAGTTTCTTTCCAAATATCTACTGCGTTGTTTCCGTATAAATTAGGATATTTAAATGATTTGTCTAATTTAAATTCTTCAACCATATCAGCAAATTTATTTGTGTTAGATATAGCTTCCATCCATACCTCTTCGGGCAACGCATTTTGAATTCTAAAACATTCAACCAATTCATCAAAACTTTTCCAAGTAAGGTCAAATTCATCTTCTTCTCCGTAGAAACTATCTTTTGATATTTGGAGAATTTTTCTACACTCTGCTTTATATTTTGAAGATGAATGTGTATCTGTACCAGCTATTAGAGGTATATTATATTGTTTACTCCAGCCCCACAGTAATTTATTGTATTCTATTTGATGTTCGTGTGTGTGGTACTGGATCTCTAAGAAACATCTATGACTATTTTTAGACATCCACTCTAGAAATCTTTGTACATAACTATCTTCGTCATCTTTTTTTCTCCATAATATTGATGCTAAACAAGCAGTTGTAATTATAATATTTTCACTTGTATTCATTAATTCTTCAAATGATATTCTAGGATTATAATACATATGCCTATCTGTTTTGTCATCTAATTTTCCTTTGGAAGTAGATTTGGAATTTAAAGTGTTTAATTCTAATACTCCATCATAATTCTTGGCATATAATCCAATATGATATCCTCTTTCATCTGCTTCGAATTTAGTACATAAGTATGATTCAATGCCATGTATGTATTTAATTCCTGCCTTATCGCAATCCTGTTTCTTTTTTATCCAATCGTACATTCCTCCATGGTTAGAAAACGCTAATGCTTTACATTTTTCTTTTTTAGCAAGTTTAATATACTCTTTATAACTAGTACACGAATCAGAATAACCATTACAATTACTTGTATCATCATGAATATGGTATCTAATATAATTATTCATATTACTCCTCCTAATCCATAAGTCCTTCCATCCACGTTAAATCATTTTCATCAACCTTATTATCTTTATTTTTAAACATGTCTAAAGTATCAAGATATGCCTTATATGGAGCATGTATTTTTGATGAATATCCATTCAAATTCGCTAAGAAATAACTTTCTGTATCTGTAACATCTTGCCACCATATTTTATTATCCAATGTTGTTTTATACTCTTCTTGTTTTATTTTTATTTCTTTTACTGTCTTTACAATATCATCGAGTAATTCTTGAATTGATTCATCATCTAAAGATATTTCAATATAGCAATCTTTAACTAAAAATTTACTTTTAATATCTTCGGGTAAACAATCTATAGAATTATCAACTATCATTTGACTAAGATAATCATCAATTTGTTCTTCTGAAAATTTACTATCTGATTTCTTTAACCACATCTTAGCATTTGAAGATAAACTATTTCCTATATCATTTCTTTCAATAATACGATTTTTTAATTTGCCATTAGCTTGCATACATTCCACTTCAACATATTTGAGGAACGCCCATCTAGCTACAATTTGATACATTGGTATGTTTAACTTTTTGTGGACACCGTATGAATAAAGGATGAGCTGGCCTTTTTCTTTATCAATCTTTTTACCTTTATATATACTTGAAGTTTTAAAGTCAGTAATTACGAAAATGTCTTTATCATCTCTTTTTTCCATATGTATAGCATCAATATAAGCTTGAATTAATATATTATTTATTTTTATAGGAACAAACACCTCACACTTTAATTTATATGGAATTTGTTGATGATTTTTAAAGAAGTGTCTCATACATGATTCATATTTATTTCCTATTTTATTATTTTTGTCTTCATCACTTCTATTATATTTAAGTCCACCAATAGTAAATTCAAATAGTTTTTCTTCAAATATTTCTATCATATTTTCATATGATATTTCTTTATTATAATATTTCTCTAATATATCATGAGATGCGTTGCCAAATACTCCATATATTGAATCTTTTCTGTCCTCTGGTATTTTAAGTATATATCGTAAGAAGAAAGTGTACGTATCTCCTTTATATTGATTATATTTTGACCAAGAATATATCTCGTCACAATCTAATTTATTTGCTATTAATTGAATTTCTTCAAACTGTTTTCTCAAGTCTTTTATCCCTCTCTTTAATATATTTTTTATGTTCTATTTCATCATACAAAATTTTGTATTTAAATAAGTATTCATATATTTTATTAGGTGCGTCCATAGGGGCTTGTTTGTCTTTTAACAAATTATATTTATCATAAATGTAATAAATATTTCGTATACCATAAAATTTTTCACACATACTTCTAATATGATGTAAATCTACTCCTACGTCCATTGCAATTACTATATCAATATTTAGTCCTATTAATATTATTACTTGTTCTGGAGACATATCATGACTTTCAATTGCTACTACCGTACCATCTTTTCTACTATGTCTTTTTAAAACAGATTTTTGTGATTCTGCAACTACACAGAAACCTGATTCTTGAATAGTTTTATAATTTTCTTGAAGTCCATAAATATTAAGCGACTTGAAATATTTTTTGAGTGGAAAATATTTTGGTATATCCAACATTTCCCATTCATTAATTGTTGTTCGACCCATAATTCCTATGAAGTCGTTTTCTTCTCCACACCAATATCTTGTTGGTATAACTATTCTTTTCTTTTCTGCGCTATATCCTATCTTAAATACATCACATGTAAAAGGCAGAATGCCCTCTCTAAGCCACGAGATGTGAACCAATGGTGTATATTCTTTAATGATACTATCATCGTATGTCTCAAGCTCATCTAGATTAACAACGCATCGTTTCCTTTTAACCTTTTTGAATACGTTCAATGGATCTTTTTTATCAGGTTTATCTTCTTTTATTTTAAAATTGTACTCCAACCCTAATAATTTATGTAAATATTTATTTGCCTTTGGAAATGATATATTTTTAATTGTCATTACTAATGTCAATATATCACCTCTAATAATATCACTATCAGATTGAAATATCTTAGTAGATAATGTTTCTTTGTTTATAGCAATATTATTATTAGATGTATGATTAGGCAATCCTGATCTATACTCTTTTGTATATTCCTTAATACCATGACAATCTAGTGATTTTAATATTTCTTGTAATTTATTATTCTCTAATATGTATTGTTTAAGCTCAATAGAGGTCATTCAAGTATGTTCACCTACTTTTCTAAAAGTCTACTGGTACAGAAGTAATTCCTACCTCTTTAAGCAAATTACGAGAAAGATCATGTTCTATGACTATTTGATATGTATTAGCAGATCCTTCTCTGTTCTTAACTATAAATAATATTTGATAATTCTTATCTCTACTTAATGTTACTGGAATCTTTGTTTTCCCATTTTTACCTTCTAATCTAAATACTTTTAACTCATTCTTACCACCTGGATATTCGTCTTCAAAGATATTTCTTACCATAATACAAGTTGACGCAGGATCAATCATATTTTTACTCATACCAATATTATCTTGACTATAAAATCTCTGTCTTGCTGTTTTACCTTTTTCTAATTGAAATGTAATTGTAATATGTAGGTTTTTTGATTCTGGTTTTACAACATCGTATATTTCAACCATGTTTTGCATCATTTCTAACCATGCATTATCAGAAACTTTACCAGCATCATTTTTAAATGTGTCTATCATAAATTGGGTAACACCAAGACTAGAATATTTCTTAATTATTTTGATTGCCTTCGCTGTTGAATATCTTTGAAATGGAATAATAGTGATTGCTTTACTTTCCTTTTGTTGTTTTATAATTTCAGCAGCTTTAAATAAAGTTTCTTTTAATTTTTCACTATACTTTCCATCTCTAACAATATATTTTTGGATATCTTCTTTAAGAATATTATTGCAAATATATACAATGTATTCCCTCTGCCACTTCTTTAATCCATCTTCATTAAGCATAATTACTATTTTTTCTTTATTATCTATGATGCTTTGAATAATAGCATTTCTAGCAATAGATGATTTTCCTACATTAGATAGCCCTCCTATTAAAGTAATGTTTCCACATAACATACCACCTGTCTCCTTAGTAACCATCGGAAGATTATGATAAGATAAACCAACTGCAAATCCTTTATCTAGCTCTTCTATTAACTCATCTATTTCATCTGCAATATTATAACTTTTTACTTCTCCTTCGACATTGATAAATATATGATTCAAATGAGTTTCATAATATGCATATATTTCCTCTTGGTTCATATCAACAAACTTACTAAGTTGATCATATACTGGAAATTTTGCCTTCAATAATCCCAATACGGAATTCCACTTATATAATTCTTCAATATAACCAATTAAATTTTCTTCCTTAACATACTCTTTAGCTTTTTCAATCGTTTCATATCCATTATATTCATCATACTTAACTTTTAATTTATCATGTTTTTCAAGATATAAACCAACAGTTATTTCGTCTAATGATTGTTTTTTTTCTTTTATTACAATATCATAAGCTATATTGAAATAAACTCTCCAAATATTATTACTAAAATCTTCAACTCTCATTTTTTCATTTGTATAGATTAATTCTGGATTCTTGTACATGATACTGACTATATTTGCTTCACAATTTAATTTAAATTCTTTAATTTTTTGTACAGCATTTATAAGTTCTGTTTCGTAAGCAGTTGGTTCTTTTTTTGTAGTTGATTTTGTCTTCTTTGCTACGACCATTTACCATAACCCCTCTAATTCTTTATTAACATTTTTACTTTTTGACTTATATTCAGCTCCTTCATGTATTTGATTTTCCAATTCTATATTTACTGTTTTTTCTTCTGCCTTCTTAGAATTTTTTAATCTTGATACAACATTGTTTATTTCCCCTTCAATAATAAGCATTATTGTGTTTATAAGATGTCGTTCATCCTTAATTTTCTCTCTATTTGGCCCTATGTATTGTAAAATAGTATATTTACAATATTTACAAGTAATTAACATTATTTTGTAATCATAACTTGCTTGTGGTTTTTGCTTTTTGTTCGCCATAAACGTTCCTTTATGTAATCCTTTAAGTCTTAGTGCTAAATACTTTGGAAATTTTAAACCTGTTTCATATTGTAGAATTTCTTTAAAAATGTAGTCACATAATATTAACCAGTCTATCTGTTCTTGTTTCTTAGTTAATTTTTCTTCCATTAAATCACCTCAATAGTTTATAGGAATAAGGGGTTATTAAAGACAATAACCCCTTATTAAAAAAGATGTATTTATTTAAGCATTGTGGCGAACTCTAGAACTTCTGTAAGTTTCTCAAGATCATTATTAATTAAATCTTTAATGTTAATTTCTAAATCCCTCATTTTCTTGCCTATTTTTTTTTGATTCTCTTCTGAACTATTTTTAAGAAGTGATTTAATATTATTAGAAATATCTTCTGCTTTTTCATCCTCTATTTCCATGGATTCTTTGTCTTTATTTACTCCTACTGATAAATCTACAGCTTTTTTCACTCCGAATTTCTTTGTACTCTCCCATTTGGCTCTCCAAATTTCAAAAGAAGGATTTTCTATGATTTCTCCTTTTTTTGTTACTCCTGTTCTATCTTTATAGATTTTTCCAAAGTAAGTTACATTGCCATCTTTATCTTCTTTGGTAAACATTTGAATTACAATATCAAAATCATAATCTGCTTTTTTAGCTAAATCTGGTGCTTCCCCAATTTTAACCCTATCGATACCCTTTTTCTTTTCGTCATCTGTAGGATCTCTAAAAACATCTTTCTGATGGGCAACCTCAACAACCCATTTTCCTTGTGATGAAAACATAATGTAAGCTGTTTTTAATGCTTGATTCCATCTCTTGATATGGCCCCAATCACGTTGACTCAAATTTAAATCCTCTAAATCAATGTCTTTGCCTTTTCTAACTTGTTTTCGTGATCTTTTTTCTACAACTTCGTAAGCTGCCGATTGCATATTTTCATATAATTTTGTTCCACTATCGATTGAAATAGTATCAAATTCTTTCAATGCTTCTTCGTCATTTAATTCATCTAATGTGTCTTGAACTTCTGATGCAGATGTTGTACGCATAATACCAAGAATATTAGGATTGCTTTCAAGATAATATGTATTACCATCTTCACTATCTACTAAGTTAATATTTGGGAATGTTCCTGCAAAAGTTGATTTTCCTGAACCCGTAGCCCCAAACGCTAATACTTTCCCACCAACATATGCTAAAATCTCTTCTTTTTTCTGAAAACCCATTTATTCAATCCCCTTTATATTTTATTATTTTATTTCTATAATTATTTTGTTTATCAGGAGGTATTTAACCTCCTGATATTAATTTAATATTAATTAGTCATCTAACAGTTTCATCCAAGCAGCATCATCATTAACTACTTCGTCTTCTTCGGTATCATCATCGTCTTCTTTTTTATCTAATGTTTTTTCAAATTTAGTAACACTTTCTTCTAAGCTTTCTGTTTCTTCCTCCTTCTCTTCTTCAACTTCAATAAATTGAGAAAGGAAAACTAAATCACTTTCTTTATATTTATCTTTATTGATTGCCAAAATTGGAACTTTTGTTTCTCCTTCGCCTTCAAATGTAATTAAAGGTCTTTTTATAAGCATTCTTTTTTCTTTATTTCCACCAATTGCACATTTACTAAGAGCTTCTTCCTCTGTGATAACATTAAGTTCAATAAGTTCTCGAATATCTTCTGGAAGATCGTCTAGTGTAATACTTACTACACTTGCCCCCTCAAGCATTTCTCCTTCTACAGTGACTTCTACGAGTGTTCCTTTTTTTGCTGGATTTAAAAACTTAGCAATGAATTTTTTTGTGTTTTCTGGTTTTACCTTATCAACTTCTAATTCAAATGTCTTTGTGAACGCAACTGTTTTTTTGATTTCTTTCCCATCATATTTTCCAACATAATCAACTACATAACCTGTAATTGGAAATGATGCTTTTTCTTTATCTAATTTACCTACTGCGCTGGCATCACAGAGCATTGTTTGTGTGAATACTGCTTTATATTCTTCGGGTTTAGCTTTAGATAGAAATATAGAAGACACTTCTTTTTTAATGGATACACTATCATTATAAGCTTGATATTTTAATTTCCCTTTAACATTAACAACCATTCCATTTTCAAGATGTTGCTGTATGTATTGAATTGCATCATAAGCAGACAAAAATTTATTTTTGAATGTCTTATCTTTTGTATCTTTTTTTAAACCAACTTTAATGAAACAAGAATCTGCTACAGACTCAAGAATTGTTTCGTCAAATCTATCGTCCCAATCAATGGTGAATTTATTATCAAAGTCTTCTTGTTTTTTACCATCTACTTCTTTTATACCATGAACATATACTACATTATCTCTTTCTGATCCGTAACCACCCATCATATCTGAATAGATGACATTGCCATTTCCACAATCTACACCAAGATTCATTTGATTCCAAACCCAATCTGATTTAGTAGTATCTTTATCCATTGTAAAAGTATAGTCATTAACTTTTGCTTCTCCGATGAGTAAGAATTGTGCTTTCCCTTTTTTAAGACCTAATTGCTCTTCTTTTTTTGCCATTATATGTATTCCTTCTTTCAATTATTTTATTTTATTATTCTATTCACATGATTTATTAAAATATAATTGAAAGAAGGAGGTGGCTTACTTCTACAGATAGGAACTTGGCCCCATGCTTTTGTTTTAATAAACATCTTTCCTTCCTATTATTATTATTTTATCTTACAACCTTAACATCGAAATTGAATTCTAAACATTTTCTACTAGCCAAATAATCACACCAATGTACAAAGTGTTGTATTTTACTTTTTGGTTTTGGTAACACTTGTTTCTTTGTCTTATAATCAAAACACCAACTTCCCATATGCGACTCAATATTACCAACAATCATATTCAACGTATCTTTGTCTATACAACTATTTATTTCTTGATTATTTCTTAGCATATTTGCAACAATTAATGGATGTTCTGTGACGGTATGAGAACTATTATCTAATCCTGATTTACATCCATCGTGTAAAATTAGTGATGCTATAATTATGTCTTTATCATCTTCGGTATATTTAAAAACATCTAATCTAAACATTTCTATTGCAATTCTTACTGCTGATTGGGTATGTTTCACCAAACCTCCCTCTCCCAAAGCATATTGCGGATGATATTTACCTGAAGATGATGCAGGAATTGAGAAGAAATATTCTGGTAAGTTATTTAAAGCTTTTTCTGTGAATTCTTTGATCTTAGGATTTAATATGTATGAGAGTTCTGTTTTGAAAATATTTAATCTATCCACTCGTTACTCCTTTCATTAACTCAACTTAATAATTATAACATTTTCTAATCTCAATGTCAAACATTTTATTTATTACTTCTAACAAAACATAAGCCACTTAAAATTCCACATTCAATAGAAGTTATGTTTTGAAAATCATCATATAGCAAAACGATTAAAATTTAAATTTCTGATACTATTTTCTATTTGACACATAATATTATCAATATCATATTTTGAATCAATGGTAATATTAATTGTAATATTTTGGGCAACATTTTCAACTTTTGGATCTTCTTTCTCAACCTCCTCTACCCAATCCCACTCTTCTGGCTCATTCTCATCTAAAACATCAGCAATAACTTTCACACAAGTATTTAATTGTTTAATTGCTACAATGTCATAGGCTTCATCCTCTGGAGATAAATCTTCATCATAATCATTAATTGATATTCCATAATCACTATACCCTAATTGAATATCTTCTTTATTGCAGAACATTTTTTCATTTTCAATATCATCTAACAAAGCACATAAGTCTCCATCTCTCATTTTGAAAAGCATTGAACTATTCAATTGTGATTTTTTCATTTTAGTATTCCTACTTTCATTATTATTTTGCTTTATTACTTCTATGTATGGTTCTAAATCTTCTGGTAAGAAATAATCACCTAGTTCAGCATCTCTTTCATCATCTAAAACAATTGTATTTCCATCAATTCTTATTACATATAAATATGGATCTTTATTTTCTTTTACTTTTCTCCAACAACTTGAATTAAAATGACTTCCTTTGCTCTTTGAATGAGGGACTACTTTTTGACCAATTTTTATATGCTTTAATTTCATTTCTAATTCCTCTCTACTACTTGATAAATATCACCGTTATCTACCTTATGAATCCAATACAACTCATCACTATGTAAATTAACTTGAATGCGATAATGGAATGCAGTTTCTTCCATGATAACTCTATAAGTGTCTTTCTTAAAAGAATTAAAATCTTTAAGGAATCTTACTTTTCTCATGTTTCACCTCCTTTAAATACCATAAATTAACTGTTTGATGGATTATCTATAAAAACCAACGAGTAAGTCTTCTTCGATGTCGTCAAAGTAATTACCGTGTGTAAAACCAATGATCTTAATTCCTTGAGCGTGTTTGTGATTAAGATTTTCATCGTAAGCATCAATATAATATGCTAATTTCTTATCAAAATTTTCACTTTGATTAATAATTACTTCTGGTTTTTCAAAACCTGTCATTTCAATTAATACTCCAACATATCTCTTTTCGTATGACTTAGCCCCTTTATAACATTTAATTAAATTTTCTCTAGTTAATAATTTCATACTCTTTCCTCCAATTTATTCTTTATCCCATTAAACTAAACTTTTAATCTATTCTATTAATTTATACGTCATTTCAAAAATATCAGGTTTGCAAGGATATCTTTCACCTTTTACACCTGTAATGATATAGTCGCCTTCGTCAATCTCATGAAATCCTTCAAGCGTTTTAATTGCTGGAATTCTACTTGTTTTTGGTAATGCTCCATTTTTATCATAGTATCCTATAAATTTACCACCTATTGCGTAACAAGCATACCCATCTTCCATTCCACTTTGATAAACTTTTGCTTCAATTATTATTGCTTTCTTACGATATTTAGACATTGCGTATTTCCTCCTAAATTTATTATTTTCTATCAACTAAACTCTATGAAATTCCTCCAAAACAACAATTCGCTACTACTTCTATAAGCAACTCTTTCCAAACTTTCAGCACACCATTTTTTATACTTTTCTTCATCTTTAAATCTTGAATCAATTTTCTTTTTAGCTTGTCGGACTAAGTTAACACCTTGCATATCAGAAATCTTCTGAGAATACTTCTTTAGTTCAAATTTATCAAGATCAATTTCTATGTATCCTATGTGTTTTGGCAAAAGTTCAATTGGTATGGTATTTACTGTGCTTATAATATATGTCCTTGCACAAGCTCCACAAAAACCATTTTTATAATCACTTAAACTTGCTTTTGCTTCAATTGCTTTCATGTCATAATAGAACTTACCTCTACCTAATGATACCTTCTTTAAACCAACACAATCCACAATATTTTTCTGTGACTTACCTTGTTTGTTAAATAATTTTGATATGTCATTATCCCACATAGAACCTACTTCTGTGCCTAATTTATTATATCCCCAACCGAATAATATGTATTTTGATATTTCTTTTAATAGAAAATGTGTTTCTGTCTCATTTTTAGGTCTATTATAATTCAATTAATTATTATCACCTCGATTCACATCTAAAATATTTACTAATCTTCTTCCTTTACAATATCCCATAATTTCAAATCGTCGCTATTTTTATCTTCATATGGTACAAATCCTATTACAATTTCATCATCAACAACATGTATGGGATTCTCAAAATTATCAATATAATAACCATTTTCATTAATCCATCCATAACCAATAAAGTCTTTAAAATCTTCATGTCCTGAATATCTTGATTCGTTTCCTACCCATATGTAAGGAGTCATAATTTTTAATTCTATATTATCTTTAAATCTTTTATCAATAACTAAACATAAATATTTATTCTTTGAATTATATATTGCTTCTTCTTTCTTGTCTTTCTCTATGCATTCTTCCACTGGGAATTTAGTTTGCATAAATTTAAAGATATTTGTGAAATTAGATATTTTCATAGTTAATTCTCCTTTTCGGCACATTGCATTACCTTGATAATATGTTAGCCCCAAACAATCATTTTACCATCACAAGCTTTACATTTTTCTGTACCACCACTATTAACCCAAGAATCACCTGTTCTATTAAAAAATCCTTTGTCTACTATTCCACTTCCATGACAAACAGGACAACAATGTGGTTTTCCTACTGTAACATATGTAGTTTTATAAATCGGATGAACAGGATAGAATATTTTACCAACTTTTAAATATGGATCGTTCATTTAGTTTAATTCTCCCTTCTTTTAATTTTTTGACTCATAATAATTATAACATTTTCACAACCATATGTCAAACAATTTTATTTTTATATTTAATAAAATCATCCTTCTTTATACCAATCGCTAATGCCTTCTTTTTGCTCTTCGCATTTACCGTTCTCATCAAGTGCTACAAGTTTATTCTCTAGAATAATAGTGCATGAATCTTCCCAATAATATTTACAAAGCGAATTTCTGCAATGAATTAACATTGATACAATCCCTTTCTATTTGAATTTATTTTCTAAATCCACGTTCTTCAAGTTCTCTGTAATACCCAACCCTATCTTCTTGAAGTTTTAATGCTAATTTACATATAGCAAACAACATATTAGAGTCTGTAATTGTAATATCTCCGCATTCTGCCGTGTATTTATGTTGCCACCAATCTAATATACTATCATAATTTAAAATATCATTTCTTCTTAATTCAATGAAGACTTGAGATTTATTTTTAGATTCTATTCTGAAAATAATCTTATCTCTAAGCATTTTATTCTTTCCTTTATTCTTATCTACTACACTTAACACTTCCACCTGCATCGATATCCCCAAATACTTTACCACATCTTACAGAACCTCCTGCATCAACTGAACCGCCAATATCACCACATTCTAATGATCCTCCTACATTTACATTGCCTTTAATATTACCAGTTATCTCAGCACCTCCATCACATTTTAAAGATGCTAAATCACCTTCAAATTTAATATTTACATCACCTGATAGACCAGACAAAGTGATTTTACCATCAACATATACATTGCCATTTACAACTGAAATATTATTTCCACTTGTTTGAATCTTAGTCCCATTAATAATTATTGTATTCAATTCTATTCACCATCCTTAAATTAACACTAATAAATAAAACATATACCCAAAGTAACTAAGAAATGCTAAATTTAAAATAATCCCACGCAATGTTCGCTTAGATAAGTAAGCTTTTGCTAAATATATTTTGCGATTTTCTTCTATTGATAAGTCCATTTTCTTAAAAACTGAACCTTTAATAAAAGCAAGCATAACCCATGCAATCATAATAATGGTAGGTGTTACGTTTAACCCATTTCCCTGTAATAGTTTTCATCGTAAATTCTGATACGTTTGTTTTAAATTTAGGATTGACCTGTATCTCTTGACTATTTACAATAACTTCAACATAAACCGCATCAGGAAAAATATCCTTTATTAATTGATGTAATTGATTAATCTTTTCTTCCATTTATATTTTCACCTCCAATCCATTCAAACTTGTTTTCATCGTATTATTTAAATTCCTTCGGGTAATATTGCCCACATAACTAAATAAACTAAAATTCCTGCTCCTCCTGCTAAAGTAAACACTACAAAGCCAATTCTAATAAATGACGAATCAATCCCAAAATATTCTCCAAGACCTCCGCACACACCACCAATAGATTTATCTGTAGTAGAAAGATGTAATTTCTTAACAACATGAATATTTTGTTGTGTTCCTTGTTGAATTGTTACTCCTTCTGCAAAAGCTACGCTAGTTGTTACAAATAATAATGATAAACATAATACTAAAGTGATAATAATATTTTTCATTTATGTATTCCTTCTTCCATAATATTACTTATTATTGATATAACCTAAATTGAATTGTTAAAAATGCTACTAAAGAAACAGCATGAATCATAAATGTCAATTGCGTTACATTTTGCTTATAAATAATTTTAGCAACAATAACTATAGAAAACCAAATTGCAATTACTAATGAAATTAATTTAATCCATATTAATGTATCCATAAATATCACCCCTCCTTTCAATCCATTAAAAACTACATTTCCAAGGTTAATATTTTGGTTTAAACGTATATTTACCAAACAAATTCTTCCTAGACATTACAGGTTTGCCATCTTTATATAGTGGTCTAGTATATAAATTTAAAACTAGGGAATCATTAATTTCTTGCTGATCCATTTTATCTCTATCGTGTGACATCACTCTACCGCCATATTCTTTTTCAATATGGTACATATCATCAAAAACTTCCACAACAACTCCATAACACCATGTTTTATTCTGAGAAACTTCAATTAATTGACCAACAATAACATTTTCCATTCTTATATCTTCCTCTCTTTCCAATGAATTCTTAATTTTTTGGGATTAATTGTCCTGCTCCGACAAACCAGCTATGATGACCTTGATTACTTATCATCCTTTCAGTAGAAAATATAGCTTCATCTTTTGTCTTAACCTGAACATATTGAAAAGTATCTTCCCATTCTGACTTATTATTTCTTTTAAAACTATAAAATACTTTATATACGTTTGATTCTTCAATCATTAATTCACCTCCAATAAATGAGTCATTTGTTGGTATTCTACATATATTCTCTTCTACCTCCCCATATACTTTCTTCGCTTCTTTTGTGCCTTATAAACACTCCCAATTATGTATCCTCTTATATCTTGCTCTTTTGCTTTAGCTTTTCTTATAACTTCTTTATCTGCTTCCTTTTTAAGATATGCTAATATCATTTCAGCCAATTCATTATTCCTCTTTCATTATATAATTATTTTTATATTTAGTCAAGCTTAAATTCTCTTAAATTATTATCAATTCCTAATTGCTCATTGAGTTTGTTGTATTTCTTCATATCTTTTGTAAACCATGAGGTATCAGTGCCTATATAGTTCTTTATCCACAAAATACAACCTTCGCTCACAAGAAATGTCAAACACCCGTACAGACATAATTCCTGTGAACCTAATTTTATTTTCTTGGATAAGTGATAATTACGAGTTAATTTTCGCTGAACCATTTCATATGTGAGTAGTTTATTTCCTTTGACTTTATTGGTATAGCAGTCATAAACTTTGTCATGTAAATTTAGCAGTTCCATACGTTTAATTCTCCTTCATTTTATTTATTTAAGACTTATATGTTTCTAGAATATGTTGAACTAAAATATTTATGTCTTTATTAAGTCTTTCTTTGCGATTTAATAAATCCTTTTCTAAATTCCATGTATTATATTTGTCTGTTTCACTGAATTTAATATAATTATATCCTTCAATTCTATTTCCAATATCCTCTAACAATCTAAAAAGCAGTATGTCGTTTTCAACAAAATCTAACATCTTATTCATTCCTTCACTTAAATAATTCGTTTATTAGAAAAATCTACTCTGGTTTTTTCATAAACCATCGTACAAAAAACAATGTGTCTCTATATTTTCTTCTATAATCTTCAATCTTTTCTCTTCGAGCATAATCTTTATTATATTTTTCTAAATCAATTAAATATTTGTCTCTCTTCTTGATTGCTTCTTTAAGTGATTCATCTGTCTCTTCTTTTGTGCTTAAAACAACATCAGTCAAATAAACCATTACATTATCTGTTCCACGCAATGCTTTTTCAATATTTATAATTTTGTCTTCTTTTACCAAGTAAAATTGATCATGCATACTAAGAGGTGGTTTATCTAATTCTGTTTCTAAAATAGTTTCAAAGCTTTCAATTTCATCAACTATTAAAATATATGGAATTTTATTATACTGGTAACTGGAATATTTTTCAAACTTATATACCTTTTGAATGTTCTTGCCTTTGAAAATACTTTTCATTTTTATTCCTTCTTCCTAATTTATTTATTTAACCAATCTCTCATTGATTCTCTGAATATCTTCGATAATTCTCACATTTAGATACTTCTTATGAATGTTAAACTCTGATGAACAAGATGTGTATTCTAAATCTTCTTCTGGAATTAAGTATCCAGATTCATCTAACAATAATCCACCAATTAAACATAACCCTTTCTCACCGACAGTAAGACCTCTAAGATATAATTTATCACCTAACATTTCTTCTCCAACAATGATAATGTCACAATCTAATTCTTTTTGCATGTAATCTTTTGTTGACCATTGTTTATATGTTTTGCTATCTTTCTTTAATTTATAAATATTAAAATCAATGTTCATTTTTAATTATTTACCTCCATTCTTATTTTTAACCACTCACCAATATCACTACAAAAAGTATTGTCACTTCGTTGACATTCTTTAACTAAAGAACAAGAATCACACTCTAACATTATAATACCTTCACGAATAATTTGAAGATGTTTATTTGTTAATCCGTCTTTGCTCATTTTGTACACCATTTAGTTTTAATAGCTCTATTTCTTAGAAACGCGACAACTCCAAACCCCAATACAATTTTAAATTGAATTAATGCCCAAGCATAATCACAAGTAAGATAATTAAAGATAGAACCAAATGTCATTAATCCTGCTCCAAATGATATAAACAGATCAATCTTTTTCATAATAAATCACTCCTTATTTAAATTCAAATCATATACTGCTATGGATACTATTTAATAAACTTTGCATTATCTGGCAGTAATTCTTTATGACTTTCTGGAATAGTACCATTATGCCAAAGGTTAGTAGTAACCACTTCTCTACCATCAAAGAATTTGATTATACATTTATCTCCACCAAAACCTCTAAACGAACTTCTACTATTTTCGTTTCCAATATGATAGTGCTTTCCATCAATTCTTACAGTGTTCTTGTTGTCTTTAATTTTTACCTTATCATTCCAAAAATCAATATAAAAGCATTTATCACCACAAATTATTTTATGACTATAACTACTCTCTTTGATCTCTTTATCACAAATTACACAATTCAATTTTTATTTTCCTCCTTTATAATCCTAGCAAATGAAACTTTTATACTATGTGCAACTTTTTAGGAAATTCACTTACTTTTTCAGGATAACTACATTTCAAAACTTTTTCTACAGCATTTTCAGTAAGCTCATATTCTCTGAGTTTATATGTAATTAATCCCCTATCTGATAAGACTTGAAGAAACCATTCCCAATTAATACTGTGATGTTCAACCAACTTCTCTCCATTTACATAAATTGCGTTCCAATCATCAGATTTAACACTAACTATTTCTAACACATACCTTCCTCCTTTCTAAATACGATAAATCTAATTTTTCATCCTATTGCCTTTGCATTCCTAATATCACATTCTATCTGAGCCTCTTCTAGGGTCTTATATAAATTCTTTAAATCTTTTTGACCATCATACTTATCCAAATATATTTTATCTACATTTAGAATTATTCCCTGATTTTTATTTCTATCTTCTCTATGATAATTATAATAAATAGAAGATACAATATCTTGTTTTACAGAATATGTATAAGTTGTGATATTCCCATAAGAACAATGTGGACAACTAGCCTTTGTCTTCTTACCCAATACTTCAACTTCAACATTATAATTCCCATTACATTGTTCGCATTTTGTCTGTTTTGCTTTTGATTCAATATACCAAACTTTATCATGGGGGACAAAACCACAATTTAATTTCCTCTGAATTTCTAATTCTTTTTCTTTCAACGCTTTGTCTAATTGTTCCTTATGTAATCTATCAGTATTAAATATGCCTCTTTTTAATTCACTGATTTCTTTACTGAGTCTCTTGTTTTCGTCTTCTGTCAATTGTAGTTTTTCAATTGTATTCTTAATCTTGTCATTAACTGCTTTGGCAATAATTTCCCTTAGGTTTACTTCGTATTCCTCTAAAAAATCTTCTGGATTATAATAAGGTTCTCTACTTTCGTCATCGTAAAACATTTGTATTCTCTCCTTTTTATTTTAAATTCCTTCGAATTAGACTTTTTATTCTGATTTAATTACTGTATTTTGTTTTAAGCTTGAATATACATCACTATAAAGATATTTTCCAATCAAATCTTCTTTACTTTTAATTTTAAAATCCGTATTAAATTTGTAGTTATCATAAACTGTATGCTTTGTAACACGATTATTTGTTTCATCAACCAAAATCAAAATAGTTCCGTAATTGTTTGCAGATACATCAATAATTTTGAATTTTACTGGTTTTTCGGTAATTTCTGCCCCACAACCAGTAAGTGCTACAGATAAAATTAATGTCCCAATAAGGAAACTTATTTTCTTCATAATTCTCACCTCCTATAAAAGAAATCTTTCATGTCTCCTATGTATACATTTATTATATTATGTTTATACTAAGAAGTCAAACTTTATTTTCCAACTATTCTCTAATCATTTCTTCGTAAGAAATATATACTATACATTCTTCATCAGACTTTTGATCACACTTTCCTTTTGTGATAACACAATGATGTTCAGAAGTCCCATATTTACACATTTGACTTATCTCCTTTCTAAAATACTTGCAAATTTGGAATTCAATCTATAGATTTATAAATTCTAATACTTCAATGCTTCCGTCTAACTGACATACCTCACATCCATCATGAAGAATTGTTTCTAAAATATAAGTAGCATCTTCTGAATCAATTCCTTCCAAATTATCCCCGTTAATTTCAATAAGTGCTTTTACAATCAATTTTATTTTCCTCCTAACCCTTAAATATTGTGTTTCGTGTGCTTAACCACTAAAATCAAATTTATTGCATATCTGACAATATGTATCGCAGAATGGTGGAGAAGTGGAATCTAAAGCACTCTTTCCATCTTCCCAACGATGTGTACACACATCTTGAATAGCTTGTATTTGTTCTTTGAAATCAGTTTCCAATTTCTTTCTTTGCTCCCTGTAAGATGATTCTATGTCTATACGTTTTAGTTGTAGAGGATGTAATCTAGATTTTAATTTAGAAACATATTTATCTAAAGACATATTATAATACTCCCGTCCTTTCAAATAGCATTTTTAAATGTTCTTTAATCTTAATATCTCATCTTCCAAACTCTTAACATAATTATTAATCTTATAGATGTTTTCCCAATTCAAATAATCTACATGAGCAATTCTTTGTCCACTTTGAAAACTTATAACACTTCTTGTTTCATATTCTCCCATCCCAGCATAATAGCTTTCACTTTCTAATTTAAGAGGAAACATTATTTTCTCCTTTCATAATACAATAAATCAGTGGTATTATAGGATTATTATTTTTCTATGTAATGTTCACAATTTTCTACGTCTTCTGACCTAGTTCCATATAAATCATTTTCTGTTTTCATACAAGCCCATTCTCCATAAGGAGAAGTCCAATCAGCAGAATATGTCCACTCATGGATACATGTATTACACTTCATTTATTTATTTCCTTTCTCTATCACTTGAAACTGTATTTTTATACTAATTAAAATAACTCTCAACCAATTCATATGTCTTTTCAAAAATATTAGGTTTACAAGGATAAAATTCTCCATTTACACCTTTGATAATAAAATCTCCTTTAGAAGCTTTCATGTCTCCTTCTAATGTTGGAATAATAATCGTGTATGCTTCTTTTGGAATATCTTTATCTAGTTCCATACCATAAGGAGGTCTAGACACTTTCAATTTTTTACCAACAAACAACATTATTTCTGTTGCGTTGTCTCCCACCCATTGAACTGCCTCAATAATCACTGGTTTCTTTTTATAATGTGGCATTATTATATTCCTTCTTTCTTTAAATTATAGGATCAAATTCTTTTTCTATAGGGTATATCCAATCCCAAATGGATATCGTATAAATCTGTCTTCTTCTGGTAACTCTGAAGAGCAACATAAACATGAATATCGAATATATTGAATGATATCCTCATCTACTTTTGAGTCTACAATTGCTTTATCACATTTATATCCACGAATAGTTTCTGTTCCTCTCATTGCTCTTAGTGAATCTCCATTATTTAAACATACTATGTAATCATACATGGATTTTTGAATTATCTTTATATCTCCTTTGTTAATTTGTGTTTTGATACGATGTTCTAATTCGTCAAATGCAGATTGTTTTGTGCTTCCGAAAAATATAATCTTCATATTTTCTCCTTTCCATAGCTTAAATTCAGTTTTTCGAGGGAATCAATTTTCCTTCATCATCTATTAATTCAACGTTGTAAATAATTCCGTCAACATCTTCACAAGTAATTTCAATACTTTCTAAGGAGTGGCAACTTCCCCATTCGCAGTAAGGTATCTCTATATAACCTTCTTCAGTTTCATTTCGAAAATTTTCAAATTCATGTCTGCCACTATGATTTTTAATTAAGTCTATTAAAATATTGACAGAATCATTAAATTCCTGTTCTGTATATATTGCATCTTCTGTAATATAATCAGCATCATTTGAATCTGCTACAATTATTACCCTAAAAGTCTTTTCCTTAACTGGTTCTCTCTTTACTAACGTGTATTTTTGTTTCATTATCTTATCCTCCTAATTATTATTTGGGTTGAAAGGTTAAGTTTATGGTATTAATATTCCTTTTCCATTACATTTTTCACAATTATAATAATCTCCATCATCTTCTGCACAAGACCTTCTAAATACCTTACCAGTACCATTACATTTGTCGCATTTTAACTTTAATTGCTGTTTAAATCTTAATAATTCACTTTTAGTTATTTGAATTTCATTAAGTCTTGTTTCTCTTTCACTGATTTCTTCAAGAAGAGATTTTTCTTCTTTATCAAGAAGTTTAATCATTTCATCTATTTTCATTTAATTATTTTACTCCTTTTATAATCCAATAAACGATTCGTTTGATGTTATATTGTGTTTTCTGAAAGCATTGCTACAAGCCACTTTCAGAAAACACATTTATTATTTTTTACCTAGTATTTTCTCAACTCCGCTAACTTCTGCAACTTCAATTTCATAACTTTTTCATCTGCTCTAATATCCGCTTTTAGAAACGCAATATCATATCCTCTTTGCCTATCATATGTATCTGTAGGCAAACACTTAGATGCTCCACGAGAACCATCAGGAAGTTCCACAAGCGTCAATTTACCTTTTCTAGTGATCTTAATACCATCTTTAATTTCAATAGTTATAAACTCAAATTTTTCTTTTTCAACTTCTACTTCGAAATAATTAAAAAACTCAGCTTGCGATATTCCTAGCCCCATCATTCTATTTGCACACATTACAACTGAATCTTTAATTTCTGTAACTTTAAATTCTGTACCAATATAATCAAATCCCGGCAATTCCTTAATTTGTTTTACCTTCATACCTACTTCAATCTTATTAATATTTACACTCATTTTATTTCCTTCTTTCTCTTCTTTGATTTCTTCTTTTTCATTAGATAAGAATTCTAAATTCTCACGCCTAAAAAGCAAATTACCATTTTCATTATCTATTTCTTGAAGATTTAGATCATCATATTTTAGACTAAACCTATTGCCACTTCCCCAATCAGATTTAATTATTCCTATTTTTCCAATATAATTTTCCTTATATGCATATTCTTTTTTACCTACCCAATTATTAAAATTAATTATCTTAACTTTACTCCCAATATAATTTTTATTTAACATGCTATTTCCTCTTTCCTTTTATTATAAATTTTATTTAACCTCTCATTATACCTATTAATTACAACTTGTTCCTCTTTAGTCACATCTCTATTAAATTTTCCTTTAGCCTGAACAACTTTATAATTTCTTATTTCTAATGTTACTAAACTCCTTTCAATATTTTCTTTATTCCTCAAGAATAAAATATGCGTTTTTCCATCAATAACATTTTGTATATAACTTGCTACGCAATGATTCTGTTGTACAGCTTCATCTTTAATATCTTGTGTAGTCTTAGGGTAAACAATTTTATAATCATCATATGTATGCTCTAATTTTAAATCAATAACTTTTTTAAAGTCTTCTTCTATAAATACCTCCTTCAAACGGTTATAATTTCGTGTAGCAATTTTGTGAGTTGTTAAGAAATTTTTTGGATACTTCTCATATTTTGGACTAATTCTACTCATCATATTGCAATAATCTAATAACTCACCAACTACGGAATGAAAGTTATCCAATGCCTCATATGTCATTAAGTTATTTATCTATGTATTGTAATAATGATGTTGGTTTGTAGTTATAATTATTAATTAACTGATCAAATTTGTCTTTACCATATTTATTTAGAAATAATATGTCTTGTATATTATTTCTACTAATTGATGTAAATTCATAATTTAATAAATTAGAAAATAAATCTGGTTTTTGTTTGTATGATTCGATTAAACCATTAGTTAATTTAATACTATATGTTTTACATAATTTAATTAAATTTTTTGGAATTTCAGTTATTTTATATTTTATTGTAGGATCAAGTTTTTCAATTCCACATGCAAAATATTGTTCAAGATATTTATAATTATCAATTTTCGAAAGAAAACTGCCTATATTTGTAATCCGATCTACTCTAGTGGTATAACTGCTCCACCGTTTTTTAGCGTGTGATTTATTGATAAAGTTTTTGTCTAAAAAGGTTAAGAAATTACTGTAGTTTTGGTCTTGAAATGATTTTATAACTTGCAATAAATCATTACCTCTAAGTTGAGTACAGATATCTTTTACAGGCTTACCTAGTTTACCAATCGTTTCTCCTGTTGATAAATTATATTTTACATTTTTCCCATCATCAAAATAAAATACGAGATATTGATTTTCTTTACATGACGTTAGCATATGTTCCTCCTATCTTTCATTTATTATTTTAGTACGATGAAAATTAGCTTTCATGTGTTAACAATTAACCACAAGCACTAAAATCTCTTCCGCCTGCAATAATTATTCTCATACTTTTCCTCCCTTCTAATTTTATGGTGCAATATTTATTATTTCTAACTTATATTGCACCATATCTTCAAATTTAAATCAACTCAACAATAACTCTAACACGATGTGAAATCAATTCTTCTAGATAATTACATTTCACTTTTTTATAATATTCAAGTGCTTCTTTAACCGTGTCAAATTTCTTAGCCCTTAATAGATCTGTAACAAGTTTGTTGCTTTTAATGTTGTGATTCATAAATCCATCACCTGTTTTACTTCCTAAAACATAGAAGTATTTGATGTAACCGTTTGGTATACTTTGAACTGTTTCCATAATAAAATCCCCTTTCTGATTGTTTAAGATGTATTGTTGGGATTTATTATTTCTTGTTTTATTGATATTATACACTTATTTTTAGTTAAAGTCAAAGTATATTTTTAGTTTTCAGTAAGAATATCTACATCAAACTTATTAATATATACTCTTGGATAAATAAACTCTATTTCTCCATCAAATTTTACATGCACATTAAATGTAACATTATCTTTATTTGGTTTAATAATTATTTCTTTTGCCGAATATAAATCAAATCCCATTTTTCTTATCCTTTCTTAATTCTTTGAAAGTCAGATTTCAAACCAGTTCAACAGTAATCCTAACTCCTTGTGGATATAAATTGTCATAATAATTATCTTTATTGGTTTGGTAATAATCTGATGCTTCTCTATATGAATCAAATCTTTTAGCTAAAGTCGGATCTGTAACTCCCATATCACCATTATTATCAATAAATTCTGTGGATTGAAGATTACCTAAGATATGAAATACATCAACAAAACCATTTAATTCTTTCAAATTAATTCTCCTTTCCAAATACAATAAATATTCATTTTATGTGGATTTTGTGTTTAAGAAACGTAGTAAACAAGAGCATTCGTGAGCATTCGGAAGATAAATTTTAGTCTTCATCCTCATATTTACAAAAATCTACTCCACTCTCAGTAATTTCTCTAAATACATCTTCAAATGGCTCTCCCCATCTAAAGCAATCTCTTTCGTATGGAGCGTCTTCCATAAGTATCTTTACAAAGTATTCTGCGAAATCTTGTCTTTTTCCACGTTTTACTTTTGCAAATGGACTGTCACCGTCTTCACCTATATTTTCAGGACTATTATGAAACAACCACACTAAATCTTTAAGACTTATTTCCATTTTGAGTTTGTCGTTGGTAATTTTAAACTTTAGTAAGAAATCATTAAATTCTTTCATTCGATTCTCCTTTTATCATATTTTAGTAATCTCGGCAGTGAATACTTTTTATAATTTCTCTTAATAATCCAACTGGATTATAATCATTCAAAATACATTCCAACTCATCAATTTGAATATCATCAAATTTCGAAATGTATTCTAAATTTATAGAAATATCTAAAACTTTATTGCCTTGGTCATCTCTTTTAATCCTATAATCATATCCGAACATTTTTCACCTCCTAATCCAAACAAATGTATCTTTTATCGGTTTGTGTGGCCTCTAAAACCCTTGCTAGAGGCCACTTTCTAAATTTACATTATTACAAAGATTTCATAATTTCGTCAATTTCAAGTTCTACTTTTTTCTCATTGGAAAGTAATTGATGTAATTTAGATTCCATAACTTTAAGTTTATTTTCTTCTTCTTTCCTGCTTACAAAATCAAGTTTTGACTTAATATCAATAATCCATTCCACAACATTAAATCCACTGATAACATATTCTACTTCTAAATCTTTCGCAGAAATTCTATATGAATTAAGTTTAACTAATAAAGTAATTAATTGCTCTTTGTTTAAGACTTGAAGATTATAACGAATACCATCAACCTCAATTGAACAGTTAGTGATTGGTGTGAACTTCTGAGATTTAATTAGTTTTGCTTTTTTATCCTCTATTTGTTTCTTCAGTTCCATAATCTTTTGATCATTTGTTTCATTTGCCATTTTTATTTCCACTCCTTAATTATTTCTTTATTTTGATTATAAGTTACCAAATATTTAGGATTTAGTTTATTAAAAATTTGGTCTGGAGAAGCTGATCCCATTATCTTCTCATCTCTATGCCCTTTACTCATAGCATAAACGTCATAAGTATAATTCTTTGGTTCTTTGTTGTAACTATAACGCCAACTGTAATCACTGTATCTTTCTATTTGATATTTTATATACTTATTGTTTATTTGAGTAAAATATTTATGTCTCCAATAAGCATATTCTTTTAAATTTTCTTTAAACTCTTCTAAAGTATAATCTAAATATGTATCATATTTAGGCTCTCTGGCAGAATAACTACTACTCTTTAATAATTCATCCATCAAATTAGAATAGTCTTCAACGCAATTCTCATCTATTATATCAATAATATTACCTGACAAAGATTTTATAGATTTAATCTTTCCGTAACTTACATTTCTATTGTAGAAAAAATATGTTTTTGTTTCTTTGCTATCGTTGTTGCTTTCATAAAATCTACCTAAATAAATCAATTCATTATTAGAATTGGATTTGTATGTTGCACCTAAAATTAAATTCTTACCATCAAATTTCTTTTTCTCATGTCTCAAATCATTTAATTTGGATAGTTCAATGTAATCAGGAGAATCAACTGGCATTAAGAGTAGGTCTTTTCCATCCCAACCATAAACAAAATCGCCTTCTAGTCCTTTGCCTTTGATAGAGTTAGCATTTTCAAGTATGTAAAGTAGATTTTCTATGGTGATTTCAAACTCAAAATTACGAGGGTCGAATACTCTACAATATGATTTTCGATGATCCCATCCGTTTGAATAGTCACCTACTTTCTTATTTAAGACAAATCCTGAAGTTGGTTCATTTGAAAACTCTTGTGGTTCAATTTTATCATCACGCCAACTATTCCAAGAGGTCTCCTTTCTTAATTTATTCTTTTGGTCATAATAAATAATATAAGCTAATTGACCTGTATATGTATCTTTGCGTTCTTGATAACCTACTTTAATTGTTTTAGGTAAAAATATAGTACTATTCAACTTTTAATTTTCCTCCTTTATTCTTCTTCTGCTTGATGTTTTAATTTTCTCATATATTTCTCCAAACCAATCTTTATATTAACAGAAGTTAGATATTTACCTGCTTTAATTTCCTTTTCAAGCCATTTAACACAATCTCTAACTCCCTCGGATTTATAAAATAGTTCTCTGTTCATTTTATCTCACCACCTTTCAATCACATAAACATGCAATTTTATTTTAATCTATTCTAATACTTCAATTTTTATTTTCTTACCTTCCAAATCATACATTAATTCGTTTATATCTTGATTCCCGACTGTATGACCACTTCTATAATAGTGATAACCATCCTCTTCATTTATACTATTACTTTCATATCTTTCTACAATCCCAATTATCTCATTTGATTCAATTTCTTTTTCTCTTAGATATTTATAAACAAAACTATTCACTATTCCACTAGAAGATTCTAAAGCATAACCTTCATTCATTTGACCATTACTGATATAAAACTTAAATATATTATCTTTATATTTTGCTTCACCATTAAAATACATATAAGTACTGTAATCCATACCATGATTATCAGAGTCAGCCATTACATTATGTTTTTCTTCTAAAAATTCAACACCATAATCTTTTGTGAGTATATTAATTGCCTCTTGAACAGTATTATGGAATTCTGGTTTTAGGTTTCTACATTCAATTTCATCGTTTAAACAGTCTTTTTCAGCGTCATAACCACTAAATTCTTTTTTACAAATTGAACATCTAAAAATATTTTCCATTACTTATCCTCTTTCTTAAATTTTATTTGGGTTAAAATGTTCTTTTTAAAGCATTATACTTTCTCAAACCAAAATTTGTTACATTTATAATAATCAAATATAATTTCACAAATAGTATTACCCCGAGCATTAACTTCTTCAACGGTAAATTGCCATGCATTTTCTTTCTCCACAAACTCTATCATTTCTTGTAGAATATCACCTTTAATATAACCTCTATCTGTGACCGCAAAATATCTCAAAACCTCAACTCCCATTAATTATGTTTCTTGTTGTATCAATAATGTGATTATATTAACAACCTTATCTATATAACTATCTAATTCTTTTCGTTTATAAACCCATATGTAAGACGGATGTTTAATACTAATTATATTACTTGCTTTATTAGTTAAATATTTTGTAACCTTGCTTCCTAAACAAATCACTAAATTACAATCACTAATCTCGTTTAATAAATACTCCATATTATCTTCAATTTCTTGTTTAGTTGGATAGCGCAATTTTCCTAATTCATTTAGTGGAGCAAAGTTAACAAGGTTTGTTTTATAAAATTCTACTCCAGGAAAATTATCAATTATTCTATTTATTATTTTACCAGTATTTGTACTATTATCTAATGGACTACAATCTGGTTTATTTGATATTCCAACTATAGCAATTTTATACATCTTACCTCCCACCCCATAAATCCATAATTTTAATTGAACAATAATTTTTCCATATCTTCTAGTGAATAAAGTTTATCTTCATAGACCGTATATCGTCTGAACGGGTTTAGAGTTTTTACTTCGTAGATTACTTTAAAAATACTAACACAATAAGCATTCACATCATGCTCAACAGAATGTATCTGAATTATTTCAACTGGTGTATATGTATTATCAATAGTAAGCATAAACGCCCTGTCCGATTCATCAAAGTTTGTATTAATATTTATTTCCATAAGTATTTTACCTCCTTAAAATTCACAACCAAATATGGATGAACATAGAATTATTTTTAATTAAAAACATTCTAAAGTCTTCAAGTTTATCGCATAAGTCTTCTTCAAAATGTGTTGCTTTTCCTTTTGAATGAGCAACTTTAAACCAATCAATAATACAAGCTATTTCGTTACTTCCTAATTTAATGTCCATAGTCTCCCCTCCTACTCCCTTAAAATAGTTCTTTAAATAATCTTGTGCCATTCACTTAAAGCAACTGAAAATTCTTGCTCTTTATCACTCAAATATGTTCCCTATCTTGAAAAAGCTTTTCCATTAATTCTGTTTTTAGTTCAAAAGATGCATTTAGAAATCTTTCAAATAGTTGTTGTTATCTTCTTAAGTATTGTGTTTATCAAACCACTTAACATATTTGTTTGAAATAATAGTATAGTTATCTTCACAATCTAATTCATAACCATCATAAACTACATTACATGTATCACAATAATATACAGGACGTATCTCTCCATATTTACCATCTTCCGTCTCAACACTATTGTCTGAAAATTGTAAGGGGTTTCCACATATGCATTTCATTTTATTCACTTCATCCTTTCTTTATCCGAGGAAATAGTTATTTTAATTGTAGGCAATTTTGCGTTAGGAATATGGAGTATATGGAAGCATGAGAGAGCATTTGGAAGGTGTAATTTCATACTTCCATATTATTTTTCTATTCTCCAATCATTGATAAAAATTCATCTTCTTGTAAAACTTTAATTCCATCTTTTAATGCTTTTGCTTCCTTTGAAGATCCTTTTAATTTTCCCACCACTAAGTAATCCAAAGATTTTACATATCCTCCTGTAAAAATACCACCTAAACCTTCGACAATACTTTTTAATTCTTCCTTCTTGTACGACTGAAAACTGCCAGTGCAATAACATTTTTTACCATTTAGGAAACTATCCACATTTAACACTTCCTTCTTTTCTTCTTTAATAAATTTGACATAATCAATTAATTCACTAACCACATTATTATGTTGTGGTTTATTAAAATAATCATGAATTGATTGTGCGGTAATTTCACCAAAGTCTACAATCTGACTAAAATTATAATGACTTTCAATTGCTTCAAATAATTTATTAATGTCATTACTAAAATGTTCTGTTAGTCTTTTTGACCCTCCAATTCCTACATTATTAATCCCAAGAGCGTATAAGAAATTTTCCATCTTAACACTCTTTGATTTCTCAATTGCTTGAATTAATTTATTATAGCTTTTTGCTCCCCAACCTTCTAATTTTACAATTTTGCTTTTATATTGTTCTAGTTTATAAATATCAGCAAATGTTTTTAAAAATCCTTCATTAATAAAAAGTTCTATTCCTGCATCAGAAAATCCATCCACATTCATACCGACTTTTGAACAATAGTGAACAAATTTATTGACCAATTGTGCAGGGCAATCTTCATTGTCACAGAATAAGAACCTTGCTTCTTTTGGTGCTCTAATCACAAGTTCTCCTCCGCACGATGGACATATCATATCAATTTTGTATGTTCCAGAACGTGTTAAATTGTCTTCAACTTGAGGTATAACTCCATTTGCACGATAAATAGTAAGAATATCTCCTACCCCTAATTGAAAATCTTCAAAGATATCATAATTGTGCAAACTAGCTCTCGTATTCATTGCTCCATCTAAATCAACTTCTTCATATATTGCTGTCACAGATGCTATACCAGTTCTTGTTGTATTTAATTCAACAAATTTAAATGTTGTCTCAAAACAGTCGTCGTTCCATTTCATGGCGTAGAGGTTTTTGGTGTGGTGGCCAGTAAAACCTTGTGCTTTCCCATAAATAATATCATCAAATTCAATAATTAATCCATCAGTAAGATAAGGGAGGTTTTCAAGTTTACTTTTAAATAGTTCTACATATTCCTCAATTTCTTTTTTATTTATATTGACTGCTTCCACTATACTAAATCCTTGTTTTGCTAAAAATTCAAATTGTTCATGTTTAAAATCTAAAATATTTTCACACTTCACAATTCCAAAAGCAATAAAAAGTAGATTCCTCTTTTTAGTAATGTTGGCATTCAATTGTCTTACCGATCCAGCAGCTAAGTTTCTTGGACTTGAATAAGGTTCTTCCCCATTAACTATTAACTCTTCATTAATTCTCTCAAAGTCTTTAAAAGTAACTAATCCCTCTCCACGAATTTCTAAATATCCAGTATAGTCAATTGTTAGAGGAACGTTTGAAAAAGTTTTTACTGTATGGGTTACGTCTTCCCCTTCATCTCCTCCACCTCTGGTAATTGCTTGTTGAAGCTTACCTTCATTGTATCTTAAAACTAACGTCAGGCCGTCTAGTTTCCATGATAAAACACAGTCTTGATTCCCCATGAATTTAATCACATCACTAATATCTTTTGATTTTTCAGCCGATAACATTGGTTCTGTATGTTGTACTTTTTTTAATGAATCGATAACCGTACCTTGAACTTTCTGTGTTGGTGATGAGGATAATATGTAGTTTGTTTCGTTCTGTAAGGCTGTTAATTCATCGTACAAGGCATCATATTGTTTGTCTGACATGATTGGATTATCTTTAACATAATAAGCGTCACAGGCTACATTGAGTTCCTTAACTAATTTTTGTATTCTTTGAATCTTTTCCATTAATATCTCTCCTCTTTCTTATTAAAAATTTAGACTTCATTTATGTCTATGTCTTATGATACCACACAAATGAAGTCGTTGTCAAATAAATTATATTTAAGTTTATTGTTATTGAGGTGATTCTAATTCTACTAAATATCCACCATCATTTTTATATTTACTATACAGCATTTGCAGATTATCTTCAGGATTCACAATGTTATATAGTCTCGAACTGTTTAGTTCTACTTCTAAGGCTTCATATTTTACAGTTACATAATAACAATAGAATTTACCAACCCATCTTTTATCCTTACTTACAACCTGAGTCATCACCAACTTTTGCTCGACTAAATCACCTCTATAAGATCCACATCCGGTTAATAAAAATACTGTAATTAAAGTTGCACATATTAATTTTTTCATATTTTCTCCTTTCATTTAGAATGAATTCACAAATTCCAAGTACTTATTCAAGTTCATCAATAGTTATTTGTGCATTATTGCAAGGAATTATTTTATCTATTAACCAATAATGATAAATCTCTCCTAGATATATCCCATCCTCATCTGGAATATATCCATTACCTCCTCCATCTAAGCTAACAATGCCAATTTGTGATCCATATATTCCCCAAAAACTACAAGCTCCTCCATGAGCTTTACAATAAACAAAATCACCCTGTTCTACTTTAACTCTTTCTTTTAAAAGTTCATCTTTTTTATAATAAATTCTTGCCATCTTTACTTTCATCCTTTCTAAATTTCGTCTAAACTTCTCATTGAAATGCTTTAATATCTCTCATCTTCCATGTCTTTATCCGATATTTCCTTAACCTCAACTTCAAAACCCAATATTTCTAATAAACCAATCCACCCATAATTAGATATTGAGTGACCTTCGCATTTAAAATCTTCGCCAAAATTAACTCTTAATACTTCCCAATCCCCAGATTCACAAACTATAAGTTCAATTAATGGTTTACTCATTTCTTATTCCTCCCTTATTTACAATATTTACTCTTATAGTTATTTATAAATTCAATAGCATAACATTCCGAACAATTAGGAATCCTACTTGATGCTCTCATCAAACTCTTTTTCCAAGATTCATCACTACACATTTCCCACTGGTAAGGAGTTTCTTTCAAACAATAATGACAAGAACCATTCATTCCATCTGATTGACCAAACTCTTTACAAGATATTGAATTGTAATCTGGTGAATTATATTTATTTTTATAAGAATGAAAGCATGTATCGCAAGTTAAACCATATTCTTTTGATGAGCAATCGTCTAATTTACAATTTACTGGGCATGAGAATTTCATAATATACCTCCTTTCAATTAAAATTCTGATTTGCTGTGATTAACCTAACAACCTCTACTATCGTTGTACTCCTTCCAACGTTCTGCCCAATATTCTTCTATTTGGTCAAAACAACTTTCACAACAAGTACAATAATTAGATTCTTCATTTTCATACATTGTATTCATATGTCTTCTTTGTGGATAAAGAAAATACTTATGACAATAATCACAATAACCAAATATCTTTTTAAATACCCTTCTTATATCTAAACCTACAGTATATAATATCATCATTGCATAATCTGATTTTCTTCCCATATACAAATTAATTTCCTACCTTCCTTTCAAATACATTTTTCATAGTAACTGTAATCTCTTAACATATTTTCTTGCATCACTTTTTAACATAGGTGGAAGACCTACTACTGTAAGACTTCCCTGCGGAATTTCAGTTAGTCCATTGTCTCTAATATAATAAAATCTTTGATCTACTAATTTTTCTAAATCTTTTTGTTTGCCTCTTAATATTATTTTCTTTTGATCTTTTGTGTACCAAGCATTAAAATCATCATCAAATTCAGTAAATTCTACTGCAATAATTGTAGCAACATGAGCTACTTGTGCTGTTATCTTGCCAGGACTCATGTTTAATTCAGAGTTTACAATAAAATATTCTATTAACTCATCATCCATTTTAATTCCCTCCTAGTCCCTAATTTTAAACAAATACTCAATACCATTCCTAATATTCATTCCATTTTCTAAAGAATATTGAATAATCATATCTTCATTTTCTCGCATAAACTCAAATACTTCTGGTTCATCTTCATACCACCACTCTGCATCTTGCCAATTATAAGAATCTAATTTTATCATTTTCATTCTCTTTACTTCTCAATTATAATTTCTTCTTTATCTATTGTATTCATAATAATAATTGGATAATTAACATATAAATCACTTTCACAAGCAGACCTAACCACTTGTATTAACTTATCCTTAATACTCATTTCTTTATTATCTTTCAATCCATTCCATGCTCCTATACCCAAATTACGCCCAGAACCACTAATTAAAATATCATCAATTTCCATAACTTCTCCATTATGACCAATTTGATAAGCACTATCTTTATAAGCAAATGTTACACTAGAATCTATATACCATTGATTATTCTTTATTTCCATTCTGCCAAATTTATTTAACTCACTAAAAATCTTTGGAACAACTTTTCTAACTACATATTTAAAATTTACTTCATTCTTTAATTTGGGCAATTCTTCAATCCAATCCTCTGATGTAGATAATATGTCCATGTCTCTACAAACACCTACTAACCCCATAACTAAATTATCTTCATCTCCTACTCTCCATATTTTTCTTTGTGATTTAAGTGTAGACTTTGTATAACCGTATGTAACTTGACTATCACAACCTAACCAAATTTTATCTCCATCTTTAATTGCTACAACTACGCTCATACTTATACTTCCTTTTCGCCATTATTCTTAGCATGATAAACAATCACCTTATCCATAATGCAATTATATTCTCTCAATTGCTTCTCAAGTTGCAAAATCTTATCAGGTAAAGGACATTCTGCTTCACTACCAAAAATAAATGTTTCTAGTTCATTGCAGAATCCACACTCACCTGAGAAATGTGGCATTCTACAATTATTTCTTATACATTTCATTTTAATCGCCCCTCCATTTCATTCCTTATGTGTTATATTTATTTATTCAATTATATAGAGAATATCACATCTCGAACATTTCCAGTAAGCTTCATCGCAATTCATACTCTTTTCAATAATAGAGCTTTTACATTTTGGGCATTCGCTATGTATCCATAAATTATCTTGTTCTTCAGAATTCAATTCAAAAACAAACATAAATTTATTCATTTTTATTCTCTCCTTTCTGTATAATTATCCCTGACTTGGATATGATAATCTCGTACTAAATTCATTCTCGTCCTACATCCAACCTTGCTCTTGAGCAGGGTCTTTTTAACTATAAATAGAAGGGAATTAGAGTAGAAATATTATGGATATTAAAAGAATTGTGATTATAATTTTAGGTCTGATTGTTATTGCTACCCCATTTATAGGCACGTTGATTTATTACTTGAGTAAATAGTCCTCCTTTATACTTTCACATATTCATAAATCCTACTAGAAACCTTTACAGGGAATCTCATATTCCATACTTTTTCATTCAACTCTTTAATTTTACCTTGTTTTAATAATCCTTGATAATATTCATCTTCTTCTTTGCAGATCACATGTCCACCAATAAAACAAGGAGTAAAGCCTAACTCAATTTTAATTTGATTACTAATTCCATAGACACCGCATTCACCCATATACTCTTCAAAATTGCAAGTTCCATAACACATAATTAATCACTCCTAATTATAATAATCCACTTCTAACTGCATCATCATGCCCACTACTAACATATTCTGGTTCTTTTCTTTGAATTGTTTCTTTATAACCAAAACCACAATGAGGACACCAATTATTATCATATGCATGTTTAACTTCTGGTTTAATATTGAATCCACATGATGGACATTCTTTATATTGGATTAATTTAAATTCTTTCATTTAATATCTCTCCTTTAATTTAAATTAATTTAAATAACAATACAATTGGTATAGCAAACAAGGCTAATATCCCTCCGAAAATTATCGCATATATCAATCCAACTATAGCCCATCCAAATAGTTTAATAAGTATTGATAATGATTTAAATAACTTGCTTTGTATACTTAGTTTAAATAACTGCCATTTTATTTTCATAATTTACCATCCCTTTCTAATAACATAAATTCTGTATTTCGAACTATAATTTAAAATATTCTACAGTATATTATATCAAATTTATTAGCATCATTCATAATTGTAATCATCGTTGGGCTATTCACTTCGATAACTTCATATTCTTTGTCTTCGGTTAAATTAAAATCATTTACAACAGACTTTACCCTGTCTCCTTTTTCAACTTTTTCTACTTCGCTTAATCTCGGATCATCAAACCAATTTAAAATAGCAAACAATGTATTTCACCTCATCCTTTCAAATTGTCGTTTTCTATGATTATTAAATTAGTTTTCTAATGTATAAAATAGTTTACAGTGGTTATACTATATTTAATACAAGTTTTCACGTTTGTGGAGAAGACGGAAACCCTACGTCTTCTCCTTTTAATTTTGTTAATCATTATTTGGAATAGGCCCACGATGTAACTTAACCCAATCAGGTTTATATCTCTCTAACAGTTTAAACATATTATCTCTACCTACTCCATTTGCTGTATGAAGATAGATTACTTTAGGATAAATATTTGGATTATATTGTCCTGCTTCAACGAGCCATTTACATAAGTCATAACCTGTCTCAGTTTCACTTAAGTCATGGTCAAGTGATAGAATATTTACATCGTTACTTAATAGCAATAAACGACACTCTAGAGCATTTTTTGCCAAAATAAAGCGTTCAGGGCAAGGACGTAAATCATCAAGGTATAAGTTAATCATTTAATCTCTCCTTTGCTTTAAATTCATCCATCTTCCTAAACAATGCTAATTGTTCCATTTCTATATATTCATCAGCAGGTACAATATAATAAAATTCATCACCAATTTTTTCAGATGTTCTATTTCCTTTAACAGATTTTGAGACCAACATCTTTCTATATGAATATAATTTCCAAAATGCGAATCCAAAACCAATACATAAACCAATATCAATTCCGACTAATATCATAAATTTAACCTCCATTTCAATTAGCTTAAAGCATATTTTTATCTACTTAGTTCTTTTCCTGCTCTCATAATTATACATTCAATACAGTGATTATATCTTTCTTCAATTCTATAATCACAATTTCCATTCTCAGCAATATCACATATTGACCACAATTTATTTGCTAATTGCAATGCTGAGATGGATCTAGAGAAGCAATATATTCTGTTAAAGATTCTATTACTTTTGCACTAAAAGGAAATGTTTTTGGTTTAGAAGTTTTCTTTTCTCGAACAGTTATTCTGTCTCTTACTTTCCCATTTGTGTCTACTACATCTGATATATTAAGTTTAAGTTAGTGATACCAATGATTATCACAATTTGAGCATCCAATACAAATTTCTTGTTTGTCTAATAAATCTCTTTCAAGTTCATTCATCTTTATTAGAGCTAAATCCATACCTCTTGCTTTATTAGTAAGTCTTTCTACGCTTATATGATATCCTGCTTTAAACGCCATATCATATAATTGAGGAACTGCTTTTACCAAATAGGATTTTAATTCATCCCAAAGTTCTGCTTTATTCATTATTAATTACTCAATCCCTTCTTAACAATTTCACTTGCCATTTTACCATCATACATCCCACCGTGTAATATCTTAAGCATCCCCATAACTTCTCCCATTAATTTTGGAGACTTATCTTTTCTCAATCCTTTAATTATTCCTCTAATTGTATGACCAAGTTCTTCATAGCTCATTTTCTGAGGCAAATATTTACTCAAAACTTTAATCTCATTATCTACATGACTTACATCTTTATTATTTTTTAAAAGAATATCCTTAACTTCATTTGCATTCTTAACAAACTTCTCAATGACTTGTAATACTTCTACATCAGTAGATTCTCTGTTTCCGGCATTCTTTCCTATCATGGATGCTTCAGAATATAGGGTTGTTAATAATGTGGCCGTGTTGGTTTGTCGTGCCTTACGTGCTTCGAGAGAGTCTGATTTAATTTGATTGATTAACATTTTTGTTTTCCTTCTTTCTTAATTAGAAATCATATCTGCAATATTATAAAGTTTAATCGTTTCGTTTAATATTTTTAGTTCTAATTCTTCAGCACTGTCTCCTTCTTTAATGTGTTCCATAATGGTGTTGATATTGGTTGCTATTTCACTTATGCTTTTTGCTAATATGTTCTTATTCATTTTTCTTCTCCTTTAATACAACAAAATCTAAATTTGTTTATATTGAACTTCCTAAAATACTTAATATTGTATTCATATAGTCATCTTTATTTTTATGCTCTAAGAGTCTAAGTTCTTCAACAATATTATAAAGATTTCCCAAAATAAATTTATAATCACTGATATCCAAATTGACTTCTAAATCTTCCCTTAGATTAGTTTGGTCAATAATTTTCCTATCTACATAAACTTTATTTGCATCAATATCTCTAATAATTACAATACTATCTTCAATGATTTGAGTATTAATATCTAAACTTTCTACCTTTATATTCTTTGTAACAGCTAAATTACCTATTACAAAAGCATTATAAGATAGTCCTACCATCCTACTAATCATGTCAAATAACATCAACGCTCTATGTTCTCTAATATTCAATGATGTATCTGACAATATTCCAGTTACTATTACATCTTCAATTAGTTCTGAAATATGTAATACATTATCAGAATCTTTCATGTTTTTAAGAATTTCTTCCTCAATTTTATTTCTTGCAATAATTATTTTTAAATTATAGTGTTTTACTACATTGAGTTTATATTCGTATTTCTCAACTTCTGAAAATCCAATATAAAATACAGGTTGATCATTGTTTAAAATAATCTCTCCTTGTTTTACAGTTGTTTCATTATCCTTAATCTCTGGTTTTTCTACATATCCATCAGAATAAGAACTACTACCTTGATGTACTATAATTCCTTTTGCTTTTGGAGGTTGAGTTTTA
>Ga0209728_1000208_pt1 | contig 55500 bp, 77 predicted proteins | sample RifGroD1_FD_183997 | JGI IMG/M metagenome (GOLD analysis project Ga0209728, IMG submission 183997) | Groundwater microbial communities from Rifle, Colorado, USA - Groundwater D1 (SPAdes) (version 2) | ecosystem: Environmental > Aquatic > Deep subsurface > Groundwater | place: Rifle, Colorado... | reverse complement strand
CTAGAGCCCCTACAGAAAAGATGGGCAAAGATCCTACGGAAACTTGGGCACCGAGTTTACAAGATCGACTCGGATGAAGACATCGACCAATTCATAATCGAGGTGAGCAAACATGCCGATTGATACTACATGTACCTTTTGCGGAAATGCCATGCGGGTTAAACCATACAAAGCAAAAGGAAACACGTTTTGCTGTAGAGGGTGTTATTACAAGCATAAGGCCAGAAACCAAATCAAGTGTACTTGCTATCGTTGCGGTAAGTCATTAGCCCTGCCACCTTCGCAAATCAGTGATCGACATTTCTGTAGTCGGGCTTGCAACCTGAAAACCATGAATGAAGAATTAAATCCAACGCGCATGACCTACGAGACACGTTCTAAATTACGCAGAGCCCGTCTTGGTACCGGCGCGGGTAAGGCCTACCAGAAACTTTTCGGTAAGCACCTCCACCGGATCGTGGCTGAGATAAAACTAGGTCGCCGTCTATTGCCTGGTGAGGTCGTCCACCACGGCGATCAAAACAGGAGGAATCCTAGTCCGGAAAACTTGGAAGTTTTTCAATCTCAGAAAGAGCACGCAGCCTTACACGCAAAGAAGAATAGAGGTGATGCCTAATGAAGTTCATCCCGCATCAGTACCAAGAATACGCCACGAATCGAATCCTAGACACGCCCTATATTGCGTTACTGTTAGAGATGGGCCTCGGTTAGCAAAACTGTGAGCACCTTGACCGCGATCGATCTACTGTTGAACGACTATTACGATGCGACTAGAGTCCTGGTCATCGCACCGCTGAGGGTAGCAGATGACACGTGGGCACGAGAGACCGAGAAATGGGACCATCTGCAGCACCTGCGGATCAGTAAAGTGTTAGGATCCGCAGTGGCACGAAGAAAAGCCCTAAAGGCTGATGCTGATATCTGGGTGATCAACAGAGAGAACGTCGAGTGGTTAGTGAGTGAGCTGGGTACTGCCTGGAACTTTGACACGGTCGTGATCGACGAGCTATCCAGTTTTAAGAATGGCCAGTCTAAGCGATTCCGAGCGTTGCGTCGAGTGCGGCCACTGATGAAACGGGTGATCGGATTAACCGGCACAGCAGCACCCAATGGTCTAATGGACCTTTGGCCAGAGATATACCTACTTGACCAGGGGGATCGTTTAGGCAAGACAATCACGAGTTACCGGGATCATTATTTTACCCCTGGAGCCAGAAGCGGGCACGTGGTTTACGAGTGGAAGGAAAAGCAGGAGGCAGAGCAGCGGATCTACGATGCCATATCAGATATCGCGGTCAGCATGAAGTCCGAGGACTGGCTGGAGTTGCCTGAACGAATTGACCGCGTTGTCCCAATCAAACTATCCGAGCCAGCACGGGAGCTGTATAAAAAGCTGGAGAAAGATATGTTACTGCCATATATGGACGCGGACGTTGTTGCCCTTACCGCAGCAGTGCTGTCAAACAAACTTTTGCAGATGGCCTCCGGAGCAGTCTACGACGAGGAGCGAGGAGTCAAGCAGATCCATAACGCCAAGCTGGACGCACTGGAGGACATAATCGAGGCGGCAAACGGTAAGCCGGTCATGGTGTTTTACAACTTCAAGCACTCGTTATCCCGGATCCAAGAACGTTTCCCGAAAGCGCAGATCCTGCGAAAAGGCAAAGACGGGAGTCAAGATATCGCAGACTGGAACAACGATAAAATACCCTTGCTGCTACTGCACCCAAAGAGTGCCGGTCATGGCCTCAATCTCCAAGAGTCGAGTTGTCAGACGGTTGTCTGGTTTGATCAAATATGGAGCCTGGAAGAAGACCAGCAAGCGAATGCCAGAGTACACCGGCAAGGGCAGACGAGACGGATCGTGATCATGCGACTGGTAGCAGAGGGGACTATTGACGAGGACGCGGTGGAAGCCCTAGAGAGAAAAGCCGCTGGACAGGACGCCTTGATGTTCGCGGTAAAAGCCAGAATCGAGAAAGTGAGAGGTGACCAATCTTGAGAGTAATCGTTAATTATAAACTTATAAATACTGATCACCCAGTCTTTGAACCATCAAGAAAATACCCAGATGACGCGGGGGCAGATCTTCGAGCAAGGATCGATCAACCAATACTTCTACACTCAGAGAAAACTGTTAAAATCCCGACAGGCGTCGCCGTCGAGATACCCGAAGGTTTTGTTGGAGACGTAAGGCCTAGAAGCGGGGCAGCCGTCGACGGTAAGTTAACAATCTCTGGAACCATCGATGCGAACTACCGAGGCGAGATCCATCTAGTCGTTGTAAACGTGACCGATAAGACCGTAATAATCGAGCCCTATGAAAGACTGGCACAATTGGTAATTATTCCTTGCCTGACAGCTTGTTTCGCCAGAGTTGGAGAACTATCAGAGACAGATCGAGGCGTTGACGGTTTCGGTTCGACTGGGAGGTTTTGAGGATGAAATATCAGGAGTGTATCACCTGTAAATGTAATACCTGCCAAGACGAGTATTGCAAAAACGAATCGTGCAATGAGGGATGTCGTGAAAACAAAGCGAACCCCGTTTTGGTTGATTGCCACGGACATTGTCCATTGGAGGTGGAGGTACAAGATGAACGACGATAAATCCTGCCCTTGTTGCGGATTAACAGTAATACACACAGGCGGATGCGTTCAGTGTCCTGATCAAGCTTGTGGGTGGAGTCAGTGTGGATAAGGAGGTGAACTCCCAATGGGTAAAAAACTCGGTACAGTCAATATACATGAGATAGCCACAGCAGCTGCCGTCGAAGCGCTTAAGCTCCAGAAGAACGAGGAGCGGATGAGAGTACGTAAAAACAGATTTCATAACACCGAATTACTCTTAAAGAAATATCTGAACCTTATCGAACATTTTGAGCTTGCGCGGGATAAAGCTACAAAAGATGATCTGGAAACTTACAACTTCGAAGAAACAGACATGGAGGATGTCATCATCTATGCAGTAAGGCGTGGAAGAATACGAACCTTGATTATGGTCACGCAAGTGGAAGTGTCGTTGGCGGCGCTTAGGACAAGGATGGTAGATATGGGACAACCCGAAAAATATGCTGTCATCGAAAAACTCTACTTAGATCCCTTTAAAAGTTTAATGCCATGGAAGGAAAGAGTTCAGATTATAGCTGCGGAACTACATTGTAGCGAGGCATCAGTTTACCGGTGGAAAAATGATATGATTGAAGAGCTTAGTGTTATGGTTTTTGGTGTGGATGGCTTGCGGTTAGGGCTTTAGGGGGGGGGGTTGAAGGCACTTGACAACCATGATAATAAGTTGAGATTTACATTATAAATAAGCCATGTTATGATACTATTATCAAATTTTATCTAAAAGAAAGCGCTTCCCAATTCGGGCGTCCCCGGAAAGGTAGCGCTTTTTCTATGTCTAAAAGGAGGGGGAGCATGGCTAAGAAAAAACGGAAGAAAAAAACAGTGGCCAAACCTTCACCGATATCTACGAAGTACGAGGACTCAAATAAGTATAAAGCCTTCGACTATATGATGCGGGCAAATCGTGGCATCTGTGGCCCGATGTAATAAAACCTCCCGGAGGTGGTGACATGTAGTAATGGACTGGATTAAAATTCGGAACGAATACGAATCCTCCGAAATATCATTAAGTGATTTAGCTGTGAAGCACGGTTTAAAATACCCCACAATCAAAAGCAGAAAACAGCGCGAGAGTTGGAATAAAGATGCATCCAAGGTTGCATCCAAGGATGCATCCAAGAAGGGTTCAAAAAATAAAACAAAGACGCAGGATCCCAGATTAAAGATAGTTGTAAACAACAAAGAAATCGGATTTGACGAAAGCTTAGATTTAACTGAGAGGCAGCGTCTTTTTTGTTTGTATTACATCAAATCGTTTAATGGGACTATGTCAGCTACCAAAGCTGGATACGCTGCAGACAGCGCTCACGTCACAGCTAGTCAACTCCTAAGAAATCCTAAGGTTTCAACGGAAATCAAAAGGCTAAAAGGTCAGCTACAAGAAGGCGTTTTCGTTGATGCCATGGATGTACTCGATCGATACATCAAGATTGCTTTTGCGGATATGAACGATTTCATTGAGTTTGGCCAAGAGGAAGTCTCCGTGATGGGTATGTTTGGACCAGTTGAAATTGAGGATCCTGTAACCCATGAAAAGAAGCCACTCACAAAAATAGTTAACGTTCTCAAATTCAAAGAATCCTCGACACTTGACGGAGGTCTTATCTGCCAAATTAAACAGGGCAAAGACGGAGCCAGTATCAAATTAGAGGATCGGCAAAAGGCCTTGGATAAACTTGCTTTGTACTTTGATTTATTCCCGGATAAATTCCAGCGTCGAATTGAGGAAGAAAAACTAAAACTCGATAAGCTTAAGATTACCGGCGAGGGCCAGGGTAATGACCAGGAGGGTATTAAGAACTTTATTGAGGCTACCACGATGTCAGAGGCCGAGATAAAGGCAATGTTTGAGGGTGATAGTGATGAGGGCATTCAAGAAAAAGACTAAAGCCTTCGAGTTCAAGCCCTTTTCGCCAAAACAGAAGAAACTACTCTACTGGTGGGAAGATGGATCCCCGAATAAAGATAAAGACATTGTTATCGCCGATGGTGCTATTCGTTCCGGAAAAACAATTGCCATGATCTGTAGCTTCCTCCGTTGGTCCATGAAGAACTTTGAGGGAGAAAGCTTTATCCTTGCTGGAAAAAGTATCGGGGCTCTAAAGCGGAACGTTCTAAAACCTATGTTCCAAATACTTGGGGCTTGGGGGATCAAGTACGAGTATAATCGGTCAGAGCATTTCATTATCATCGGTACTAACACTTATTACTGCTTTGGAGCTAACAATGAAGCTTCGCAGGATGTTCTACAAGGGTTAACTGCTGCCGGTGCATTGGCTGATGAAGGCGCTTTGTTTCCGCAGTCTTTTACGGATCAGATGATTGGCCGTTGTTCCGTAGACGGAGCAAAAATATTTATAAACTGCAATCCGCGTGGTCCGTATCACTACATGAAGATCGAGTTCATCGATAAGCGCTGGGAGAAACAAATTTATTATCTCCATTTCATAATGGATGATAACCTTTCGCTCTCTGAAAAGGTTAAACAACGGTTCAGAAGGATGTTCTCCGGAGTATTCTTCAAACGTTACATTCTCGGCCTATGGGTGATGGCTGAGGGCATTATCTATGACATGTTTGATGAGGATAGACATAAGGTTCCCGCAACGGACCGTGCTTATACAGAGTATTACGTCAGTGGAGACTATGGTACCCAGAACCCGACGACCTTTGGTCTTTGGGGAAAATACTTAGGCAAATGGTATAAGGTCAAAGAGTATTATTATTCCGGAAAGGACAAAGGAAAGCAGAAGACAGACGAAGAGTACTATCAGGATCTTGAAAAGTTCATAGGCGATATCAAGATTAAAGCAGTGATAGTGGATCCGAGTGCTGCTTCGTTTATCGCCACGATTAAGAAGCATAGAAAATTCAGAGTCAAGAAAGCCAATAATGATGTACTGGAAGGCATCCGTAATGTGGCCACGGCACTAAGTAACGAGCTGATTAATTATAACGACTGCTGTTTAAATACTTTTCGTGAATTCTTCTCTTACGTATGGGATGTTAAAGCCGCAGAGCGCGGTGAAGATAAGCCTGCCAAACAGAACGACCATTGTCTAGATGCTGATCGATATTTTATAAATACGATATTGTTCCACAAGCCTGGAGTATCCTTTGAGTAGAAACGAGGTGAGAACGTGCCAATAACCGAAAATGAACGAATCGCTCAGATCATCGCGGCTGGAGCAAAGACGGCCATGGATATTGAACAGATCATTCTTCTAAATTTGAGTGAGTGGAAAAGTTCCCACAAACGAGCCGAAATGCTCAAAGGGGAACGGTATTACCGAAATAAGACCGATATCTTGGATCGTGAACGTACGGCCATTGGGGAAAGTGGTGCCAAAGAAACGGTTGGGAATTTGGCCAATAATAAATTGGTTAACGGTTTTTTCCGAAAGCTCGTGGATCAAAAGGTCGGTTACTTGCTATCAAAGCCACTAAGCATTCAGACAGATAACAAAGACTACCAGGAGCAGATGTCCTCTTTTTTTGGAAAATCCATGCTTAAAATGCTTCAGAACGTTGGGAAAGAATCCATCAAAAAAGGGATAGCCTGGTTGCATGTCTATTACAACGAAACTGGCCTATTGTCCTTCATGCGGATCCCATCGGAAGAGATCATCCCATTATGGCGCGATGCAGCCCACACAGATCTACAGGCAGTAATTCGTACTTACGAGGTGGAGACCTACGAGGGTACAAGACGAACAACCGTTACGAAAGTTGAGTGGTGGGATATTAACGGTGTAAAACGATATGTGCTGCAGGGCGGTCTTGTGCCTGATGTGGAAGTAGGAGATACGGGATCACATTTTGTGGTAGCCAAAGGGGACTTGGAATCCCCCAGCAACTGGGAGCGTGTTCCCTTCATCGCCTTTAAGTACAATGAAGAAGAACAATCTCTGTTAGCACTCATCAAATCCCTGGTCGATGATTACGATGCTAGGAAATCCGATAACTCCAATAACCTGGAGGATTTGCCAAATAGTATTTACGTGGTTAAGGATTTTGATGGGACTAAAGGGGCAGAATTCAGAAAGAATATCTCAACGTACAGAGTGGTGTTTACGACCGGTGAAGGCGACGTTGATACGATAAGCCTGGAAATTGATACGGAAGCGTATAAGAATCACCAGAACCAGAACCGAAAAGATATCTATGAGTTCGGTCGCGGCGTAGATTCCCAAAGTGACAAGTTGGGAAATAGCCCGAGTGGTATTGCCCTAAAGTTTATTTACGCGGACCTAGACATGGATGCCAATATCATTGAGACAGAATTCCAGTCTAGTTTAGAGCAATTAAGGTGGTTTATCGATGTCCATCTAGTCAATACGACTAGCAAAGACTATACAGAAGAGACGGTCGACTTTATTCTCAATAGAGATATCCTCATCAACGAGGCAGACGCGATCACCAATGCCAAGAACAGCGTTGGAGTGATCTCCGATGAGACCGTCATCTCGAATCATCCGTGGGTAACTGATGTCCAGGATGAGCTGGATCGCTTAAAGAAGCAGCAAGTAGAGGACAAAATCAGTTCTCAGCAATATGGCAATCTTAATGGACCCTTGGGAGTAAAAGGCGCTCAGGGAGTCAAGGGACCCGGTGAAGCATAATGAAGTCCGCAGAGTATTGGCAAAAACGTTTTGAGCAGATCGCTCAGATTCAATTCGATAAGGCGGACTTAAATGTCACAGAACTTCTTAGGGAGTATGATCGTGCTACTCAAACCATAAAGCGCGATATAGCCATATTCTATCAGCGCTTTGCCGATAATAACGGTATTGTCGATTATGCTGAGACTCGAAAGCTACTCAATAGTAACCAGCTCAAAGAGTTCAAGATGACTGTTGAGGAGTTTATCGCCAAAGGCAAGGATAATGTCGATGGTCGGTGGACAAAGCAGCTGAACAATAGCTATTATCGCACCAGGATTAGTCGATTAGAGGCTTTGCAAATTCAGATAAGGCAACAGGCTGAAATGCTTGCGGGAAAGCGCCAGAAAGACGCTGAGAGCCTTTTAGGTGATGTGTATACAGATACCTACTACCGCACGTTATTTGAGCTTCAAGTTGGTACCGGCATTGGCGTGACGTTTGCTAAGATCGATGAACAAGGATTAAGTAAGGTGCTTGGTTCGGAGTTTGTCGGATCGAACTGGAGTAAACGGATCTGGGGTGATCGGGACAAACTGGCCTTAGAGCTACAAACAAAGCTCTCGCAATCCTTCATTCGAGGGGATAGCATCGATCGCATGTCGAAAGATTTATCTAAGCGCATGGGTGTTTCGCGTGAAAACGCTGACAGATTAATTCAGACAGAGACTGCGTTCTTTGTTGAGCAGGCTACGATGGAGGGTTATCGGCAAAGTGGCATGGTCAAACAATACGAGATACTGGCCACGCTAGATATGCGGACGTCCGAGATTTGCCGAGAAATGGATGGCAAGGTGTTTAAGACGTCTGAAATGATGGTCCACACGAATTGCCCACCCTTTCATGTTAATTGCCGGACGACGACTATGCCATACTTCGAGGATGAGATAGATCCCGGAAAACGAATTGCAAGAGATTCAAAGGACAACTCCTATTATGTACCGGCTGATATGACCTATAAAAAATGGATGGGGCAGTATGCTGGGTAAATTGTTGTTTCGCCGTTTCGGTACTGTCGGCGTAAAAGAACAGGACATCAACCGGACACGACCGGGTAAAAAGTGAAGATGAAAGGGCGGAAATATAAATGACCAAGGAGCAATTCATTGTGTTAGGGTTTACTGAAGAGCAAGCTGCAAAGGCTGCAACAGCTTCTCAGGAAGAGTTAAAAACCTACATCCCCAAAGCTAGATTTGATGAGATCAATGAGGGGAAGAAGCAGCTTGAAAAGGATCTGAAAGAACGGGATACTCAACTTAAAGATCTTGGTGAAAAAGCTAAAGGGAATGAGACACTGACCACGCAGATCGCAGACCTGCAGAAGGCCAACAAAGAAGCTACCGACAAGTACGAAACTGACATGAAGGTATTGAAACTTGACACAGCCTTAAAGTTAGCCCTATCCGGAAAAACGCACGATCCAGATATTGTGGCTAATTTGCTGGATAAGACCAAAATTGAACTGGACGACAATGGAAATGTTAAGACCGGCCTAGACGATCAGATTAAGTCTTTGAAAGAATCAAAGGCTTTTTTGTTTGTCGAAGAAAAGAAAGGCGATCAAGGATTTCAGTTCAAAGGCTTCAAGCCTGCTGACGGTAAAGACCCGGACGGGGCTAAAGGCGGCGAAGGTGATAAAGAAGGAGGCTTTGGCAAACGTCTGGCCGAAATGGCCGCAAAAAGCAATGAGGGGCTGGATAAAGCCCGACAATCCTATTTTGATTAAGGAGGATAAATAAAGATGAGTAAATTTGTTACAACCACCTATGGGAATAAAAAGGATATCCTAAAGTTCCCTGACCATTACGTAGCTTTGGCGGTAACCGTAGACGACACTGGTATCGTGGCAGTGGAGGGTAAAAAGATCGTCCCTGCAGGAACTATTGTGGGCAACGGGACCATTGCTGACCCAACTAAAATGGTAGCGAAAGCAATAACGACTCCAGGTACCCCGGATACATCGAATGCTGAGGGAGTCTTACTGAACGATGTTGATGTAACTAATGGGCCAGCACCTGGAGCGATGGTCATCCATGGATTTATCGATTTGGCTAAGTTACCAGAAGCCCCAGACGCTGCAGAAGTGGCAGCGCTCGGATTAATTGCCTTTATTGCTTAGGAAAAGAAGGGAGTGTAAATAGCGATGGCTACAATTTTTGATTTGGTGAATGCTAAGAATATAGCGACATATTATCTTGCTAACCCGTCCAACACCATTCCGTATTTGGGAGCAACCTTATTTCCCTCAAAGAAACAGATGGGGTTAGATCTATCATGGATCAAAGGATCCCGTGGGCTTCCCGTGTCCTTGCAGCCTTCAGCTTTTGATACTAAGGCTACACTTAGGGATCGTATCGGATTCGCTAAGGTTGACACTGAAATGCCGTTCTTTCGTGAGGCTATGCGTATCGGTGAGAAAGATCGGCAGGAACTAAACAAGTTAGCCGCATCTCAAAACGAAGCCGTAATCATGCCGCTGATCAATGCCATTTATGATGACGTAACAAATTTGGTCAATGGCGCTCAAGTTATCCCAGAACGGATGATCATGCAGTTGCTCTCTACCGGGAAAATAAGGATAACAGCCAATCGCCAAGACTACGACTATGATTACCAGCTGTCTTCCGGGCATACGGAAACACTTATTGCAGCAGAGGACAAATGGAGCAGCGTGGATGCAGACATCGTGGGTGATATCAAGACCTGGCAGGATAAAGTGGAAGACGATACCGGTGTACGTCCTACAAAGGGCATCTGTACCAGAAAGACCTGGAATTACGTTCTCCAGAATAAACCTGTCAGGCTCGACATGAATCCATTAGGTGGACAAAACATCATCATGACGGATGCTATGATGAAGCAATACATGCAAACTAAGCTGGGCATTAGTATTGCAGTGTACAACAAGAAGTTTGCTCTCCAGGACGGATCTACGCAGCTGTTCTATCCGGACGAGTACTTCACTCTGATTCCAGATGGAACACTGGGAAGCACCTATTATGGAACTACTCCCGAAGAGTCTGATCTCATGGCTGGGATCTCCAACGCGGAGGTATCCATTGTTAATACCGGCGTGGCTATTACAAGTATCAAAGAACCCCATCCAGTGAATGTCGAAACTATTGTTTCAGAGATTGTACTGCCAAGCTTTGAAACGATTGACACGATTTTCATCGCCAAGGTTAATTAGTCCGATGAGGGGGAGAGTGGATCTCCTCCTTGATTTTTTGATTTGTTGAAAGGATAGGTAACTGATATGGCCGATAAAAAAGATAATCCAAAATCTAAGTCTCCTTCCAAAGTTTTTGTGGTTTGGACCGTCAATGTTAAACACCATGGGAAGCGATATCAGGCCAGGGGGAAAACATCGGTTAGCTCAGAAGAAGCGGCAGAGTTGGTCGCAGCTAAAGTAGCCGAGCTGGTGGAATGATATGGTCAGTACAGATATATGGGCCGTTATTAAGCTTCGCCTTAGACTCGCTAATGACGATTTACAACCGCTGATTCTCTCTTATATCGAAGAACTTGAGCTCCGGATCCTCCATTATTGCGGAATTGGTACGGTACCGGATGGCCTCAAGTTTGTATGGGCGTCAATGGCCATCGATGCGGTTAGAATTGATCTCCCAAATGTGGGTGAAATAGCTGATACTGTAGGCGGTGCTGAGTCAGTAAAAATAGGCGATACGCAAGTATCACCCGCAAGGAGCAGTGGCGGGGATATCGCTAACACGTCAAAATCTGTCATTGATTCTGTTGTGCTTAACTACAAAGTTGATTTGAATCGATACCGAAAGCTGAGGTGGTAGTTGTGATCAACTACAATCGTCATCGCCGGGCCATCGAGAAACTCTATGAGGATACCTGCACGATCCGTCGTATGATGGACGTCACAAAGCCTTCAGGAGAAACTAAGCAAGAGGAAATGGACGTCTACACTGGTAAAGCCTGTAAGCTATCACAAAAAGCTTTGGCTAGTAACAATCAGACTGAGTCCACAAACGACATTGCTTATGAGTCTAAGCTCTCCATTGCTCCTGAGTTAGTGATTCTGCAGGGGGATACACTCGTGGTCACCCACTGCAGCAGAACCATTCTATTCACTGCAGGTGAACCTTTCGTTTATGGCAGCCATCAAGAGATCAGCCTACAAAGAAAAGGAAGAGCCTAATGGCAACATGGGGTAATTTTGATTTCCGAGAACTTAAGGATCTTGCAGGTAAATTTCAGAGAGCCCTGGACGAAAGAGTAATAGATCGATTTATTAGAGAGTTCTTGACAGAAATGGCGATGCGGTCACTTCGAAAAATTAAGAGGCGTACTCCGGTGGGCGTATATTCGGATGAGGTTAGCTTTACAACAGCATCAGGAAAGCTAGTTCATTTTAAGACATCAAGAAGAAGAGTAGGCGGTCACCTCAGGCGAACATGGCGAGTTGGGAATATTGAACGTCATGGTAATGCATATATCATTGAAATCATCAACAACACCGAGTATGCAGTTTACGTGGAATACGGGCATCGTACGGGTCGAGGTCTCACCAAATGGGTTGAAGGCCGTTTCATGATGACAATCTCTATGCAGGAAATAGAGCGGGAACTGCCAAGGTATCTTGAAAGGCGACAAAGTGATCTAATTAACCAAATTATGAATGGCCGTCCCTCTGGAGGTGGTAACCATTGATAACCGTCAACGGTGTTAGAGATGGGGTTATATCGGTAATTAAGCAGAGCTTCCCCGCGATAAAAGTCTACGGTGAAGAGATTAAGCAGGGCTTCCAGGAGCCTTGTTTTTTCGTTAAGGTCCTCTCTGTCGGGCATGAACGGGAGTTGAATCGTCGATACAGGCGGGACAATTCCTTTGACGTTCATTATTTCGACGAAACGAATGAGGCTCTTCATGCAATGGCTGAACAGCTTTACAGTAATTTAGAGTACATCCAATCCGAAGGAGGCACCTATAGGGGAAAAACGATGCACCACGAAATCATAGATAGTGTGCTTCATTTCTTCGTAGATTATGCCTTTCATGTCATGCGATCGGATCCCGAAAAACCTAAAATGCAGACGCTTGATCAGGAGGTGGAATTTAAGTAATGACTAGTAACAAAAACGAAACGACTAAATTCACGAAACAGCAGTTTCTTCAATCGGCTAAATTCGAGGGCAACCGGGATCTTTTGAATGCTCTCTTAAGCGACAACGAAACGTATACGTTGGAACAGGTTGACACGCTGCTGGATGAGTTTTTAAAGAAGGAGGCGCTATAGTATGGCGGGTGGAACATGGGTAGCACAAAACAAAGTGCGACCTGGCGTATATATCGATATTTACAGTCAAGCCAAACCCTTATCAACTGTCGGGGAGCGTGGAACCACGACAATGGCTTTGGCGTTATCCTGGGGGGCTCCTAAAACGATACACACGATTTATGCCGATAGTAATCTCTTTGATATGCTAGGGTATGACATCACGGCCCCGCAGCTATTGTTAGTCCGCGAGGCTCTAAAACGGGTTAAGACTCTATTGCTGTATCGGTTGAATGCGGGCACCAAAGCAACTGCGATTCTCGGATCTCTGACGGCTACAGCGAAGTATGGCGGCCTAAGAGGAAATGACATTAAAGTTATTGTCCAGGCGAACTTGGATGATAACACGAAATTTGATGTCAATACCACAGTCAGTAATGAGGAAGTAGATTCACAAACTGTTGCCGATATCGCAGGGCTAGTACCTAACATCTGGGTAGATTTCTCGGGTGTCGGATCCCTTGCTGCTAACCCTGGTGTAGTTTTGAGTGGTGGTGCCGATGGTAGTGGCACTAATCAAGATCATACAGATTACTTGGCCGTAGCTGAGTTGTATGATTTTAACACTATGGCCTTAGTATCAGCCGATGCTACTTTAAAATCCGTTTATGTATCATTCGCTAAGCGCTTGCGAGACGGCGAAGGACGGAAGATCCAACTGGTCGTAGAAAATTACCCAACGGCAGACTTCGAGGGCGTGATCAGCGTAAAGAACGGAGTAGCGCTAACAGATGGAACGACTCTTACGGCAGAACAAGCTACCGCATGGGTGGCGGCTGCTACTGCAGGAGCCGAGGCTAACCAGTCGCTAACCTACCAGGCTTATGATGATGCACTGGATGCCGTTCCACGTCATAGCGGTCCACAGATCATAGCAGCCCTTTTAAACGGTGAGTTCGTATTTGTCCACAATGGCGGAAAAGCTATTGTAGAGCAGGACATCAATACCTTCACGAGTTTCACCCCAACAAAAGGTAAGCAGTTTTCTAAGAACCGGCCAATTCGCGTTATGGATGGGCTTGCTAATGACTGGAAAGCAGTCTATGAGACGTATTATATTGGCAAGGTCGACAATGACGATGATGGTCGCAATTTATTCCGGAAAGATTGCATCAAGTTAGCCGAGAACTACCAAGGGATGGGAGCCATCCAGAACTTCGATGCTCAAACGGATATCGTGGTATCCCAGGGAGAGGATTCAGACGCCGTATACGTTGGGGCCTATATCCAGACTGTTGACTCGATCGAAAAAGTATACATGAAAGTGCAGGTGAGGTAGAATGTCCTTCTTAAAGGCCAGTGATACAATCTCCGGGCAGGAGGGCCGAGCCTACAGTACAATTAATGGCCAAGTCGAAGAGATGTTTTATGTCAAAAAACTCGAGGCGACGGTCGAAAAAAGCAAAGCTGAAAAAAAGACGCTCGGTAAACGAGGAACTCAGCGTAAGGCTACTGGGTGGAGTGGTAAGGGATCCATGACTATTTACTACACCACTACTTTGTTTAGGCAAATGATGCTTAAATACATTAAAAATGGCGTGGATACTTACTTTGATGTTCAGGTTGTTAATGAGGACCCAGGATCTACAATCGGCAGGCAGACTGTCGTACTCAAGGGAGTTAATCTTGACAAGGTGATCATGGCTACGCTAGACACTGAGTCTGATTCTTTGGAAGAAGATATTGACTTCACTTTTGAAGACGTGGATATCCTGGATAGCTTTAAAAAGCCGGTATTAGGATAAACGAAAGGAGCAAATAAGGTCGTGAGTGATTTACAAGCATTTTTTTCTCAGAATGTCGAAGCCAGTATTACCGAGGACTTTACTGTCAGTGAACGATTTAAGGACGCTGAGGGGAAAGCTATCCCCTGGAAACTGCGTACCGTAACCGAAGCTGAAAATGAAGAGATCCGTAAGTCTGCAACGAAAACAGTCAAGGGCAAAAATGGAATGAAGGTCCCAGAGACAAACGCTGCAGAGTATGTAGGGAAACTTGCCACATCTAGTGTGATCTTTCCGAATCTAAAAGATGCAGAGCTGCAAAAATCTTATAATGTTCTTGGGGCTGAAGCTCTTCTCAAAAAGATGCTCCTCTCAGGTGAGTATGCGGCATTGGTTCAGAAGGTAGAGGAACTGAACGGCTATGACCGTGATATCAATGAGGTCGTAGAAGAAATAAAAAACTAGTCAAGGAGGGTGATAGTGAGTGGAATTATGCTTACTATGCCCTCCATGAGCTTTACATTAAGCCTTGGGAATACGCTGATTACAATAGGGAACAAAAGGCGGCAATCGTAGCTTTAATTGATATTCGGGTTGAAGCTGAGAAAAAACAAAACGCAAAATTAATGAAAAAGTGATAAGTTTCCGTTTACACACGTATAATTTTCTTATATTATTCAGACAAAGATGTGTAAACGGAGGAGATGGAAACGGTATGAAGAAATCTTTATACAAACGATGGTGGTTTTGGGCCTTAGTTGCATGGTTTGTTTGGGGGAGCGTTGTAAGTAGAACTATGAATGGGCCCACAATAACCGAAAATAAGATGGCGCAAATGATGGGCAGTGTTGTTTTTCTTTTGATTATCGTAACTGCAATTTATGTATTATTTAATCCGCGTAAGAAGAAGGAAAACAAAAAAGAATTACGGGAAACGGGACCTGATATTTTAGCGAGGATTTCCGCACATCATGTAGAAGGGCTTCCTTTATCAGAAAAAACGTTTTGTGAATTAGTGATGACCCCAGATAAGTTAAGCATTACTGGAGGTGGAACCGCTTTCAGTATAATGATTCCGCAATTAAGAGCAGCAGAAATAAAAACTGATACTGAGGTTGCGAATATCGTTAATAGTAGTGCAGCGAAGGGTATTGCTGGTGGATTGCTCTTTGGACCAATCGGATTAGTTGTTGGGTCAAGAGCGATGAGTAAGGAGAAAAGGTCGTATACACATTATCTGATTTTAAACTATGTCAATTCTACTGGTGAGATTGCAGCGGTAATGTTTGAAGTGGATGACTCTGATGAATATCGTGCACAAGAGGTTGTAGACACGATGAAATCTTTAATTACAAAAAATCCAGTGGTAACAGTTCAATTATAGCAAATCGCTATTTAAGGCACTCTCGCATGGGTGCTTTTTATTATGCCCGAAAGTGGGTGTACTTGTATGTCAACTGTCAGCTCAACGTTAAGGCTATTTGATTCCATGACTAGCCCCCTGAGAAATATCACTCAGTCTATGAATCTTATGATTTCAGCAATGGACAGAATGCAGAGTTCAGCAAATCAAAACGTAAATATTGACCGAACTTTAGTCGCTGCAAGGCGTCAGTTAGCTTTGGCCGAGACAGAAATTACACAAGCCATTAATCAGTCCAATTCGGCTCAAGAACGATTCAACCGGACAAGCCAAAATGGAACCAGTAATCTAATTAGTCAGCTTAAGGGCTTAGGAGCGGCATATCTTTCTATTCAAGCAATTCAAAGGGGCATGGCAATCTCCGATGAGTATATATCTGCTCAAGCTAGACTAGGGTTGATCAATGACGGGAGACAGACCACGCCAGAACTTCAAAATAAGGTCTTTGATGCTGCATATAACTCTCGAGGCGATTATGGAACGATGGCCGCTAGTGTTGGAAAATTGGGTCTCCTAGCGGGTGATGCTTTCTCGAGTAACGATGAAACGATTAAGTTCACAGAGCTAATGCAGAAAGCGTTTAAAGTAAGCGGATCCTCTACCATGGAGCAGCAGGCTGGTATGTATCAGTTAACTCAGGCCATGGCTGCTGGGAAACTGCAGGGTGATGAGTTTAGGTCTATCATGGAAAATGCCCCAATGCTGGCAAGCGCTATCGCTGATTTCGCAGGTAAAACCAAAGGGGAATTAAAGAAGATGTCTGCGGATGGAACGATCACTGCAGACATCATTAAAGGTGCGTTGTTCAAAGCAGCCGATGATATTAATGAGAAGTTTAAGACTATGCCTATTACTTTCTCAGATGTCACAACGAGGTTGAAAAACGAAGCCATTCAAGCCTTTGCCCCGGTGATTGAAAATATAAATAAACTGCTCAATTCACCAGGGGGGACGGAATTTATCTCAAATCTGGTAACTGTAATCAATGGGGCTGCAATGGCTACAAATCAACTAATATCAGGCCTGATATGGATTGGAGATGCTGTCCAAAACAGCTGGGGAACTATCGGTCCCATCCTTTATATGATAACTGCAGCTTTAGCCTTATGGTCTATTAGTATGATACCTAAGTTATATACTCAGTTAAGCTTATTAGTTTATCCTATCTTAGCACAGGCTGCAGCGTGGGCCGTGGCTTATTGGCCCATTCTCCTAATCGGTGCTGCAATTGGATTTCTGATCTATGCGATGCTGAATTGGGGAAATACAACGGTCCAGGTGATAGGTTTTGTCGGAGGGATATTCGGTACCTTTTTTGCGTTTTTGTTTAATACCTTCGGCCTCTTTTGGAATATGCTCGCATCTGTTGCGGAGTTCCTTGTCAACGTATTTATTGATCCAGTTTACGCTGTTAAGAAACTTTTCTATGATATGTCCATAACTGTTCTCTCTTACCTAACCAACATAGCAAAAGGTATCGAGAATATTTTAAACAGCATTCCAGGGGTACATGTTAGCATTACCTCAGGAATGGAAAATATGCTTGGCGGTCTGGAGACGGCAAGGGCTAACCTTAAAAGTGATCAGGATGTTATCAGTATCCCCCGACTGGATCAGGTTGATTATAGTAATGCTTTCGATTTTGGGAGTAGAATTGGGAAAGCAGCCGGGAGCTGGGCAGTAGATAAAATGCAGGGCGCAGCCGGTTCACTTGGTAATATGTTTAATTCACTCAAACCTAACTTACCTGGGACGGGAATGGCGGATATACCTAATATCGGCAAAGTGGGCGAAGTCGGTAAGATCAAGGATACGGTAGATATCTCGAGTGAGGATCTAAAGGTGATGCGAGAATTGGCGGAAATAAAAAGCATCCAGAACTTTGTAACGTTGACACCGACAGTGAGCGTTGTTCATACGGGTGACATCAACAATGGGAATGATGTAGATACGGTCGTGGAACGAATAAAGACGATGCTCGAAGGGGAGATCGTATCTTCCGCTGAAGGAGTGTATGCCTGATGGGTTATGGAATATACCTGAGTTTCAATAACGAAACAGAAGTCATGCAGCTCCCAGTCAATCCACCTACGATCGACGTTTCCGAAAGTGGAAATAATAAGACCTTTGATATCTCAAAATTAGGAGAGGTCAATGTACTAAAAAATCTTAAGTTGACGGAAATAAATTTCGAAAGTGAATTTCCAGCTTCTTGGTATCCTTATGTCGTTGTGTCAAAATTACTTGAACCCATGCAGTATATCCAAATGATAAAAAAGTGGATGGAAACCAAAAAGCCTATTCGCTTTGTATTTGCGGGTTCAACAGTGGATATTAATATGCTCGTCAGTATCGAAAAGTTCAGCTGGAAAGAATCGAGTGGGGCTGTAGGGGACATCGAATATAAGCTCAGCCTTAAAAAATACGTGCCTTATAAAGCTAAGAAGGTCGTAGTGTCAACGATATTGGCAACTCAGCAGGTCGTTGTAATTGCCGATCCTCCCCCAAGGCCTGATACTCGTGAACAGCCTAAGACGTATACTCTAGTCGCAGGAGATAGCCTCTGGAAGGTCGCCCAGGTGTACCTTGGTAACGGAGCTCGATATCCAGAGATTCAAAAGCTCAATGGTATAGCAGATTCAGAGCTTCGAAGACTTCCTATCGGCCTGACAATAAAGATCCCGGGGTGATGCCGTTGTTAGAATTTCTATTAGATAATAAAAACGGTAATGTGTGGGATATTTCTGAGTTGGTTACTGGTGTGACGTGGAAAACGAGTCGGATCGGGAAAGCGGGAAGCCTGGATTTTTCACTTTTAAAGGATGTTGATCTCGCCATAAACACGGGGGACATCGTCCGGGTCCGATTAGATGACCAGAAAGTATTTTATGGATATGTATTTACTCCTGAGATAGGAAAAAATGAGGAGCTTAAGGTTACAGCTTACGATCAAATCCGATATCTTTTGGCTAATGATACGTACGTGTTTAGTAACGTAACAGCTACAGAGGTCCTTAGTCGAATTGCCGGTGACTTCAGTCTAAAGACTGGTACTCTCACAGACACTAAACACCGGATACCAACCATGGTAGAGGATAACCAGAAACTTCTGGATATGATCTGTAAGGCCTTGGACTACACGCTTATCGCTACGGGAAAGATTTACGTCCTATTCGATGATTTTGGGCAATTGGCAATTCGTGATGTGGAGAGCATGGTAATCGATACTGTTATAGGCGATGACAGCTTAATGTATGACTACAGCTATAAACGGTCAATCGATAGCGAAACATATAACCGAATTAAGCTTGCCCAGGATAACAAGGAGTCTGGACACAGGGACATCTATATCGCCCAGGATAGCGCTAATATTGCTAAATGGGGACGATTGCAGCTTTACCAAACGGTGGACAAGGCTATGGATAGCACTCAGATTAACGAGCTGCTTAATCAACTGCTTAAACTCAAAAACAGAGAATCTAAGAGCTTGAAGATCTCAGCCTTAGGCGATATTCGGGTGCGTGCTGGATGCTATATCCCGATTATAATCGAGGAGCTGGGTATCAACTTAAGATTCTTGGTTAATGAGTGTACGCATAAAGGGATCGGGGATCCCGACCATACCATGACATTAGAATTGAAGGTGATTTAGTGGCGAGCTTACTCGAAATGATCAAACAGGCGGGGATTGACGCGCAGAACGCGACAAATCCGACAGCGATTCTTTTTGGAAGTGTTACGAAGGTGAATCCTCTGGAGGTAAACGTGGATCAGCGCTTTACTCTTACAGAGGATTTTTTAGTACTCACAGAACGGATTGCACGCTATGAGGTAAGTCTTAAGCACGGTCACCAATACGAGGACGTCAGTGACGCTGGCTCAACTCAGAGAACAACGGATGAGCAATTAGTGCCAAACTTGATCGTTCGCCACGGTTTGATTGTCGGGGATAAGGTGATCCTTCTACGTGTGCAGGGCGGCCAGCAGTACGTGATCATGGATAAGGTGGTGGGAGTATGATCCCTGAAGGCGGTGTACTAGCTGATGTGACAGAGGGTATCAGAAAACAGCCTAGCCGTACGTACAGCCTTGACGACCTTCAGAATGGAGGCGCTGTAGGGCTTATAGATGATTTAGAAGCAACTAAACAGACTGTTTACAAAATCGTTATGACTAACCGGTATGAGTTCCCTATTTACAGCCCTAGCTATGGTGCCGAGCTTAGCGGCAGTATCGGAAAGAATCAAGCGCTTATGAAGTCAGAACTTAAGCGTCAAATTAGTGAAGCACTTTTATGGGATGATCGGATTACGGATGTTACGGATTTCGTTTTCGAAATAGACGGCGAGAGTGCGTTAGTTAAATTTAGCGTCGTATCCGAATACGGCAGTTTTCAACAGGAGGCGATTGTTCGTGAGTGAGGATTTAACGACATATGAAGTGATTCTTCGGCGCATGTTGAGTCGCGTTCCTGATGAGATGGATAAAAGAGAAGGAAGCATTATCTGGGATGCACTTGCTCCAGCAGCCTTGGAATTAGCGCAGCAATACGATGTGTTCCAAAACCTAATAAAGCAAGCTTTCATTAGTACTTCAACTGGCGAGTACCTAGATTTTGGTGCTGGGGATTTAGGACTTACCAGATCACTGGATGAGGATGATGAGTCTTTTAGGCCGCGAGCGCTTTACCTTAAGCGTAATCCGGAAAAAGGTGGAGCAGATACTGATTATGAACGCTGGGCCCTTTCAGTGGCGGGAGTGCAGTATGCGCGATCGATTGATAAAGCACGCGGACTTGGAACGGTGGATGTTATTGTTTCAGGACTTCCAGACACTCTGAATCAGTTAGTCATAGACGTCCAAACTCTCGTGGATAAAAAGAAACCTTCCGGTGTAGACGCTAAGGTTAAAAAAGTAACGTTAGTGACTAAGGAATTTACGATTAGTGTTGAAGGGCTTAGTCAAGAAGACGCTGCAACTGTGGCCTTGACGTATTTGAACGCGGTAGGCGTTGGGGGAACGGCAATCCTGTCCAAACTCGTGACTGCACTAATTCAAGCAGGCGCTTCGGATGCGGTAGTAACTGAACCGACGAGTAACGTTAGCCTGCCCCCAGATAGTATTCTTGATCCAGTGGTGGTGATCCCGTGATTGATTTAATGGGTTATCTCCCTCCTTATTACCAAGAGAGTAGCGTTATGAAGGAGATCCAGCGGGCCATAGAGCCGGAAATACCGGATGGGATCAACTATCTTTGGCAAGTCTTTTTCCTCTCTACGTGCCCAGAAGAGTATCTGTATCTCTGGCAAAATGAGCTAGAGGCAGAAACTAGAGACGACCTATTTGCGAAATTGCGTGCTACGGGTATATTCAACCGCGAGCTTGCCGAAAGCATGGGCCTTGATCTCCTTGAAACCTATCGTCTTTCACCTGAAGCGGGTTACACGCTTTCTGGTAACGATGCCGTGTTTCCCGATGGCATGTATTACGGGCCATTAATCACGGACGTGATCACAAAGCCGAAGGACATTGAGGTCACTCGACGACTGATTAAAGCAACTAGAGCCGCAGGGTTTCGGTATTGGTTATCTGTTAAGGCTGCAGAGTATGTCAGTCATGAGGCTAAACCGATAACGGGAGGACTTAACTTATACCCTGGCGTCATCCTCTCAAGCGCAGATGATATGCTCTCAGGCCCAGAGGTCCTGCGTAAGGTCGTGTTAACCCTCAACAGACAGACTAGATTAACCGTGGATGAATCAAAGGCTAGGACAGCGCCTGTAGTGGCTTACGATGGATTACTGCTTAAGTTCACAGAGTTCGGGGCATTGGAGATCTTGCAAAACGTCGACGATCTCTCGGTCGATGAACTTGACGTTGATGAAGAGTTGGATGCAACAGAGTTGTTCGCCCACATCTTCGAAACGGGACCGGTCAGTATGCCAGCAATCAATAAGCTTTGGAACGGTTATAGCTTTAAGGCGATCGTTCCGGAGTCTGTGTGTATTGAACAGAATCAAATAGGGATCTCAGTCGCCGTGCCCTCAGTTAGAAGCGAGTGGTCGCGAGCAGTTACTTTTTTAGAGCCTGGAGTGTCTTTCTTAGAAAACAATGTAAAGGCTCAGTATAGCAGCATTAAAGTGGAGGTGGGATAAAATGGCGAGTTACACTGCATCGGTTATAGGAATGCGAATCTGGCAAGCGGTTCAAGCGGTCTTGGCAGCAAATGCATGGGTGGGGATCGGCAAGAATTCGGTCTGGGGTGATGGTGATGCTCCACCACAGGTCGACTCGAGCACGACTGCGTTAGATGGTCTTGTGGCTCTAAAGAAAGCGGAAACGCTGACCTTGGTCGTTCCGGATCCGAATGGAACTATTGAACACTTAGGTCAAAAGTGGATGCCAGTCGTTGTTAGTGATGCCCGTGCCAAACAAGCGCGATGGGTATACGTAGCAGCGTGGTTGCGTTATGGCGAGGTGCCGATTGTAACCTATCGCCAGACCGGGGCGTACTTAGGGGTTATCCGCAATGTAGGCGTTGATGCTGGAAAACTGACGCTCCTACCTGCAGAAGTATCCGATCTCGGTTATCTCGGAGCGGTAAATAACCGTTCTCCTATTCCTCGAGCAGAAGACCAGAAAGAGCTCGTGGAGTTCATCATCGAATTTTAAGTGAGGTGAAAACGTGTGGGTAATTACCCTAACCGGTTCGACCCAACAAAAAAATGGTCAGAGTTATTAGCAACACCTGGGCGAAGGCTTCAGACCGCAGAAATGAATGAGATCCAATCTATGTCGAGGCATCGCGATAAGCGCTTGGGTGACGCAATATTTGGTTCAGGACACGTCCTTGACGGCTGCCAGCTTTATATCTCAGACGATAAAACGAGCGCTCGTATTACCTCGGGCTCGGTTTATGCGGATGGGATAATCCATGACATCCAGGAAACCACGCTCGCCATCACGGGAGTAGGTGAAGAGTCCATTGGCCTAAAGCTAGATGAAGAAGTGGTAACCTATGAACAGGATCCTACTCTGCTTGATCCAGCAGTGGGTTATGATAACTTCGGTTTACCCGGGATGGATCGTAAAGTAGTCAGCCCTCTCTGGGTAGTTAACGATGGCTCTGCAATCAAGATCATACGACTGAGCAACGGGCAACCTATTACCCAAATTGCTCCGCCTGAACTGGATGGTATTAGCCCGATCTTAGCTCGTAGAACCTACGATGAATCCGGTAATTACAAAGTAAGCGGTTTTGGAATGTGGGCCCGAGATTATGACGCGACTCGCATAGAGCACACGACAGAACCCGGCAAGGGCTATGTAATGGGTTTTGAGCGAGCGCTGATGTCATCCACAAAGACCCTCGTGGAGAAAGCCTTAGAAACGCGAACTGTCCTCAATGAGCCTAAAGTATTTGCGGCAGGGACGAACCTTTACAAGCTGAACAATAAGCCAGCGAAGCAGATCTCACGCTTAGTAGGTGTTGTCCAGATCACGCAGAACATCACCCGAGGGAATGTTTCTGGAGGCTTGGATCTTTTACCAAAAACACCTGTTGTCTCCATTGTTTCTGTCTCTCAAGGCGGAACAACCTACACGCAGGGTGTAGACTACCAGTTAACCAACAACAGTGTGGACTGGTCGCTTATAGGGGGCGAGCCAGCTATTGGTACCACGTTTAGTGTGACCTGGCGCTATAACAAGCAGATGGTGCTTGATACGGATTATACGCTTACGAGTACGGATGGAGAGTATTACGCAGACTTCTCGCCCGCTGGGGATAATCCTGTAGATGCGTCAACCTTCCAAATTGACTACGATTTCTACCTAGCACGTAAAGACCTGGTGGCCATGGATAAAGAAGGACTGATCACCATTATCCGGGGGCAAAGTGACCTTGAGCAATTCGTGGTACCCCCAAAAGTGTCAACGCGGGAAATGCTCCCCTTAGGAACTCTTACGCTGCCACCGAATAGTGGCCAAGCAATCGTTAACCCTTTCTCTATTGTGCGCTACTCGATGGAAGATATTCAGAAATTAGTCAGACGCATTGAGGACATTGAGTATAACCAGGCGGTTGAAGGCCTAGACAATGAAGCAATGCAAGGAGAATCTCCCACAGATCTCAAAGGGATCTTTACCGACAGTTTTGCTACTCTGAATAAAGCGGATACTACTTTCCCGGGGTTTACTCTTGGGTATGATTTAGAACGTAGCGAGATCACACTCAGCGCAGATGATACCCTTCACGAGCTGCAGCTGATTCCAGCATCAACTACTGCGGAAAGCTGGGAGAATGTATCCACGGGTAAGGTTCTAGCGCATGAGCTGATCATCAATCAAGACTTCGCAACAGAGAGTATGCTGGTCAATCCTTACGCGGTCTTCAATCGAATCACCTTGACGAACGTCAATCCGCGGGTGGATAACTGGATTGAACAAGGCACGGTCGTTGTCGAGGAGAAAGAGGTTGTGAGCACTACCCTTAGACGTTGGTGGTACCACCAGGGGGCTGCGTGGGCGGAAGAAGAACGCCGAAGATTTGAGGAGCTTGGAGCTGGTGATATGCGAGGCTGGGATGCATATAGCAGCACCCAGCAGCAGGTTATTAGTGATAAGATCTTGGATGAAGCTATCACCTACATGAGGCAAAAAGAACTGATTATCACAGGCAATAACTATGAGCCGAGTGCAGATAACCTGATTGGGTATTTTGATGGCCAGCCTGTGGTTCTTCAACCACTTGAGACAACACTGGCAGGCACAACGGCTGGATCCGTTCGAGCTAATGCAGCAGGGAAGTTCAAGTGTAGCTTTATGATTCCTTCTGGTACCCGCACAGGCACGAGGCTCATTACCATTGCCAATGTGAATAACGAGGGCAGCTGCACGTATCAAGCGGAAGGTCGAAAGCAGATCACTGAGACAACGGTCCTAACGCGAGAAGTTCATATTCAACCGGTTGATCCATTAGCTCAGAGCTTTTCGGTGGCACAGAGCTGCCTAGTATCGAAAGTTGGTTTATTCTTCACCGCGAAGGATCTTAATGCTCCGGCGATCGTTCAGATCCGTAATATGGTCAATGGATTCCCCGGCAGGGATGTTTTGGCCCAACAGCTTGTGGAACCGTCGGATATCACAGCCTCCTCCAAAGCCGATGTAGAGACGATCGTGTCCTTTCCAAAACCGTCGTTTTGCCGCGCCGAAGAGCAGTACTGTGTCGTGGTACTCTCTCATAGCAACGTTCATGCCCTAGGGGTTGCTGAGCTCGGTAAACAGGATCTTAAGACTAGCGCATGGGTAACCCGACAGCCCTATGTAGTCGGGGTGTTATTTAGCTCTTCGAATGCTTTAACCTGGACAGATCATCAAGCGAAGGACTTGAAATTTAAGCTTTATGCCTGCACTTTCCAGACCAGTAGCGTGTTAGATTTTGAGCCTTGGACGGTGCCAGAAGGGACACAGCTTGACCGTGTTCTGTTGGTCGTCGATGACTTCTTGCCGCAAGGGACGAACGCACTCTGGGAGATCTCCCTCAATGATGGAGCCTTCATGCCAACTAGCCCCTACGCTGAGAGAGAACTATCCTTCCTAGCGAATAAGGTCAAGGTTAGAGCCACCCTCAAAAGTAGTAAGTATCTATCTCCTGTAGTGAGCCTTGCGTCTCCGTACATCATCGGCTTTGAGAATGCCCTAGCAGCTAAATACGTAAGTCGTTTAGTGACACTGTCGCAAGAATACACTACAGTGAAACAGGTCCTCGATCTTGCGATTCCGTCCGGGTCTAATGCGGTCATTAAATTCAGTCCTGATGACGGAGCGACTTGGATCACCCCATCGTCAGTCACGACCGAACAGCTCGACCAGGTATTCACGAGGTATACGTTCTCGCATACACTGGAAGTTCCGGCCACTACTTTCCGAGCTCAGGTCGAACTTAGCGCGTCAAGTCAACTGGTTCGCCCTCGAGCGAAAAGGTTCTTAAATATCATCAAATAGGCAGGCCTTTGTGGCCTGTCTATTGTATTGAGAGGGGGGTGCCATACTTGCCCAATCGGCGGCGGTGTCCAAATAGTGGTGCGATGGTATTCGACCTAAGCGACGAAGAGAAGGCCCTCAAGAAAGCCCTAGAGGATGTGGCGAACGTGAAGCAGGAAAACGAGGATCTTCGTGAGCGGGTCGAACGACTAGAGGCTCTTTTGGTAAATAAGGAATATGGGTGGTGATGTAGTTGGAACGGATTGATCTGAACTTCCCAGGGGATAGCCTGTATGCCGGTGCATTAAAGATTAACGCTGCACTAGACGAGATCGAGGCAGAACTCGCCTTGAAAATCGAAGCGCAGAATCAATCTAACGGATCCGTAGTCATCCCCATAGGCGGAGGGTTTAAGTGCCGGTATAACGCTCTCGATAGTAGCGTGGATATAGAGTTCCCCGGTAACGGGATCCCGTATGAAAAGACTGACACAACGTTTCTCGGGAGTCTAACAGACGTCGAAGTAATTTAAAGGAGTGAGCTTATGGCAACGATTACACTGGGAGCCTTAAGAGATCTATGGAAAAACGTGTCCGACTGGGTGAAGGGTGTTGACACAACATCAAAGCCAAAGGTTTCCTCGATTGCAGTGGGGGATATCACAAACCTAGCTCCGGTGACAGGAGCTAAGACGATCACGGCAACAGCGGCTGAGGTATTTGCTGGTGGTTCAGCCAAGAGTGGCAGAAGTCTAATGCTAGTTAAGAATGAAGATCCTGTCCTTCGCTTTCGTGTTGGGCCTTCGGGTGTTAACCAACAGACTGGTTTCCCTATTGAGCCTGGAGCTACGGCGAAATTTAAGTTTGATCCAGGAGTTTCAGTCCCAATATACGTGATCAGCGAAGGTGCTAGTATTCAAGTATCAGTTAAGGAGGTATAACGTCATAACGAAAGGAGTGAAGAGATCGGATGGTTAGATCACGATCCCATGTACTATATGACCGATTCCAAGGCTATGCCTTACTCGTAGATATTAGTGGAGACCCAATTCTTGATGAACACGGTAATAAACAGATTACTGAACTTGAGATTGTCGAAGGAAGGCTCAGAGTTGACACGGGAGTTACGCCTGTCGGTGGGAAAATACCCGTTGTCACAGAAATAACGTCTGTGTCTGTAACGGATCTAGAGACAACAGTAGCAGCTCCGCTAACTGGTCTGAAGACTGTCATAGCCACAGCGGCAGAGATCTTCTCGGGGGCCTCTGCAAAAGCTAATCGCAGAATGCTGTATATTAAGAACACGGATCCAGTATTGCGTTGCAAGATAGGGGCCTCGGGGGTCAACCAACAAACCGGTACCTCGCTTGAGCCTGGTGCGGCGGTGAAGATTAAATTAGACCCAGGCATCTACGTTCCAATTTACGCTATTAGCGAGGGAGCAAGTATTAAAGTGGAGGTGTGGGAAGTATGACCCATGAATTTATTAATGATGGTGACACGACCATAATCAAAGTTGATTTTGCCGATGAAGGTGTCGAACTAACCGGTGAAACCTCAGTAAAGGGCGATGAATCTGCTGCGGTGGCTTACCTGCCAGTATTTGAGTCTGATTTGCGCCGGAACTTCGCAGAGAAGTTCCCAGTCCCTGAAATGCCAGTAGAAGATGGAGGTATGTTTTAATGCAATACATTAGCGGACCGTACACACAAGGACAGCTACTTAAGGATATCAATGAAATAGAGCTCGCTTTGACGGATCGATTTAAGTTGGGTGGAGTTATTACTGATGCGGCTGAACAACGGTCATGGCGCGAACGTGTGCAGGATGCGAGCTTTGCCCGGAATACTGTAATGTTCGATGACCAGGGTAACCCTTCCGTTATGGTGGCCTTCCTGCTGCAAACCTTGGCTGATCTAGGCATAGGCAGCTCTCAAAAAATGCACCCTGCTTTCGTCGTTAACAACGTAACAAAGCCTGTGCTCCATATCTCGAAATACCAAAATGTCGTTGTGGGTGCTGGAGCGGCCATGAGAGCACTAAGCCTCAAGCACATGGATCCTGGTAACAGTATCAATTGGGATAATGCGGCGTTGGCTTGCAAACAAAAAGGTACCGGTTGGCATCTCATGACGAATGCAGAATGGTCAGCGATTGCTCTATCGACAAAGAAACAAGGCTTTATGCCTCGAGGGAATAATAATTACACGGCAGACACAAATGTCAGCTCGGAGAAAGGTATTGGAAGCTATTTCGACGGGACTAAAATGGCGCGAGTATTAACCGGTTCAGGGCCAATCTCTTGGGCTCATGACGGTAGCCCTTTTGGGATATACGACCTTAATGGAAACGTTCACGAATGGGTTGGGGGCCTTCGCCTTAATAATGGGGAGATTCAGATTCTCGTTGACAATAATGCTGCTGATAACACTAAAGACCAATCTGCCGTAAGTGCTGAGTGGAAGGCTATTTTGCAAGACGGCTCCCTCGTCGCACCTGGGACGGCGGACACGTTGAAATTTGACTATACTGTCGCTCCCGCGGCGGGATCCACGAGCTTTGAAATATCTACTTCAATAGTAAATGCACAGGTGGATGATACCGCATATGGAAATAAAGCTTTTGAGACCTTAACAGCTCATGCAGGTGTCACTATACCTGATATTGCAAAAGCTTTAGGTTTGTTCCCTTTAGATTCAGCCCACGGTGGCGATTATATCTACTTCCGGAACAACGGTGAACGCCTCCCGATTCGTGGCGGCAGCTGGGGCAACGGTTCTGGCGCTGGCGTGTTCTACTTGAACTTGGGCAACCCTCGGTCGAACGTGAACACGAGCATCGGGTTTCGCTCCGCTTTCGTCCTCTGATATCTGACCCCCTGTAATCTGCCAGGCGCCCGATAGGGCGCCCTTTTCCTCGACTAGCGAGATGACATAAAAAGGAGACCCTGAAGCATTGGAAGATCTTAAAATTCTGCAAAAGACCTACGACATGATCCTCTACGGGAATATATGTCTCAAGCAATTTCCCAAGTCTGAAAAGTACGCACTAGCGTCTGACATCAAGCAATCTATGTACACGCTCCTTCGTCTCATCATCGCGGCCAACAAACGTTATTACAAAAAGACAACACTCCAAGAAATCGACGTTGAACTTGATACCCTTAGAACTCTGATTCGTCTGTCAGCGGACAGCGAATTGAGATACCTAACGCTTAAGAAATACGAAAACTGGAGCAGAATGCTTAACGAGATAGGCAAGATGCTCGGTGGATGGATCAAGGCAATAAAGCAATAATTATACTTATGGGGAATGGACCATACTAAGCTCCCGATTCGTGGCGGCAACTGGAACAACGGTTCTAACGCTGGCGTGTTCAACTTGAACTTGAACAACCCTCGGTCGAATTCGAACACGAACATCGGGTTTCGCTCCGCTCTACCCTCAATTAGTCAGTAGTTAGTATCTTAAGGGATACTATCCAGTACCAGAGGACAAAGGGGTCCATTTCCCTTCCTAGCAACAAAGGAAGAAAATTTAATTGCCATGAAGGTCGCGAGTAGTCCGCGAAAGAGGCCACGCATGGCGCAAGCGAAAGGGCATAAAACATTGCATAAAATTCGCAGTTTGTACGATCAAATCTATGATTTCGGTAATTTGCATCAGGCTTACATTCACGCTCGAAAGGGTAAACGTTACCGCATCGAGGTCATGAAATTCACAAATCGCCTCGAGGAGAATTTGCTTAATATACAGAATGAACTAATCCAAAAAACATACACTGTCGGGAGGTACCGGGAATTCTTTGTCAACGAACCAAAGAAACGTCTTATTATGGCGCTGCCTTTCAAAGACCGGGTCGTTCAATGGGCTATTTACCAAGTTCTTAATCCTTATTTCGAAAAAGGGTTTATCCAGGACTCTTATGCATGTCGAGTTGATAAAGGAACGCATAGGGCCGTGAATAGGTTGCAATACTGGTTACGCTACATGCACCGACGACATGAGCGATTCTATGCGCTTAAACTAGATATCTCTAAGTATTTTTACCGAGTGGATCATAACGTACTCATGGGCATCCTGCGCAGACGCATTGGCGACGAGGATCTCCTTTGGTTGCTAGATGTTATTGTAAGGTGCGAGCATACGAAGTTTGGGATCCCACTAGGTGATCATCAATTCGATGCTGACCGGATCGGTGGAGTTGGAATGCCGATCGGTAACCTAACGAGCCAAATGTTTGCAAATCTATACTTAAATGAGTTAGACCAATACGCGAAGCAAACGCTTCACGTTAAACACTATCTGCGCTACATGGATGATGTCGTTGTACTTCATCAGGATAAAAAGTATCTCTGGGCTCTCATGGCTCAAATTAATGAGTTCGTAATGGATAGGCTCCATCTTCAGCTCAACAATAAAACCATGGTTCGTAAGGCATCGCAGGGAATTGAGTTTGTGGGGTTTCGCGTTTGGCCAACACACAAAAAGCTCAGAAAGAAGAGCGCTCTCAAAATGAAGCGCAGGTTGGGATATCTACAACGTGCTTATGCCAGAGGGGATGTCGAGTTACAGGAAGTAAACAACAGTCTTCAGTCTTACCTTGGCATTATGATGCACTGCGACAGCCATAATCTAAAGACAAAGTTAATGCAGTCTCTGACCTTTTTTAGAAAATAGGAAAGGGGGTTTTTGAATGCCCTTAGCAATAGCTCTATATTCAGCATATGACGACGTCACTGCGGCTGCAGATGAAACTAGGAGCCTTGATGATACTACCTCATGGAATGACGCATTAGATGGCAATCAGATCCTAAACTACTTACTTAATGTGGCCAACTCGACAGCTTATTATGAGGGCGGTGGGATATACGAAGGCCAGCCAGTGGATCTCTCTCCATGCGGAGAGGTACAGGCCGCAAAACTCACTTGGGCTCAGAGTGGTGGCGCTGGTACTAACGTCATTATTGAAACTGCTCTATCACCAGATGGCGGCTTGACCTGGAGCAACTGGCAGGCAGTGAATGTTCTTGATTCGAATATTCCGGGTATTACTGTCGGTATGGATCTAACCGGCTACAAACTGAAGTACCGGGCAAAGCTTAATACTACGAATCTTGCCGCAACGCCTAGTGTCAGTGAGATCAAGCTAACAGTCACTAGCCGGAAGATGTTCAGAGTGTTCTCAAGCGGTACTGTAAAAGCCAAAGCCGATATCGTCCCGACTGCAGTTGAGCAACTATAAACCCCGCGCCTAACGGGGCTATTTTTATGCATGGGAATCTTACGGGTAACGTAATGCGAAAGGATGGCGAAAAAATGAACGAGAAAGAACTTTGGTTTAGTTCAGTAATCGCAGCGGCCTGTACAGTCATGAGCGCGGCTCTAGGGGGTTGGGATATCGCACTGAAAGTCCTGATTGCCTTAATGGTTGCAGACTATATTACTGGCCTCTTAGGTGCGATAAAAACTAAAAGCGTGAGTAGCGATGTAATGTTCTGGGGCGGGATTCGCAAAGGAGCAATCCTTGCTGTGCTGATTATCGCCGTCTTACTTGACGAGCTAGTGGGAAATGCTGACCCGATCCTTCGAACGCTCGCAATTTACTTTTATGTTGCTCGCGAGGGTGTATCGCTGACAGAGAACTTAGGAATATTGGGAGTTCCATTGCCTCCGGAGATTAGCAAGGTGCTTTGTCAATTACAGAAGAAAAGTGAAAAAGAAAAATAGAGAAGAAAGGATATGTTTTTATGCCGATAGAAGAGTGGTCACCTTCTCCTAATTTTAGTAGCAGAGAAGGTAGAAAGATAATAGCCATAGTGAATCACATCACTGCAGGATCTTTCCCTGGTTGTTTATCGTGGATGCAGAACCCAGTGTCACAAGCAAGCGCGCATTATCTTGTTACAAAATCTGGTCGCATTATTCAAATGGTCAAGGAGGGAGACAAGGCTTGGCACGCTGGGGCGGTTAATAAACCGAGCTGGAGTCTCTACGATGGTACTAACCCAAACCTTTATACCCTGGGGATTGAACACGAAGGACAATCCGGAGACGTGATGCCTGAAGAACAATACCAGGCCACTCTATTTCTCCATAAGGGACTAACCGCAAAATATGGAATACCCATCGACACTGAACATATCATTGGGCATTACCGGATCGACAGTGTGAACCGCCCCAATTGTCCAGGCTCGGGATTCCCTTGGGGTAGGTTATTTAAGGATCTCAAGCCAGTAACGGTAATGTATCGGGTTATTTTAGACGGTAAGCAAACTATGGCGCTGGGATCTCAGGACGCTGCTATTGCTGAAGTTAAAAAAGTAGTTGATGCAGGTGGGGCTCAAAAAGGAACTGTGCAACGAAATACGGACGGTGCAAGCGTCTTTGACTACGCCAAGGCACAAACACCTACGCCAGTCCCCGCGACCCCCAGAACGCCCATTATGGGAGTTGAAACAATCACGATTGAACAATGTAAACAGTTCCTGCTCAAGCATAATCCAAACGCCCCGGACATCATTCCATTCTACGAGAAGCACGGGAAGGCACTAGGTATTCGATGGGGCTATGCCGTGGCTCAGATGATTAAAGAGACCGGCTATCTCCAGTTTGGTGGCGATGTAAAAACTGATCAGAACAATTATGCTGGAATTGGGGCCGTAGGAGGAGGAGCGGCTGGAGCATCGTTCTTGACTCCGGAAGCGGGGGTAATTGCACAGCTCCAACATCTATTTGCCTATGCATCCACGGATGATCTTGGTGATTACGCACAAATAGACCCACGCTTTCAACTAGTGAAGCGGGGGAGCTGCCCTAATTGGGAGGATCTCAATGGGCGTTGGGCGGTCCCGGGGAATGGTTACGGTGAAGAGATCGTCGAGATCTATAAAAAAATGACCACTGAAGTTGTGGTCATATCGGTTCCCACGGAAAGCGGCGCGGTGGCCCTGTTAAGAAAGATGCTGCAGCTTCTATTAGATTTCTTTAAGGGAGAAAAGTAACAAAAGGGAGGAAAATAAGAAATGAATATTTTATTGTCAAGCCTTCAAAATTATTGGGGGATCATCCTGTTCGTCATCGGCTTTGTGATTTTCTTGGTGACCCAGGGAAAAGCTAAGGCTACACAGATCATCTTATCGCTCATGCTCAGGGCCGAGAAGGAAGCAGAGGGTATGGTCCTAAAAAGTGGGGATGAGAAATTTATGTTCGTAGTCGATTATGGCTACCAACTCCTGCCAAGGAATGTACGTTTATTTATCACATATACAATGTTTGAAGACATGGCCAAAGTACTTTATGCGAGAGCAAAGAATTATTTATCAGGGCTAAATACTAATGGCGAGAATCAGAAGCCTCAACAGGAAGAGATTCAAGAGAGTAAGGTAACTGATCCGGGATAAAGAATACTTTGATAAGAAACTATCTCATAGAGCCCCACCGAAAGGTGGGGTTTTTTTTTGTTTGTATAAGTAACTCATCAATTAAATTACGGCTCTTTTCGTTTAATCTTTTTAAACCGGTCAGGTGCTGCGTCTGGGGCCGGTACTTCTTTGTAGTCGCCTTCCTCCAATACTAGCGGACCTGCTAGGCCTGCGTTTACTTTTACCCCGGTTACATTCCTTCCGAATACGTTAAAGTCCCCTGCAGCTACTACTTTACCTACACGGCCAGCGTAAGGGCCTTTTAATATTTTTACGTGCATCCCATGTTCCTCCTTTATGTAGTAGAATTTCCGCAGTCAAAATATATGTAAAGGGAAGCAATGCATAGCTTCCTCGAAGCGGGATCCCGCGACCTCCCCGGGTGGATCCGGATCATCGGTTTCGGCCACGCCCCAGGTGGCCATCGTCAGGCGGGTTAAACTACTTTGAAAGTTACTTCACGCCCTGGGTTTTCTTTAACCAGCAAGGCCTTCATATCAGTAACGGTCATATTATTGTCCAAGGCCGCCTGTATCACTTCGACCAACTTTTTTCCATCCAAGTAAGCCCAAATCTTTTTCCGTTTCATACATATCATCCTTTCTGCCGGGCTTAGCCGCCCGGTTTCGGCATATCCGTTTATTTCCCAAATGACTTTACAATTGCTTCAAGGATGCGTTGTTTGTCCTTGTTCAGGTAGAGCTTCAACCATAAGCTAACTGCCAAAGTCAGTTCGATGTTCTGCTCGGATTGATAAAATAGCTGGTAAACAAGCGGCTTCGGGTCTGCTTTTATTTCTGCCGCGCTCGGAAGTGCAAAGTAATGGTCTATCCCGTATTGCGTTAACATTTCGCCCAGTTTCTCGATAACATCATCCAATGCCGGTTCTCCCTCGGGAGTTTCATGAATCGGGATGCGTACATCGTAGAGTTTCATCTTTCTTCCTCCTCAGCTTTGATCTTGACTAGATAATGTGGTCAAGTAGATAATACCATGACTATATTATATAGTCAATACCAATTGACAATATTTTATAGTCATGGTACTTTATTTGTGAGGAGGGTATTATCTTGATTAAATCAAAACTTAAAGATATTGCAGACGCACGGGGATTATCCATAAGACAAATCGCCCGTGATATAGATTGCCACTTTGAGACCGTGCGGCGAATATACAATAATGATATGCAACAATATCCCAGAGAGGTTATTGACAAACTCTGCACCTACTTGGACGTGGGGGTAGGGGAGTTACTGGAACATAAAAAAGACGCCGAATAAACTTACGGCGTCTTAATGGCTCTCGGAAATCTGAGGGCTATTTGTTTTCGGCTAATAGAATTTGTTTCAATACTAATCCCGCCAACAGATCAATTCCGCTCTGCGGATCAGGATGGGGGATGGTATTGACAGTAATGTTAACTCTGATTTCTTTAGATCTACGCGGAAACTTAGTCACTCCCATGTAATTACCTCACTTTTTAATCATTTGGCCGCATTTAATCTCAGCTTTTGTTTACTTGGCGGCTCCAACATCTTGGCCATGAAGGGTCTAGTTGTTTCCAAATTAGCACGAATAATATTAATCGCGTGATAAAGCGGCATCTTAGTTACATCTCCAACGGTATAAGGCTCGAGGAAGTGGCGAAGACTCTTATAGGTTTTTTCCGAACTCCGATAAATGTGAAAATGTGGTCCTGCGCTTAGGATAATCTCTGCTAACTCCGGGGGGATCTGCTCCCAGCTATGAAAGAGCCAGCAGTACTTTACCCTAAACTTCCGACTTTCGACTGCCGCAGCCGTCCACAGTTTGGCGCTGCGTAAGTACTGGTGAGGCTCATCCATGACGATAAAAAATGGAAACTGTTTTTCCTCGGGTCGTAGTCTCATAGCAATATCAATCTTAGTGCTTATCAGGTTTATGAGCAGGTCTTTAGCTAGGGGATCAAAAGTGTCGTCGGGAATGTCTATGATAACTATTTTTGGTTGTTGCATTAACTCCCAGAAGTCTAGGCCGTCGTCGCATTCCATACACTCTGCGAGGTATTGATCTCTGAATATGACAGCCATTCTGTTATATATTGGGGCTAGAATTCCGCGTTTGCGATCATTAGTATACAGACCGAACTCGGTAAGAGTAGTCTTATTTATCCCGTCTGTCATGGTTTTTATGCACTCTTCACGGTAGTCATCATTCTCAAAGATCTTAAGTATTTCGCCTAACTTTCGAGTTCGCATTGCTACGACTGCAGCAAAAAGGAATCGTTCTGTTTGCATCTCTGTACCCTCCATGCTGAAGAACGCAAGGATAGTATTCGCAAGGCGAGTTGTCATATGCTCAGTATGGAAGCTCTCACGCCAGTCTAAGCCTATCTTTACCTTAGAAAGGTCTATGTGTATATATTTATCAGGAGTTAACACGGACATAATCTCGCGTCCTAGCTCGCGTTTAGCAGGGTCAATAGTAACCGCCCCAAAGCCGTGATTCACCGCCTCTACAGCCGTATTTGCGGCCTGACCTTTAGTTTTACCACAGCCCATACCGCCTATAATAATATCTGGCAAACACAGTTCCTCATAATTACTGATCGGTTTGTAGACGGGCACCTGTTCTTTCTTAAGTTCTGCATAACCTAATGCTATACCATCACCTGATACACTTGCAGGAGGGCCATCTTGACGTAGCTTGATAGTTTCTAGCTGGTCAGCGTAGTCATCCTGTAACCCTGGTCCAGGGATCTGTGCGAGTTTCCCCAACTCACTTGCACTCATGATATTAGTATCCATTTCTAAGAGGCTCCCTAGTTTTAATCTGTGTCGGTTGATCTCGCAAAGAATACGGACAGTAGCCCGTGTGCTTATATCAACCTTTTCGAGTTCATTATCTCCGGCCACATCGATGAACGAATTAGCCAGAGCTCTGGATGTTATTTCCCGCCGGTTATCGTCTGTGCTGTGACTGGCCACCCTAATACGAGTGCTGAATGTCGGTTCGTTGCGCTTGCTCGTCGTGGATCGATGCAGAGTTCCTTCGATGAGTATTTCGCGCTTATCAAGGTCCATTTGTTTTGCCTGAGGTTTATCATCCTCGTTATGTCCTAAGAAAGACAAAACTAATCCCCCAAACTGCTGAAATATGCTCTCGAGAGTTGTTCCTGCCGATAGTAATGCCTTACGCTTTGAGATAGTCCTTCGCTGAGGAGTTTTTCCCTGGGAGAATTGCTTATGGGCCTGCTCGGCCTGGTCCTGCCAGTTTAGACGATGATTAGGATCAGCACATATGGAGAGGCAGGCAAGATCCCCATCAGCCATGTCTCTACATGCCGACATAACGGCGCTTAGTGGCTGCGTATCCTCGGTACGGTCAACGTGCAAGGCGAAGATATTATGGCGCTTATAGACTAGCTCACAGACCTTGGTGTCCTTGAGTGGGATACGGAGCTCGGACTGATCGGTGCGGTCAACACTCGCTCTTGGCCAACATCCGGAGATCTTTTGTCTCGTGTACGTTTCCCATCGGCGCGGGACTGTAAAATAAAACTTGATCTCATCCTTAGTGAGCACTACGTCATACCATATACGGGCCTTTGGGGTATAACAGATAAACCATCTACCAAAGCCAACACGGGATAAAGGGGCTTGATACAGCTCGTGAAGCGCTCGCATAAGCTTAAAATTTTGTTTATTATCTACCGTGCGGTCGGGAATTACGCGCAAGGTAATCATTTCAGGATCTTCGACCCTAAAGAACTCCTGCCATGGTATTGTCTTCGCTCGTTTAACTAACCACCGCACTGAGCATCACCCCCACAAAAGCCAGCAAGACGCACGTTCCTGCATAGCGCATAAATTTAGGACTTCCTAGCATTCCGATTAGCAGGAGTGCCATGGCTATAACCGTGAATACCTCGGGTGAAATCTGGATAAATTGAATCATCTTACCGTCTGCCCAGTTTAAGAACATTTCAAAGGGCCCGGGTATTGGCTGCATTCCTGCCAGTTCTGTTCCGGGAGTGGTGAGTGCATCCCAGAACTTAGATAGTGCGCTCGTCTTAGCATTAAGCGCTGCCGATGGGTCGAAAGGGATCCCGTTTTGCAATGCTGTGAGATGTAAGTGCGCGCCTGTGCTATGTCCTGCTCCAGGAGTACCCGGTACGCCTCCGGTAAGACCGAGTGTGTCTCCCGTGCTTACGTGTTGGCCATAGGTCACATTTACACTCGATAGATGGCCATATACCCATTCCTTGCCGTTACCGGCATTAACCTTTATGTTTTCTCCCAGCAATGGGTCGTTTGCCACCCTAGAAATGATTCCATCCGTGATCGATTGAGCCGGAGTGCCAACTGGGCATGCGTAGTCGATACCTGTATGCGCGGCAGGGTGGAAACTATCAATCTCCCCAAACTTTGTCGTAATTCTGTAAGTTAGCATTTTGAACATATCGGTACCCCCTTAAGGTTTCGCATTTCGCATAATCTCCATGAATACGGGTAACCAGTTCATACCCATGTAACCAATTGCGGCATATTTCATTCGAGTTAACCCACTGGCACCTTTACCAAGCATCGCCTCTAGGAGCCCCCAGGTAAACACAATATAGCAGACTGGATCAGCGACACCTATGAGTAGATCCTTGATAGGCTGACTGGCTTTTGTCACTTTCTCGGTTATATCGCTACTCGCGGCCATTGCCTGAATGGGGGATACTAGCATAGTAGTAGCGACGAGCACGGAGAGCATAGCCATATCTTTTTTTGTTAATTCTGTATCAATGGAAACAACATGTTTGGAACTAAATACCTCAAAGGCAGTTATTCTCATTTATTGATCCTCCTTTTAAACTTTTTAAAGAGTAGGGAAACCACTATTAGGTACCCAATTATGGAAATAATTACGCCTAAGACAAACAAAAAACGGCCTCCTTCCGGATGGCCGCACTTTCCCCAACGCTGTGCTTCGCTTTACAGCGTATGCGCGCGGCCCCCAATATAATGCAAGTACAATGAATAAATTGAAAACTTTTTGCTAATACTATCGATAAAATATCTAGGTTTGAGAGGAGAGACGAATGTATGGACCCATTATTTTTAGTTGCTATCGCCCTGATTCAGGTCGGTAAGTTCATGATGATGGCTTCCTAATTTTTAATACTAAGAGCTTCGATGTCCCCTTCGGGATGTCGGGCTCTTTTTCATTTATCCCCATTCATCAAAACTGATTTCAACTTCTTCTGGCTCAGCATCCGGTTCAGGACCGACATTCTGCCTAACAAACTGATTCCCATTCAAATACAATCTCAGCGCCTGCCTAACGTGGAAACTCTTCTCACTCTGCTTACTCCACCGTTCTAAGATCGGATCTAGCTCATCATCACCTCGGAACGTCCAGCCCTTTGCCATAATCGTCTCGCCACCTTCATTCCGCCCCGAGCATTACCAAATACGCTTCCGTGCAGGACTTTGTTTTCCCAGGGCAGATGTTTATTCGTGGGTCCGGCCCCACCACCACAGAGTAAGTACAGCCCGATGTCACCGAGCCGGTAGTGTGATTCTATATCCGTCTGAATAACTCTACTCAGGGAGGCATACAAGGGGTCTAGTGAGGGGTCGTGCTGGTCGATCTCATAAATGTTTTGTCCGGTTGATGTGGTAAGCTTGTCGTATATGATATGCATTCCGTTTAGACTGGAAAAACTCTTATTCTGAACCACCTTCCCTCTCGAGAGAAAGATGTAATTCACGGTCAGGAATCCAACGTCAATTATGAGAATGTTTTTGGCCAGAATCTTTTTGTCTCGTTCAATTCCGTGATCATCCAAGAGATAATCCATCCCGGCACAGAAACCTTGAGGAAGGGCGTTCACCATCTTAGGAAGAAAGGCACGAGCATGATCCTGTTCGCCGATTTTGTATTTAATGAATACCGGTTTGTTGAACATCTGGATTAGTACCGATTTTTCCTCGTGAAAATTTGAGAAGGGGAGAAGGAAGACGATTTCTTTTTCGTTCGGGTAAAGGCACAGGTTGTATTTCACCAGAGTTTCTAGGGTTCGTTGATCTGATTTCCTTTCGCGGAGCGAGTAGTCCACGAACTTACCGTAGGTGATTGCATCATTTCCTATAAAGTTTTCTTCCACTTGCCAGAGCGGCTGATCCGTCCATACTTGCTGGGCCTCACCGATGATGGATGGTGTTAGTATTTCGTGTTCTCCATCGGTGGCCTTGATTGCTGAGTTACCGACATCGAGTATGAGCATTAGTTTATTGGGCCTCCTTTCGTGTGTTACCCTGTGATACATCGTTTATGATAGATTATATTTCTAACCGTAACGGATAATACCAATTAAATAATTAAAATTAATGTATAAAAATAACTGTAACGGTTAACATACAAACAAAGAAAAGTCTCAGGCTTTACCCTGAGACTCGTTTAAAGGAGGTTTTTGGTTTTGCAGGCGTTGGGCAATTCGGATCAGAACTTTTATAAACTGCGTCATTGCTTCGGGATCATTTTTTACAGGTAGTATCCTAGTATATTTCACGAATAAAACCATCCCCTTGTCACCTCTGATATAATCAATCTATTCGTGACATAAGTTGTCCTAAGACTAGAAAGGTGGTCATACTCTAATGGTAAGATGTGCCATATATTGCCGGGTATCCTCGGACGAACAGGTAGAGAAGGGAACCATTGGTTCTCAGGTAGATTACGCCAAGCGCTACCTAGAATTACACGGTCCTGAAATGAATATAACGGAACACGAATTTTACCTAGACGAAGGCGTTTCTGGTACTATCGCATTATCAGGACGCCCCGCGGGATCTAAGCTGATACTCGACGCCAAAAATAAAAAGTTTGATATTCTATTTATTTACCGCCTAGATCGCTTAGCACGTAACGTGAAACATGTTCTCGATACTTATGATCTGCTGGAGAAGCACGGCATAGCACTTAAAAGCATGACAGAAGCGTTTGACACAGGAACACCGACAGGGAAATTTTTCATGACATTGCTCGCCAGTATTGCAGCATTAGAGCGGGAGACTATCCTAGAACGTACCCAGGGCGGTAAGGACAGAAACGCTAAAGAAGGTAAATGGGTTAGCGGATCTCCACCGTTCGGTTATCGAATTGAGGATAAACGACTAGTTATTTATGATCCGGAGGCGGAGACAGTGCGCTTAATATTCCAGCTGTACGAAGACGGAATGAGCACTGTCGCGGTAGCTAAGTACTTAAACGCCAAAGACGTACTTACCCCAACAATGTCCAAAGGCACAAAAAATAAAAGCACCGGTAAATGGCACGCTGGGCACATTTCCATAATATTACGGACTACAGCCTATGTTGGGGAGTACACCTACCTTAAACGGTCTGTAAGGAGAAAGGATACAATAGAAGTGGAAGTTCCCGCTATTATAGAAACGCAGAAATATAAAGATACTCAGGCCCGGATTATTAAAAACGCGGACGTTGCAAGGGGAAGTAAAAAGCATAATTACCTTTTGCGGGGACTTATTTACTGCGCTAAATGCGGCCGGGCATTGGTTGGAAGCAGTGGGGATAGCAAAAGTGGGAGAGTCTATTATCGCTGCACAGGTACGTTAGATCACGGGCAGGGAAAGAAGTGCGATACGAAACAGTTAAGGGCTGCTGATGCGGAAAATTCAGTATGGAACGATGTTTATGAACTTTTAGCTCACCCCGAGGAATTGATTTCCGAAATGGAAAGTGAGCTAGGTGTAAACAAAAAAACAAGCGAGCCGCTGCAATCTGAATTAGACGACGTAGAAAACATTATTATAGAGAAACAAGCAGCCAGGGGAAAGGTCATAGGCTTGATGACGCGAGGAAAACTTACTGAGCAAGAAGCCGAGGCAGCCCTGGAAGAACTAGCTAACGAATTAGGGTCTTTGAATTCTAGAAAGGAATTTTTATTTGATAAAATAACGAACGCCCAAAACTTTGAGGGCGATGTCATAAATGTTCGAATCGTAATTGATGCTGTACGCGATCATTTAGACGAGTTAACTGAGGAAGAAAGATCCATGCTTGTTAAGGCTATGGTGCGTAGAGTAGAGGTAGAGACCGTGTTTACCGAAGCTGGAAAGTGGGATTCATTAGTTAATTCTGAGTATAAGTTTTACCGTAGTATGGAGTTAAGCAACTCAACAGAAGCCGAGAACCATACCACGTTTTATAGCGTAGAGAGCACATGGGTATTCCATGCATTCTCTAGGAAGGGCGGCGAAAGAATTAGGTGGCGATAGAGATCAGGGCAAGCAATTCAGGTGCATACCTCTTAGCCGCGGTATTAGCATTAGCTTCGACGGTTGACCTTTGGGCGTCTAATCCTACGATGTAGAGGCCAGATGGCATGTCATGCTTGATATGGTAGATCTCATGGGCTAGAACTTCGGCCTGCGCTTCCGGTGATAGGGTGTCCGCGATAAATATGTGGTATTTTCCTTTTCGTGATAGATAGACGAAAGCCTTAACCCCTTCGCCTATGTAGACTTGATGGTAAAGTATGTTGTCATTCAAGTCGATTCTACCAAATGTCTGTTCCATCCTGTCACCTTCTATCTTATTTTGTCGGACACCCATTAGACAGAAACACCCGCCGATTAACTCGGCGGGTTTATTCGTTGGCCTCTTCAGCCTCGACAACTTGTATGTATCTTATTATTCGTTTTATCGTGGCGTCATTAAGGGGGCGTACTTGTTTAAATAGAATTTGAAGGTCCGACCTGTTAGCTAGGTCATTAAAAACCTCAAGTAGCTCCGGTTCATCGGATATGGCCTCGCGGATTTTTTGTGTAGGGGTTAGTCCGGTTAATATATAGTCGGTAGACACATTGAATACTTCGGCTAATTTAGCCACGTCTTTTGCGTCAATTATTTTAGTGTAACTACGTTCCCAATTGGAAATCATTTGACCGGTTACGCCTAATTTTTCCCCTAATTCGGATTGTTTCCAATCACGCTCATTGCGCAATTCACGTATTCTATCGCCCACAGATTTGTTCAATGAATTCACCTTATACCCCTTTATATTTTCATTTATATATTATCATTATAAAGATTGTAACGTATATAGTATTAACGAAAGTAGATAATTTATGCACGTTTATGTAAATTAATAGTTGACATTATCGCTCGCGGTTAATATAATACAAAATAAGCCGATTATCGAATGCGGTTAATAAAGGAGTTGGTAGAAGTGATTACCGCTAGGGTAAGGCGTGTGCGCAAAGCAAAAGGAGTTATGACAAATTTTATGGCTGAACAGCTAGGACTTACGCGGCAGCAGTATTGTAAAATCGAAAGTGGGAAAGTCGGGATAGACACGGAGCGACTTGAAATTATTGCTGAATTGTTACATGAAGAACCCAGCATTTTTTTTAAAGACTCATTAACGAATGCGGTTATTGAAAGAGTGAAAGGTGGGAGAATACATGGCTGTCATCGTAACGCGGACATATCCACAGCGACCGGACCCGAAGGCGATGAAGAACTTAGCGCAAGTAATTCTTAAGATCGGGTTGCGAATTCTGAATGACGAGGCTAAGGGAAAATCAGTTTAGGTTTGTGAAAAAGCGGATTAAAGGAAAAGAGGGTCAATGAGTTTGTAATGCTGGTGGACAAGTCAGCACAAATGGTGGAATTGGAGTGATAGGTTTGATCTTATTAGGGAGGTGATTGAAAACCATAAAAAACTATAAAGCAATGTAAGGAGGGTGAGGATCATTAATGAGGACCCGTTTCTCAAAGCGTATCTACTAGCTGGAGTATCGGTAGTTATCTTAAGCTGTCTAGTTCCTGTTACTCCTGGCGAAAATCTTATTTTGTTTTTTATACTATCCCATCAATACAAAATTGAGTGGCCGCTAGGCAGGTTAGACAGAATGAAAGGAGGATGAGAGCAAGTGAAATGGAACGAACAGCTGACAGCGAAGCTCAAGGAACTGTGCCATGAAGGTAAAACCAACACGGAAATCGCCGATATTATGCGCTGCAAACTAACAGATGTTTACGCAAAACGTAGTCAATTGGGGATCACGATCGCAAAATGCAAAGGTATCGAGCCAAATCCTGAATTCGAGAAAGCATTAGGACCCATTAAAAAACCTAAGGGTATGCATGGGGATGTCAAGAAGGCATTTAGCACGCTGGAGAGCGAGGTGCTGATAGCTATGGCGCGAGACTGGACAAGCTCTGATGATGCCCAAGAGTACGCAAAATTACATGAAGAGTTATGCGTTTTGGAAGAAAAGTTCAATGCGCGGATCAGAAAGTCATGAGGGAGGTGAAAACCATTTGCTCATAAACAAAAAAGCCCGTCCAGCACTGCAATGCCAAACGGACCGAAACGAAAATTTATTCACTGTCAGTATACCACAAGGTACTGCGCCTGAAAAGTTGGCAATCGAAATGGAGTCAACGGAAAAACGTGATCCGATCGGAATAGATAGTTTTCGTGGCAGTATCACTGATTTCAAACGCTATCTTAAAGCCCAGCGGATCTATCTTCAAACAGGGGTCATTGTTCCTTAGAGATTTAGAGTCCAGGGAGGGTGAAACTCATGGTACTACTGAAGCAACCGTTATCGATGAAATGTTTTTGTGGCGTGGTAATGGAGTTCCCTGAAGGCGAGATTAAAGCTAGATGCCAGTCAAAAGGTTGCTCTGCTTACTGGGAGTTAGGTCTCGAAGGGTTTTGGTCTGCCACATTGGCCCCTATTATAGCAAAGCCCAAAGAACGTAAGCTAAACCACTATGAACGGTACATGAAATGGAGGAACGAGAATAGGAGAAAGGCTGGATCAAGATGTTCAAAAAGGTAGCGAAGTTTATTAGAGGTCAGTTACTCAGAATCAATTGGTTTAAGCGTCTGGTTGAAGTGTACAAGCTCAATCAAGAGAAACGACGAAACGATGAACGATTTGCTCAACTTATACACTTTGGAAACATGATTCACATGGATAACCCCGATGACGAAGTATTAGTTGACTACATGGATGGACGTATGATCGGTCAAAAACAGGTTACTCCAAATTTCATTAGGCCCTTTGGGATGGGACGGTGGAAATTCTGAAGCACGGTAAAAAACCCACGATGAGGCAGAAAGAACGAATCAAGTCCCTAAAACTCAATCCTTCAAACTGGCTAGTCGTAAAGGACTGCCCGTCATGTTTTGAAATTGTCCATAGGGTTTCTGGTAAAACGAGAAAATTGGAAACAACTTAAAAATGGAGGTGCTTTATGAGTGGTGATAAGGGCACCCTGCCCAAGATGATCATTGTCAGTGAAACGAAACGAGCAATGCTGACATTTGATGAGATCTATGAGAAATACAAGGGCCTACTGCATAAAAAGGCTTATCCTTGGTCGCAAACATATGGCTTTGATGAAATGTATCAGATCGCTTCAATTTCTCTTTGGAAGGCATATGTGAAATATGATCCTGAGGCTTACCCAGTTCCCTTTATAGTCGTTGCCTCTAAGTTTATCGATTACGGTTTACTCGCTTATCATGCCAAGCATAGACCGAAGTTTGAAAAGAAGACCTCTCAAATCAAGTCCATGACAAGCCTTCAAAGCGTTGTTTTTAATAACAGCGGCGATGAGCTGGAACTCGAGGATCTCATTGGAGAAGCTGAAACCTATTCAGCAGAAGTCGTGGACAGGATCGTTTTGGATCGCATAATCAAGAAGTTCTCCAAAAATCTGCAACAGGACATTCTTGATTATGTTAATGGTTACAAACTCAAAGAACTTGTGGAATCAGGAAGTAGATCAAGTTTAAGAATGCGCCTTGCCTTCAAGAAGTTCAGAGCGCTCTACATCAAGGAGATGGTTATGTGAGCAAGTTGGGCAGCCGGTGGACTGAAGAAGAAATTTGTTTCCTAATTGAGAACACCGGCAAACTATCTCTTGAACAAATTGCTAAGAAGCTTGGAAGGACTTACGGCAGCACATCAAAAAAAGCGGATGAGCTTGGTGTGGCAAACGGCAAAATGCTTTCAACCTTATACACCTCAAATCAGTTGGGCAAGGTTTTGGGGGTTGCGTCCTCTACGATCGGAAGATGGACTGACGGCTTGGGCTTAAAATATCGGTGGAAAAAGTACCGTACGACGTTCAAGTTTAAAATGATTGATTTAGAGGATTTTTATCATTGGGGTGAGAGCCACCAGGACATTATCGATACTCGGAAGTTTAAGGTCGAAAATCTGGGTACTGAACCGGCCTGGCTCAAAGAGAAACGGAAAAGGGACGCAGAGCAACCAGGGAAGCATACTCAATTCTGGACAAAGGATGAGGAACTATTACTTGTAGCGCTGTATGATGCCGGAGTTAGTAAAGAGGACATTGCCATAAGACTGTTTCGAACCGAATCAGGCGTTCAGAGAAAGTCCGATAGACTTAAGGCTTCTGGGTATCTAGGGATAAAACCTAAAGGTGAATTTTACACTGCCGGACAGACAGCGACTTTACTCAAGTACAGGTCTCAGGGAATGTCTTATCGGCAAATTGGGCTAAAGACAGGACGTAGTAAGGCCGGGGTTGCTAAGAAAATTGAGCAATTGCGAAGGGTTGGATTAGCAATATGAAGGGGGGATAGGCTTTGAGAAACTCATTGGGCGATCTTAATAATCATTTGTTCGCTCAGCTTGAGCGCCTGGGGGAAGAAGACCTCAAGGGGGACAAGCTCCAAGAGGAAATCAATAGAGCGAAAGCAATTTCAGACCTTGCAACACAAGTGATCGCGAATGGGTCATTAGTGTTAAAAGCAAAAAATTTTTTGGATGGTGCATTGGGTGCTAACGCAGAATTGCCTAAAATGCTGGAGGGTTAAGAGTGCATTACTTCACTTTGGAGGAAGCCGAATTTTTGAAAGAGCATGTTCCTGGTCGTGGGAATCCTGAGTTGACAGAAATGTTCAATGCTCACTTTAGTTTAAATCTAGGACTCAATCAAATTAAGGCCTATAAGAAAAACCATAAGCTGAGTAGTGGGCTAGATGGTAGGTTTCCTCCGAAACATACACCTTTTAACAAAGGAAAAAAAGGTATCGGTGGATGGGAGCCTACGCAATTCAAAGAGGGTAACAGACCGTGGAACTATCAACCGGTCGGATCTCAGAGAATTAACGGCGATGGATATGTAGATATAAAGATAGCTGATCCAAACAAGTGGAAGGGAAAACACATTCTGACCTGGGAGGCCGCAAACGGACCAGTTCCAAAAGGACATGCAGTAATTTTTGGGGATGGAAATAAGCGTAATTTCGAGTTAGATAATCTTATTCTTGTTTCTCGAAAACAGCTTGTAAGGCTAAATCAACATAATCTAATTCAAAACGATGCCGAGCTAACGAGGACTGGTGTCATCATCGCAGATATCTACAATAAAATCGGCGCGAGGAAGAGAAGGTGATGCGTTAAAAATAAGCTTCGAAATGTTATTAATTTTAGGTGAGTTAAAAACGAAAAAGGAGATGTTTTGTAAATGAACACGACAGTTATTTTAGATAATGCTGGTAAGCCAAGCATGATGGTACGGATCCCAAAGTTTAAGGTCTCAGATGTTATCCAAGGCGGCGCAGATGTCACGCACTCAGCTTTCATCATTGACGGGGTCGAAGTCCCAGAGATTTATATTTCAAAATACCAGAACGTCATCGTGAACGATAAGGCTTACAGCCTACCATTTCAGAAGCCCGCAGTTAGCCTAAACTTTGATCAGGCCAAAGAAGCCTGCGAAGCAAAGGGAAAAGGTTGGCACCTGATGACGAATGCCGAGTGGGCAGCTATCGCTTTATGGTCAAAGAAAAATGGAACTCTACCTCGAGGCAACAATTATCGAGGGTGCGACTACAACCATGAGGATGAAAAAGGAATTAGCTTTGATGGTTACAAGGTCCTCACGGGTAGTGGCCCTGACACCTGGGCGCACGATCATACACCCGATGGAATCTTTGACCTGAACGGAAACGTCTGGGAGTGGGTCGGAGGCTTAAGGTTGTTAGACGGCGAGATCCAAGTAATACCCAACAACAATGCGGCTAAGCATATCGACCAGTCAAAAACTAGCCCCGAGTGGCAGCCGATCACGGTGGACGGCGAAACGCTAAAAATCTCTGAAACTGATAACGGTTTAAAGATTACCACGGAAAAGCCAGAAGGATGGAGCGGGTGCAATTTTTCCGAACTAGAATCAGACGTCGAAGTTCCAGACACGTTGAAAGAACTCGCTTTGTACCCTGCAGACGATGCTGACCTTACAGAACGTATCTGGGCCGATGCTGAGGGTGAACGCCTCCCGATTCGTGGCGGCTACTGGAACGACGGTTCTTACGCTGGCGTGTTCAACTTGATCTTGAACTACCCTCGGTCGGGCGTGGGCACGAACATCGGGTTTCGCTCCGCTTTCGTCCTCTGATATCTGACCCCCTGTAATCTGCCAGGCGCCCGATAGGGCGCCACGTAGAACAGAAGTAAATTCACAAAAGGGGGTGCCAGCGTGCTTTACAATATCACTCAAAACCGGCGCGGATATTTTGAGCTTTGGGTCGATGGTCGGCACGTAGGGAACTATGACACGCGCGAAGAGGCCAAAACGGATTTGGCCGAAGAGGCTTATATCTAATTTAAGAGGAGGACTTTATTAAATGAATATCACACTTAATATCGTAGCTGGCAACTCAGCGGAATTACTGGAGGCTATCAACGGATTAGCGAGTTTAGGGGTTGTGCCTGGTGGAGCGGCCGCGCCTAAATCCGAGCCGGAGAAACCAAAACGGAGTAACAAGGTTACCGCGCAAACGGAGAAGCCTGAAACCGAACCAGTGGTGGAATCTGGCGCTGCTGAAGATACCAGCGAAACGCCATCTGACAAAGTCGAGGAGAATATACCTACCGTCGTGGATCTACGGGCCAAGGCACAGGAGAAAGGCGGTACTCCTGAAGGCAAGAAGGCGATCAAAGCGTTGCTAGACGCATTCGAGAGTAAGTCTATATCTGATGTACCAGAAGACAGGAGAATCGAATTCCTGCAAAAGCTGGGAGAAATAAAATAATGAAACACGCTCTACTAGGCGCGTCAAAGGCGGCGCAGTGGATTAACTGCCCGCCGAGCGCCCGACTGCAGGAGAGTGTACTAGAAAATCCGAGTGAGTACGCAGAAGAGGGCACGGTGGCACATGCGCTCGCCGAGATAAAACTCCGTCGGCGTTTGACCTTATGCAACTCTAAGCAACGTAAGGCGCTGGATGCAGAGTACGAGAAGATCAAGACCAACTCGTTTTATGGCCCAGAGATGGAACAGGCTGTCCAGGAGTATGTGGAGCTAGTCGAGATAAGGGTCATGGCAGCTAAGGCACGGTCCAGTGACGCGGTCGTTCTGCTCGAGGAGCATCTTGATTACAGTGATTGGGTAGAAGAGGGCTTCGGCACGGGGGACGTTGTTCTGATCTCTGATGGAGTGCTGGAGGTCATCGATTTAAAGTATGGTAAAGGAGTTCCGGTCAGTGCTTACAATAACCCACAGCCCCGGCTCTACGGCCTTGGGGCGTGGGCGGGGTACAACTACCTATATTCCATCGATGAGGTCTACATGACCATCATCCAGCCACGTCTGGACAGTATCAGCACAGACATCATGCCGATAGCCGATCTGCTTGAGTGGGCCGAGTCAGTAGTCAAGCCCGCAGCCGTGTTGGCCTTCGCAGGAGAGGGAGACTATTGTGCCGGTGATCACTGTCGATGGTGCAAGGTCAAAGGTAACTGCAGAGCCCGCGCTGACGAGAACATGAAGGCGCTTGCTTACGAGTTTAAAGACCCGGCCTTAATGGATCTCGAGGAGATTGGATCCATCCTATTCATTACCGAACAACTTAAGGTCTGGGCAAAGGACGTCGAGGATTATGCCTCTGGACAAGCCCTGAAAGGCAATCCAATCCCGCAGTGGAAACTAGTCGAGGGACGTAGCAACCGATCGATCTCGGACAAGGACGCGGCGATCGCGGCACTCAAAGCAACTGAGCTGGGAACGGATAAATTCCTGAAGCCTGAAGAGTTGCTTGGTATTGGAGAATTGGAGAAGCGTCTTGGTAAGAAGGAGTTCGCGGCACTGTTGGGGTCTTGGATCGTTAAGCCACCAGGGAAACCGACCCTCGCTCCCGAGACCGACACGCGACCCGCGATGAATAGTGTAGAAAACGATTTCGCAAATATTGATATGGAGGATTGATTTAAATGGCAATTGACAATCAAGCAACAAAAGTGATTACAGGTAAGGTACGTCTATCCTATGCACACGTTTTTGAGCCAGCAAGTGTTGACGGCGGAGATGAAAAGTACAGCACAGCTATCTTAATTCCTAAGACAGATAAAGAGACGCTACGAAAGATCAAGGCTGCCACAGATGCGGCTAAGGAGCTCGGCAAGAGCAAATGGCCCAACGGGAAAGTTCCCGCAAATTGTAAAACACCTCTTCGTGATGGTGACGAGGAACGACCAGATGATGAAACCTATGCCGGTCATTATTTCCTCAATGCCTCGAGTAAAAACAAGCCTGGTATCGCTAAGCCGATCGGTAAAGATGCGAATGGTAAAACCACGTTCCAGGCAATTACGGACACCACGGAAGTGTACAGCGGATGTTACGCAAGAGTCAGTTTGAATTTCTACCCCTTCGACATAAAGGGAAATCGCGGTGTAGCTGCTGGACTTAACAACTTGGTCAAACTCCAAGACGGTGACTTTTTGGGTGGCCGTTCGAGTGTGCAGGATGACTTCGCGGGAGAGGAATTCGAAACAGATCTTGAGGGCGACGACGATTTTCTGAACTAATTAACCGGTGGGGGATTCAATGTGTTGGATCCCCTAACCTATCAAGAATGAGAGGGAGTAAGAGAAATGAGCGATCAACCAACAAACTTACCGACTAGCGTGGCCCTAAGAATCATTGAGACAACGCCCGCAGTCGTCAAATTTAACTATGACGAGATGGAAGCAAACCTTGACGCTGTTTTAGTAAAATATCAGGGACTAACCTTTACCGATAGCGACGCTATTGAATGTAAAAAGACAATCGCTGAGCTGAGAAAAGGGCAAAAGGCGCTAAGCGACTTCCGTATAAAAACTAAAAAGGAACTCACCGAATCAGTGACGGACTTCGAGAAGCAATGTAAAAAGCTGCATGATAAGTTTGAAACCGTTATCAGTCCGCTAACAATTCAAAATGATCAATTCGAGCTTGACCGCAGAGAGCTAAAGCGCGTGGAGATACAAAAGGTTATCGACTCCTTGGTAGCAGATCATCTCTTATCTGATAAATACGCGGCCAAGCTAGTTATCCTGGAAGAGTATTTTAACAAAGGCAAAGCCGTTAAAGCGATATCGAAGGAACTGGCGGCACTCGCGAATACCTTAAGTGTCCAAGAGGATAAAGAGGCTCAGGACATCGATCTGATTAAAACAAAAGTTCAGTTGGCCAATGCGGAGTATCAGCTTTTCGAAAATGCGCTATTGCCCGAATCGTATTTAAGGCTCTTAGAGTATAACAAATCCATTGGTGAGATCGATTTATTGATAAACTCTGACGCTCAACAAATAGCCGATCGAGAAAAGAAAGCTGCTGAAGCACGTGCGGCCAAAGTAGTTGAGATTCCAAAAGTGATTGGTCCCGTCTCTTCTCCTGGTCCCGCTCAAATTTCCAGTGGTGGGAATCCCGTATCTAAAGATGTGCCTGAGCCGAGAAGTACAATTACTGCCACATACGAGGTCACGGGTACAGACGATCAATTATCCGAGCTAGAAGCATATATGGACGCATTCATCATAACGAAAGACAATTTTAACTGGAGAATTATTGAAAAATCAGTAGACGAAGATCCCGACGATGACGACTTCATGAACTAAATACGAGAAGGAGATTTCGAGATGGATGAAGCCGACGATATTAGAAAAACACTGATTGGTCTAAAACTTGTTGCTGCCGAGACCGTACAGGACGAGCTACACCTGACCTTCGATCGTGACTTAACTCTGATTCTATCGGGTGGTTATTGTAAAGAGGTCTACTCCAGCATCAAAAGACGGGTAATAACGTATGAGGATGTTGATTAATGGCCCTACTGCAAATCGATTTGGAAACATACAGCAGTGTCGATCTTAAAACTTGCGGAGTGTACAAATACGTGGAGAGCCCGGACTTCGAAATCCTACTATTCGGATTCGCATACGGTGACGATCCGGTCCAGGTAATTGATCTAACGGCCTTTGAGGATATACCAGATGAAGTACTGCACGATCTCACGGATCCAAGAATAACTAAGACCGCCTATAACGCGAACTTTGAACGAGTTTGTATCTCTAAGCAATATGGTATCGAATGCAATCCGCATCAGTGGATCTGCACCTCCGTATGGGCATTGGCCTTAGGGTTACCCGGGCATTTGGCCGCAGTAGCGGAAGTGCTGAAGCTAGACGCATTGAAGGACGCCAAAGGTAAAGCCTTAATCAAGTATTTCTCCATCCCCTGCAAACCAACAAAGACCAACGGCATGAGAGATCGCAACTATCCGCATCATGACCCAGAGAAGTGGGAGGAATATAAGGCCTACAATCTCCAGGACGTAGTTGTGGAACGCGAGGTAAGACGAAAACTCGAACGCTTCCCGATCCCAGTACATGAGTGGGCTTTATGGTCCCTCGATCAGAGGATTAACGACATGGGCGTTCGACTAGATCCGGTGTTGTTTAAAAATGCTATCGCCTGCAGTGAGCAGTACGAGACGAGACTCGTCCAGGAGGCGCAGGAGCTTACCGGGTTGGATAACCCTAATAGTTTAGCCCAAATAAAAGATTGGTTGGCAGAGCGTGGTCTGGACACACCTGACGGACTTTCAAAGGATTATATGCCGGGGTTACTCGAGGCGGCGCCCGACGACGAGACCCGCCGAATGTTAGAACTGAGGCAGGAGATGTCTAAGACCAGTGTGGACAAATACAACGCCATGGACCGGAGCATGTGCGACGATGAGAGGGCCCGAGGGTTGCTCCAGTTTTGCGGAGCGAACCGGACATGGAGATGGGCCGGTCGGCTCATCCAGGTGCAGAATCTTCCTAAAAACGCATTCGATGACTTAGCCCTGGCACGTGAGACGTTGAGATCCGGAGACTTTGAACTAGTGGAAATGTTATTCGGTTCCCCGCCGGTCGTACTTAGTCAGCTGATCCGCACAGCGTTTATCCCGTCCGATGGCTGCCGGTTTATTGTGTCGGACTTCAGCGCCATCGAGGCTCGAGTGATCGCCTGGTTAGCCGATGAGCAGTGGGTGCTCGAGGTATTCAAGGGGCACGGTAAAATCTACGAGGCTACTGCAGCTAACATGTTCAACGTTCCATTTGAGACGATCGTTAAGGGCCATGCGAACTACGCACTAAGAGCAAAAGGTAAAATAGCAACTTTAGCCTGTGGATTCCAAGGTGGTGAGAAAGCCTTGGAAGTAATGGACTCTAAACACGAGATCGACCCCGATGAGTATCCACGCCTGGTCAAGCAGTGGCGAGATGCTAACCCTAATATCCGGCAACTATGGTATGACGCAGAGAGAGCTGCCGTCACGGCGGTGAGGGATAAGACGACGGTTAAGTTAGCACACGGAGTTCAGTACAGGTATTCAGGCGGAATGCTGTTCGCCGATCTGCCGAGTGGCCGGAGCTTGGCATATGTCAACGCGAGGATCAAGCACGAGCCGAAGTTCAATAAAGAAGGACTCGTGTTTGACGGGATGGACCAGGTGAAGAAGAAATGGATGTCCCATAGGACATACGGCGGGAGACTCGTGGAGAATCTTGTCCAGGCTATTGCCCGGGACTGTCTGGCCGAGAGTATGATGCGGGTCGATGCCGAGGGCTATGTGACTGTGATGCACGTCCATGATGAGGTCGTGCTCGACGTTCCGATCGGTACGGGATCACTGGAGCACGTAACGACTGTGATGGGGAATCCGATCAGCTGGGCTCCGGGACTACCGATGAGGGCAGCAGGCTTTGAGTGTAGTTTCTATATGAAAGATTGAGGTGTTCATATGAATATGGATGACACTAAACAACTAATCGTTCTCGAATGCAAAAGAATTATCGAAATCATCGAATCTGGAGCAGAGCTAAAACCGTGGGGCTATGGACCAACGTCTGAATTAAAGGCCAAGATGCATGAATTGCGGAGGGACACTATTCGGTTAGAGAATCAGATTTATAACCGAATTTAACCAAAGCAAAAGGAGAGTTGGGAATGATTAGTGATTTCGAGCAAAAGGTAAAAGAGTATTGGAAGAACACTCCTGCAGTCGTGATAGTCAAGGAAATCAAACGAAGAACGGAACTTCCAAAATGGGAAGATTGCCCCAAGAATCACATCTATGTCGGTGTTTCAAGAGGGAAAAACAAGGATAAGGTCACTGTGGTTAAGCACCAGATGGACATAGTACTTGCTTTAAGATGTGCAGTCGAAGAGCTTAGACCACTCGAGCACACTTATCTAGGAATCGTCCCATTTTACGCAGACATGACTTGTGTTCAATGCGGAGAATTCAGCACCAGGATAAACACTGGGCATATCTGTCAAGATTGCAATGAGCGGGGTAAGAAGAAATGAGTAATCATACGCCTGGGCCATGGGAAATTAGTAAATGCCAATGCGGCCATCCGGTGTGCAAAAGTTATTTTATAAGCGTGACCAGTACTGACGGAAGATGCTCCTTAGGAAATGCGCGACTCATTGCGGCCGCACCGGAAATGTACGAAGCCCTTAAAACTGTTGTCTCTTATTTAGAGAGTTTCAAAGATCAGTGGCAAGAGGGAGAAGAGATGCTCTATTGCGAGATTACGAGGGCACTAGGTAAAACCAAAGGAGATGAACCCCGTGATCCTAAGAGACCTGACGGAAGAGGAAATCGAGAAGATCAAGAAGTATAAAGACAGCGCCAATATCGTTATCAAGATGCAACGAAAGAAATTGATGGCTGATATCAAGCGATATAAGAAAGGATTCCATATCCGACAGGCGGAGCTATTAGCTAAGCAACTCGAGGCCCACACCGTAATCACTGGGCGTCCCGTGATCGTAAAGGTCGGGTATGATGTCATCACCTTAAATTACGATCTTCTAAAGAAATATGAACGCTCGATCGATAAGAGTAATTTCTATAAGCGATTGGTGACGATCGAAGAAAACCATTTAGTCATCCGGTACGAAAAACACGGCCAAAACGGAGCTGTGCAGTTATACCAACTACCGGCGCATCAGGTTGATTTACTCGATGGGTTACCCATTGTCGACCTTTAAGGGGTGATCTTGAAAGAGGAGGAGGATAAACCGAGTGAACATGAAAGCAAAGAAGGCACTAGATCAACTCGGGGCAATGCCTGGCATGTCCAGTGTAAAAAGTCAGATCGAACAAATGACATCGTTCGCTCGGGTGTCTAAACTCCGAGAGCGAAATGGATTAAAGGCAGAACCGCATTCCAATCACATGGTATTCACAGGCAACCCAGGGACAGGCAAGTCAACAGCAGCCAGGCTAATTGGACAAGCGTTTGCCGCTTTGGGACTACTAAAATCGTACGCTAATGACCCACCATTTATCGAAATCCACCACGCAGATATCATAAGCGAGCTGGTGGGGATAGCGGAGAAAAACATAATAAGAAAGTTCCAAGAAGCAAAGGGCGGAGTTCTGTTTATTGACGAGATTTACACCTTCTTAGGAAAATCAGAAGGTCAGAACAGCGAGAAGATTGTAGGAACCATAGTCCAAATGTTGGAGGACATGAGGGATAGTGTAGTCGCCATAGTCGCTGGTTACCCAAATGAAGTAGAGGAATTCCTTGATTGTAATCCTGGGCTCCGGTCTCGCTTTTCAAACGTCATTCACTTTCCGGATTACGATACTAAAGATCTTGTCAAAATCGCGGAGTTCATGTGCTCCGAACGCGACTACAGGATGACTGCTGAATTTCGCCAAGGTTTAAGCCACCAACTACGACAAGAGAGAATGCAGCCTAATTTCGGAAATGCCAGAACGGTTCGCAACCGCATTGAGCAGGCGATAAAAAGACAATCGGTTCGCGTGGGTCATATGTCTAATCCCGTTCGGCGTGATCTGGTCCTACTGACGGGTGATGACATCCAGTTCGAGAAAACGGAGATACCCAATGAGAAAATTGTATTGACCCAGACTCTTCAACGAATAAAGGATCGTTTGCAGGAGATCGAGTTCGACGATCTGCTGGCATGAGAGGTGATAACCAATGGAACTAGACATTAGCT
>Ga0209728_1000204_pt1 | contig 55795 bp, 72 predicted proteins | sample RifGroD1_FD_183997 | JGI IMG/M metagenome (GOLD analysis project Ga0209728, IMG submission 183997) | Groundwater microbial communities from Rifle, Colorado, USA - Groundwater D1 (SPAdes) (version 2) | ecosystem: Environmental > Aquatic > Deep subsurface > Groundwater | place: Rifle, Colorado... | reverse complement strand
ATGGGATGATTTTTATTTAGGAGAAGATAATTATTGGCATTTTGATGGCGAATGGTGTTGTGAATATTTTAATCCTGAAGCAGATTGTTGTAGAACAAGAAAAGAATAAAATAAAACTTGACAAGTGAATAATAAAATGTTAAAATAAATATAAATTAGAAAGTATTAAATAAAGGAGATGATTATTTGTGTGATTTGACATTATGTAAAAACGATGATTGTAAGAAAGCACAGAATTGTTTAAGATTTTTAGCAAAACCAGATAAGTACCAAAGTTACATGAATGGAAAAGATGATTGTGATGAGAATAATGGTTATGAGTATTTTTTAGAAGTTAAAATGTTGAAAAGGTGTTAGAATGATAAAATAAATATATGAATGGAGGGTTTTATTACGATTATTATTTTATACTCTAACGGTTGCCTAAAATGTAAAATTCTAAAACAAAAATTAGACCAAAAACAAGTAATTTATGAAGAATGTAATGATATAGATATTATGATGGAAAAGAAATTCATGTCTATGCCTATATTACAAGTAGATGGAGAAATTATGAATTTTAATGAAGCAATTAAATGGTTAATTAATCAATGACAAATGAAATATATGTTACTTTACAGAACAGTATAAATAATGATGGGTTATGGTATCCTTCAATCTCTATTTATTATAGTGGTTGTGATAAAATAATTAAATGTAAAAATTGCCATAATCCAGAATTACAGCAAAAAGGGATAGGATATAAAACAACAAACAAACTATTAATTAATGATATTGAAATAGTTTTAAACAAATGGTTGGAAATATATCCAAAAATGTCATTATGTTATTTAGGTGGAGAACCTTTATCTCTTTGGAATAGAGAATCAGTATATATAATTTCAAAATATTTCAAAAAAAAATATGGTGATAAAATATGTAATATTTTTTATACTTGGCGTTATATAGAAGATATTGAACATATAAAAAAATATATAACTTATATTGATTATGGTGTTTTAGGAGATTTCCAAGAAAGTAATAAAAATATAAATTATATTCCATCATCGACTAATCAATACATATATGATTTTACAATTAACGAAAAAATTCAACCAATAAGGAAAGGATAACAATATATGAAATTAAACGATAATAGCCAACAAGATAGCACATTTAGAATTGAAATTACTTTAGATGAAGATTATAAAACGCAATTCCAAAGACTTAAAAAGAAATATGGAGAAGAAATGTTTGAAATAGAAGGACTAGATAAAGAATCACTTAATATAACTCATTTTTTTAAGAAATTTATGAATAGTGACAATGTAGCCAATGCTTCGATTGATGATAATAGCAATGTTACTGATAAAAATGTATCTATAATGCTAAGTGAAAGTAGAAAACCTTATAATAAATTACTTTCACATAATAAAATTTACATAGAATTAAAAGAAAAATTCGATAAAGAGACAGCAGATAAATGGTTAGAATTACAAATTAATGGAGCTTTATATTCTCATGATAGTCATGAATCAACACTTAAAAGTTATTGTTTTGCATTTTCATTAAAACCAATTGTTGAAAATGGTTTATATTTTATTGATATTATGAAAGCTAAACCTGCTAAACATTTAGATACATTCAATCATCATGTTCTTGAATTTGTATCCTATGCAACTAATATGCAATCTGGAGCAGTTGGAATACCTGATTATTTAATTTATGCATATTATTATTGGCAAAATGATGTTAAAATTGGTTATGTTATAGATGCAGAAATATATAAAAAACAAAAATGGCAAGAAATATTATTTAATTTAAATCAACCTTATTTAAAAGGTGGGGAACAATCTGCATACACAAATTTTAGTATTCTTGATAGAGAACATATTTTAGGACTTTTAGGAGCAGAAACTTTTCCAGATGGTAGTTTAATTATTGACCATTTAGAAGAAATTATTCAATACCAAAAAGATTTTCTTGATTATGAAAGAGAAGTAAGGTATGAAAAATTCTTTACTTTCCCTGTAATTTCAGCAAGTTTATTATTCCAAAATAGTAAATATGTTGATGAAGATATGGCAAAATTTGTTAATAAACATAATATGATATGGCAAGATGTAAATATATATAATGCCAAAGAAGTAGATGGAATGTCTAGTTGCTGTAGATTAACCTCTTCATTAAAAGATATAGAAGAAGATGACAAAGAAAATGATTTAAAAGGTCATTTTAATTCTATTGGTGGTTCATCAATATCTATCGGCAGCACAAAAGTGAATACTATAAATTTAGTTAGAATTGCACTTGAAGCAAACGGAGATTTTAAAAAATATAAAAAAATCTTGAAAGATAGAATTGATGTATCACATAAATATCTATATGTACAAAGAGAAGTATTAAAGAAAAATATTGCAAAAGGATTATTACCTTTATACTCTTATGGATTAGTGGATTTAAAAAGACAATTTAGCACTATTGGTATTACAGGAATTTTTGAAGCAATTAAATTACTTGGTGGAATTAGTAAAAATGCTACTGGTGTTTATTATAATGAAGATGGGTTAGAATTTGCAAAAGAAATATTAAATATTATCAATGAAGCAAATAAAACTACAAAAAAATTATATGGTTATAATGCTAATACGGAACAAATTCCTTCGGAATCATGTGCTATTAAAATTTGTAAAAAAGATAAATTGATTTTTGGTCAAAATAGTATTAATACTTATATTTATGGTAACCAATGGATACCACTTAATAAACAATGTGATGTGATGGAAAGAGTAAGAGTAGCATCTATATTAGATAACGCTTGTGGTGGCGGGGTTATGTTACATATAAATCTTACTGAACCATTTAAAGATGAGAAACAAGCATGGATTTTAATGAATAAATTAGCAAATGAAGGAATTATATACTTTAGTTTTATCTCAAAAATTAATGTATGTAAAAATGACCATTCATTTTATGATAATAAATGTCCTATTTGTCAAGGAGAAATAGTAGATAGTTATATAAAAATTGTAGGATATTTAGTTAAAACTTCATCATATAAAAAAGAAAGATCAAAAGAAATGGAAGAAAGAGTATTTTATAATTTAAAATAATAAATTAAAATAAAAAGGAGAATAAATTAATATGAAAACTACTATAAGATTTGCTAAAATTAAATCAAATGCAATTATTCCTTCCAAAATTGATGAAAATGCAGGTATGGATGTTTATTGTTGTTTTGATGAAGATTATATTATTATTAAACCTCATGAAACAAAAATGATTTCTACGGGAATTGCTAGTGTTTGTTCAGAAGATTATTATTTTCAATTATTTGAAAGAGGTTCTACAGGGACAAAAGGTATGGGGCAAAGATGTGGAGTTATTGATTCAGGGTATAGGAACGAGTGGTTTATACCTATTACAAATCATAATAGTATACCAATAATTATTACAAAAGAAAAAGATGAAAAAGTATTAAATATACTCAAAGATTTAAGTATAGTTTATCCATATGAAAAAGCAATTTGTCAAGTAGTTTTATTATCAGTACCAAAAATTATGGTTGATGAAATTGATTACGAAACACTAAAAAGATTTAAATCAGAGAGAGGTATGAATTCATTAGGGTCTACTAATAAATAAACAATCAAATTAGTAGAGGTTTAGTTTACCTCTACTAATCCCACAATAAACCAAAATAATAAACTCATATTAAAATAAATATTACGAAATTATAGAAAATAATGCTTGACAAAATACAAAAATAATAGTAGAATTAACCATAGAAAGGGACAACCAATGGAAGAAAATAAATCCAAAGAAACAAAATTAAAATGTATAAAATGGAATTGTAAATTTTACCATGAAAGTGATAATTACTTTGAAACGTGCCAACTAATCAGCAAATATGTATTATTAGATAATTGCTACGGATTATCAGAAATTCCTAATAAGAAAGAAGAATTAACTTGTAAAATTGCAAAGTTAGTTAGTGAACTAGAATATTTAAATGAATTAGAAGAATTAATTAGAAATAATCAATCTTAATTTAAAAACAATAAAATAACAAAATAAAAAGGAGATGTTCCCCTTATGACACTTTCCACTAAAAATCAATTCATCAAAAATATAATCAACGAATTAAATAATGAAAATAAAAATAGAATCAACAATAATAAAGAAATAATTGACGTTTGTTATATAATTTCTGTAGTTGACCAACAAATTGAAAAATGTAAAGAATTTATTGACGATATTACCACGCATACATATTTAATCGAAAATTATGATGAAGAATATTCAGAAGGTTATACAAATGGAAGAATAAAAATATTAATTAAAAAACCAGATAATGAAAATGGATACACAATAAATACTTATTATAATTATTTTTATTATATGGAATTTTTATACGACGAAAGACCTTTAGGATATTGTGAATGTGAATCTGAAAATGAAGGTTATAATGAAAAATATAGTTGTTGTGGGGAAAATTGTAACTGGGAATCACCTGCATTTAGAATAGAAAAAATTACTGATTTAGGTTATCATACATGGATAGGCCAAGAAAAAGATTATTGGAAATATAAAGATAAATATGAATTAGATAATAAAAATGAAGAAATTGAAGAATTTAAATTAGAACAAAAGAAGCAAGAATTAAAAGATAGAATTAATAAATTACAAGATGAATATAATAAATTAGAATATGGGAATTTAACATTAGTTATTTAGTCAATAGAGCAATAATATAAATAGAAAGGAGATATAATATTGTCACAATCAAATGAATCAACATCAACACAATTAATTAAAAAACCAATCAATCCTCATCACATTGCGATAGAAAATCCAAATTCTATATGTTTTAATTGTCTACAATCATATCCACAATTACATGAAATACTAATTCCCACACTTAATCATAATTCTATATTTACGAACTTTTCAAGTAGACTATATCTTTGCGATAATTGCCTATCTCTAACAAGCCATGAATGGTGGAGGTTAGAGATAATAAAATCATATTCAGAAGATAATATGATGCAATTACATTATAAATATGAAAAAGAAATATTAGAATTCATTAATAATATGCAGTTATCTGGTCAAGAATTGTTTTATGCTAGATTTGCTAAAGGAACGAGCAAAGAATCAATGCAAGGTCAAGACTGGATTGATTATTCACTAGGTATTCTACCTCATGAAAAATGTAAGGAATATGGCTATTATTCTCCACAAGAAATTCAAGCATACCAAGAAAGATTTCCTAAATGTGAACATCCTGCTAATAGAATATGCAATGAAAAATCAAAAAATACTTGGTGTCCATTCGGTGCTATTGGAGAATACAATCAAAAATGCTATGATAAAGGTTCTGATGATAATTGTTATGAATGTGAATATTTTCAAGAAAGAATTAATCCTATAAGAAGTATTATGGAATGTAATTGGAAAGATTATGTAGTATATTATAAATGTAAAATAAACGCAGATAAATATAAGAAAATGTTTGAGTAAGGAGAATTAAATGATTAAGAAAATAAAACAAATTATTAACAATATAAAAATAGAATCATATCGTATATATTACAATATTCAATATTATTTAGAAGTTAAAAAATATAAAAGACTTTATCCAGATTATATTGACAATGAATACAATAATGGTTCTCTAAAATTTATTTGGGTATAACATCATGGGATGATTTAACTGGCAAAGACGCTTCGCTATTTACAGCGAATGATATTGATATTATTTATGACAGAGATTCTAAATTATATATGTTAGGAATAGAAACTGCTTGGATATTTGATGGAAATGTAGAAGAAATAAAGAAAGGTGAATGTAAATATTTAAGACAATTATTAGATGCTTTTACTAAATATATGGATGATAATGGATACTCAAAAGATTATAGTACTTGTCTTTTTATGCGTAGACCACAATTAGAAGATTCTTCTGAATCAATAGATAAATTATACTTTAATTTCAAAGTATTTGTTGAAGGATATTGTCAAGTTTGTGGGTATTAATTGAAATCACCAATTAACAAACCCTTGATTTTATTGACTTTCTAGCACTCAATATTATGATAAAAGAGAAATTTTATTCAAATATTTTAAAATTACAAATACAATAAAATTAATGATTTTAAGTTATAAAATATTAAATCCTAATGAATCTAAAATTGGTGTTAATATTAAAAATATATAATAAAAGGAGGTTATAATATAAAAATCCAACCAGTAATAAAATGGACAGGTAGCAAAAGATATTTAGCAGAAGAAATATTAAATTATTTTCCAAAAGAAATTAATACATATTACGAACCATTCATAGGTGGAGGTTCAGTATTAATTCAATTATTAAATAGTAGTATAAATGTAAATAATTATATCTGTTCAGACAATAACACATATCTAATTGATTTATGGAATTTAATTAAAGATAATCCACAAAAACTTATTGAATCATATAAAACCATGTGGACAGACATGAATGAAATTGATGATATACAATTTAGAAAATCTTATTATACAAAAATTAGAGATAGATTTAATACCTCTCATAAATCAGAAGATTTTTTATTCTTATCTCGTACGGCAACAAATGGATTAATAAGATTTAATTCAAAAGGTAAGTTTAATTCTAGTTATCATCTTACTAGAAAGGGTATTATACCAGGGACGCTAGAAAAAATAATTAATCAATGGTCACAATTATTAAATAAGCATAATGTAAAATTTATATGTTGTGATTTTACTGAAATTAAACCAGAGGAAAAAGATTTTTGCTATCTTGATCCTCCATATGTGAATACAGATAGTATGTACTTTGGAGAAATTGATACTGATAAGTTTTTTAATTATTTAAGAAATATAAAATGTAAATACATATTTAACTTCAATGGTAAAAGAAGTAACGAAGATACTACATATAATGTTCCAAATGATATTTATAGTGAACATATTTATTTAAATTCTGGTAATAGTGGATTTAAGAAGCTTCAACAAACTATAGATAAAGTACAAGAAAGTTTATATGTTAGTTAATAAAATATAAATATAAAAGGAGAATATAAAACACATGAATAAAATAATGATACTTAAAGGCAATAGTCCAGCGATGCATTTATTAGGTGATATTAGTCGTGAAGAAGATGATTATATAAGAATATATGAAGAAACAGAAACACATTACATAGGTAATTTTGAAGAGGGATTTGGATTTATTAATGTTGAGTTTAAAAAAGAAGACTGTAGACAACTAACCGAAGAAGAAAGAAAAGAATTAAATGGGAAATGGTATAGTATTAGTGGAACTCCATTATATAGAATTTATATAGATGAAGAAGGTAATATTGTAAAAGGCAAATGTACAATGAAGAAAGGAATTATAAGTAGAATTACTAATACAGAAGGAAAAGATAAACATTCTGATTGGATTGGAATAAATATTGAATTCTTAGAAGATATTTGTTTAGGACAAAGTTTAATTATGTTTATGGATGATGGAAGATATATTACTACTTCTAAAGTAGTTGATGTAAAGATTGTGGATGGTGATTATGTGATTAGTACGAAAAATAGTGTTTATTATATAAGTATATTGTAAATTAAGGAGAATTAAATGAAAATAATAACCTGTTATAAATGTGAATTATGTGGTTACATATTTGAAATAAGAGAAAAAGTTGAACAATGTGAATTAGATTGTAAAAATAAATTAAATAAAAGAATACAATTTTTTAATTCGCTTGAAATAGGAGATACCATAGAAGATATATACTTATTTCATGAAGCAATTGTTACAGATAAAAATGAAACACAAGTAAAATTGAAATGGTTAGGATGGTGCAATACTGACGAACAAGGAAATGAAATAGATATTGAGAGATGGTATGATTATAAAGAAATAAATTTTGATAATTATGCAATATTGAAACGAAATTGAAGTTATGTGATGAATTAGAAAGGAGAAAAATAATGCTATATAAAGATTTAGAATATTGTGATGATTGTCCACTTTATAAAAATTTATGTCGTGGTGGTTGGTTATCTTCACCTTCAGGTTCAAGTAATCCAATTGAACCACCTTGTATTAATTGGAATGATGAAGATGATTTAGATAAAATTTATAATAAAATAATGAAAAATATATCAAAAGAAGAAGATAAAGAAATTGAAAGATTATTAAAAAACAAAAAATATAATTAAAAGGAGTAGATAATTATAAATAAAGAATTAATGTTTTCTAGTGAATCAAATAAAAATTTATAATAAGTTAATAAAATATCAATATAAAAATTAAATAGAAAAGAGGTTATTTATATTAATAAAAAATATCAAATAATTTACGCAGATCCTCCTTGGTCTTATAATGACAAAGCATTAGCAGGAAATAGAGGTGCATGTTGTAAATATAATGTAATGACACAAGAAGATATTAAGAATCTACCAATACATAGTTTAACAGATGATGATTGTATATTATTTATGTGGGTTACAATGCCAAAATTAAATGAAGTGTTTGATGTAATAAAAGCATGGGGATTTGAATATAAAACAGTTGGATTTGTATGGGTTAAAAAAATAAAATAAAAGATACACCATTTATGGGAATGGGTAGATGGTCAAGAGCAAACGCAGAGGTATGTTTATTAGCAACAAAAGGCAAACCTAAAAGAATTTCTGCCAGCGTTAATCAAATAATTGATACGTTAGATAATTATGAAACTCCAGTTATATATTCACCAATAGAACAACATTCTAAAAAACCTGATATTACAAGAGATAAAATTATTGAATTATGTGGAGAATTGCCTAGAGTAGAGTTATTTGCAAGGCAAAAAGTAGAAGGTTGGGATGCTTGGGGTAATGAGATTGAATCTGATATACATATAGAATGTTAAAATAATATCATAATAAAATTTAGTTTTGGTTATGAAATAGAAAGGAGTATACATATGAAATTTATAATAAATAATCATATTACATATGAAGTAGAAGAACAATTATTTTATAATCTTCTTAAGCAAGAGAATATAACTGTAGAAGATTATAAGAAAGTAGTATGCAATGATTTTAAAGAAATGTTAGAAGAAGAAATTGGGACATCGGAACAAATTAAAAATGTTGTAATTGAAACAGATATTCAAATATTATAATAAGGAGAATAAATAATATGAACAGTAAATGGCATTTATATTTATCATATTTAAAATCATTAATAAGAATTGCAGGTTGTTCATTATCATTAATATATAATGAATGGTCTATATTAGCAATTAGTTTTGTGATAGCAGAGGTACTTGGAGTATTAGAAGAAGTTAAAGATGAAAGATAAAATAAATAATAAAGGAGAAATATATTTATGTTATGTAAACTTCTATCATCTAATGAAAATGAAAGAGGAATGGATTATAGCATTATAGATTATTATTGTGATTATTATGAAAATTACATAGATCCATCAGAATGTATTATGTGTAAATATAAAAAAGTAAAAGAAATAGTATATCTAGCAAATCCTTATGGATTTTCTAAACAACAAAAAGAAGAATTACTACCTAAATTAGTATCTAAGATAGAATCATTAGGATATGAAGTATGGGAGCCATTTGAAAGGAATAATCAAATAGACTTTTCAAACGAAAACTGGGCATTTGAAGTAGGTCAAGCAGATAAAAGAGATGTTGAAAAATGTGATATTATTTTTGCTGTTGTTAATGGTACTCCTCCTGACGAGGGAGTAATGATTGAATTAGGAATGGCAATTGCTTTAGGTAAGAAAGTATATTTATTTAGAGATGATTTTAGAAAATGTACAGATTCAGGTAAATATCCATTGAATTTAATGTTGTTTACAGGATTGCCTAAAGATGATTGGGAGAAATATTACTTTACTTCGGTTGATGAGATTGATTTTTAATAAATACAAAAGGAGTTAATATATGAATCCAGAAGAACATCAAAAATCATTAAACAAAATAAACACAGATATTAAAGACTTATGGATAAACACACTTACAGAAAATAAAATATGTTATGGATGTATTGATTTCGAACATTACCCTGTTCGCGGTGCTGGTGCTCCAGAAAGAGTTTCATATACTAGATGTAGGATGTTAGGTATGACATGGGAATGTGGTGATGATAAGAAGAAAGTGACTAGAGTTATGGAATGTTTCTTAGGAGGGTATAAAACAATAAGATAAAGGAGTATATTATTATGAATAATCATGTTTATTGTACTGAATGTAAAAATATTGATTTTAATTTAAAATGTTTAGAAGAAAATTATATTGTTAATGGAGAAGAATGTATTAAATGTCCTTGTCATGGTTGTGAATGTTCTAGTCCTGAAGATAGTGCAATGATTGAAGAAAGACCAAAATATAAAAATATTAATAATAAAGATACAAACGTAAAAGGATTATACAATAAATATATAATTTCCAAAGCAGACGGAACACCTATAGACACTAATGCAGATTATTTTATATTAAGATTAGATACTGATAAATATGCAAGAGGGGCAATTAGAAATTATGCAAATAGAATATATGGTGATAACCCAACTCTATCTAAAGAATTAAGAGATAGATGTGATAAATATTTCTTTGATACATTAATGGAAGAAGAATAAAATTTAATCCAAAGTTTTATTTAATATTGAATAAGAAAGGAGTAAAAATAATTATGTTTAAATGGATATCAAAGAAAATAACTAAAAACTATAATAACATACCGTTATTTTATATTAATTTTAATCTAAATAAATATCAACAAAACGGTGCAAAAAATTCTTGTATTGTAAAGATTCATCCAGAATTAAAAGATGATAAATATATTATAGAATCACTTAATAATTTAATAGACTATATTAGAGATAATTATGATATGGAGAAATTAAGCAAATAAAGGAGAATGAAATATGTCAAAACCACTCATAGAATTAATAACTTGCAATGCAGGTGATTGGAGTGTATTAAGAGTTAATTTAGGTGAAGATTTTGAATTTCAAGGTCATTCAATTCCTGAAGGTGAATGGATTAAATTAATTAAATTATTAGGATATAAAGTTGAAGAAAGAAATATATCAGATGAAGATATGGAATATGAAAATTATTAATATAAATCTAAATTAAAGGAGAGTATTATGAAAAAAATATTATACTATAAAGAATATGAATCACCAATATTTTATGGATATAAACCTGAACATAAAGTTAAATCATATATAAAAATAACTATGTATTTTGATTTTAAAGAATGGTTAAGGTTTAGTGTTGATGTACCAAATATTTCATGTTGTTATAGTAATCCATTTAAAGCAATTTTAAGAATGTTAGAACATGAAAGTATAGGGATGGCAAAATACAACAAATTAAAAGAAAATATTAAAAGTCAAGGACTAGATAGAAAATTAGATTGTATTTAATCAGAAAGGAGCAAATAATTACATGAAATTAATTGATTATATTATACAAAATAGTGAAGAAATTGAAGACATAAAATCTTTTGCAAAGTATTATAAAATTACATTAGAGGATTATATACTTAATAGTTATTGTCCTTCGTATTTTGATTGTTTAAAAAATACTCCATATGAAAAACCATATTTAAAATCCAAAAAAGAAGTAGATGAATGTAAATATAATTTTAAAATTGATGAAAATAAATGTAAAGAATGCTGGAATAGAGAAGTTTTAACTTTAAAATCAGTTTGATTTAATTTAAAAATATATAAAGGAGAAAATACAATATGATTAACAAATTAGTTAAAGAAGCATATGAAAATGCAGTAGTACATGGATGGTTAGATAATCCAAGAAGTTTTGGTGATATTATTTCTTTAATACATAGTGAATTATCTGAAGCATTAGAAGAATATAGAAATAAAAAATCATTCACAGAAATTTACTATGAAAATGATAAACCTTGTGGTATTCCTACTGAATTTGCAGATGTAATTATTAGAATATTTGATGCTTGTGGAGAGTATGGAATTGACTTAGAAAAAGCAATTAGAATAAAAATGGAATATAATAAATCCAGATCATTTAAACATGGTAATAAGAAAATATAAGGAGAAAATTATATGAAAATTTATCGAATATCTATATCAGGCAATTATGAAGAAGTAGAATTATTAATAGAATGTAAAAATATAGATAAAATTAGCAATTGTAAAATTAAGATTGATGAAGAAATAATATTAGATACATCTTATTTTCCTATAGATGTAAGACTTGTTGAAGAAAATAGTTAGGTATTAACTAGATATAGTGAGTATAATGGAGATAAACCACTATATCTAGTATTAAAATCATAATAAATGTTCGAATTTGTGCTAATATTAAAATTAAATTTAAAGAGGTGTTTATTATAGGTAAAAAAATATATAAATATGAAGAATATCATAAAGAAATAGATAATGTATTATATAAAAAATGTGCGTATCATGAAGGAATTTTTGGAGAAGAAAAATGGTTGCCATGTACTGAAGAATATTTTTATAAAAATACTAAAAATAAATCTGATGGATTATATCCAGAATGCAAAGAATGTACTAAAGTTAAATCTATTGAATGGAGCAAAGAAAATTATGAAAGACGTAAAGAAATTTTAAGTAAATCCCAAAGTAAACCAGAAAGAAGAGACTATGTTAATGGGATTAAAAAGAAACAAAAAGAAAGAGGAATGTTTACTAAATGGAGAAGAGAAAATAAAGATAAAGTAAAAGAATATAATAAATTAAGATATCATAAAAAACATAAAATATCTAATAAAGAATGGTTAGATTGTAAAAAGTATTTTAATTATCAGTGTGCATATTGCGGCATATCTGAGACTGAACATAAAAAATTATATAATGAGCAATTACATAAAGAACATGTTATTCATGATGGTAGTAATGATATAACTAATTGTATTCCTGCTTGTAAATCATGCAATAGCAGCAAGAGAAACTATGACATGCAAGATTGGTATAAACAACAAAAATTTTATGATATAAATAAATTAGATAAAATAATATTATGGTTAAGATGGATGAAAATAAAATCACGATAATAATATAAAAAGGAGAATAAATTAATATGAAAAAATTTGTAATAGAAATGGCAGTAGGATTTTGTGCTAGTTTAACTGTAGACGCTAAAAATAAAGAAGAAGCAATCATAAAAGCAAAAGAATTAGTTTTAGAAGATGCAATGGAATACTATGATGGAAATTTAGAGATAGAAGATGTTAATTTTGTAGATAAAGTAGAATGATTAAATTAAATTGGTTGAAAGTGAGGTGAATTTATGAATAATGGTGTTTAAATATTTTTGCATTTATAGATTTATGGATATTCATAATAATATTATCTATATAGGAAAAACATGTTCGCACAATCCACAATTAAGATTTAATAGTCATAGTACACAAGGAAACCTTCCTGAAGAGTGTTATAATTCAATAAATATAATAGAAATATGTGAATTAAATAGTGAAGCAGATGTTGAGACTTATGAACCTTATTTAATTAATTTATATAAACCAAAATATAATAATCAATTTAAAACAAATGATAGTTTAACTATTACATTACCAGACTTAAAATGGTTAAACAAAGATGAATACATAGAAAATATAAAAATTAAAGAATTAAAATATAAAGAAACTATTGAATATAAAAAATTTAAAGCAGAGAATAGAAAAAATAAAGGAAAAATATATACAAAATTTACAGACTGGTTAAACAAACAAAATAAAGGCAGAGAGATAAAATTTAAGGAAATATTAATTGAAACTGAATTAAATAATGACCAATTTAAAAAGTTAAAACAAAATAATTCATATGTTAAAACATGGTTTAATGTCCATAAAGGAAATAAAAGAGGTTATTATGTAATATAAAGTTTATTATTTTATAAAATAAATGATTATAAAAATATAAAAATAAAAGGAGATGTTTACTATCAACACAAAACCAAACTCAAGATGTATAAACTCACAACAATATTCCCTAGAAAAACTACTACATCTATGCAAACTAACAGATAAAATTAGAGATATAGCATCAACTTCAGAAGGATTAAAATACTTAAAAACTACCCTATCAGACAAACGTGCAATCTTATACTTCAAACAACCATCAACTCGCACATTCTTATCATTCCAAAACGCATGTCATATTTTAGGCATATCTACATCTGAAATACGTGACACAAGTACATCATCAGAAGTTAAAGGAGAAACAGAACTCGATGCAATTAAAACTTTCTCTCAATATGTAGATTTAATTATAATGAGGCATACATTTAATGATTTTATCTATGAAATATCTAATAATTTATCTGATAAAACAAGAATAATTAATGCAGGTTCAGGATCGGATCAACATCCAACACAAGCATTACTTGACTTTTATACTATTTATAAATATGGATTAGAAAATAAGAAAATTGCATTTATTGGAGATTTACTTAGAGGAAGAACTGTAAGATCACTTGCATTATTATTAAATTTAATTCCATCAATTAAACTATATTTTGTTGCTCCTGATAAATTTCAAATTAAGAATGATATATTAGAACAATTAAATGTAGAATATAAATTAACTGATGATTTTGAGAAGGTATTGTCTGAAATGGATGTAGTTTATATGGTTAGATTACAAGATGAATATAAATATGAAGGAATTAGTGAAAACGAAATTATAGATACGAATAAATACAGTATAAATAATAGTAATATAAATAAAATGAAAGATAATGCTATTATACTTCATCCTCTACCACGTAGAAATGAAATCAGTGTTGAAATTGATAAAGACAAACGTGCTAAATACTGGCAACAATGTGAAAACGGAATGTGGGTGAGGGTTGCTTTAATTTGTGATATGTTTGGAATAAATGATATTAAGTTATTAGAGAAAAGAATTTATTAAAATATAAATATAAATATAAAGGAGAATACAATTATATGAGATATGAAGATATTGAAATTGGAGATATTGTAGATGTTTATATTGAAGGTAATCAAACAGAAAGAGTAATGATTATTAGTAAAATATCTGACACTAAAAAAGTATTTGGATTAAATACTAAATATGAACATGTAATAATAAATCCTGAAACTGAAATTGAATATGTTATTGCTAATATAAATACATTATAATAAAGGAAAATTATTATGTCAGATATAAATAATAAAAATATAAAAACATTTGTATTTATATTAGAAGCTAGAATGTATAATGGCAAAGAAACAATTTCAAACATTAACGAATTAAATAAATTATTAGGAGAAGGATGGTCGATATTAAGTGTAAATCCTATGGGTTCAGCAGGTATGGGTACTGGTGCAAATAATTTTCCATATTCTTATTTTGCGTCAACAATATTACTTCAAAAAGCAAATTAAATTTAAAAAAATAAAATATCATAAGCAATTTTGTCTTTTATAATGATTTAAAAAGGAGGAATATATTATAATAAATTTAGAAATGGAAAGAAAATTACGAGATAATTTTGATTATTATTGTAAATATAAATGTAATAAGCAAGAAATAGAAAATAATATTATGGATATGTTACATGGAGATATAAATGATGCTTGGATAGATGGTAATATATGTGATATATGCATGATAAAGGAGTTTATTGGAGAGATAAGAGATGAATTATAATATTTTAGAAAGGAGCAATAATGTTTAATAAAAATAAAAACAATATCCACCTAACTGAAATTGAAAAACTTATTATAATTAGAAGTCTTAATGAATACAGTGACCAATTAAAAATACTTATAAGCGAACGTCCAGAAGTACCTAATGATAAACTTTTATTTACATGCCTTGAAAGTTATTTTCATTTAGTAGAATGTGTAAAAAAGAAATTATTTTAAGAAAAAGGAGAAATTAAATATGGAATTACAATACATAGACATATTTGATGCTATACAATTTGCTGTAGATAAAATTAAAAAACAAGAATACAAAAATGATACATGTCCACCTAAATATATTGTTAGTCAATTAGATAAATATGATAACAAAGGTGAAATTATTGGACATGAAATTGTATTAACAATTAAGCATAATGGTCAATGTCGTACTAAACCATTATTTCCAAGATTAGATTATAAATATGGTTATGAATCATTAAAGGATGAAATGAAGTGGTTATATAATTCTACAATGTAAAATTAATAAACTATAATAAGAAAGGAGAAAGGAGAAAATATATATATGTCATACAATATCAATTCAAATCAACAATTCTTCGAGAAATTCCAATCTATAGAAAATAAGATTAAAGAATTATCTACTATATTTCAAAATGAATACATAGAAGTTTCCGATGTAGAATTTATAAATTGGGTTAAAAATGCAAGACAATTGCAAATAGATTTAACTCAATTAATTTACGAGAGTAAGAATAAGTTTGTATGGAATTGTAAATATGATGATTACGATTCTTGATTGATTATTAATAAATTCTAAGGAAGGAGGTAAAATATGAATAAAAACAAAATACATTTAGAAGCAGATACATTATCAATGTTTGCAGAAATGAATAAGGAAGAAGGTAGAAAAGAAGAAAGAAAAAGAATTGCTGAGAAGTTAGTAAATGATAAATATTGTTGTATTAAATTTCGTATTGCGTGTACTGATGATTGTATAAATTGTATGGAAAAGTATTTAGAATACGAGTGAAGGAGGAATATTATGACAATTATAGGTATTTTAATAGGTAAAATATTATGTACAAATTGTGGAAAATTAATTACTGATCCTAAAGTTGTTGATACAAATAAAGAAACTATTATAGTGTGCGATAATTGTGGAAAATTGATTAGTGTTAATGAGTGAAATTAAATATTAATTAAAGGAGACAAATATATGATTTGTAAAGAATGTAAAAATAAATCTATAATAAGAGGTATAAAGCATGTAAAATGTTTTAAATGTGATAAAAAGGTAATGGTTAATTTTGTATATAGTAATATATGTCTTGAATGTTCAAATAATTTATTAATTTGTCAATGTTGTGGTAAAGAGATTAAAAAAGGAGCAGAATAATATATGAGTATTTCTATGTGTCTATATTGCAAACAAGATTCAGCAGGAAATCATGAATGGAATTGTCCTTTAAATCCGATTAATATTAATAATAATGAGTTTCAAACATATATCCCATATGTAAATAATTTATCTAATAATTCAATAAGTAATGAAATGCCACATTATTATCACATTTCCTGTTTAGAAACTGCAATTAATAATTTTAAGAATGAAAATGTCCATGTAATTAATAAAAATATGACAATTGGTGAATTTATAGAAAAGTTTACTTATGAAAACTGTTGATTTATAAGGGTTTGTGGGATCGTATTTCGTGATGAAATTTAACTTGACAGAATGTTAAAATAAATATATAATATAAATAAACTTATAAAAGGAGGTGATTACTATCTACATCCCGTGGTGGGCATTTTTAATCATATTTATTTGTTCAGGATTTGGTTATGCTTATTATATTAATAGTAAAGCATATCACCCTTATGATTTTATGACACCTATGATAGTGATGGCAATAATTATAGGAACTGTGTTAGTAAGCATTGCATTTTTGATCGGGAAGTTTTTGTGTTAATATTAGGATAATTAATAGAATAGAAAAATAAAATAAAAACAAAGGAGAAATTATTTATGAATATGAAATTGCAAGAAATAATTAAAATGTTACAGGATGAAACACAATTACATATTGATACTATGAAGAAAATTGAACAAGAATTAATTAATCAAGAAGAAAGTATGAAAAATGTTGATTGGGATATTTCAACAAATAGTATTATTGCTGACAGTATTATTGCTAATAGTATCACTGTTAAAGAAAATGGTGAAATATTATTAAGAATAGACCAAGATGGTATTACAACATCAAGCAAAGTAAAGGAATTAAAAGAAGAAGAAGATGAGACAGATAAATTTATTAATTTTCTTTTAGATTTAGAAAAAAGAATTACAAAACTAGAAAATAATAATTTAGATAATGATATGAAGAATATTAGCAATAAAGTAGGAGAAAATATTTTTAATAGTTTAAAAAGAATGGATGTAAATATCAGATAAATAATATATTAAGGGTATTATTAATATAATACCCTTAATAATAAATAAAAAGGAGGTATTATATGATAACTTATAATAAAAATGGTGAACCAGAATTAAATGAATATGTTAGAAGTATTAGAGATATAGAATATATTATGGGAAGTTTGAATGATGAATTCATGGAATTACATGATAGAGAAAAAGAAATTACAAATAAGTTTAATGAATTAAAACAATATACTGAAGAATTAGAGGAATTACTTGATAAACATGAAATTAGCTATGAATATCAAAATATTGATATATTATAAAAAGGAGAAATAAAATATGAAAGTAACATTATTAAATCCAGAACAAATCAAAAATATATTTAAAGAATGGGGATCATTCGCATGTGAATGTTATGCAACTCCTCAAAAGTTTGCAGAAAAAGTAGGTAATAGTTGTTTTGAATCAGGTCATTATAGCGGAAGTAGAACTGAATATATTAAATTTAAAATTGAAGGTATTGATCGTGGAATTAGTGAACAAATCATGCGACATGAAATAGGAGTAAGACAATTTCCTATAAGTGAATATACATATGATGAAAATCCTAACAATATTATAAAAAATCTTAAATCATTTAGATATGTAGATATGAATGATTTTGATTATACTACGCCTATTACTATTGATAAGATACCAGAAGCAAAAGAAGAATATGATAGAATCAACAATGAAATAAACAAAAGTAGAATTAAAATTAAAGATATTTTAATTAATAACAAAGTAAAAGAAAAACAAGCAATAGAAGATTCTAATTATATTTTACCTAGAGCAACAAATACTACTTTAACTATTGGATTTACAATTGAAGCATTAATCCATTATATGCATAAGAGGTTATGTGTTAGAGCACAGGATTTACATAGAAAAGTTGCTATAATGATGAAAGAAGAAGTAATTAAAGTATTGCCACAATTAGAAGATAGATTAGTGCCACAATGTGAGTATCTATTATGGTGTCCAGAAGGTGATATGTCTTGTGGAATTAAACCTACTAGAGATGAATTAATGGATGAATTGTTTAAAATGAAATAATAATATAAATAGAAAGGAGTAAGAATATATGAGTAATTTAGATGGTAAAATGAGTGATACTGGACAAAGAATAAATTATGGTGAAAATGCAGCACAAAGAGAACCAGATACAGATAAAGGCAGACCAGATTTAATTACTCCATTTGCTTTGACAAGATTATCAAAATGGTATGAATTAGGAAGTAAGAAATATGGAGATAGAAATTGGGAAAAAGGAATGCCATTTTCAAGATATGTAGCTTCATTAGAAAGACATGTAATTGCTTTTAAAAAAGGTGATGAATCTGAAGATCATTTATCTGCAATTGCATGGAATGCTTTTGCTATAATGCATCATCAAGAACTTGATGAATTGCAATGGGATGATATGCCACATTATTTAAGTAAGAAAAATGAAAAAGTTGAGGAAATAAAAAAGATAAGAAAAGAGAATTGTTTAGATAAAATTGGAATTGAATGGAAACCGAAGGAGGAAATTTATGAGTAAAAAATTAACATTGTATATAGACATGGATGAAATTATATGTAAATTCCTAGATAAATTATGCACAGAATATAATAATAAATATCATAAAAATATAAAAATATCTGATATTAAATCATGGTCATTAAATACATATATGGATGGAGATAAAGCATTTGAAATTATTAATAGTCCAGGATTCTTCGGATCACTAGAACCAATTGAAGGTGCGATAGAAACAATAGAAAAATTAGTTAATAGTGATAAGTATGAAGTGTTTATTATTTCCAGTCCTTCAAATGAATTTAGTGTTTATGAGAAATATTTATGGATTCAACAAAACTTACCATTCTTTGATGTTAGGAATTTGATATTAGTTGGTAATAAAGGTGAATTGTTGAGTAGGATTGGAAATGATGGGATATTATTTGATGATTGTCCAGAATATGTGGAGAAGTTTAATGGTGTGAGTGTAGTTATGGATAGAGCGTATAATAGGGAATTGGTTATTGGTGTGGATTGTGATTATAGGGTTAGTAATTGGAGTGAATTTTATGAAGTTGTTGAATGGGTGAATAAACAATACCAATAATTACCAGACAATAAATGGTTAATTGATTAATATGTATGTATAGGGTGATGAATATGAGCAAAAGTAAAAAAGTAATAGTATTTAATTCTATAATTCGTGAATTTACTAAAATGATGGAGCCTCCATATTATTATCCAACTACTATTGAATTCACAGAAGATAATTTACCAGAAATAAAAAATGAAATATGTAATCAAATTCAAGATGTATTAAAATTAAAAAATGTTGACATCTTAAAAGAATTTGTAGATAATCTAAGAGGAGAGAAAAAGAAACTAGAATTTGAACATTTTATCATGAGTGGACATAAAACAAATGATGCAATACACATAATAATTAAAACTGATATAAATATTAATAGATTAAAGGAGATAAATTAATTATATTCTAATAAAAGGTATCTAAGTAAAGATACCTTTTATTATTTACTTTTAGAATAACAACTAAAGACGCACTTCTATAAATCAGCGTTTTGTAAAGCATATTCTTTAACAATAATAGAAAAATCTTTATCCATTTTTGTATTTAGTTTTATATTATTAACCTTTTTGCCATTAATAGTAGCAGTAGTTAATTCTTTAATTAGGATTCTTAAAATATCATTATTAATATTATTTATATCAAAATTTTCTAAAATATCTATTAACTTTCTACAAGTATCCCATATTTTATTAATTTCTCTTTCTATATTTAAAATTCTATCTTTATTTCTATGCAAATCTTTCAATTCATTTTCAACTTCATTCATTCTATCTCTAAAATCATTTTTAGAGATATCTCCATCTGCTTTCATTACTTGAAAATTCTTTTTCCTATTTTCTAATTTATCAATTTTAAATTCTATTTCAGGTAAACTATTTCTAAATTCTAAACCTAAATTAGTATCTATATAATATTGATATAGACGTCTTACTTCATCTTTATCAATTTTTTCAACTTCATCTGCAATATACTTAAAAATTTCAATTTCTGTTACATAATTATAATGTGGACAAATTGCTCTATCTTTGTGACAATTACCACAAACATAGAAGAATACACCTTTTTTATCGCTTCTTTGCATACGCTTCATACTTGCATGGCAATTACCACAAGTATAAATGTTGCTTAATATATTAGTAGAACTATATTTCTTATTATTGTCTGCCATTTTAGAACGCTCTTTTTTAATCTCTTGTGCTTTGATAAATACTTCTTTATCAATTATTTGTAAATGATCAAAATAATTTTTTATTTGTTCATGTTCATTAATTTTCTCTACTAAATTAATAAAAATGTCTTTTACTTCCGATTTATGATTAATTTGCAATCCAATATAAATAGGATTAACTATAATATGTCTAATAGTAGTATGTTGCCATTTTTTATTCTTTTTAGATGGTATACAAATAGCATTTAATTCTCTTACAATCTTATCAATAGAGAATCCTTTATTAGTATATAAATAGAACATTAATTCTACTACTTCTTTTTCATCTTCATTTATTTGTAGATAACCATCAATCTTATTATAGCCGTATGGAGGCATAGAAGTGTATATGCCTTTTTGTTGTGCTTCTCTCATACCAAATTGAATTTTCTTAGACATTTCTACTATGTCTTGTTGTGCAATTTGACTTAATATTCCAATTACGAAATCATCATTTGAATCATTTGTTTGAAGATTTTCCTTAATAAAATGAACATACACGTTATTTTTCTTTAATTGTCTAATAGTATCTGTTAAATCACTTACATTACGACTAAATCTAGAAATATTACTGCATAAGATCATTTGAAATAATCTAGTCTTAGAACTATCAACCATTTTTAAAAATTCTGGTCTTTTAATCATAGATTTGGCAGAAATGCCACGATCAGCAAATATACCATTAGTTCCTACATCCTCAACAAGATAATATCCAAGACGTTCACATTCCCGATGAAAAAATGATTTTTGATTCTCGAAGGAATTTTCTTGGTCGTCTGATAGAGTTGATACCCGACAATAGGCAACCGCAGGAATTAAGTCTTTAGTCATATAATCTACTCCTATTTCATATAGTAATATATAGATTAGTATTCTATATTAAGTATAGATTATCCTTTTAGAACTAAAAAATTTATTAAAAATATGTGTTATTTATGAATAAGGTGAATATAGTAAGTATATAATGAATTTAAAATGAATAAATTGATTTAGAAGGTAAGAATATTTGTTTAAAAATTTAAAAAAATTAACAATCACATGTATACTTTTAATGGAAAATGGGATATAATTATTGTAAGATGATTAAAATTGATTAAAAATGAGGTGTATAATTGATATGAGTGTTGTTGAGAAGGAGATAGGGAATATGGATGTTAGTGGAGTGGATGAGAATACAAATAAGGAATGGGAATTTAATAATGTATCAATTACAACAATTAATAATGAAATCAGTTGCTACAATTTTAGTATTCCTATGAGTTCACTTTCACAGCTTTATACTGCAAATACAATTCAATATAATTATGAATTACAAAGAGGGTGCAAATTAAACCGCAAGAATCAATTAGTGCCGATATCTAGTACTGGTAAAATTCGTGAGATATTTGAAAGCATAAAGAATAAATCATTTTTTGGAAATGTAATTACTTTATGTGTTTTACGAGAAGAAGGAGAAGAAAACCCTGTCGATTGGAACGAAGATAATAATACAATTACTGGAAGTTCTGTAATTTTTTTACTTGACGGACACCATAGATTGATGGCATTCAAAAAAATATATGATATGTGGAATAAGTATAAAGATAAGCAGGGATTTAATTTAGTTAATCCTGAATTATGGAATATACCAGTACATCTTAGGGTGCTAACTACCAATCAGGCAAAAAAACTTTTCTCAGAATATTGTAAGGGACTTTCAGTATCTAAAGTTAGAAAAGAGTTTTTAGATGTTAATACCTTTAAGAACGACATTGTTTCTCAATTAATGGAAAAATCTGAATTACGTGGGAAAATAGAAACATATGCTACAAACATAAAATCTAGCGGAACAAATAATAACATTGTGACCTTCAGTTTATTGAGTACAGAAATACAAAGATTATTTGCTCCTAAGACTACTAATGAAATGAAAAATGTTGCGGAATTTTTAATTAAATTTTTCAATGCTTTAGTAGAAGAATTTTCCTATTCGATGGGTTGTATGTCAATATCAGAACGCAAGCAAGCAAGATTATCTGACATTTCTATTGAATTAATAACATTTTATGGATATATGTCTATGGCAAGAGTATTATATGAAAAAGATCAAAAAGGAGAAAGTATAGAAGAAAATATTAGAGAATTGAATAAATCAATTCAAATAAAAGATTGGAATGGAAGATTTTTAAGCAGGGAAAACCCTTTGTGGAATCATATTAAAAAAGCTGATGGAGGCATAATAAATAATTCATCTATGCAAGGCTATATGAGAAAAGTTTTCACTTTGTTTACCAGTGATAAGAATAAATTTTATGAATTAACAAATATGATTTAATTGATATACCCTACTTAGAATTAGATAAGTAGGGTATAATTATTTATATTGTTATTTTATGTTTTTTAATATTTCATCAAACTCACCAAATTTATATCTTATTTTAAATTCTTCAAATTGTTCAGGAGTATTATTCAAATATGAATAGAGATGATGATATAATTTATGTACTTCAGGATGTAAACAAACACCCAATAATTTATGTTTTTTAAGAAAATCATTTTCTATGATATTTAATTCTTTTGCTGTGAATTCATTTAATTTTTTACTTCTAGGTATATTATATTTATCTAATATAATTTGTAAAATAGTATGAAATGATAATAAATGATGAACTTTATATTTACTTGTCGCACGTTTACCAGTTATCACACATTTAAAATCAGAATTTTTTAAAGAATCAAATTTCCATTGATCTAATTTATGTCTTAAATATTCATATAAAGGTGTTTCTCCACCTTTCCAATTCCAATGATTGTCACCACTATTATTTTCTTTAATACAATATTTACAACAATTTTCATTATAAGTTAATTGATGTGCTGTTACATATTGTATTTTATTTGGATGTTTTCTACAAATATATGGCATTTTTATTTTTGTATTTATATATTCATCGGTTAATAACATATAATCTTTAATATTAGATATGAATTTTATATAATATAAATCAAATATACTTTGATTCCCATATTTTAAATTACTACATATTTTACAACCTTGATTGCTATACTTAAAATTATCATAAGAAATATACTGTATTCCTGCATAATGATGTGTTTTACATATAAATTTTAATTTTTCATTACAATTTATGTATTTTTTACTAATTAATATTAATCCTCTATCATCAAATTCTTTTCTTATTTTTTCTAAAAAACAATGTTCACAATAATAAATATAATCTTGATTATTTTTCATTAATTTTAAATGATCTCTATATGGTCTTTTTATAATAGTATTTTTACAAATATCACATTGTATTTCTATTTCTTTATGACTATGCTTAGATAAATCATTTATATTTATAATTATACTTTTTCCATATTCCCAATTATAACCTTTTTCTTCTAAATATTTTTTATTTTTAGGAATACAACATATCTCAACTTCTTTAGTAATCAATCCCATATCACAACATCCTCTCTAAATGTATTTTTTAATTCCCTTATCACTTACATCTCTCTGAATCCATAAACCACCTAAAAATAAAAAAGAAGGATAGCAGAGAGTACCATCCTTATCAGTCAGATTGATCAGATCCAACCTATCTTCATAAATCCACACAAAACAAAAAGAGCAGACAATTTGCCCACTCTCAAAAAAGTTAACCTACATTTTTAAATTTATGAGTATAATGTAGTTTAAATATTCAATTAAATATTCAATTATTCCATTCTAGTCCACTAATTCAAACTCAATCCCATCCATCAACCTCAACCAAACAATTCCCTACCACACATCATACAATACCCAATCCTAATCTCATCTAAAACTACCATTCCCACTTCATCTCCCTCAAACAAACTCAAATTATTATTCTGAAAATATAAGAAATATTCTTTATCTTTGAAGTTAGAGGATGTAGAGGAGGACATTAGAATAGACGATTGAGAGCAGAATTGGCATTCAGTATTATCTATTAAATTATTCATTTTTATATTTCCTTTGTTATTTTATTTGTTTAATAATTTAATCATTTTTAACAATAATAAAAGGATACCCATCAGATTTAATATTATATTTTTCTTTTATTTGTTTATTACATCTGATTGCTTTAAATTTATTTTCAGTTAAAATATTTTCTAATTTAAACAATTTAATTTTTTTATGAGATTGATTATTACCAAATTTCTTTACAACTAATTCTTTTATATCTTTCATATTTGCATAATCATTCTTATAAATAAATTCATTAATTATTTCAACAACATAATTATAAACTTCTGGTGTCATATTCTTATCTTTATCTTGTTTCTCTACTAAATTTAATTCAATTAATAATCTTCTAGTATGCTCTTTACTATATTCTATTTTATTTGCTATATAATCAATACTTTTACCTTCTAAAAACATATTTTTAATATTATTTAATGCCAATTTCTTTCTATAAAAACGCATATCTTTATTTATATATTCTTCAAATATTAATTCATCTAATATAAAATTTACTTTACCACCATTCATATAGTCTATATTATATTTAGGATTACTATTGGCAATATAATATATCTCATAAATTTGTGCTTCGTTTCTAGACATTGTGTTATTACTTATGTATATTTTATCTACATTTTTAAACCATTTTTTATTTTGTTTATGTTGTTTCAATCTTATTTTTATATCATTAGTAATACCAACATATAATAACTCATTATTAATATTATAAAATTTATAAATTAAATATGTATTAGAAATATTGTTACTATTTATAATAATCACTCTCCTTAAAAAATAAAAAAAGAGTAGAAATTATCTACTCTTAAATCTAACATAATAAAAAACAATAAATATTAATATTTGGATGGATTATAATTATTTGCGAAATTCGCAAATAATTTAAGACAGACAAAAAACCGCTGAAAGCGGAATAGTATGATTCTGTATTACCTTACTTATATAAGTAATAAAAACTGTTCATTCATTCATATAAGTATTTCGCCAAAATTGCTAAATCATATATATATAGAAAAAGTGTGATCCACTGTGTAAGTGAATATACAAAATAATACATTATAATTTTATATATATCTATAATTTATCGTAAGGTTACTCATTAAAGTAGTGGGTGCAAATCTGCCAAATCATATATAAAAAAGTTGTCCAGTTCTAGTATACCAATGTACTCGTATTATTGTTTAGTGTATTACAATTGGACAACTTTTTAATCTATAAAGAATCTATCAAATTATTAATATCATTATGTAATTTATTTTCTTTAATTCTATGTGCCATAATCATAGTATTTGTTATATTACCTACTTTATTATTAATTACAGTGTTAACTATTTTCTGATTATCTTCAATATAATTATCATTAGAACGTCTTTCTATATTAATATGTTTATAATCACTAACACTAAGTTTACCTAATATTTTAGACTTTTCTTCAATTGCTTTATTTTGTCTTTCTTCTGCATTGGATACTAAATTATTAGATATAATTCCATTTAAAGTAACTTTTATATTTTGTCTAACTTCTTGTTCTAATATCCACTGACTTATCTTTTCTAATTCTTGTACCACTTTTTCATGAAATATTACATCATAACTCTTGTAATAATATTTAATATTAGTAGTTTTATTTAATAAATTACATACCTTTTTATTAAATTCAGGATATTTATCAAATAAAAAAGCATCCTTTTTACTTTCTAAACCCATTTGCTCAAGGATACTATTTTCAGCATATAATATTTTATCAAGTTGCTCATCTGTAGCAGTAGTATGAGTTTCTTTATTTATTTCTTTTCTAATCTCTTCATCTTCAATAAAATCAAATATATCTACTTCTGTACCATCCTGAAGAATAATTTTATGATTAAATTCAGTAAGTCCACATGCAACAGTAGTAATTAATTTCCAACTTACTAAACATTTACTTGCTAACGATACAAATGCTCTTTCTACTGTTTCATATAAATTTCTATTATTCAATATGTAAAATTCCTTAACATTATCATTATTAGCATCTATGTAATCCGATAATATAATTCTATTAAATTTACCAAAAGAATAATTATCATTAACCATATCTAATGCACGTAACATTTTATCTCTACTTGAATATATCTTTCTTTCTTGTGTAGTATTATATTTTTGTACTAATAAATCTAACACCAATTGTTCAATATATTTACCATAAACATTATTATTACCTTTTGTATATTTTCTTCCATCTACTTTTTCTTTAGGTTCTGAATAAGTTTCTGTAAATACAAATTTATTTCCTTGTTTATGAAAATTAAAATATCTTTCCAATTCTTTTAATTGAGATATTTTGGCATTACCAGTTAAAACTTTTTCATCTAATTGTTCACATACTTTTTTATAATTTGCCAATATAATAGTTGTTTCTAAGTATTTCTTTAATTTTTCAATATTCATTTTTAACATCTCCTTTAATATTATTTTGTATTTGTATTGTATTCCTTTCCTTGCTAATCCTTATAAAAAATCTATAAGCAGAAAGTGTCAAGGAAAACACCTTTTCAGTACGTCTACCTATCTGCTTACTGTGTAATATATTTCAACACAAGAAAAAGCACATCTATAAAAAGTGTGCTTTTAATCTATCGAAATATTTATTTTAATATTCTATTATCAAACAAACTCCATATTTCACCCAAATTAACCACTCAAATTCCCTCAACACACATTTTATCCTAATCAAAATCAACCCTCGAAATAGCCATAAAATATCGTTTATTTATTAATATTCCAAATTTACCCAACCTACAAACCCTTATAATACAACAGTTTATAGGCTATGAAATTTTATCTAATTTCTACTTTAAATTAACATCAACCTAAAAAAATTAACACGAAACAACAAATTTATGTAAAATATTAACTGTTGTATCATTAAACATTTCATGTTATAATATTTATAGTAGTTATTGTTTAAAGTTAATATTATTTGGGGTTTTTCTCCTAACAAATAGTAACTAGGATGTAGACATATATTTTCCTAGTACTATTTGTTTTTTTATTTACTTCTATAGCCAATTTGACTTCCTGCTCAATTTATACTATAATGTATCTAATATAATATTAAATCTTCGCAATTAACTTTCGGCAAATAACACTAGGTTTTTGGGTACCCATCCTACTAGTGTTATTTTGCTTTTTCTATTTATCAATTTGCTTCCTCTACATTCCAAAAATTACCAATTAAAATCACAACATGAAAATAGGGGAGGAGCGAGAGTAGGCAATGTGTAAAAGGTAGAGGAGGTTAAACTAATTATTCCTTCCCATTAGGATTATGTTTAGTAAAGAAATATGCTGTCAATGCTGTAAAAGAAGTCAAAAGTGCTGTAATAATTTGTTTTACAATATCAATATCTGCTTTAAAAATATATAAACTAGCAAATAAAATAACTACAATACTAACAACTAGAAAAGCAATAATATTTTTATCTGTCATGAGAAACACCTTCTTTATTATTATTTATTTATATTGTATTAATCTGATTTTGATACTTAATAAAACATCTCCAAAATATATATTTACTTAATATTAATTGTTCTTGATTCTCCATCCCATTTATATTCTTTTTGAAATGTGTTGCAAATATCTTTTAAAGGAACATAAACATGATCATTAATAATATAATTTTCAATATTTACTTTATTATCATCAATTACTATACCTGTAGAATTTTTTGTATTTAGTATATTTATATTATTATTTTGTATAATATTTTCCAATTCCTTAACTTCTTTATTATCTTTTTGTTTTAATCCTAATGCCAATACAAGTCCATAGCAAATACTATTAGATAATCCATCTAAAAACTTATTATCTTTAAGTAATTTAGCATCATTTACATTACTTACAAATAAATTTTCCAACAAAATTGCTGGCATATTACTTTCACGTAAAATATGAAAATTACTTTTCTTCATGCCACGATCAATTACATTATAATTTTTCAAATAACTCATTACTTCATTATGTATTACCTTTTGATATTCTATAGATTTGCTAGAAGGATTAGTATAAATATGAGATTCCCAACCACCTGCATTAATATTTGTTGCTGAATTACAATGAAAACTAATAAGGTAATCAGCATTAATTTTATTAGCATAATTTGTTCTATCTGATAATTGTCCTCTAGGCAATACTATAATCTCACAAATATATTTATTTTGTAGACGATCTATTACTCCATTAGATATAATCTCATTTAAATTTGCCTCTATTAAATTATTTCCACAAGCACCTGGATCATTTAATTTATACTGTGGAGTTATTCCGTGACCAACGTCAATTAAAATTATCATTTTTATTCCTCCTTAAAAATTATTAATTTTATTTCATTGCCATATAAACACTTCCACCAACAGTTGCCAAACCTCCGAAAAATAAAATTATTTGTATGTATATCTTACTTTTCCCATCAATTTTTGCCACCTCAACTTTAGTAGAATTATCCTGTTTATTTATAAGTAGATTATTTAATCCTGATAGCATGGCATTATGGTTGGTTAACATTTGCCCCTCGATCTTGTCCATACTTTTTTTTAGAGATTCCTGACCTTGTTTAACATTATTTAATGTTTCGTTATTCTTGGCAAATTCGATTTCTATACTTCTCAATCGTTCATCATGAGACTTTATCCGCTCATCTACTTCGTTAAAACGCTCTTTAATTTCAATAGTATCCACTTTACAGTCATCTCCTTCCGAAATTTCACCAACTTCATCACAAAAATTCCTATCATTCTTATAATTATTTTCATTTTTTATCATAAAATAATTGACACCTCTCTCATTATGTTATATAATTATGTTCACACAATAATACTTTTACTATTATTGCTGTTAATGAGTATAGTGGAGTGAGAGTGATTCCACTATACTCTCAAAATACATATTAAAATCATAATTTAATAATTTTAACAACTTAACAATATTAATAAAATTAATTTTAGAATCTCATCATCAAACATCTGCGAGAGCCTGCGAGCACCAGGGATGTTTTATTTTGAGATTCTATTCATATTTGTAATTTCTTCAAAATACCCACACATCACAAACCCAATAAAATCAACACTTTCTAAAATTAGAAATCATTACCAAAGGTTTGTTTGGTAATATTTAATTTGTTACATTAATTACATATTATAATAAATTATTACTTTGTAACATATACATTATATTGTTTAACCTCTGCACCATCAGCAGATGTTACGGTTATAGTAAACCTGGTAGTTGTCCCTGCAGCTAAACTAACTGCTGTAGTAGGAGCCAAAGTATTATTAGTCATGGGTGCATTAGTGACAGGACCGGGGGCAGGTAGTATAACCCCGTAGGACAAAGCCATACTGGCGGTACTGTCTTCCAGTGTAGCTTTTATCTTGACACTGCTTACTGTAACGGTTACTGCATAGTTTGTAATATCTTTTATAATAGTTATATTGGTCGTAGGCATAGTTGATAAAGTAATCATACCTGTTAAATACGTATTGCTCATCTTTTGTCCAGATACTCTGCAAATTGGTAAATTCATACTAACAATTCCACTCATAATTACACCAACTCATGATCAATATTAACGGTTGCTCCTTGACCAGTAAGTGAAGATATTAGAATTAAAAATGATGTTGCCCCATTAATATCTAATTCTATTTCTTGTTCAAACGATGGTAAAGCTAAATTTATTGATGCTCCAGAATACCAATCACCACTAGAATTAGCATTTATAAAAAATGGAATTAATTGTAATGTTGGTGCAGTTCTTAAATCAGTTACACTTGTTTTAACATGTAAATAACATTTACATCTATTAGTATCATTGACAATTGGTGTAATACTTACTGGTTTATAAGCAGTATTAATAACAAAATTTACAGCACTAGTTAATTGACCAATACCTATACACCCAATATCAACACAACCAGCAATACTACCAGCAATTGGTGTATATGCTGTAATACAAGATATTCCTGACGCTCTCTGTGTTTCTGTAATTTGTAATACACCTTTTGGTGCAGTATCAGTTGATAAATGTATCATATAACCATCTGCTCCTGCAACTTGATCAATTGGAATCCTAAGTGCGTTATCTGTCCCACTAGGAGTTCCAGTACCTATCACTGTAGGTGTGGTAACACCCCAACGATTATATGCCATTACTGCCCAACGATAAGTTGTCCCTGCAATTAAAGTTCCATCTGTAATAGTTTGACTAGTAACTGTTCCAAGTGTGGGTACTGATAATACATCAGCAATAGTAACATTAGAACGATGATTTGCTGATTCAGTTCTACTATTAGGAACATTTACTAAAGGTACTGCCAAAAATTGTCCAGTTGTCATATCTAAACCCATTATTCTATCAATCATTAAAAATTCCTCCTTTTATTTTTATATTATATTTATAATAAAACTATGTAATCTCTTTTTGTAAAATAAATACTTGTTAAATTTATTGCATCACCAAGATATTGTAAAATATTATTAGAATTCGATGGTATTGTTGAAGTAATTTGTCCTGCAATAGTATTAAGATAATATTTTGTTCCTACAGTTAGTCCAGTAAATTTATCATTGATTCCTTCAAAATAAACAGCAATATCACCTCCTGAAGATACATTTTCTAATATAAAACCATGTGCAGGTTTTGTATTATCTGTAGCATTGGCTTTTCTTACACTAACCGTACCAGAGTTATTGTATATATTTACAAAATCTCCTGCTAATAAATCTTCTGTAGCAGTTTTAATTTGATATGTATTTACATTTTGTAAATTTACAATCATTGTATTTGCATTAGAAATGTCTGTATTTAATGTTGTATGTAGTTCATTCCCATCTGAAATATTGCTATCCAAATCTAATTTAAGTTGTGTTCCATTAGTGATATCAGATTGTAAATTTGTGTGAAGAGTGTTACCATCACTAATATCTATATCTAAACTACTTTTTAAACTATTCCCTGTTGATATACTTGAATCAAGATTAGTCTTTGTTGTGTTTGCTGTTGTATTACTTAAGTCAAGATTATTTTTAGTTTCTAATGCAGTGGTATTTGATGTATCTAAATTACTTTTTGTAGAATTTGCGTTAGTAATTGAGGTTTCTAAATCTGATTTTTTAGTAGTTGCAGTAGTAATATCAGTTTCTAGGTCTGTTTTTAATATATTACCTTCATCTATTTTTTCTTGTAAATCTTCTACTTGTTCCATTGCTTCAATTGCAATGATTCCTCTTTCTGTTATTTCTTGTAAATTATCTACAATATCTGGATTTTCACCATGAAAATAAATTCTTTCTGCTGGATACTGAATTTGTCCACGGCCTTTATACGTTGCTGTTATACTTTTACCTTCTTCGCTACTATTAAATGTTATATTACCATTTGAATAATTTACTTTAAAATTACTAGATAATATTTCAGTATTATTATATACTTCTGTATATCCACTTATTGTAACGTGATCAAAAGAAGAGGGTATTTCACTCAGATATACTTGTTGATTAATTATTTTAAGTGTATCACTTTTATCAACATACGGATCATCTGTAGTTCCTTTTCTCCATGTTATTAATAAGGGATCATTATATTGAAAATATGTTGATTGTTGTCCCATTAATTAGATACACATCTCCTTTCTTATAGATTTAATAAAATAAAAAACTACCTAAGAATTAATTAGGTAGTTTTAATAACTTTAATCAATACTATTTAGTTTATAGAAAACTTAACCGAAAACCACCAATCCAAAACTGTTTACTTAAGTGAATATGATTATTATTTTGTCTCCACATTCTATAAGTAGATATTTGTTTTAATAATCTCACTATGCTTAATATTGATTGCGTTGGATTATAATTTACTAACAAATGTACATGATCCTTGTCAACTTCCATCTCAACTATCTTAAAATCTTTTTCTTTTGCAATATCATTTAATATTTGTTTCACTTGATCGCCATATTTAATTAATAAATTTTTACGATATTTACAAACAAATATTAAATGTACCATTAAGAGATATTTTGAATGATTTCTTGAGATATAATCCATGATTTTCTTGCCTGTATCCTTTCCATTTTACTAAACTTAGGAATTGGTTTTAAATTAATCTTATTTCCTTCAATATCCATTAAAATCGCATACCCCGTTGACATTCTACCTTTAATGAAATACTCATTCCCTAAATACTTAATCTTATCAAATTTCTTAAATCCTTGAATTTTACCTGTAGGAATTCTTTGTTCACTTCTTACACCTTTTGTCTGTTGGTAATCACCTATAGATATACATTTTTTGAATAATACTATATTATTTGTAAACTTAACTTCATTTCCTTGACTTGCAATTGCTACAGCATCATAATAATGTTCTTTTGGTAGATTAATTAGTTGTCTATGTTCTTTAGTTATATATCCAAATGTTTCTTCTGCTTCAGGTAATAATTTTAATAGTTGAATTCTTATACTATTCATTTGTGTAGCATGTTTTAATTGTCCTTTCTTTTTACCATTTAACTTTAATACGATTTTGTCTTCATGTAACTTATCATGACAAATTTTACATAGACAAATTAAATTCTTAGGTTCATCGCTTCCATTATTCCTTTTAAAGATTATGTGATGTACTTCAAGTTTGCTATCCTTAGACTTACCTTTACAATGCTGACAGGTGTGATTGTCTCTATCTAAAACATACGCTTTAGTATTCGCAAAGCCATAATTAACACCTTTTTGATATAACCACTTATTATTCAACACAGCGGGATTTTTTAATGCATGTGGATCAAATGTTGCGGTTTCTAATATTATTTTAGTAATAGGTAGGATAGATTTTACGAACTTAATTTCCTTTAAATGTGAATTAATTTTGCTAGTCATAGTAGGAGAAAATCTATCCTTTTTAATACTATTCTTTCTATTCAACCATCTTGCTTTTCTGTATCTTGTTTTCCTATTGCGTCTGTTTCTGCGATATTTGCTTCTTCTAGTCATTTTATCAGTTATGTCATTTCTTATTTTAATTTGTGACATATAAATAATATCACCATTATATTTCACTACTGCACTGCCTATTTTACTACTTCCAGTATCAATACCTAATGTGATATTTTGAGTATAATTAGTAGTTTGATATAAAAGTTTAATAGTGAAAGGTGTTCTTCTAATACATTTTGCTTTACCTTGTTTAAGTAATAATCTTGCAATTACTGATGTACATGGCATTAATGGCGTTCCATCATAATTAATTACATAAACCATAAAATCAAACCTTTCTGATAAATTCTCTACATTACTGTAGGTCGTGTGTATTTCTATTCTATTACCAAATAGAAAATCCATCTTCATCTCGACAAAAATAATTAGGTTTTTTACACTTATATCACAATAACCTTACCTCAGTTAAACTTAAATATAAGCGATAGAGCAACGGTCTGATGCGTCAACCGAAGGTATCATGACCTAACTATTGTAGTATTTGTTTCTAAATACTTAGTCTGGTGAACTTAAACTTCAAAAGAAGCTACGATGCCTTTAGGCTCGTGGTAGTTCACAATTTCCAAAACTTCATCTTCACTATCACTATCCATATTTCTACTCCTAATATATCTCGTATTTACTTTATCCAAACCATCAACAACTTCATCTTCTACAACAGTGAACTTCATTCTAACTGTTTTAGGTAATGGCACTGTACTATTAGTAAATTCTAAATTTTTACTTACAAACAAATAATAAGTTTCTCCTACTGTCCATTCCCTTGATGGAGGACTAACCGTTACAACTTTAGGATTATTTTTACTAATTCTAACTGTTACTTTTTTAACTTTATTCTTTTCATTTTCATCAGTTGCAACATAAATATTGCTTGATAAATTCCTTGATTTGGGCTCTTTTTCTCTAAATGTTATTGTCCACACTTTTTCTTTTGTTATTGTTCTATCAGCATAATCATTATATTCATTATATACTGATTCCGTAACAGAATTTGCAAATGAAGCATTTGGTTGTATTGAAAATAATAAACCTGATAGAATAAATACCGTTAACATAATAAGATAGTTTTTTGTTTTCTGATTCAATAATATCCTCTCCTTTTATAGTAATTTATTTATTTTATCATATAAAATTACAAATGTAAAGATAGTTATTATTGACATTTATTATATAATAATAAAAAACTACCTAATTAATCATAGGTAGTTTTAGAATTATTGATATTATTATATACTATTTAATCATACTATCTTCATCTTCTATATTCCTACTGTATGTTTTATTTACAATATCTACAATTTCCTCATCTTCTATAATAGTAAATTTCATTCTGACTGTTCTTGGCATTGTTGTTTCACCTGTTGTTAATTTAATATTTTTATCAACAAATAAATAATATACTTTTCCTGCAATCCAACCTTTTGATGGAGGACTTAATAACATAGATTTACTAGGATTATCTGGATTTATTTTAACTTTTGTTCCTCTAACTTTATTCTTACCATTTTCGTCTGTTGTGACATAAATATACTTAGATAAATTGGTCATTATCATATCTTCTTCAAATGTTATTATCCATATTCTATCAGTTGGTATATTTGTTCTATTTGCATATACAGTATAAACATTATAAACATTATTTACTACTGATGTTCCCGCAAAAACTGGTTTGGAATTCATTACACAAAATAAACTTAATACGCTTAATAATAATGATATTGTTATAAAACATTTTTTAAAACTCAATAATATCCTCTCCTTTTTAGTAATTTATATAGATTTTATCATATATATTTACAAATGTAAAGAGTATTATCATTATTAACACTTATTATTAATATTTATTATATATATCAATAAAAAACTACCTAAGATTAATTTTAGATAGTTTTAGAATTATTGATATACTATTCAATCATATTTCTTTCATCTATATTGTGAATATTCTTACTGTGTATTTTATTTATTATTTCTTCTTATTCATTTATTATAGTAAATTTCATTCTTACTGTTTTTGATAAATAAGTTTCACCATTTATTTTTTTTATATTCTTATTTATAAACAAATAATATACTTTTCCAGATACCCAACCTTTCGGTGGAGGATAAAGCAATATAGAATATCCAGGACTACTAACTGTATTTCCTTTAACTTTTACTTCTTTAACTTTATGTTTTTCATTTTTATCAGTTGCAATATATATATATTTAGATAAATTGCTTTTACTTATGTCCATTTCTTCCCTAAACATTATTCTCCATATCTTATCGGTTGGCACATCTAATTTTTCCGAATAAACAGTGTATATTACTGAAGATTCTGCAAGAACTGGTTTTGAATTAATTACATAAAACAAACTTAATACTACTAATGACATTAAAGATACTGTAAAATATTTTTTGATATTTTGATTCAATAATATCATCCCCTTATTTAGTAATTTAGTAATTTTATCATATAAAATTACTTTTATCAAGATAATATATTAATCATTTTCATTAAACAAAAAATTTAAATATAATAAATCTCTAGGAGAGATGCTTATTTCCCCTAAATCATCCAATTTAATTTTTTCAAATTCTAATTCCATTTCAATATTTATTAACTCAGTAAATTCTTTATTAAAATTAATCTTATTTTCACCTATCATTGTAGTACTATTATCTTTTTTGTTAATTATAATATTATTATCTGCATCCTTTTCTGCATATTTATTAATTAATTTCATTCTGTTTTCTTCATATATGCTATGCTCATCAATTAATTTTTTTGTCAATTTACTTAATTTGTATGACGTTTTAATAGGAATTTCTTTATCAATTAATTTATTTAAACTTTCTAAAACAATATTTAATTCTCCAAGTTTTAATTTCATATTTATTCCTCCAATATTTATTAATAATATCATTAAAAAGGCATCCACGTATTTGAATAAAAATATTTAACAGTATGAGCAATTGGATTAAACCATAAGTCATAATCATTTGCTGACACAACACCAGGATCAGTTGTTCTAATAAATATTCTGTGACTATCTAATTGATTTAATTTACCATATAATACACCTTGAATATTTGCATCTCCAACAACATTTAACTGGTATGTCCCACCTGCCGCGATAGTAACTTTTGGCACACCTGAAGCGTCACTAACACGTAATCTTCCATAATCACCACCTAAACATGCTGCTTGGATTAATACTCTGACAGTTGAATTATAACCATTTAACATTATTGTTCCAGAATCTAAATCACTAGAATTACCTAAAGGATCTTTTTCAATACCTAATGAAACTCTTTGATAAGGAGTGTAATCAACAGGAACATCACCAATAGCATCATTAAATAAAATAATTGTACCTCCTATGTTATCACCATCCCCACTCTCTACTCCCATGATAACATTTGTAAGACCGGCATTATCATATAATATTATTCTTCCACCATTATTATTTTTATAAACTTCAGTAATAACCGTATCATAACCACCATATTCATCATAATGTATTAATGTTTGTAATTTACCATATATTGTTGCATCTTTTGCAATTAATTCACCAGTAGCACCATCAAATTTTAGTTTATAATCTGTATCAGATACCCCTAATCTAAAAATTCCTGTATTTAAATTAAAATTTGCATTTGTTCCTGTTAATATCCCTGCTGTGATAGAACCTAAATTAGCATTTAATGCAGATAAAGAAGAAGTTATAATTTGATTTGCTGCTACTGTTCCAGTATAAAGACCAGTTGCACCTATCCATGTTAAAGGTTTTGTATCCGTTAATTGATTATAGCTTGTAGGAATAATTGGTTGATTTGTTACATTATACCATGATATATACGCATTACTGCCGAGAGTTACATTACTACCAACGATCAAATTTTCTATTTGTCCAACAAGAATTTTCCCATTTGTAACATCAATTTGACTCGCAGTTATTTTATCAATTTGAGCAGATGATATTTTAGCATTTGTTACATCAATTTGATTTGCCTGTATTTTATCTATAAATAATCCTGATATTTTTAAACTATCTGCTGTTAATGCATTTGAATTATTAATTTTAAGAGAAGTACAATTAATGGCACCAGTTATATTTGCTTGTGTTGCGGTTAACTGACCTTGAAGATTACAACGGAAAGGTGCGTCAGCATAATTGGCATGACCTAGACTAATACCATTAATACTATTAGCTAAAAATACATCATTATTAATTCCAATCTCCATAAATCCCCTAGAAATTAAATCACCATCAGCATTAACATAAAATTTATCATTCCAAACTCCATATTCATTTTTCTGTATTTTTATCCCATCAACAGAATTCATAAATATTCTTGAAGTGTCTCCTGATTTAGTAAGGAGTAAATTCATATTCTGGAAATTAGCACCATCTTTATTAATTAAAAATGTGCCTGATTCATTAGATATAGTTAAGTTGTTAGAACAGATGATTTGACCGATTAGCATTTTAGCATAAACACCAGAACTATCTATACAAGTACTAAAATTATTTGCCGAATCACTACTTATTCCTATGGAAGTATTTACAATTCTAAGCACATTCAATGGATTGTCACTAGAAGTAAGAGTAATTCCTTTATGATCTACAATTACTTCATTATTTAATCCACCATTAATAGCATTTTTTGTAGTATCCCAAGCATTATTCATTAATTGTGTAACTTCATTACTAGCAGTTTTTGCTAAATCCCAATTAAATTTATTTATTTCAACAGTAGTAGCAGTTGATATTGATTTATTCAACATATCTATAAATTTATTTTTATCATTTAATATTTCTTTTGTATCTGAAATAATTATAGATACATCACCTGATTCAAAATCAAAATCTATTTGAGTTAATTGAGATAATACTTTAATGTTGAATTTTTCATGGATTATTGTTACCTTTGAACCAATTTCTAATTTATTCCAATTTCGTTGTTCAGTAACACACTCAAGGAAATTAATGATCGAACAAGTAATTAGAATTGGAGGACTTTTAAGTTTTTCAAATTCAATTTTTGCCCAGTTCATCAAATCATAAGAATTATCAATATTTTCATTTGACAATTCTCTTTCAATAATAAATTTATTTAAATAACTTATCTGCTCATTCGTTAAAAAATTAGATATAGACATTTCATTTCTCAATGTATCAATTTGACTTACTGTAGAATTATAACTAGTTTGAATAGGCAATATTTCTGATTCTTTACTTGTTATTTGATTATTTTTATAATAAATACAATATTTATTAATAATTGTACTATCATTATTAATATTCACATATTCATCATTTGTTATTGAAACATATATCAATCTAATACTTACATTCGTAGCAGTACCACCAAAGTTTACTTGATGTTTAAATTTACTATTTGCTAATACAGGATCAGATGTTTTATCTATTACTGTCCATGTATTAGATGAAACACTTTTAGAAATAGGAGTAGTATTATTTGTTCCACCTGTTAATGTAGTATTATTCCATGAAGCATTTGCAAATGTTGTAGATATACTTATACTATTTCCTGTTGTTCCTGATGTTTTATATGTAATATTTAATGTTTTTGTTGTGCTATCAGAATACGCATCAACAATTAATGAATTGTAATTAATTGCATTTACTAGTATATTTAAAACATCTGTCGTATTTCCAGTATTGCTAATATTATAAACTTCTGAACCAATAGTTATTGATCCAGCATTAATTGTATCTGTAGTAAATGTTAATGTTGCTTTTGCCTTATCTCCTAATGAATTAACTGATATTGTTAAATTATTAATACTTGATACATTACATAATACAGCATATTTATGTGAAGATAATAATTCTTGTTCATTTGTAAATGCAGAATTATTGTAAGTTAATGGTATATCAAAATAAATACCAGATGTTTGCTGAATAGTTAATACATTACTTTCTATTACTTTTTTATCACTATTTAAAACATCTAATTCATTATTTTTAGTAGTTAACTCATCATTTAAATCACTTTTAGTATATAATAATTTTCCAAAAGTGCCTGATTTATATAATTCAATTGTATCTCCAACAGTTTGATTAGTTAAAGTATCAACGGTGAAACTATTACTATCTACTATTGTTAATACTTTTCTAATTGAATTATTTTTTGATCTATTGACAATGTAATCACCAATAACTAGACCATGATTAGTAATATAAATAGTAGTTTCAGTTGTATTTGTTTCTGTAGTTTTTTCTATTGGTGATTTGGTTAATATAAAATCATCATAATCATCTAAAGCAATTAGTAAATTAGAGTCCATATAATCTAAATTTCTATAGAATGAAAAATCATCAAGATAATCTTTACCTGTTATATTTACATCATTTATAGAAATATTGTCCTTACCAAATATTTTTGCTCTTGTACAAAAATTATCTGGATCGTTAGTTTTGTTTAATGTTTTTAAATATTTCTTCATAGAAAAATGTAAACCATTATCTTGACCATAATTTTCTAGAGAATAAAAATTTACAGTTTGATTTACTGTATCCCAAATAATTATTGCTTGAAATGTAGTTGCCATTTCATAGAGAAAATCTAATTTATTCTTAGATGATATAGAAAATGATCTGTATATTTCTGAGATTTGAGGTGAAATATAACCTAATGTCCAATCAGTATTTGTTAATATTCCATCCATATATTGTGATTCATTGTTGTCATCAGTATATGTAAAACCACTACATATATCTGATATTCTTTTAGCATCTGCTTTATATAAACGTAATGTTTTATATGATAAAATATATCCTAACGAAAAACATGATATATTTTTTGTGTCTGCATCTTCAGACATATCATCTGGTAATTTATCTATGATGAAATATTCTATGTAATTGCCTAGAACTAATTTTATAAGGTAATATGGTTTAATCATGTCTATTTTTGGATTAGGAATTAATGCGTTGTTTTTATCAATTTGATAAGGCAAAGAAAAATCAAGGGTATTAATCTGCGAAATTTTGAGGGATAATTTCTTATTATACGAATGTTTTAATTTAGCTATAATAGTTTTATCTGGTTTACATAAGAATAATTGTGGTTTTTGTACTGGTTTTAGTAAATCTATTTTATAATCAGTTTCAAATGACATTTATTAATTGTTCACCTACTTTTATTATTTATTTGTAAAACTAGAAAAACACAAAATAAAAAGACCATTTGAAATGGTCTTAATTAATAATTGAAATAACATAATATATTATTTATTTAATTTGCTTCTTCTAGTTGATTTTCTTTTTCCTTTTTCTTATCTAAAATTTTCTTAATTAAGGGTAGTGCTTTGGTTTTGCACAATTAAAATAAAATCCATCCTTCACAACTTATAAAAGTAATATTAGAAGGCAATTTTTCAGTTATTGTTAATTTTTCACCTACAGCTATACCTTTTTTACTTTTATAAACACTAATATATCTAAGCAACTGTTTTAATGCTTTATTATCAAAATTATACTTCTTTATTTCTACTGGAAATATATCTTCTTTATATTTTACCCATGAATCAGGTAAATGTTCTTTTATAATAAAGTCTTTAGGTTGTTTTATATAACTATATTCTTTTCCCAAAATTTTGTTAATGTTATTATTAAAATATTCTTGTATTGATAATTCATTATTATTTTCAACAGAATCTTTTATTAAATAACGATATGCTATATTAGATATATTCTGAAAAGTATAATCATAATTAAAAACATTTCTTATAAATTCCATAAAAATAATTGCATCTCGATAATTATTATTTTTATTATTCCCTCTCAAACTAATTGCTAATGATAACGCTTCATACTTATCTATGATTTCATTTTCAATCTTAATATACATAGGTATATTTTTATCATATAATATTTTAATAAGATTATTTTTCATAATATTTCTCCTTTTATTTATTTTTAAATAATTTATTAACTAATTATAATAAAAGGACTATCTCTAATTTTCATGTAAACACCACCTTTAGATTAATAATATAATATGCAAAGGGTACTACTTTTTTAGACTAAGCATATTATACAATATTAAAATAAATGTGTCAAGAAAAATTAGATATAAAAGGATTAGAATTTACCAGTCAATTCACCAATTTCTTCAATAAACTCTGCAACACAACTATCGCAAAAATTCAAACTATTAATAATTACATTTTCCTCAGGATCATCATAATAACTTCCATAATTGGCATTGCCATGAATATACCAAATTGTCTCATCAGGGGTCAGTATTTGTTTACCACATTTAAAACATCTAGGATAAATAAACTTACTTTCTAATGTACAAACGCCCACTATGTAGTCATTAGTTTTAATAGAAACCACATCAAAATAAAAATCACTAGTCAAATTAGATATTGAATTAATTTTATCTAATTCAATAGAAGTTATTACACAATCATCTTCTGATTGATCTTGAAGTTGGATATATTCATCTGTTAATTGGTAGGAGAATGAGTTATAAACATAAGTTGCTGATAAGGTGTTGTTTAACATAGAGTGAAAACTAACTTCACATTTTCTGTCAACGAACTGATCTAATAAACTATAATTTTTCTTTTCCATAATAATAAAAACCTCCATTTAATATTATTATAAGGCACATAAACCAAAATCAACCTTATAATCATATTATACTAGAGGAGTTAACTATAATCAACCATTGTTAACCATGATATAGAACGATATAGTTAATTTACAACTCAGTACCAACCATATACTACTTATTTCTTTCATTTTCTAAATATTGCATTAAAATATACCTAACTAAATCAGGTAGTGTCATTCCTTTTAATTCTGCTAATATTTCATATTCACTTTTAAATTTATTAGTTACCCTAACAGATATTAGAGCTTTTTGTTGTCTTTTTTCCATTTTAATCACACTCCTATCCACTTATATATTATATACTAAGTATATGTATTTTTCAAAAGCAGAAAGGTTTCTGTGATTATATTAACACATGTTACAACAAAAGTCAATATATTTATTTTTATATTCTATAAAATAAGTAAATAAAATATACAAAATAAAAAGAATGGTTTCCCACTCTATAAATAAGTAAATCCAAAATCATAACTATAATCTTTAGTTTTTCCTTTTTCTATTGTTATAGTAGAAATATCATATTTATCTATTCCAAACATAAACAAAGAAACTGTATCCCAATCTTTAAACAAAGGTTTTATAAATTCACTAATCATAAAATCATCTTCAAGTGGTTCTGATATATTTCTGATTGTTTTTTCTGAACAAATAATTAAATAATATTTACCAGTATTAATATCATTTAATTCATAATTTCCATAACCATTTGCTTCTACTACATAAAGGTTATATTTTTCATATGGAGTGCCTATTGCAAAACTACTTTCATAATCTTCTGATAAAGTCCCTACTTTGTAATTATAAGGAATTAAATATATTTTTGCACCTACATCTGGTTTTGTACCAACATAGTAATTGTATTGCCAAGTTATTGCTCCTTTTAAATTACCTTGACCTATACTAACAGAAGTTCCTTTTACTTCTACACTTAATGTTAACTTTTTACTTTCATATTTAATAGTTATTTTGGTCTTCCCTTTACTTACTCCAGTTATTATACCTGAATCAATACTTACTATATCTTCTTTAGAAAATTCATATTCACAATCATCAGTTACATTTTCTTTAGATTTATTAGAATATAAAGCAGTTACAACAAATTCTTTTTCTTCATCTACATTTAATTTAATAGATTTAGGTGAAACTGAAATAGATTTTAATTTTACTGATGTTGCAGCAAAAACAGAAGTAGTACATGTCATACTAAATAATAGAACTAAAAACATTAGAAATAAATTTTTAACTTTCATACATAAAACACCTCCAAATTATTATATGATAATTGATTAGGTTATTATATCATATGTAGATTATTATGGATATAGAATAAATGGATTATTATGTTGAATAATGAAAATTATCATCTAATAATACAATACAATATGGAATTGAGTATGTCAAGGAAATTTTTAATATAATTATATTTGTATTTTGTAGATTTTTAAATAATTTTACAAATTAAAATTACCAAACATTTTTCAACAAAATTTTACTATGAAGCAGGAATAATCCATTAAACATAGAATTAATATATACTATAGAAAAGAGGTGATATTATGGCAAATGAGTACAGAAAGAAAAATGGTAGTGACACTTGGCATTGGTGTAAGAATTGTTCTAATTGGCCTACAAGTAACTATCAAACATCTTCTACTAAACCAACATCGGGCGAATTATGTGACCAATGCAAAGGTAAAGAGAAAAATAACAATTGCACTACTTAATGTGAAAATTAAGATTCTCCATATCTCCAGCGAAACACAATTCATCAAGGGCATCTTTATATTGGATGCCTTTTTCTTTTGCAAAATCATCAAAACAAGACAAACATACAACTCTATTTTGATATTGTAATGGAACAATTTCACTCCATATTTCTTCTGTTACATGAAAATCAAATTTATCACGATTGCCACAAACTTTACATCTTTGATTAAGTTCAATCCAATTACGATAATTTTGTTTGTACCATTTTATAGGTAAAATAAAGAAATGTTCAAACCATTTTGACATATAATTAAAACTCCTTTTTAAAATTAAATATATTAACAATCTTACAAATTAAATTAATAACCGAAATTGATAACGAAACTGAATAGTACACGAACCTGTAACACTTAATTGATTTACTCCCCATTTCAAATATAAATAATTATCATTGAAATTTCCGAACCTACTTACATTTAAACTGCTGAGTATATCCTCATCATTATTATTCACATATAAAATTTCACCATCTACAAGCCCAGTAAACTTGAATTCATAACCTCCGTTACTCAAATTTACTATGCTAAGATCACCATCTCCAACTTTAACAATTTCCATTTCAGGATATAAATCAACATCTCCACTATTAGTAAACTCTATAGTTCCACTATCCGTAATGGTATATACCTCAGACAAATACTCACTTGTATAAATATAAGGTGACTTACACAATAACTGAAACTTAACATATCCATTTATTCCAGTATGAAATAAACTAGGATTACCTTGATACATCACATAATATATCTTATCTAAATCCTCAGAAAATATCATAGGACAATAATAATCCTGATTAAATAATCTTCCTAATGCACGTAATTTATCTGAATCAATATCATCTTCAAATGCTAAAGTTACATCTAATATTCTTGAAGAAAGTTTTTTTGATTGAAAATAAGGTTCATCTCTGTCTCTAACATTTGTTGTAATAATTTCTCTACTTGGTAAAAATTGTTCTTCATATAATCCACTTTCAACACTACAATTTATAACTCCATAATCTATTGAATTTTCTCCATTAAATGTAAAATATAAACTTGATTTATACATTTAAAATAATCACCTCCAATATATAATAATAAAGGAGATAATAATATATATCTCCTTTATTATTTATATTATATTTTTTTACCCATTCCTCTTAATCCATCTACAATAGAATTAAACACATTATCTGCATCTTTTTTAGAATTAGCGTTCATATTATCTACTCTTACGTTTAAATATATCGTATCTCCACTTACCATTGCATTTGCAGGAGTAAAATTGCTTAAAATATTACTCATATTCATATTAGGTAAATTAAAATTATTCATCAAATTAGTTGGGAAAGATTTAACTACATCTAAAAAATTAGGTAAATAATCTTTTAATTTGAGCATTGCAGATGTTTGAGGTGCATCTAATACCATTTCTGGTTCTTGTGGAGTGCCATCTAACCAATGATATCCTGTTTCTGTATTTAAACCACCTGATTTATATTTTCTACCACTAGTAGCATGTCCAGTATATTCTTTACCAGTCATTGAACTTATGAATTTACCTTTTACAACAGAATATACATATATATCTTTAGTATTATTATATAATATAGGGTCTAATATATCAGAATCAGTTTCACCATGATAATATTTATCATCTATTATCAGATATTCACTTAAAGATTGAGGATTTATATTATTAGTATTTAAATCTGATGGATTATTGTTGTTATTGCTAGTACTAGTACTAGAAGAATTAGAATATTCAAGTACACTAGGAATAGTAGGTGTATTAATACGAATATCACCAATACTTTTAAATGCAGTTGCGATATTATTAACATAAGTTGTTACTTCAGTATCAAATTTAAGTAAATTTGAAGTAACATTATCATACCAAGTATTAGTTACATCATCAAAAGTAGCAGTTCCATTTGTTACAGATTCAATTATTTTATCCCACTTTTCAGATTCTAATGTCCAAGCATCATCTAAATTAGTTTTTCTTAATTCAATATCTTCATTAAAAGAATCTTTTTGATCTGTAATTGCTTGTTTCTGTAAATCCCTACTTCTATTTAACTTAAATTCTTCTATTTCAATATCTTTATCATTTAACTCTTTAGTTAAGTCATTTCTTTTAGACTTTGCTTCATAACTATTATCCAATAATGTCTTATCAATTTCTTTTTGGATATCATTACGTTCTTTTTGTTTCTTTAATAATTCCTTATCATAATCCTCTGCACTATTAGATGTATCTAATGATTTAAGTTTTGCTTCAACATTTTTATTATATGCATTTAATTCATCATCTAAATTCTTAATCTGCTCATCATGATATTTACTAGCAACATCTTTTAACTCATTTAATCCGTCTATTGCTTTATCAAAATTAATTTGTTCTGCTTCCTGATTTAAATTATAGAAACTTGTTACAGATTCTTGTAGATCTGAATTCCATTGTTCTAATAAATCACTTCTTTTTTCAGCACTTAAACCAGGATTATCAATATCAATATTTTTTATTTTTAATTTAGTTGCATTAATTTTATTTAAAGTTGCAGTTGCTTTTGCTAATGTATTTTTTAATTTACCGTCAAAATCATTTTCATCTATTAAAGATCCTGCAAAATCTAAACTGCTTAATTCTTTGTTAAATCCTTTTATCGCATTGTTAAAATTTCTAATTGCTTTATCTGATATGATGTTTTCTAAATTGTCTTTTGTACCAATTATTTTAATGTCAACATTACTTAATTCTTCAGTAAATTTTGTGACCATTGTTCCAGCAGCCAATTTTTGTTCTGCTGTTGAATTTGGATCATCAATAATTGATTGCCATTTTTTAATTTCTTGTTGTAGTATATATTTCTTTGAAAATAAATATGCTAAAGTATCATTAGTATATTCTTCAACTTTTGCGAATTCTTTATCTGTATTAATATTTCCTAATAAAGATATATCAATGTCTAAATCATCTATTGGTTTATTTAATTGACCTATTTTTATATCAGCGTAAGTATTAGCTAATTTAATAATTTGAGTTTGATTATCTTCTATATCTTGAGTTAATTTATTTATTTCAGTATCAAGTGTTTTCCATGCGTCGCTAGATTTATCAACTATTGCATCTCGTTTAGCAATTAATCCATTTACTTCTGCCTGTTTTTGTGCAATACTATCTAAACCTGAACCATATTGTTTAAAAGCATCAGAATCCCAAAAATCAGAAAAATAATTATCTATTAATTTTTTAGTTTCTTTATATTCATTTGATTTAGTATTACTTATTGATTTTAACTTTGTTTGTAAATTTACATAATCTCTTGCTAATATTTTTACAAGAGAACTACTATTCTCTAATTGATCATTATATTTTTTCCATTTTTCAGGGTCTTTCTCTTTATTAACTCCTGCTAATTTTTTCTCTAAAGATACATAGTCTAAAACTGTTTGCTTTAATGTTTTGTTATAATCACCATTATGTTTATCATCTGTGCCTAAAAATGAATTCATATTATCTTCACTATTACTAACATCAAAAGCAAAAAAACCTTTATATTCTTTTTGTAATATCTTTAAATTATTTTTTGTTTCTTTGATTGTTTCTTTATTTCCATTTTTTAATGCATTATTATAATCTCTAATAGCACTATTAATTATAGTTAAATCTTTTTCATTTCCAAATTCAGTAAGTTCATCTATACTTTTACCACTATTTATTGATTTTAATAAATTATTATTTGTTTTTTTATTTTTTATTGCTTTTTGATTATCTCCTACTAGTTCTTTATACTGAACAAGATCATTATTGGCAATTGTAACTGCATTATTGTTATCATCTAACTTCTTTTTATTAACTAAATATTCTTCTAAATTAGTATTTGCTGTTTTATATTCTTCTGAATCTATTCCATATTTAGTTTTTGCATTTCCTACAGCATCTCTAAGGTTATTTTCTCCATCTATATACAATGCTTCTTTTAATTCTTTTCCAACTTCTAATACACCTGTTAAAGCATTATTTACTTTTTCTAATTTAGTAATGTAATCATCTGGATTAGTAGAATTAAGAATATCTAAATCAAATAAATTTTTATCAATATTATATAGTTTTCTAGTTTCTTCAATCTGTTTATCTATTAAACTAAACTCATAATCATATCTTTCTTTAATTGTTGATTTTAATTTAGTTTCATAAGATAATACCAAATCATAATATTTTTTTGCTTCTGCATTTGCTTCATTATATAAATCTGAACCAACACTATGTTTTTCTCTTTCTTTTATCCATTTATCAACATTTGCACTTGCTGTTTCTATTGCTTTATTTATTAATTCTATATTTAAACTATATTGAAATAATGACTTTTCTTCTAGTGACATATTTCCTACACCACTAGCATAACCAGGAATAGGAATAATTTTATTACCAGCAAGTATTTCTTCAGTTTCTTTGTTAGGAATTACTTTTGTACCTTTTGGTAAATTAGTTAATTTGCTTCCTTTGTTTTTGTACATATATGGTGCTTTATTTGGTTCAATAATAATTTCATTTCCTGTTCCATCATCAATTACAGCTAAATTACCAGGATGTGAATCTGTCCCTGTAGCATAAGTAGGTACTTTTTCCCCATAATCATTCCAATTTCCAGCATCATCATTTGAATCTTCACTACTAGATGAACTCTTAACTTTAATACTACTAATAATATCTTTTACTGCATCTGCAATTTTATTAAATCCTGATTTAGTTATTTCAAGAATATTATTCATCCCATCTTGATAAATAATTTCTTGATCATTAAAATTATTAGCAGTTGTATCATTAGTAATTTTTAAATTTTCACTAGTTACATTTAACTGTTCACTCTGATTATCTTTTTGCATAGTGATAATATCAGAATTAAATTGTTCATATATTTTCTTTCTTTCTTCCTGATTACCATTTTCAGATTCTATAAGTCTATTAACATCTGACATTTTTTGTTCATTTGTTAAATTCCCATTATTCAATATGATATTAATATTAGATAAGAAATTTTGATAATCTAAAAATAGATTCTTCATGGTATCTAAATGAGTAGTTAATTGTTGTTGCTCTAAACTTTGTTGTTCTTTTTGCTGTTCAATCATTTGATCGCCAATGGTTTTTTCTATATCTAATTTATCATTTTGATATTCTTCTTCAATATTTAAACCATATTTTTGTTCATCTGATAATTGTGCTTTAGATTTTGCTAAACTTTCTTTATCTACTGTAAAAGCAGTAGTTAACTCTATACCTGAAACAGAGCCTCCACTAAGCATATCAATATTATGCTCAACTGCTTCAATTTGATTGTTTATTTCTTGCATTGCTTCATCTGTTTGAGAGGCAAGTTTGTCTAACTTAATTTTATCTAATTGTTTCTGATATTCTGCATTTGCCTTAGTGTTTTCTTTTACTGCATTTTTAAGATAGATGATTCTATCTGCATACATTTGTGCTTTTTTTGCGTCATCTGTATGAGTATTAGACAATTTTTCTATTTCATCATTATATTGTCTAGTTAATTTACTAGATGCAGAAATTTGATTGTTTATTAGTGTTAATTTTGTATTGAAATCAGTGCCAGAGAGCAAATCAAAATTATATTTAAGATTAGATAATTTATTGTTTAATGGAGTTAATTGCTTATCAAATGCATCAAATTGAGATTGTATTATTGATAGAGAATTGGTAGAAATGGTGTTGTTTAGATCAATGTATTCTTTAGTTAATTCTGATAATTGCTGTTTTGCTTCATCTAATTGTAATCCAGATAATTTACCATTGTCTATTTCATTTTGTATTAAATCAATATTTGCCTTTTTTAATATTAACTCTTGTTGCAATGCGGTATTTTGTATTGCTAATTCATTTCTATAATTTGCAGAAGTTTGTATTAGTGATTCTATTTTTGATTTAGACAAATCAATTGCATTATTATATTCTTTTATTCTTTGATCATTTTGATCTATGCCAAATTGTAATAATTCATTGTTTTTATTACTTACTTCATTTTTACTACTCGCAATTTTTTCAGGTAATATATAATCTCGTTTTTCTATTAAATTTGCATAATAATCTTTATCATACCATTTTTTATCAGCGATTGCCTGTTCAATATTAACAATAGCTTCTTCTGTTTGTGTTAATTCATTTTCATATTGTTTAGTTACACCTTCAAATCCATTTCTTTGTACTTCTAATTCATTTCTATATGCGTATGAAGTTTTAGACATATTTTGTGCAACTGCTTTTGATAAATTTATTTTTTCTTCATATATTTTAATATTATTTTCATCTTCATTCCATTGGTCTTCATACCATGCTTTTTTTAACTCAAATAATTTTTTTTCTTCTTCTTGTTTTTGTTTTTTCGCTTCTTCTAAGTGTTTTATACGATCTTCTTCTATTTTTTCTTGAGTTAATTGTGATTTAGATAATTTAACAGAAGTAGTATCTCCTTCATCTGTAATATATCTTGCTCCACCATAATATTTAGGATATGTTGACAATTTTTGCGTTCTTACGTTTGCTCCAGTATGAGGTGATTCAACAAATTTATCATTGCCCATATAAATGCCAACATGCTCTAAATTGTTAAAAAAGACTAGATCTCCTTCTTTTAACTGGTCTTTCCCTAGTCCTTTAACTGGTGCATCTTTCCATTGATCCCATGTTGTTCTTGGTACATCTATACCTTCTTCTTTATATGCTTGTTGTACTAATCCAGAACAATCTACACCAATTTTAAGATCATTTCCTCCCCGTTTATAAGGAGTGCCTAATGAATCTAAAGCAATATCTACTACACCTTTTGCTTTTCCTGTTGATGATGGAGTATATGTGCCATTACTACTGCTCGTACTATTATCTTGAACACTACTTAATTTTTCATAACTATTAATTACACCATCCATATATCCTAAATGTTTTCTTATTTCTTCTGCTTCAGCATGTATGGCATCTCTACGTTCTTTACTTCCTTTAACTGCATTATTTGTTATAAATCCTAATTTATCCATTTCATTGCTATATTTTTTTATTTCATTTGTTACTTTTTCCCATGCCAATGCTTCTGCTGTTTTTGCATTGGTTGTTTCATTGGAAGAATCTTTAGCTTTACCAAAATTAGGAGAATTTATTGCTGCTTTTGCTTCTGATGCTTTTTCTTTTAATTCAACATACCCATTTATTTTATTCCGCATTGCTGATATTTCATTTGAATCTTTTATATCACTAGAATATCCTCTTTCTTTTTTCCACTCTTCAAATAATTTTTGAGCATCATCCATATTTTTTAGATCATCTAATCTACTAGCAACATAAACATCAGTAATATCTTTTTTTGCTTGATCTAATTTGCTAAATAATTCTGTATTATCTATTTCACCAGATTGGTATTGAGTATATAAAGAATTATTTATTTTTAGATATGCTTCTTGTATTTGTAATAATGTATTTAATTTTTCAATTTCTAAATCATAATCATCTAATCTATTTTGTGTTTGAGTGGAAACAATTTTTGCTTTTTCTATTTGTAAATTAATTGCACTAGTTGCTTCTTCAATTTGTTTATTTTTTAATTTATTTAATTCATCAACATTTAATACTAAAACACCATTAACATTTTCTATTGCACCATATAATTCATCATTTTTCTCTGCATTTTTTAATGCTTCAATAGCAGCTTCATTATTAGATTCTTTAGATTTTTCTAGGAGTTGATTGTAGAGTTCTATTTTTTCTGATGTGTCAGATGTCGTTTTTTGTATTGATTGGATAGCTTTGTCAAAATTAAAAACAGAATCTACTTTATCTTGAATATTTGGTAATTCTAATAAATCACTTTTTAATTTTTCTAAAGTCTTTGGAGCAATAATATCTAAATCTTTAAATACTTTTTCTAATAATTCAATAGATGATTTTTGTTTATTAGTTAAAGTATCATAATCAATTGATCCTTTTTTATAATCCTCTAATCCTTTATTATAATCAGCAAATATATTAGGCAATTCTGTTTTACTTATTTTAGTTAATAGATCATTAAAATCTATATTTTCTAATTCATCAGAATTATTCAATATATCTCTGATAAATAAAGTTAAACTTGCAGAATCTAAATTTTTAAATTTATCAAATTCAGAATACAATGCTTGAGCACCAGATGATAATTTTTCAAAATCTTTTCTTGATTCTTCTGTTAAAGATTTTATTTGTTCTTTTAAAAATTTTATTTTTTCATCATCAGTATCACTGAAAAAAATTAAATTTTCAAAACCATGTCCCATTCCTGCTAACATACTTCTATTATTTTTTAAATTTAATAAGTCATTTAATTCTTTATTATATTTTTCAATTTTACTTTTATTTTTAACTAAATTCTCATAATCATCATCACTTGTATCAATAAAATTATTTTTTAATTCATTTTTTTTATCATTTATTTCTTGTTCTTTTAATGCTAAATACTGCTTAACAAGTTTTATATTAGATTCAATCGCTTTACCCTCTAAATCATATTTTGAAGTTGCTTGAGGGTATAAATCAGAAAGACGTTGAATTACATCTGCTAATTTTTGTTTTTCTTCAGTAGTCTTATTCGTTTTATTTGCTAATTCTTCATAAGATTTTATTAAATTATTTGTTTCAGTTGTTTCTGTGTTTAAAGTTTTTATTTCATCTTTAAGTTTACTAAATTCTTCTCTAGCATTTTCAGTTTTATGAAATAAATCCCATATAACTCCACCTAATTTAGTAATAGCATAAGTTCCTGCTGTTATTATTGCTATTGGAATTAATGCACCTGCAAAAAATCTACCAGTAGTTAATAATGCTGTATTTAATCCTGCTAAAGATAATTTTAATCCATTAAATGCTACTGTAGCTAATGATGCACCTGTTGCATTTCTAGCAATAGCACTAGAATTTTGCATCCATAATGTTATCTGTTGTTTTAATAGACCTATAAATTGTGTACCATTTAAAATAAGAGTTGTTCTCATATTATTATTAAAAGCAACTATTGCTAATGTAGATGCTATAATTACAGGAGGTAAAAATCCTATAGTTTTAATTACATTATTAATTGCATTTCCTACTCCTGTTAATATTGCAATTGCATTGCGTATCCCTTGGGAAGAAAAAGTGCTTAACCATACACCTTCAAAGGTGTTTTTCATTTTAGTAAGTTGATTTTCAGTACCTTGTTGTATTAAATCGAACTTCTTATTTGCTATACCTGCTTGATTTAGAGATTCTTTATAGAGATCAATAGATTCACCATAATTTTCCATTAGGTTTAAAAATCTTGCTTGTTGATAAGTTCCTGCTAAAGTTGTCGAAATATAAGCCCTATGTCTTGAATCTAGTGATTTCCATTTATTTCCAACTTCATCCATTACAGTACCAAAGTTTCTAAATTGACCTTGTGTATCCATTAATTGAACGCCAATTGTAGCCAGTGATTTAGATACTTGATTTACTTGAGTTCCATCATCTTCAGCAAAACCCATTTCTTTTAATTGTTGGAATCTTGCCACCAAACTTTTTACAGAGTTTCCAATAGTATAGGAAGATTCTCTAGTTTTGGAAGAAATTACCGCTACCCATGATGCCGCTTTCTCAAACTCAATATCAGTAGAACCAATACTACCGCCCATACGCATGAATGCCTCTCCAATCTCATCAGCACCCGTAGCAGTAGCATCACCCATATATGAAAATATATCCGCAGCTCTTTCAGCACTAATCCCCATACTATTTACTGTGGCAGTTAAAATTTTAGCAGAAGTTGAGAAATCTAAATTACTTATCTTAGCATATTTCATAGCAGTTTCCATTCGTTTAATAGATTCTGCTTCACTTAAACCCTGTCTAGCAAATTCAACTGCACCTTTAGCAACTTCTTGTGTTGAAACTCCCATTTCTATACTTAAATTATGTAACTTTTCACCTAATTTTTCAACTTGATTCTGAGTTTGCATATAAACTACAGATAATTCCGTTAATGCTTTATTGTATTGATTTACATAAGAAATTCCATCCTTTAAGAAATGCCATGACTGAAACAGAACAGTCCCACTTGCCATCCATATGGCAAATTTTTCCATTGCAGTTTTAAATGCAGATCCTAAATCATATGTCCTAGTTAATAAACTTTTCATACTTTCACTAAATTTATGTGTTTCACCAGTAGCCTTGTTAATATAAGCAGTTATATTAGATATTTCTGAACCTTGTCTTAATCTTTGTGTTACTTTTATGTAATTATCAGTTTGTTGGACAGAACTTTCTAATAATTTTTTCCCTTGTAACATACTTTTATTAAAATATTCTTGAGCATTAGTAGCATTTTGTATAGCATTAGTCATTTTAGGATATTGTTCAAAATTAAATCCTCTTGAATCTTTACTAGAAATTCTAGTCATATCATATACTCTTTTAATAGCATTTTCTAATTTAGATAATCTTTCTAAATCTTTATCAGAAACTATTTGTCCAGATATATTCTTTTGTTTCATATCATTTATTAATGTTTTATATCTATTTAATGCTTTTTCTAAAGGAGCAAGTTGTTCTGGAGATAAGTTACCAAATTTAACACCTAAATTTAAAGCATTTTGCATTTTAGTATTAAGTTGTTTACTTATTTTATCTATTTCTTTATTAATACTATCAGCGTTAGATACTTTAAATTGTAAATTTTCAATTTTACCTTTAACCATACTTTTAGTAGTTTGATCTAATACTTGTATATTCCTAATATAATCAACAATATTTTTAATATCTTCTTTATCAATTACACCTTTATATTTTCTACCTAAATCTGCTAAATCTTTGACATTAGAAATTTTAAATGCTTTTAAAGCATCATTATTTTGATTTTGTTCTATATTAACTTTATGTAAAGATTGTGCTACTGTATCCCA